>JRHI01001591.1_pt1 | contig 18386 bp, 15 predicted proteins | sample 215371 | NCBI WGS metagenome assembly JRHI01 (sample SAMN02929681, study PRJNA255918) | sediment metagenome | biome: cave system; feature: Ice Cave; material: Sediment; isolation source: sediment from deep within a dark volcanic ice cave with no known source of... ...
CAAGATGCATCTTGTCGATTGTGACATTTCCTTCCAGTGGATTATTAGCGTGCCTCTAACGGAACAAATGGTACATCCATTGGGCCAGTGTAGTCGGCTTCGGGACGAATCAGGCGGTTGTTACTCACCTGTTCAAGGATGTGAGCGGTCCAGCCTGCGACACGACTGACGGCAAAGGTGGGTGTAAAGAGGTCTCCGGGTAGTCCAACTGAGGAGAGGAGTACTGCGGAGTAGAATTCGACGTTGGTGTAGAGGCGGCGCCCCGGCTTGAGTTCATCGAGAATAGCAATTGCTAGCTCTTCCACACGACGGGCGAGTACAAAACCTTTGGGATCAGCGACACGTGCCATTGCGCGTAGCTCCTCGGCGCGAGGGTCCTCCGTCTTGTAGACACGGTGTCCGAAACCCATCAAGCGGCCACCATGGATGACGGCCTCGCGAATCCAGGGTTCGGCGTTTTCGATGGAGCCAATTTCGTTGAGCATGTCCATCACCTTAGATGGTGCGCCGCCGTGTAGTGGCCCCTTTAACGCTCCCACAGCTGCAATGGTGGCCGAGACAATATCAGACTCTGTGCTGGCTACGACACGTGCTGTAAATGTCGAGGCGTTCATGCCGTGATCGGCAAGGAGCACGAGGTAGGCGTTTAAGCCCTTGACATGCTCTGCTGGTGGCACCTGTCCTGTTAATAGATACAGGTAGTTCGCGGCATAATCCAGTTCTGGGTGCGGCTCTAGTGGCTCCTGATCGGTGCGTAAGCGGTGGAATGCTGCCATGAAAACGGGGAAACGTGCAGTCAAGGCAAGCGCCTGTTCAATAGTTGGCTTGCCTTTGATTGTCCCGGCACCCCAGGCTGAGGCGGCGGTACGCAATGCATCCATTGGGTCGGCATTTTTCGGCAAAGCACGTAAGACGTGCAGCACAGAGGCTGTCAGCGTTCGCTCTGCGGCTAAGTGTGTCTTGAGATCGGTTAGCTCTTTTTGTGTTGGCAGGTGTCCAAACCAGAGGAGATGGATGATCTCCTCGAAGGCTACGGTTTGCGCGAGATCATGAATGTTGTAGCCACGATAGATGAGACGGCCTGCCGTGCCCTCAACTTTGCTGAGGGCTGTTGTTGCTGCGACAATGCCTTCCAAACCACCTTTACTTGGTTTCTGCGCTACTATTATATCCATATTTTTCTTTTGTGTACTCCCTGTTTCTGGAATCGTCGTTGACATCACATAAGCTCCTTTGCTGTATATGTAAGCATGATAAACGGAACACAAACTTCTGTTTCATTTGTACCATGTACTTGTACAAAAGTCAATGGAGATCGATGGTAGTTGATAATAGTTGATTTATGTGTATTGAAGGCTTTGTGAGTAGAGAAAAAACAGCACATGGGCAAAGCGTACGCTTTGCCCATGTGCTGTTTTTTCTTCACACCCGCTTGAGGGATTGAAACATTAGCTGGCAGTGGTTGCCACAAATGATGTAATACTCACTGTCATTGTGCCGACAACTTGTATGCGCAGACCACATTGTCCACCGCTCAGAGAGCTATCCGTTGCAGTAATAGTCCACTTACCCGGCTCAGTTGCGCTGCTAGCCCAGACTTTTGCTTGGAGTTTCGTGCCAACCACACGGAAGCGCAGAGTATAGGCGGTATTCTCTGTCGCTGTAAACGCAGCCTGACCCAGAGTAGTGTACTTGCCCTGCACGAGTTTCTTCACACCCAGTTGCGTGCCGTCAATGTACGCTTTATACCAATTATTGGTATCACTCCAACGCAAGACCGCTCCTAGATTGTTGTTGGAGAAGCTGCTCGTTGAGCCAGTGAAAAGCACCTCAGCGTCACTGACGGTCGGTCCCAGCACCGCATTATACGCTCTATTGCCATTGGCGATCTGCCCAACGTGGTTGGTAATGGAAAAATTAGCCACAGTATTAGCATCACCGCCCCAGGGCTGCCCATCAGATGCTTGACCCCAAAATTTCTGATTGGCACGCTGAAACGTGTCCTGCGCTAGAGTAGTTACTGGAGTCGGTGAAGGAGGCATAGTTGGAGTGAGAGGAGTTGGAAGGGGTGTTCCTCGTGGGACACCAACATAGCCCAATCCTTTTGTATGGTTTCGGCTCTTGAGAGCATGAATGAATAATGTAACCTTCTTTGGAACAAGAGTACCTCTTCGGTGTGATGAAGTGGTGTTGATAAGGTTAAAAAGAGATGAGAATTCTCTAAAAGGGATTATATATTCATCACCATAAAAGATGGGTTAGGCAGTGCTGTAACATTGCCTAACCCATCCTTTTATGGTGATGAAAACAGTTATTGAGCTGGTGTAGGAGTAGGAGTACTCTTCTTGTTACTACCAGCTTTAGCGCCTGCTCCGAGCAAACGATCTAGCAACGTCGGATTGCTCTGGAGACGTTTGATATATTTGTCTACCTGAGTCTGTGTGATGTCACCATTCGCGATAGAAGACTGTAGACCACTCTGTATCGCGCTACTGATTAGTGTCTGCAACTGTGTGGAAGAGACACCCTGCGCGGTTGCGATATCGCTTAGCGTCTTACCGGAACGCAGTTCCGTAGTCAACTGCTCAGGTGTGAGCTTGAGACCTTGTGCAATCTGACTCTTGATGGTAGTGCTATTGTCTTTGAGCGCCTGCGTTAAGGGATTGGTTTTCGCTACTGGTGTCGTTGCTGGTGTCGCCGCCTTTGGTGTCGGCGTAGCTGTATTCGCCGAAGTCAACGACGGTATCAATAAGAAAGCACTCACGCCGACAATAATCAAAAGTGCGACAATCGCTCCAATAATAATAAACAGTGTTCTTCTTTGCATAGTTTTTATCGCCTTTCTATCAGGATATGTATTTGACATGTATAGAACGTTTTTATACCTACCCACCCAACTCATCACGCTTCTAGCATAGTACTTAGGGGTTAAGAAACCATATGAGAAAACTCAAACTTTCCTCAAGAAGGGAAATAGAGCACAAAAAGTAGGGGCATTGACGAATGCGTTTTCGTTACGTACAATAGTAATGATGATAGTGCAGTTCGTTATGTATCCTCACATAGCTGGACAGGGCATATATCAGGACCGCGTACGTTGGCACCAATATGAGTAACAATCAGTCACTACGAGATGTGGTATGAAGGAAAGCTAAAAGTCTTTTATCCATGCCTACTTCTCAGGCACCATGTAGTTCGTTTTGTTGGAAACGAATGCACTGCAAGAGTCACATTGGGTAGCAACAGCTCTTAGCGGGTGTTCGTGAGAGACAGCCATCACATATGGCATAAACTACGAAGGAGAAACGACTGTGGGAATGTTACGGGTGATGTCACGCAAAGGTGACGACCGCTTCACCTGGGACGGACAGAAAGCTACGGTGGGTGACCCCGAGGCTGTTGCTGCAGTGCGGGAAGCCGAACGAATTTTTGCACAAGAACGCGCAAAAGGCGCGACCGCATTCCGCGTCGAACCGGGCAAGCCAATAGAGCGTATTGAACAGTTTGACGTCACTGCTGAACAGATTGTTATGGTACCGAGAGTCGTTGGCGGATGAGCTTGCTCACTCAGGTGCTCATCGCCCTGAGTTGGGTCGTCATCGCACTTATCATATCACCGGTGGCTTGGTTGATCTTGCAGCCATTCTTTAAAGGATGGTCTCCAACAGAACGACGTGCCTCTGGTCTGTTGCGCGATATTCTTACGCCTGAACAAGTGCACCAGCTTCTCTGGTATGGGTATGTGGAGATTCCCAGCCCTACTAAACCACGGCGTATCTATCGCGTACCCAGAAGCAAAGGCTACGTACAAGTCATCGAGAATGGGCGAGCGATTATGCGGCTATGCCTACAACCAGTCGAAAGCTTACCTGATGCCGATGTGGTAGTACTCCACAAATTGATGATAGAAGCTAATGAAGAGACCTATCTTCAAAAGGCCAATAAGTATCTCTGCATCGACTAACGAGCGCACCGACTATCGTATGGCACACAAGATACGACCAGCATATGGGCGTTCTTACGCGGCAATGGCTTTTATAACAGAGGGTATATGTAATATTTACGAACAAATATTGAGTATACCCTCTGTTTTTATTCTTCTTCTTCGTCATCACCTGTGCCACGTTCAATCTCCAGAATTTCGCGATGACCATTTTGCTTCACACAGGCATGAGGTCCACTATCAAGCGGTGTGCGACAGAGCGGACAAACGGAGCGCCCGCCTGATACAACGGCTGTAATAGTAATCGTCAGTTCTTGCGCCTGTTGTTGTGTAAATTGAAAGGTGATTGCCTCATCGTCACGCATAGCGACCTGTGGTTCCTGCCCGCTCTCCAGAATGATCTCTAATGGAACTGCGCTCAGCAACAGCATCCCATTCCTCTCATCATAACTGAGGATAAAGCGTCCCACCTGAAACTCATGACCGGGGGTAATGGGGAAATCCGCAGGCATAGTATTGAGAGCGCGGAAGCCACCCGCCCTAGCCTCGATACGCAACACTTGTCCGGCAGTCAATTGAGCAAGGAAGCGATCTAATGCCAGTGCAAGATTATTCAGTTGCTCCTTTTCCATCCACATGACAGCAGAATTACGCGCATTACGCACAAAGAGGCGGAAGCGACGTTGGCCCGGTTGACCGACGGCCTCCGCACCAATCACACGTACTGGTCCCAAATCTTCACTCATAGTTACACCTCATCTTTTCTGTCACTCATTGCTTAATAGCCACGAGTGGAATCGTATAGATTACGCAATTCCTGTCCTGCCCGGAAACGCTGCAAATTTTCGGCAAATATTTTTGCCAAGCGCGTATCATAATGGACGCTCTCCCCCGATATATGGGGTGTGAGAATCACATTGGGCATGTCATACAATGGGCTATCGGGCGGGAGCGGCTCTTCCTCAGTGACATCAAGGCCAGCCCCTGCGATCCAGCCTTCCTTTAGAGCACGAAGCAACGCCTTTTCATCGATGACACGCCCACGTGCAACGTTCACGAGGTACGCGTGAGAGCGCATGACGCGCAACTCAGCTTCACCAATCAGTTTCTCCGTTTCGGACGTGAGAGGAACAGCCAGTACCACATAATCGCTCTGGCACAAAACATCATGAAGTTGTGTAATAGGATACAGCTTATCCACATGTGGTTCTTGCTCATTGGCATGTAGAGTATGCTTGGTCGCCAGGACATGCATATCAAATGCCTTTGCTAAGCGTGCAACACGCCGCCCAATACTCCCAAGGCCAATAATCCCTATCGTCTGATCACCGAGTTCACGCCCACCTAGCTTATACCAGCCAGCACTACGCGGCCATACATGATGATCTTGTAAGCGTACCATTTCCGGCCATGTCCGATTGAACATCAGCATACTGCCGAAAACATACTCGCCAATCGTCGTACCATGCACACCGACAGCCGTTGTGATCTGCACCCCACTATGAGCATCCAAAATACCAGTTGGTTGTAGGCCATCAACACCAGCACCTGAATATTGCAACCAACGTAAATGGGGAGCTAATGTACGCCAATTATGTGGCACCCAATACGAACAGAGCACCGTCACATCCTGCAACCGCGCTAAAAACTCATCGGTATTTGCAATACATGCTACCTCCGTCTGAGCTGCGTCTCGCAGCAGTGTCAACGACTCCGGAGAAAACTGAAACGTACTGATTACTTTCAACTCGTCAACCATAAAAACAAAAACTCTCCTTTAAGGATGTCTGTGGATGCTGTTGCCTATCGCGTCTCACCCTACAGTCTATCCGAATCCTACCAGACTGGCAATAGGCAGAAGACCCATCAGTACTAGACACAAGCACTCACCCTTGTCATATTCCATACCGATAACGTTTATTTGATAAGAGGGGACTATGTGCCCCTCTGGAACTCTTATGCGGGACCGATAGTAACCTATAGCGGGACATATGTCCCACTTTCGTTGCATTGCCGATAGCAACACGTCTAAACACGTAGATGTTTCTATACTGAATTATGCAGAACAGACAAAAAGATATATAGCAAACTCTTATTGCAGAACAGTTTGCTCTAGATAGAGGTAAAAGAGCGCATGGCCTTTAATAACAACCCTGGTCGTCAGGGACCTATGACACAGACTCCCCCGAACGGTTCGCTGCCACCACCTGCCGTGGGTTGGAAAGAACTAACACCATCACGCGTTTCACCTGTGCGCAAACGACGGCGGCGCATCATCACCGTTGTGAGCATCGCCATGCTTGCCGTTCTTATTTTCGCAGCTTTGCGCCTGAGTATGGTCGGTACATCTGATAACGACACTCTACAAATTCGTCTTGGCGATCAGCAAGGAGACATACTGGACCTGCGCCAGAACTCTCCCATCAGCCCCTATCTATTTGGGACAAATGTTTTCCCTCTTGCCAATACCCAATCATTCGATGGGGTACATACGGGTTTTATGCACTCCACTCCACTTATGACCAATGACCTACAAAGTGCTCGTATCGATCTTCTGCGTTACCCCGGCGGCGAATGGGGTGAACAACACATTCTTTCCTATGATCAACTCAACGATTTCAGCAAAATGCTCGACCAGACCAATAGCGATGGCTTGCTACAGGCCCATTTAACAGGTCCGGTGAATGGTCAACCGCAGAATGACAATGACCTTCACGAAAGAGCTAATTTCGCGGGCAACTGGGTGGACTACATGAATAACGCGAAAAGCATTTTACGTCAAGGTATACATGCGAAAGACGCCTTTCACCCAGTCAAATTCTGGACAGTAGGCAACGAACCTGATCTGAGCAAAATTATTAATCCCGATACCAAAAATCCCTATACTGTTGCTCAATATGTCGCCGCTTTCATCGAGTTTTCAAAGGCTATGCATCAGAACGCCCCGACAATTAAAGTCTTTGGCCCTGAGATTAGTCAGTTCTATGGAATTGGTGCTGGCCCAACCGATGCGAACGGAGCTTTATGGATGGAGCAATTCCTACAAGGTGTAGGTAGTTATGAGCGGAGCCACGCGGCCTATCTCACAGCACACCACTATCAAATTCTGGATGGTGTCTCGTTCCACCGCTATCAGTTCCTCGATGCCAGCCGGGCACCTGCTATGCTTGCCAGTAGCAGCGACGAATGGAATTATCTCATTCCACAGTTGCGCCAAGCTATTAACCACTATATTGGACGGAATCTGCCCATTGCCATTACCGAAATTAATACCAACCCTAGTACGCACAATAGTGTCAACGTCAGTAAAGACCCCACGCGTGGGCAAGCCGCCCTCTGGTGGGCCGATACATTGGGTACATTGATGAACCAACAGATAGAATATACTGCCTTCTTTTCAACCGAAGGTGTGAATAGTCCCTATCCGCTCTTTAGCAACGCAGGCCAACAGGAAACGCCTATGTACAGAGTCATGCAGTTGTTCTCGCATCTGCAAGCTAATCTCGTGTCCTTACCTATTCAGCGTGAACCTATTGGCGTCTATGCAACCGAAGATAACGCCCATCAGACTGTCAGCCTGATGTTCGTCAATAAATCGAATATTCCGCAACAAGCGCAGATTGCACCTACGAATCAGTTGTTGGGGATAAGCCAGTGGCATGAGCAGGATATCAGCATTGCAGGTGATAGCATTGTCGTACTGACGCTGTACCGTGACGGTCAGGTAGCAAATGCTTACAGCTATGGCGTACCTGCCGCCAATGATCCACAGGTGAAACCATTGAGCTATACCGAGTGTGGGAGCGGGAACAAAAAAGACGTACTCGCCGCCTATATACCATGTTAGTTTGTGTTTCAAGCCCTCAAGCGGGCAGGAAAAGACATGGTAGAACTGGCGTAGGAACCAGCTTGAGCGCGTCACTCGTTCTCCTAGGGAGAAGCATAGCACTGAAACCCGAAAAGGTCAAGTTGGTTATGCACTATATAGAGAGAAGAAAAAACGGTGTTTTTGACCATTCTCGTACAATTTCTCGAATTTATATACTTATTAATTATTCTACTGATGACAGTACAGGCCATATTTAATATTCGCTTGCGCTTGTATATCTGGGAGAAGCCAGAGCACGCCTGGATGAATCATGCCCCGACCATCTATCGTGATCCCTGTCTCTCGTTTACAATTATGCTGCCAGCACGTCATGAAGAGGATGTGTACCGCGAAACTATACAAAAAGTCTATGATCTCAACTACCCAAAAGAACTTATGCAGATTATTGCTATCTGTAGCGATGATGACGAGGGCACGATTGCTGAAGCACAAGCTAAAATCGATGAATTGGGCGATCCCAATGTACAACTCTTGATCTACACCAATAAGCCAACCAGCAAACCGCGTGGCCTCAATCACGCGCTCAAGGTATCATGCGGCGATATTGTGACTATTTTCGATGCGGAAGATGAGCCACATCCTGATATTCTGAATATTATCAACACCACGATGCTGGACGAAGATGTCGATGTCGTACAAAGTGGCGTACAGTTAATGAACCATAATACTAAGTGGTTCTGTTTCATGAATGTACTGGAGTACTTCTTTTGGTTCAAATCGTCTCTCCACTTCTTTTCAAGCATTGGCATCACGCCGCTTGGTGGTAACACCGTCTTTGTCAGACGTGACCTGATGGAGCAGCTTGGTGGTTGGGATGAGACCTGCCTAACGGAAGATGCTGATCTTGGCATTCGCCTGAGCTTGTCGCACGCTCGTATTCGCATCATCTATGATGATGAGTTTGTGACACGTGAAGAGACACCAAATTCCATTGAGCAATTTATCAAGCAGCGCACGCGCTGGAATCAGGGCTTTATTCAGATCCTCTTCCAACGGGAATGGCTCAAACTAGAAAAATTATCGCAGCGGCTCCTGGCCTTCTATGTGCTTATCTTGCCGGAGGTTCAGGCGCTCTTCGCCGTGCTGCTACCGGTGTCTGTCGTCATGTTTTTTCTGGTCAAACTGCCCCTCTGGCTTGCTATGGCAACGTTCTTACCACTCTACTGCTTCGCCTTGGCGATCTTCATCGATCTGGCGGGACTACATGAGTTCTTACGTGCCCATAAGCGCAAGTGGCGTTGGCGTGAGGCCCTCACCATGATGGTCTTCTTCATGCCCTACCAGATCATTCTGGGCCTTGGAGCGATACGCGCTGTGTATCGCTATATTCAAGGAGCCAGCAACTGGGAGAAAACTGCTCACAGTGGACAACATCGCGGTAAAGCTGCTGCATAAGGATAGATAAAATATTATGACCTCTTCGTATAAACCAACTCAAGGCCAGGGACAGGAGCAATTGCCACCTGAAGAACAGGGACAGCAGCGCCATTTTGTCCCGCCTGCCAACGTACAACCCAATACACAACAACAAAAACCGCAACCATTTACGCCATTGCCACCAACTCCTCCGCAAGGGCCTGCCAACGGTATCGGCCCTGGCATGGTACCGGGGCATCCATCTGCACCATCAGGACAGCGACAACTCCAGTCATTTATAGGAAATGGACAACCACCCATGCAAGGGCTACGCGAACGTTCCCTACCTCGTTTCGAGCAAAGACCGGGACCAGCAAATCCACCGTTCGCGCCAACTCCGCAAGCACAGGTACCACAAACGCCACCACCACCTATGCAAAGAGTCGGGGCACCTCCTGGACAAGCCGGGGGTCAACAGCCTCCACGCCCATTTATCGCCCCCAACACGCCTCAGCCAAACGGATTAGAAGGAGGTGTTGGCGTACAGGTTCGTCCACCAGGAAATGTACGACAGCAGGTACAACAACGGCAATACCAGGAGCCAGAGATGGAGCGTGTGGGCAACAATATCATCTTATATCGTAGCCCGAACTTTTATGTGCGCACTGCCTATCGCCCTAGTCACAAAACCAATCCGTTAAGGCCATCAAATCGCCCGTCACTCGCACCCAAAGCTATGCCAGGACAAGAAACACGTATCGCCGCCAGCGAAACGCGCTTTATGCCCAAGGTGACACTCATCGATCAGGAGAAAAAGAAACGCTTTCCAGTTCCATCCTGGTTAGAAGCTTTCGTCGTCGTCGTTGGACTGCTCATCTCGGTTGCCGCACACGCGTTCAACATGTTCAACTTCCCACGTTACGAGCTGGATGAAGGCACCTACATGTCCAATGCCTGGGCCGTTATGAATGGCCTGATTACACCTTATGCCTACGGCTATGGGCATCCGCCCGTCGGCTGGATACAGATCGCTGCATGGGTGCAGTTAATAGGTGGCTTCTTCGACTTCGGGAACGCACTCAACAGTGGTCGCGTTCTCATGCTGTTCTATGCCGTGGGTTGCTCCCTCCTGGTCTATCTGATCACACGTCGCCTGGGCGCCAGTCGTAGTGCCGGTCTGCTCGCAATGGTGGTCTTCTCGCTTTCACCGTTGAGCATCACCTATCAACGTCAGACCTTGCTCGACAATATTGCAACCTTCTGGCTGCTACTCTCACTCTTTCTGCTCGTTATTGGCAACAGCCGCCTCTTCTACGTGGCGGGATCAGCTATCGCCTTTGGTATCGCCATTCTCTCCAAAGAAGTGTTCGTCCTCTTTGTGCCCGTGATGATCTATGCTGTATGGCTACACACAACCAAGTTCCAACGCAAGTTCGCAATGACCGCCTTTATCTACACGGCCATTGCTATCACTTCCGCTTGGGTCCTGATGGCTATACTAAGAGGAGAGCTATTTCCCTACACGTGGCATTTACCCTGGGATACACACCCACACTTGAGTATGCTAGATACCTTCGTTTCGCAAGTAAAGCGAGGTCAAAACGAGGGTACCTTCATGAGTAGCTGGAACATATGGTGGGTAGGTGACAAAGTATTCATGATTTGTAGTATCGCTACCGTTGCCTTCAATCTGATTGTCGGTTGGTGGAACCGCAAACAATTGTTGATGGCGCTCTTCGCGGTTAGCTTCTGGTTGCTCTTGATACGAGGGGGCGTTGTGCTCCCTTTCTATCTCATTCCATTAATACCGTTAGTCGCTATCAACGTAGCCTTTACTATACATACTATTATGAATTGGATAGGGAAACTTGTCCGTTTCGACCTCGTACGTGCAGTGCTGATACTGGGGGTGATTGCAGTGATTGCGCCCTATGATGTGCAAGCGTCAACGTTGCCTTTCACACAGCATCCCACCAGCGCACAGACGCAAGCCATGGCGTGGATACGTACCAATATTCCACGCAACGACTTTGTTGTCATTAATAGCTACCTGTACATGGATATGCGTCAACCCGGTGGGGCCGCGGTGGGGAATGGTGCTGTGTTTCCTTTCGCCGATGTCTACTTTAACGTCGCAACCGACCCAGAAATTGAGCAAGGCATCCTGAACGGAAAATGGGATCGCATCGACTATATTATCGCGGATTCTGAGATGCTCAACGACATTAAGAATGACCCTGCTACGTATGGCATTATCACACAAGCACTGCAACATTCGATCTTGCTCACGACCTTCAAAGCAGCAGATCATAGCTCAGACCTCGTGATTTCTGTTTTTGAGGTGCGGCATCTCTATGGACCGCCCATTGTGAGAGTGCCCTCAGGATCAGGAGAGCATAGAGCAACAATAGTATAAACGGCACAGATAACAGATAGAGGTACTATGCCGATAGAGAAACATCTCACATTAGAGTAACATTAAAAGATAGAACAATAAGGGGTATATAAAAAAATATGTTAGCTACACGACCAGACACCGATACAATCGCTATTACACGTACCTTTGATGGGATTGAAGCTGCCGCACATCGCGTGATAGAGCAAGTGGGGGGTATGGAGTCTGTCATGCAGGGTGCCAAATTCGCCATTCTCAAACCTAACTTCGTAGCGGGCCGCAATGCCGAGAGTGGCTCGACCACCAGTTTCGCACTCCTCAAGGCCGTTGCCGAGGAGGTCCGCGCTTGTGGTGCCGAACCAGTCCTCTGTGAAACACCCGGTACTGAGTTTGACCGTGATGCCACCTATATCATTCTCGGTGTCGAGAAATTCTGTGCCGAGAACGGTATTCGTATTCTGCGTGTTGATCCTGAAGGCGGCGAGGCCGATTGGATGGAGCTACGTCCAGAGGGCGCGAAGAAATTGCGCCGCTATCACATTCCACGCATCCTCAAAGAGGCACGGCTGATTAACTTACCGGTGCTCAAAACCCATGTTGTCTCGACTATGACGTTGAGCATGAAGAACTCGATGGGCATCCTGCCACGCCCTGATCGTCGCTCGATGCACACCTTCGGCATCGATCAGAGCATCGTCGATATGAACCTCGGCGTCAAACCCGACCTCAATATCGTCGATGGCAGCGTCGGACAAGATGGCGAAGGGCCGCTCTATGGTGACAAAGCAGACCTACAGGTGCTCGTTGCTGGACGCGATGCACTCGCGGTTGACCTTGCCTGCTGCCAGATCGTCGGCGTCAAACCACGCGATATTCCACACCTGAAACTGGCTCTAGAGCAACTTGGCAAACCATCCTGGAACATGGTGGGCGAAGACGTAGGTGTCATCAAGAAATTCCGCTTGCCCGCACAAAAAGCATTATATCGCTTCATCTTCTGGATGATGTATCCGCTTGACTATCCCTACACCTGGGTTGCGGAACGAGGCAAGCACCTATGCACCACCCTGTATGGTACAGGGCTGGTTGGCACACGTCCACAGATTAAAGAAGAGAGCTGCACGCGCTGTGGCGTGTGTGTGGATGCCTGCCCTCTGCCTAATGTGATCAATATAAAAACACTGAAAGTTGACTATAGCACCTGCCAACGCTGTCTGCTCTGCTATGAAGCCTGCCCAGAGAACGCAATTAGTGTTAAAGGCTATTCGGGAGCACGACAATAATGAGCATACTCGTAACCGGTGCCACGGGCTTTCTTGGCTCAGCTCTGGTCACTGAACTCGTCAAGCAACAACAAGATGTGCGTATCCTGGCACGCGACGAGCAAAAGGCGTGTACACAGTTTGGCACAGGCGTCACAATCATTCCTGGTGACATCATCGACAAAGATCAGGTACAAAAAGCGGTTGACGGTGCATCCGTCGTCTATCACCTTGTGGGACGACTCTATCATCCGAGCGTGCCCACTGAACTCTATCACCAGACGCATGTCGAGGGAACACGTATTCTCCTTGACGCGTGCCGAAGGCAGAGCAAGCTACAGCGCATTGTGCATTGCAGTACTACGGGCGTACACGGCGTGACGGGGAAGACACCAGCCGCCGAGGATGCACCATTTGCCCCTACCAATCCATATGAAGCGACCAAACTCGAAGCCGAGCTGCTCGCACTCAAAGCATACAAAGAAGATGGACTACCTATCAGCGTGGCGCGTCCCGGCCTCGTCTATGGCCCAGGCGATCTGCATTTACTTGGGTTCTTTTCGACAATTAAGAAGGGCATTCCCAGCTTGATTGACCACGGTCAGGCCATGCTGCACCCAGTCTATATTGATGACATGACAACGGCATTCTTGCTGTGTGCGGAAAAACTAGAAGCCATAGGCCATAGTTACAATATCGCGGGCGAAACAGCCGTGACGATCCGCGAACTTGAAACGGCCATCGCCTACGCGCTTGGCAAGGAACTTCCCACACTTAGTATTCCGCTCTGGCTTGCCAACCTTGCCTCGGACATCTTTGCACTGGTGCCCGGTTTTCAAGGGGAACGTGCCCCTCTGACACGTAGCCGCGTCAAATTTCTCACTCACAGCCGCATTTATTCTATTAAGTGTGCGCAGCAGGACCTTGGATATGCACCCAAAATGGGGTTAGACGAGGGCATAAAAGCTACTGCCGCGTGGTATCAGAAACACGGCTATTTATAAAGCATAAAAACGATTTTAACGATATAACGACATGGGGTTTGCATGCAACAAAACAATCAAAAGAAAGAGCAGCCGACGCGACTCCGAGCAGCGCGGCTCATCAAGCATCCTTATCACTTTATGGCTACAAGCAAGTGGGAGCAACTAAGAGTGCAGAAACTATCTGACGTTGCTGCACAACCTACACAGTCCTTGCAACAACTGCAGATACCGTCTAAGCTGCCAGAGACACCATCTCTTAGTGGCATGAGCAACAACGAACCCATCGATGAAGGATTTGATATTAGTGTCCTTAGGACACATCATTTGATGCAGCTAAGCGGTATGATGCGTGCTATCAATATCCAAAAGCAACAAGGTAACAGCACACAGGCGGTCGCTGAATGGTGGCCTGATGGGATTAAGCAGACAGGACCGGTGCCGGTTGTCAACCTCTATGGCAGAGAGCCACTGGGTAGAAGCCTACCTCCTCCCTCTGTCCAGGAAGCACTGCCACTGGTTAAAACACCCATAAAGCCACAATCAGCCTGGAAAGCACTACTCAATCAACCAGCAGTGAAAGTTACCATTGGCTTGCTGATCGGTATTGGCATGCTGTTCCTCATTTCCAAATTTGTGAATATTTCTGTGACCATCGACACGCTACGCAAGAATCTTATAACGCTACAGGGCATCATGCACGCATCATTGGCAGCCGTTGCCTTTATCGCTGCTTTTAGCATTCGTGGTACACGCTGGAAGCTCTTCTTGAGCCGTATCAGCAATATCAGTACATTGAAAGCTATTCAAATCTTCTGGATTGCTGTCTTTATCAATTTCTTGCTCCCGGTGCAAGGTGGCGAGGTTGCCAAGAGCTTGATGCTCAAGCGCGTGGCAAATATTTCTATTAGCCAATCCTTACCTACCGTTGCAATGGATAAATCGCTCGATCTCATGCCGGCCCTTATCATTATGGCGATAGTACCTTTTATCCCTGGCATCCACATGAATATTACGCTCTGGCTTGTGCTTGGTCTCGTAGGGAGTATTCTGATTGGTATCGTCTTTACCGTCGCTCTTGCTGCGTGGAAACGAGATGTCGCAATTCGCTTCATACATCTCTTTCTGAGAATACTTCCTAAAGGTATCGCCGCCAAGATTGACGGTTTCGCCATGGGCTTCGTCGATTCGCTTCTGGCTGGTGCCAGCAATCCCAAAACGTTTATTCCTGCCATCTTGCTAACGTGCTTAGCCGTTACGTGCGATGGCTTATTTGCATGGATGGCTTTTCTGACCGTTGGCTTGTCCCAGATGAACTTTGGTACCGCCATCTTCGGCTACACTACCTACAATATGTTCAGTATTTTGCCTACACCGCCAGGTCAGGTAGGCAGCAACGAAGCAGTCGGTGTCACAATCTTTAACGGCTTGCTCGGCTTTGATAAGCAATCCGTGCTTGCCATGTTCTTTTTCTCTCATCCATTAGCAGCATTAATCATGACGACACTCGCCGTTATCTGTCTCAGCAGCCTGGGCTTAACCATCTCCAGCGCGTTGAAAGTCCAAAACAGCGATGATGGACAGTCAAAAAAAGCACAACCACAGCAAAAATACGAACAGCAGGAACGACAAGTAGTACGGGTGTAATAGAGACACGAGGTGTGTATGCAACCAAAAAACCAACCATTGGGACAACAGGAACAACCTGCACGACTCCGACCCGTGCGTTTGGTCAAGCATGCCCACGCGTTCAATAGAATGAAACAATGGCAGACTCTCCCCATCACGGACGATCAAGATGAGGCAACGCAGATTACCGAGAAACGGGCCGCTATCGATATTGCGACACAACCAACCAAACGTTTATCCCATCTCTCTGGAGCACCTTCACAAGGACTCTTTCCCATCACCCCCGCACTTGATGTCGATATGTCGGACGAAGATATCGACATCAGTACACTGCGTACAGGCACTCTCATGCAACTCAGTGGCATGCTACAAGCCATCAAAGTGCAAAAGCAAAAAACAGGCAAACTACCCCCCATCACCGACGTTCACAGTAGTCAGACGCTTAGATTACCTATCCCCCTGACTCCTATCTCTCTTGTGCCTAAAACTGAGCTGGTGACAGAAAGTACCAGTAGCGTCAAACCGCGCTGGCGAGCCTTCCTTGACTCATCAACAGTCCGCGTCGTTCTTGGTTTAGCTATCGGCATCGGTTTGCTCTTCCTCATCTCAAAAGTTGTGGACATTCCCACCACCCTGAGTATTTTACGGCAGCATCTCACGACGGCAAGTGGCGTACTCTTCGCCATCCTCTGTGGGCTCTCCTTCATTGCCGCCTATAGCATTCGTGGCATCCGCTGGAAACTCTTCCTCAACCCGATTGGAAAAGTGAGCACGCTCAAAGCGATACAACTTTTCTGGGTGGGTGTCTTCTTCAATTTCATCCTGCCTGTGCGTGGCGGCGAGATCGCTAAGAGCTTCATGCTCAAACGCGTCGCCGGTATTCCCGTTAGCCAATCGCTCCCTACCGTGGCAATGGACAAAGCCTTAGACCTGATGCCGGTGCTGATTATCATCGCGCTCGTCCCCATCCTGGGTGTACAAATGGATATCAAGCTCTGGCTCGTGCTAGGAGCTGTCGGAAGTATCCTGATCGGTATGATCGTGTTCATCATACTCGCTGCCTGGAAACGCAATGCCGCCATCGACCTGTTGCAGAATATGACGCGGCTGCTCCCGAAATTTCTTGCCAGCAAGATCGAAGGCTTCGCTACAGGCTTTGTGGACTCGCTTTTAGCCGCTGCCAGCCAACCTAAGATATTTCTGCCAGCAGTATTACTCACCATACTGGCAGTACTCTGCGATGGTCTCTTCGCCATGCTTGCCTTCTGGACCATTGGTTCCTCGATTCCCTTTGGCACTGCCATCTTTGGCTATACCGTCTACATCACCTTCTACATCCTACCCACCACTCCCGGCGAGGTTGGCACCAACGAAGCTGTTGGTCTCCTCGTCTTCTCCGGCCTGCTCCATCAGATACCCACCCAGGTCAACGCCATGTTCTTCTTCTCACACCCCTACACAGCTCTCATTATGTGTACCCTTGGCCTAATCTGCCTCAGTGGTCTCGGCCTCACTATTAACGGGGCCATCAAAGCAAGAAAAGAAGACGCTCGCCCACAAGGGCGTACATCTCAGCACGCAGCGCCGCAAGAGCAACAACACACTATCCGTGTATAACTTATCCCATATGCAAGTTCTTATTAAGCAATCAGTCGATCTAATTGTAAGAAAAACTTACACGCATAAAATTTATCAGCAGCGAAGATTTATTCTATGATGAATGCCACTTTATTGACATTACATAAATCAGAGGTAAAGACGCCGTAGTAACTGTACGCACTCGTATTCACCTCATTTGGTGGTACCAATCTAGGATGGATGTGAGCGATCTCTTGAGGTAAGTAAAGTGGAGAAAAAACATCCTTGCGTAATAAATATTCAAGGAGAAAGATTTTTTCTTTCTGATGGTCTAGAGTATTGTCCGCAAGGATTGCAGCTACCTTACCATCGTTCGTTGCCACTCCAAAGGCGTTTTCAAACGGGCCATCTATAATAATCAACTCCTGTCCAGGAGAGAGGTCGTATGACTTCGGAGAAGCATCTTTCCATTCAGCAAGTGGTCGGTCGCTTGGCTCTTCTAACCATTTCCAAGGAACAATCAACTGCTTCTGCTGACTGAAGGTCAGCTCTTTACCTAGCATCCACTCCATCCCATAAGCATATTTCTTATAACGTTCACTCAGATATCCCATGTACAAATCATCAAGCAGAGGACGAATTGACTGGTATGCCTTAGGTAACATAATCACGATATCACTGCTAGTTTCAGGGGACCCTTTTGAGTACAGGATGAATCCAGAATCAGACTTTTGAAAAAAGAAATGGGGATCATTGAGATGAATCCTCAGATAGTCACTTGGCAAATGAAGCTCCTGAAGAGAACGTAGGTATTCACCTGTATAGCGACAATGTTTGGGCAAATGATAGTTAGCAATAAGTTGATGCAAATTCATAGCAACCTGAGCCAACCCTGGGTCATAACTATTACCACGACAATCAATGCGTTGTGCGTAAACCATCTCCACTGGCGCACATGCAGACCACTTATCACCTGCAATCCATAGAGGATATATTGGGCATCCGAAATCTCTTGCTACCTCGAGTTCCCCAAATACCGCATTCGATTGCCCAGCATGAGGAGAAGCCATAAAAAGCACAGCAAAGGAGTGCCCAAGGGCAGTACGAATAGCTGTATTCCAGTTCGGCGTTCCTACAGTCAAGCCCTCTTGATCAATCCAGATAGTAATGCCTTTGCTCTGTAAAGCCTTGATAATGGCATTGACAACTGCCTCATCAGCACGTGAGTACGAAACAAATACATGCTTTGGTAAAGGTTGGTTTATCATATGTTTCTCCCTTCTAGATTTCTGTCTCATTCCAATTATACTTATACTAAACTGCGATCTCATGTAGCACACTGAAAGCTAGC
>JRHI01001592.1_pt1 | contig 18380 bp, 21 predicted proteins | sample 215371 | NCBI WGS metagenome assembly JRHI01 (sample SAMN02929681, study PRJNA255918) | sediment metagenome | biome: cave system; feature: Ice Cave; material: Sediment; isolation source: sediment from deep within a dark volcanic ice cave with no known source of... ...
TCCCTCCCAGCCCTGGAGCCCGTCATCTGACCGACCACGTGAATGTTTACACTGAAATCTCCCATGGAATGAGCAATGCGGGAAGCGACCCAGCTGCAGGTTCGACAGCCGCACGTCGAGCACATGCCATAGTCCTTTCCCTGAAGGTCAGCGAGAGTCACCTCTTCCCTCGTTCACCGGATGAGCGGGATAGCTCTCGACGTCACGTCCGCGCTGACGGGGACGTGGCGCCTGCGGTGTGCCGTCGGTCCTGGCCCCTCGTAGCGCGACGGCGGTGCCCGCGAGGACACCGAAGCAGGCCGCGGTGAGCATGTCGAGGTGCACTACCGATTGGCCGCGCAGCGCCTCCCAGGTGAGCAGAGCGAGCAGCCCGGCGTAGCCGGCCGTTGCGATGCCGACCAGATGGACGAGCTGGTCGGCTGCCGCGCGCACTCCGGCCGCGGCGTCGGCGTGCGTCTAGCGGCATGAATCCCGTCCACGCCGGTTATACTTCACGGTATGACTTCCCGGGTGGGGCCCAAAGGGCAGGTCGTGATCCCCCAGCAGCTACGGCGTCAACTCGACATCAAGCCCGGTGATGAAGTGGAGTTCTGGATCGACGGTGATCACGTATCGGTGCGACCGGTGGGGCTGCGTGCCCCGCTGCGTGGCCGGTTCGCAGACGAGCCGTTCACCACCGACCTCGAACGGCAGCGCGCGGATGACCGAGCGCGGGAGAACCGGTGGTGACGGTCGTCCTGGACTCCTGGGCGGTGCTGTGCCTACTGCAGGGCGAGGATCCGGGCGCGAAGCGGGTCGAGCGGGCGCTGGCTGATCGCCCGGTAATGAGCTGGATCAATCTCGGTGAGGTGCTCTACATCTTGCTCCGGCGCCGGACGCAGACCGAATCCGTCGCCGCGATCCGCGACGTCCAGTCCGTCGTGACTGTCGAGCTGCCCTCCGAAGCCGTAGTCCGGCAGGCAGCCGCGATCAAGGCCACGCACGCGATGGCGTATGCGGATGCTTTCGCCGCGGCCACTGCTCTTGCGCACGACGGGCAGCTGTGGACCGGAGACCCGGAGCTCCTAATCCCGGCCGCGCCGTGGCACGTGGTGGACCTTCGGCGCTGACCGATCCGGATCCCAGCCCGTACCTAGATCGGGAACGATCCGGCCAGCTCGTCCATCGCCTGGTAGATCCGTTTGTCCGACACCGGGTAGGGGGTTCGTAGCTCCTGGGCGAAGTAGCTGACCCGCAGCTCCTCGATCATCCAGCGGATCCGCTGGAGCTCCGGGTCGTCGCCAACCTCGTCGCTGCCTGATTGCCGGCGCAGCTCCTGGAAGTCCTGCGCGACGGTCTGGACCCGGTGCATCCAGTCTCGGTCGCGGTCCGGATCACGAGGCAGCTTGTCCAGCCGGCGGCCGATGGCCTGGAGGTAACGGGTCAGGTCGGCAAGCCGCTGCGCGCCGGTCGCGGTGACGAAGCCAGGGCTGACCAAGCTCGCCAGCTGCACACGGATGTCAGCGACCGCTGGCGCCAGCGCCGCAGCGGTGAGCTCGGCCAGCCGGGCCTCGACGGAGTGCAGGACGGTCAGGCTGCGCTGTACGTGGGCGAGCACGGCGCGCGCCGCGTCAGCGAGCTCACCGTGGGCCCGGTCGGCCAGCCGGGCGAAGCCGTCCTCGTCGCGAGGCGGTCCGCCGCAGGCGGCGATCAGCGCGTCAGCGGCACAGTCGACGCAGCCGGCCAGCAAGGCCTCGGTAGTGCCGTCCGGATTGCGGGCCAGCACCAATCTGGCCTGCCGGTCGAGGCCGCGCTGCACTGACTTGAGCACCCCGGGGACCGCCAACAGCAGCAGCCGACGGGTGCCCGCCCACATGGCGCGTCGCTGCTCCGCCTCGGTGGGCAGCAGCTCGACGGCGACGGTGTCGCCCTCGTCCACCAGCGCTGGGTAGGCGGTGATTAGATGGCCGGCCTGCTCCTGCTGGTGGGTCTGCGGCAGCGTCCCGATATCCCAGCTACGCAGGCCGCGGCGTTGCAGTCCGGTCCCCGCGGCGGCCAGCGTGGTCCGCAATTGCGGCTGCAGCTGGCGGGTCAGCGCCCCGAGGTCCTTGCCTTGGGCCAGCGTGCGGTCGCCGTCGGACACCCGGAACGTGATCTTCAGATGGTCCGGCACCTGGTCGAGCCGCCAGTCCTCGCGGCGAACCGGCACGCCCGCCCCGGCGAGCTCGCGTTCCATAGTGTCGGGCAACGGTTCGCGGTACGGGGTCATTCGGGCCAGCAGGGCCTTGGCATGGTCGGGCACCGGTACCAGCTGGCGGCGCAGCGGCTTGGGCAGTGACTTCAGCAACGCGACAACCAGCTCTTGCCGCAACCCGGGGACCTGCCAGGTGAAAGGCGCGGCGGTGAGCTGGTTGAGTACTGGCAGCGGCACGTGCACGGTCACCCCGTCAGCGTCGGCGCCCGGCTCGAATTGGTAGGACAGGTCCAACGCCAACGTTCCGAGCGGCCACGAGTCGGGATAGTCGGCTCCGCTGACAGCGTCCCCGGTGATCAGCATCGCGGGCTTGAAGTCGAGCAGGTCCGGCTCGATCTTGCTTACCTTGCGCCACCAGCTGTCGAAATGCCGGGCCGAGACGACCTCGGCGGGAATCCGCTGGTCGTAGAACGTGAACAGGGTCTCGTCGTCAACCAGGATGTCGCGCCGGCGGGCCCGCGCCTCAAGCTCCCCCACGTCGTCGAGCAAGGCCCGGTTGGCCTGGAAGAAAGCGTGCCGGGTCTCCCAGTCACCCTCGACCAAAGCGTGTCGCAGGAACAGTTCGCGGGACAGCTCCGGGTCGATTTTCCCGTAATCGGCCTTGCGGGATGCGACGATCGGAATGCCGTACAGGGTGACCTTCTCGTAAGCCACCACGGCTCCTCGCTTGCGTTCCCAGTGCGGTTCGCTGTAGCTGCGCTTGACCAGATGCCCGGCCAGCGGTTCCACCCACTGCGGCTCGATCCGCGCGGCCATCCGGCCCCAGAGCCGGGAGGTCTCCACCAGCTCCGCGGCCATCACCCAGCGCGGCGACTTGCGAAACAGCGCCGATCCGGGAAAGACCGCGAATCGTGCACCCCGGGCACCGAGGTAGTCGCGGGTCTCGGGGTCGAGCAGCCCGATATGTGAGAGCAGCCCGGTCAGTAGCGAGATGTGCACCTGTTGGGGATCCGCCGGCGCGCCAGGAGGGGACGGAGCCGACGCCATCTCAGAGGTCATGCCGAGGTCACCGATGATCCGGCGCAGCTGGCCGTGCAGGTCCTGCCACTCCCGCACCCGCAGGTAGTGCAGGAACTCGGTTTTGCACAGCTTGCGGAACTGGTTGGACGACAGCGCCTGCTGCTGCTCGTGGAGGTGGCGCCAGAGATTGAGGAAGCTCAGGAAGTCGGAGTCCTTGCTGGCGAATCGGGCGTGCTGGGCGTCGGCGGCCGCCTCAGCGTCGGTCGGGCGTTCCCGCGGATCTTGGATGGACAGCGCCGCGACGATCACCAAGACCTCGTGCAGGCAACCGTTCTCCTTAGCCGCCACCACCATCCGGGCCAGCCGCGGGTCCAGCGGCAGCTGCGCCAGCGTGCGCCCGATCCGGGTGAGCCGCATGGTTGGGTGCTCTTCAAGGCCGGCCAACCGGGGGGTCTGCCGGCCCTGAAGAGCACCTTGAAGAGCACCCAACTCGCTCAGCAGCGCGACACCGTCGGAGATCTGCCGGCGATCCGGTGGGTCGATGAACCCGAACGCGGCCACCTCCCCCAGGTTCAGCGCCGCCATCTGCAGGATCACCGACGCCAGGTGGGTGCGCAGGATCTCCGGATCGGTAAACTCCGGTCGCGACTGAAAGTCCTCCACCGAGTACAACCGGATGCAGATGCCGTCACTGGTGCGCCCGCACCGCCCGGCGCGCTGGGTCGCCGAGGCCTGCGAGATCGGTTCGATCGGCAGCCGCTGGACCTTCAGGCGGCGGCTGTAACGGGAGATCCGGGCCGTACCCGGGTCGATCACATACCGGATCCCCGGCACCGTCAGCGACGTCTCGGCGACATTGGTGGCCAGCACGATCCGGCGCGTCCGATGCTGCTGGAAGACCCGGTGCTGCTCGGCAGCAGACAGCCGCGCATACAGCGGCAGGATCTCGGTATCCGGCAGCTCCAGTGCGTGCAACGCATCCCGGGTGTCGCGGATCTCCCGCTCACCAGAGAGAAAGATCAGGATGTCGCCGAGGCCCTCGCGCCGCAGTTCCGCCACCGCGTCGCAGATCGCCTGTGTCTGGTCGCAGTCGTCGGCGCGGGCCACCCCGTAGGGTCGGTACCGGATTTCCACCGGGAACGTACGGCCGGAGACCTCGATCACCGGTGCGCCGTCGAAGTACCGGGAGAACCGCTCGGGGTCGATGGTCGCCGAGGTGATGATCACGCGTAGGTCGGGACGGTTGGGTAGCAGTTGCTTGAGATAGCCCAGGATGAAGTCGATGTTCAGCGAGCGCTCGTGCGCCTCGTCGATGATCAATGTGTCGTACTGACACAACAGGGGATCGGATTGGATCTCGGCCAGCAGGATGCCGTCGGTCATCAGCTTGACGAGGGTGTCGTCAGATATGTGGTCGGTGAACCGCACCTTCCAGCCGACCGCGCCACCGATAGGGACGTCCAGTTCCTCGGCAATGCGCTCGGCTACGGTGCGCGCGGCAAGCCTGCGCGGCTGGGTATGCCCGATGGTGCCGAGGACCCCGCGACCCAGCTCCAAGCAGATCTTCGGGATCTGGGTGGTCTTCCCGGAACCGGTCTCCCCGGCGATCACCACGACCTGGTGGTCCCGGATCGCCGCGGCGATTTCACCGGTGTGTTGGCTGATCGGCAGCGCCTGCGGGTAGTCGATCTGCGGCACCGCAGCCGCCCGACGGGCGATGCGCAGGTCGGCTGACGATTCTCCCACGATGGTCACATACCCCAGAGCACTAGTTACTGGCGGGTTACAAGTCGATACAGTGTCGGTGTGGAGCTGGCATACAACCGGTGTGGTGCGGGACCGCCACTCGTCTTGCTGCACGGTGCCGGGCACCGGCGGCAAGCATGGCTCCCCGTTGAGGAGCGGTTGGCCAGTCACCGCGAGGTGATCTCCGTGGACCTTCCGGGATTCGGCGAGTCCCCTCCACTTCCGGAACACCTATCCTACGAGCTGGACACCGGGGTGCTCGTGCTCAAGGAGTTCTTCGCCAACCTGGGGCTGGATCGGCCGCACGTGGCGGGGAACTCGATGGGTGGCTTGCTCTCCCTCGTGCTCGCCCAGCAGGGGATGGTCAGCAGCGCGACGGCGCTGTCTCCGGCGGGGCTGTGGACCCCGATGGGGCGGCGGGTGTCGCTGGCCATGGTGCGGTCAGTTCACCGCATCGCCCGGCATATGCCGCCGAAGGTCGCGGTCCGGCTGTCGCGGACGGCGGCGGGGCGCACGTTCATGTGCGGTGTGCTGTTCGGCCGTCCGGACCTGCTGGAGCCACAGGTGCTGCTCGACGACATGCAGGCGATGATCAACGCCGTCGGTTTCGTTCCCAGCCTGGCAGCCGGAGAAAAGATCATCTTTACCGGCCAGGTGCCCGACGTGCCGGTGACGATCGCGTGGGGCCGCCGGGACTTGCTGTTCCGGCGGCCTCGGGGCGAATCGGTCATCCAGTTGATCCCGCACGTCCGGCTGCTGCAGCTGCCCGGCTGCGGGCACGTGCCGATGAACGACAATCCCGAGCTGGTGGCCCACGTCCTGCTCACCGGCAGCAACGACGAGCATCAGCGAGTGTCGAGCACGAGGTAGCCCTCGGCCAGCCGACCCTGCGCCAAACCTGCGGCTTGGGCCTGCATGGCGCTCCAGCCTCGCATTCGCTCCTCCAGGTTCGTCATGTGTGCCGTCTGGCTGGTGTGGGCGCGAAGTGCCGCGATCTTGCGGTGGAAGGTGTCGGTGATGTCGACGTAATGGTCAGCCCGATCATTGGAACTCGTCACCCAGACCTCGGGCACGGTATGTGCTTCCAGGCCCTCGGCGAGCAGTTCGGGATGGGCGTACGGGTTGCGGGCGTCGGGGTAGATCGCGCACAGGGCGGCTTCCCCGGTCGCCTGGTGATCGGGGTGGCTGACATAGACATTTCGCAGGTCGCGTTGCGGAGACGGGACCACCACTCGGTCCGGGCGAGCCCGGCGGATGGCGCGGGTGATGTCGCGCCGCAGTGCAATGCTCACGACTAGCTGGCCGTCGGGATAGCCGAGGACTCGACGTCCGTGACGCCCACTGCGGCGGCGGCCTTGCGCTGCTCGTCCTGCCGGATACCGGCGATCGCCGAGCAGGGCACTGCCGGGTCGAAGCCCCCGGCGTCGCCGTCAGTCGCGATGCAGTAGGACACCTCGAGGCCCGCGTCGGTCCAGGTCGCTATCGTGCCGGCGGATCCGAAGTCCACGTCGTCTGGATGTGCCGCGACTACCAGGACTCGTTGCATCGGCTGCGCTTGGTCAGCTGGCACGGCACTCTCCTCAGGTCGGCTTCACCATGGGGCAACGCCACCGACCTTGGCAGCCTTCCCTGACGGGCGGGCGTGTCTCAGGCAACGAGGGCTTGAACCTGACGTGGCGTGAGGACTTAGCGTTCGATGGGCTACCGCAACCGCGGGGCAACGAGGAGATGAGGACGCGATGGCCGACGCCGACGGGGCGACCTGGAAGGTGGGTCAACTCGCCCGGCTGACCGTGGGCCGACAACAGCGAGGTGGTCGAGCAGAAGTACGGCGGCCCGACATCAGAGCAGATCGACTACGTACGTCGGGCGAACGCCGCGCCCTCGTCGTGACCGCGCACACAAGGGGTGATCACTGCGTCTCAGTCACGGTGTGCGGAGCCGCTGGGTGAGCAGCCGCTGCCTCGACGGGCAGCGGCTCGTCGGTCCACAGGGTGCGTAGCTGAGAGGCGTACTCGTTGAGGTCATAGGACGAGCAGCCGGCGCCCCCGTAGCCGATGTAGTTGCCGTGGGCGTCGCGCCGGCCACCGGCCATCACGGCGCCGATGCCGTGGTGCGCGATCATGCTGCGGATTCCGGCGGTGATATTGGCCACCGGATCGGTGATCGATCGGCTGGCCAGGCTGGGCAGCACGCAGGCTCTGAAGGTATTGGGGATGGTCTGCATGAGGCCCTGCGAGGGGTTGCCCGCCGCGGCGTTGCTGTCCCAGTTGTTGATCGCATTGGGGTTGCCGCCGGATTCGTGCATGATGATCGACCTGACCCCGGGAGCGAGGGCCTGGGGCAGGCCCATCAGCCCGAGAGCCTTGGCGACCCAACCGTCGAGGCTGTGGGCGTTGCCGGCTTGATAAGGCTGCCCGAGACGGTTTCGGACGGCCTCCTGGTAAGCCGTCGCCCGGTCCGCCCGCTCGACGGCGCGACGCAGCGCTGCCACCCCGGTTGCGGTGTTACGGGGGGCGCCGAGCTGCAGAACCTCGGGTTCAAATGATGGCCCGGTCACCGCGGCCGGCGCGACGTCGGCGACCTGCTCGGATGCCACCGCTGTGGCGGCATGCATCGAATGACCGGCGACGGCCAGAGCACCAGCGGCGACCGCTGCCGTCACCGCGCGACCCCGCAGCGCCGGACCCGGCCGGGGCACGCGATGCGTGCCGCGAGGTTTGGGGTCGGGCTTAGGGGGTAATACGAACCCAGGATGCTGCCGACAGCCGCGGGGAGAGCGGTGACGCGCCAACTGAGGTCCCTTCCGCGCCGGGGAGCTGGTGCGTGGGCGGGGACAGCAGCCACCTCGGTTCGGGGGCACCGGGACGACACCTGCTCGCAACCAGATCGTGATCTGCGACCGACGGAAAGTAACGGTAGGGCCACGGCTGCCGCAAACCCCGCACCTGCGCCGGAGTGTCGCGTGCGCCCGGTGAAGTAACCGGCGCGACAAGCGGTCGGAAACCGACGTGCCGAGCGCTCGTGGTGCGAGCCCGGCCAGCGACGAGCGGTGCGCAACCGGCGGATGGCGTTGGTCCGTATATCGCAGCGCCGGTCGTCGTGTTACCGGCCGCGCCGGACAGTGTTACTGGCCGCGGCGCGCCGGTAGACGAGTACTGCCCACAGGACCAGTGGAATCTGCAGCGGCAACCGACCGTAGGCCAGCACGCGCATCCAGGCCGGCCGGTCAGACCAGTCGATCGCCATCTTCACGTTGGCCGGAAACACCGCAACGAACAGCAGCGCCGCGAGCAACCCGCCGAACCGCCGGGTGCGCGGTGCCGCGATCAGTGCCGCCGTCACCAGCTCAGCTGCCCCGGAGAAGTGGGTCCAGGTGCGGGCCGCGCCGGGCAGCTGCTCGGGGACGATCGCGTCGAACGACGCTGGCGCCGCGAAGTGCAGCACTCCGGAGCTGGTGAGCAGGACGGCCAACCCTGCAGCTGCGGTGGGCCGGAGGGCCCGTAAGTTCGACGTCATCGCGGCAAGCCTACGGCCGCATAAACCGATCGAGTACCCGGCTCAGCAGGTCCTTCACCTATTTCCGCGTGGTACCCAGCGCCAGGTAGTCGTACATCCCGAATCCGTCGGTGATGAACGCGTTCGTCAGGTTCGTCGGCCGGTACAGCAGCCCCGTGCCCCAGATGCCGGGAAGGATGAACGCGTCCTCCATCACCTTGCGGTCGATGCCGGCCCAGATCTGTTCCCGCGCCGCGGTGTCGGTGGTCACCAACGCCTGGTCGAGCATCTGGTCGATCGCTGGGTCCTTGACCCCCAGGTTGGCGTTGCCTCCGGTGGCCCGGATGACCCGGCTGTCGACGAGCTGGGAGAGGAACCCGTAGCCGTCGGGCCAGTCCGCGCTCCAGCCGGCGATGATCAGACCGAGACCGTTGGACTTCGCGAAGTCCGGCTTGCCGGCGTATAACCGGAGTAGTCGGCTCCCGGGTACGGCTTGATCTCCAACTTGATCGCGGCCGGCACCAGCGACTGCTGCAGTGCCTCGACAATGGCCTTCTCGCTGGGCGACTCGGCGCCGTAGGAGATGCCCGTGGTGAAGCCGCCCGGTTGGCCGCACAGGGCAAGCTCGTCTTTGGCCTTGGCGATGTGACCCATGTGGTTCGGCGAGGGTAGAGGTCGAAGCGCTTCGCGCCCCGGATCACCGGTGGCAGGATGTTCGTGGCGATCTCGCCGCCCGTCGCGCCGCCGATGGCGCGCTGAGCGCCGGCCCGGTCGGTGGCATACAGCACCGCCTTGCGGCAGTGGATGTTGTCCAGCGGTGCAACGTCGGAGTTGAGCGCGGCATACGACAGCTGGGCGAGAGGCGCGGAGTCGGTGTTCGCGCGCAGGCCCTGGTCGGCGAGGACGCTCTGAGCTGACACCCCGACGCCGCCCTCGACATTCATGTTCCGTGCCTATGAGGCTTTCGGCAACCGGGGCTCGATCAGCTGCGCGATCCGCAATGCTTCAGGGCACGAATCGACCCGATGCCCATCCGGGCTCAACGTCGATGCCACATGCACTACCAACGATACCGAGCCGCCGTCCATCAGCTGCTCGCAGTCGGTGCCGCCGTCCCGGTCCACCGCAAATGTCAGTCCAGCGCGGCCGTTCACCGCGTTCTCCGCGAAGGTGATGAATGCCGGGCCACGCTGACGGGTCCGGTACGAAGCGACGGTCTCCTTGTCACGTTCAAGGCTCAACCTCAGCGGCTTACCTACCCACTCGCAGCCGACCGAGCCGAACTGATCCATCGTCTCGCGAGTGTCCGGCCGGACACCGAGTTGAGTCAGCTCGGCGCCGGTCAAAATGGTGCACATGTCGACAGTTCTCGCGTCGGTCACCGCGGACGGCGCCTGCGGTGCGCAGGCAACCCCAAGCACCCCCACGGCAGCCACCACCAAAGCCCCACGCATCATCCCTCACCGACCCCCCGGGTGCGCTGCGCCTCCCGAACTCAACCGTAGAGCTGTTCGGGCGACCTTGGACAGCGTTGCTGTTGAGTTCGGGAGTCGTAGAGCTGCTCACTCGCCCCGGCAGCGGAGGCTGAGGTGGTGCGCGTCCGGGCCATCGGTGCGATCATCATCGGACCAGGGCACCGACCAGGTGAGGTGAGGGGTTGAACGGGCCGGGGAATCCGCGAGACGGCGACCAGAGCCGCCCGCCCGTGAGCTACGGCCAGAACCCGCCTGGGTTTGGCCAGGGTTCGGGTTACGGCGCACCTGGGGCGCCGCCCCGCAACAGCTTCGGGATCACCGCGCTGGTCCTGGGCCTGCTCGCGCTCGTGCTCTTCTGGACGATCGTCGGCGGCATCGTCTTCGGCATCCTCGCGCTGATCTTCGGCCTGCTCGGTCGGGCCCGAGCCAAACGGGGCCAGGCAACCAACGGTGGCCTGTCAGTCGCCGGGATGGTGCTCGGCGTCATCGGACTGCTTTTGACCATCGGGCTGGTGGCGTTGTTCGCGTCGCTGATGAATTCGCCAGCTGGGCAGAGCTACCAGCAGTGCGTCCAGCAGTCAGGTGGGGATCCAGCGAAGTTGCAGCAGTGTTTCTCGGAGCTCGGCAACCAGGTTGGGGGCCGCTAAGCCGCCGCAGAGCCGCTCACGAAGCGCAGCTGCCCGTGGAGACTTCAGTGTTTCTGGTCGGGGCGGTAGCGACCTGGTTGGCGATCTCTTCATCGGCGAGCACGAAGCCGGTCTCGTCGTTGTCGACTGCCGCACCGAAGACCAAGCCGAGTACTTGGCCGGAGCCGTCGAGCAGCGGTCCGCCGGAGTTCCCGCTGCGCACCACGGCGCGGACGGTGTAGACGTTGCGAACCACGGTCGACGCGTTGTAGATGTCCGGGCCGCGCAGGTGGATGCGGTCCCGAACCCGGGCCGCAGAGGCCGTGTAGGGCCCATCCAGCGGGTAGCCGAGCACCAGCCCGCTCAACCCCGAGATGGCCGGCTTCGGCGCCAGCGGCAGCACCGGAGCCCGCAAACCAGGTACCTTCAGGATCGCCACGTCGGTCTCCGGGTCATAGCTGACCACCGTGGCGTCCAGCGCGTTGTTCGGGGAAATCTCCACCTGGACCTGGTCGGTACCGGCGACGACGTGCGCATTGGTGATCACCCGCTGGGGAGCCACCACGAACCCGCTCCCCTCCAGCGCTCGGGAGCAGGAGCGCGCGCGCCCGCGGACCTTCAGCACGCTGGCCTTGGACTGCCGTACCACCGGGCTGTTGAGCAGCACCGGATCCGCCGGCCCGACATCAGTGATCGGGGTAGGCGAGAACGGCGCGAGCACGTCGGGGAACCCGGAGACATCTAACAGTTTGGTCAGCTCGGAGGGCAGCTCGCGCAGCACATTGGGCATGGTTGTGTCCACGAGCCGCAGTACCGACGAGTCCCGCACAGCGCCGGTCAGGCCGCTATAAACCGACGATTTCGACAGCGGCAGGGCCACCAGCCACGCGACCACCAGAGCGGCAATACCCTGCACCACCGCACCCAGAAAGCTGTCCACCTTGCGCAGCGCCTCAGCATCGATCCGGCGCTGCACCGCCCTGCCCAGCAACACACCGAGCGTTTCGCCGATCGCGATGAGCACGATCACGATCGACACTCCGAGCGCGACTCGGACCTCCGGGCTCTGATAGTCGGCGATCAGCGAGGGGGCAATGCGCACTCCGATCACTGCCCCGGTCAGCACACCGATGAACGACGCCGCCGCGGTGACCATCCCCTGGCGGGCACCGGAGACTCCGGCGAGCAGGGCCAGCACCAACACCAGCACATCCACCCAGTTCAGGTTCACCGGATCACCTCGGTCCGCTCGGCCAGCCGCCTCGCGACGTCCAGGTCGTACTCAGCCGCCGGCTCCCAGGGCCGTGCCCAGCCGCCCATTGTCAGCAGCGCGGCCAGCAACCCGCCGGTGAACCCCCAGACGAGCATCCCAGGTACCACGAACGCGGGGTACGGGTACCCGCTGGGCCCGCGCACGATCAGCCGGTTCTTCGGGTCCGCGAGCACCCGCAGCAGCACGCGGGCGACCGCGACGGTCTCCCGGTGATCCACCGGAGCGACCGCTCCGGGCCGCTCCCAGTAACCCAGCACCGGCGTGACGACGAAATCCGACGGCGGCACGTACTGCTGCGGCAGCACCGCAACGGGCCGCACATCGTCGGCGCGGATCCCGACCTCCTCGACGGCCTCGCGCAGCGCGGTCGCAACGGGGCCGTCGTCGCCATCCTCCGCCGCTCCGCCGGGAAAGCAGACCTGGCCAGGGTGCGAGGACAGGGCGGGCGAGCGCACCTGCAGCAGCACATCCGGTTCGCCGGTGCGCGAGTCCTCGGCCAAGAGCATCAGCACCGCGGCCGGCCGGCCGCCTACCCGTGGTACCGGGATCCGGCCGAGATCACCGGGGCCCAGCTCGGCGGTGCGGCGTACCAGCACGGCGAGCCAGCCGGGCAGCGACGTCGGGTCGATCAGCGGCCCCGATCCGATCGGCCCGGTTAACGGCCCGGTCATCCGGCCGCTCCCGGGCCGAGGTATTGCGTCACGACAGCACGCACCTGCTGCGGGCTACGCAGCACCTCTGGCGGGTTGACCTGGCTGACATGGCCGTCAGCGGACACCAGGTAGGTCAGCGGCAGCACCGGCGGGGCGCTCAGCGCGGCGCGCAGCCTGCCGTCGGGATCGCTGACCGATGGGTAGTGCACGTTCAGCGCACTGAGCAGGTCAAGCGCCCCTTCGGGCAGCTGCTGCACCTCGACACCGAGCACGGGCACCGCGCCAGGCTCGGCGGCGTAGGCGGCCAGCGCTGGCAGTTCTTGAATGCACGGTTGGCACAGCGGCCCCCACAGGTTGAGCAACGCCGGGCGCCCGGCCAATGCCGCCCCCACGTCGACCGTCCCGGGCTGGCCAAGGCAGGACAGCAACAGCCCGGATAGCGGCCCGTGACTGGCGCCTGAGCGCGCGGCCGGGCACGGCTGCAGAGCCGCCCGCGACCTCAACTGCTCGATACTGGGCGGCTGCTCGGCGGCGGGCTGGGCCGGTTGCCCGAGCGCAGCGGCATCGGTCGACGCTGGGATTGACGTTCCCGGCCCCGACGTTCCAGGCCCCGACGTTCGAGGCCCGGACGCTCGTGGCCACAGTGCCACGGCAAGCGCTGACACCAAGAACGCCGTCACGAGCACCCAGCGCAGCGCACGCTTCACCGTGTCGACCCAGGGGCCGCGACACCGACTTGCGCCCCGGGATCGGCTGTCAGGTCGGGGGGCAACCCGGCCATCGCCAGTAGGTGCGGCGCTTCCGGCCCGCGCAGCAACGCCGCCGCGATCCCGGGCTCGGTGGGACCGAGGCCGTAGGAGGGGCAGTCCGCGATGAGCGGGCATACCCCACAGGCCGGTCGGCGAGAGTGGCACACCCGGCGGCCGTGGAAGATCACCCGGTGGGACACGATCGTCCAGTCCCGTTTCGGGACGAGCTCGCCGATCGCGTGCTCAACCTTTACCGGATCGTCGTGCTCGGTCCACCCCCACCGGCGCACCAGCCGCCCGACGTGGGTGTCGACAGTGATACCGGGCACGCCGAAAGCGTTGCCGAGGATCACGTTGGCGGTCTTGCGCCCGATTCCCGGCAGCGTGACCAGTTCTGCCAGCTTGCCGGGCACCTCACCGCCGAAGCGCTCGGCCAGCGCCGCACCGAGCCCGATCAGCGCCGTCGTCTTGTTCCGGTAGAACCCGGTGGGTCGGATCAGCTTCTCCAGCTCATCCCGATCCGCCGCCGCGTAGTCGCCGGCACTGGGGTACCTGGCGAACAGCGCGGGCGTGGTTTCGTTGACCATCTTGTCGGTGCATTGTGCCGACAAGATGGTCGCGACGGCGAGCTGCAGCGGGGTCTGGAAGTCCAGTTCGCAGTGTGCATCCGGGTAGGCAACCGCCAGTACACGATCCATCCGGCGAGTTCGCCTGACCAGCGCGAGGTGGCTCTCCGCAGCAAAGGACCGGCGCGATCGAGCTGGCACTCCCACAGGGTACGGAGGCGGCGCCGGTCCTCGTCGCCCAGCCTCATGCTTGGCGAACCCGGGCCGACCCGGGCGACACGCCCGACGCGCGACCCCGCGCGCGCAACTGGTCGGGTGATACGGCAGTATCCCCCGCACCATGACCGTCTGGTTCGTTGCCGCAGTCCCAGTGTTGATCATGTTCTTTGCGCTCGGGATGGAGCGGTTGGAAAGCCGCCTGCGCCACCTCACAGTGCAAGAGAACGAGGTCGAGGAGTTCCTGCAAGCCGCTCGACCTGACGAGGTCCGGGCGCTGTTCCGCAGCGGGATCAGCCGCGCGCTGGAGCTGTTCCGCTTGCGCCGGCTACCCGACACCGGCCTACCCAATGGATCTGGTCCACGGAGCTTCGGCCTAGTCGCATCACGCCGCGCCCGCCAACGGCCTTAGACTGCACCCGACGTGATCGGCGGTATTGGTGCTGGCGCCCTGACGGCGCCCGGGTCAGCTGGAGGAACGCGGTGACCGACCCCCTGGCCACGGCTGGCATCTTCCAGGGTGTCGACCCGTCGGCAGTTGAAGCTCTGCGAACCACCCTGGAACCGGTCAGCTTTCCCCGAGCCCACATCATATTCGCCGAAGGCGAACTGGGCGACCGCCTCTACATCATACAGTCGGGCAAGGTCAAGATCGGGCGGAAGTCCGCCGACGGCCGGGAGAACCTGCTCGCGGTGTTCGGACCTTCGGATATGTTCGGTGAGCTTTCGATCTTCGATCCTGGACCACGAACGTCGACGGCCACCACGGTGACGGAAGTTAAAGCCGTCAGCATGGACCGCGGCGCGTTGCGGGAGTGGATCACCAAGCGGCCGGAGATCGCCGAGCAACTGCTGCGGGTGATCGCTCGTCGGCTACGCCGTACCAACAACATGCTCGCCGACCTGATCTTCACTGATGTACCAGGACGGGTGGCCAAGGCCTTGCTGCAGCTCGCGCATGACTTTGGCACCCAGGAGGCCGGCATGCTTCGAGTGACCCATGACCTCACCCAGGAGGAGATCGCTCAGCTGGTCGGAGCGTCCAGGGAAACTGTCAACAAGGCGCTCGCCGACTTCGCCCAGCGAGGCTGGCTGCGCCTGGAAGGCAAGAGTGTCCTCATCCTGGAACCCCAGCGCCTAGCCCGCCGCGCCCGTTGACGAAGGCAGCCCCTGACTAACCCACTTCGACGATCAGCTCGACTTCGACCGGCGCGCCCAGCGGTAGCTCGGCGACCCCCACTGCGGACCGGGCATGCGTCCCCGCCTCGCCGAATACCGCTCCGAGCAGCTCGGAGGCGCCGTTGAGCACGGCGGGCTGCGCGGTGAACCCGGGTGCCGAGGCGACAAACCCCACCGCCTTCACCACCCGGACCACCGCGTCGAGCCCGACCACGCCATCCACTGCGGCCAGCGCGTTGAGCACGCAGATCCGAGCCAGCTCCCGGCCTTGCTCAGCGCTGATCTCGGCCCCGAGCTTTCCGGTGGCCGTCAACGCCCCATCGACCATCGGCAGCTGGCCGGCGGTGAACACCAGGGACCCGCTGCGCACCGCGGGCAGGTACACCCCGGCCGGCGCGGCTACCGGCGGCAACACCAACCCGAGCTCGGTCAGCCGGCCCGACCAACTCACTGCTTAGGGCGCTTGAGATAGGCCACCAGCTGCTCCCCCGTCGGCCCGGGCGTCACGGTGACCAATTCCCAGCCGTCGGCTCCCCACTGATCGAGGATCTGCTTGGTGGCATGGGTCAACAGCGGCACGGTCGCGTACTCCCAGGTCGTCATGGGCGATCACGCTAGCGAATGCCGCCGCGCGGCTCGTGAGCGGCATTCGAGCTGCGGACGCGTCCCAGTGGTCACATCGATCCCAGCAGCCCCTAAAAAGAGCTCCATAGGTCTGCTTAGTATGTGCGCGCTGCGATAGTCCTTTCCCTGAGGTAACTGACAGTCACCGTCGGCGGCGCGCTGAAGCTGCCGGAGCAGCCGCCTAGGCTCACGGTATGTGGTCCGATGAGCTGGTCCGGGCTCGCCTGCATGTGGTCACCGGCAAGGGCGGGACGGGCAAAACGACGGTGGCCGCTGCGCTGGCGGTGGCGCTGGCCAGCGGGGGCGGCCGAACGCTGCTGGTAGAAGTCGAGGGGCGCCAAGGCATCGCGCATCTGTTCGACATCCCGCCGTTGCCCTATCAGGAGCGGCGCATCGCGGTGGCCCCCGGCGGTGGCGAAGTCCGGGCGCTGGCGGTGGATGCCGAGGAAGCCCTGCTGGACTACTTCACGATGTTCTACAACCTGGGCTTCGCGGCGCGGACCCTGCGCCGGATGGGTGCGATCGAGTTCGCTACCACGCTGGCGCCGGGGCTGCGTGATGTGCTGCTCACTGGCAAAGTGAAGGAAGCGGCCACCCGAGCGGCCAACGGCATCCGCACCTACGACGCAGTGGTGCTCGACGCCCCACCGACCGGGCGGGTGGTGAGGTTTCTCGACGTCACCAGGGCCATGGCCGATCTGGCCAAGGTCGGGCCGATCCACAACCAGAGCAAGGGAGTGGTACGGCTGCTGCACTCCGCGGACACCGTGGTACACGTGGTCACCCTGCTGGAGGACATGCCAGTGGCCGAAACCCTGGACACCGTCGCGGACCTGGACCTCGCGGACCTGCGCCCGGGCGCCGTGCTGGTCAACCGGGCGCGGCCATCTCGGCTGCCCGCCCCGTCGGTGACCGCCCCGGCCAACGGCCAGGTCCATGCCGACCGGGTCCGTGCCGGGTTACTAGCTGCCGGCCTGAATCTGGACCCAGCTGTGTTGGACGGCCTGGTCGCCGAAACCGTGGAACATGCGATGCGGGTGGACGCCGAGCAGCAGGCTCGCGCCAGACTCGCCGACGCCGGCCTGCCGTTGATCGAACTTCCCGAGCTGACCGAACCCGGGGGAGACGGCGTGGACCTCGGTGGGGTCTACGAGCTTGCCGAAGCGCTCCGCAGGCAGGGCGTGCGGTGAGTACGCCGACTCCGCTCGATATCGACGCGCTGCTGGACAACCGCGCCACTCGAGTGGTGGTGTGCTGCGGCGCGGGAGGCGTGGGTAAGACGACAACGGCTGCGGCGCTCGCGCTGCGGGCAGCCGAGCGAGGCCGATCGGTGGTGGTACTGACGATCGATCCGGCTCGACGCCTCGCTCAGTCGCTGGGGCTGCCGGAGCTGACCAACAATCCTCGCCTGGTGGCCCCCACCGCGGAGATCCAGGCGGCCGGCGGGCAGCTACACGCGATGATGTTGGACATGCGACGCACTTTCGACGAGATGGTGCAGGCGCATGCCAGCCCGGAGCGGGCCGCCCTCATCATCGCCAACCCCTTCTACCAGGCCATCTCCTCGTCGTTCTCCGGAACCCAGGAGTACATGGCGATGGAGAAGCTGGGACAGCTGGTTGCGGCGCGCCAGTGGGAGCTCGTCGTGGTCGATACTCCCCCTTCGCGTTCCGCCCTGGATTTCCTGGACGCCCCACAGCGGTTGTCGTCGTTTCTCGACGGGCGGATGATCCGGCTGCTCTCCGCGCCGGCGCGGGCCGGCGGCCGCGGCGTGCGGCGACTGGTGGGTGCCGGTTTCGGGCTGTTCACCAGGGCGATCTCGACGATCCTGGGCGGCCAGCTGTTGGCTGACGCGTCGGCGTTCGTGCAGGCTTTCGACACCATGTTCGGCGGGTTCCGGGAGCGCGCCACCGCGACCTACGAGTTGCTCCGTGCTCCGGGCACGGAGTTCGTGGTGATCGCCACTCCTGAGGCCGACGCGGTACGCGAGGCGGCCTACTTCGTAGACCGGTTGGCCACCGAGTCGATGCCCCTGGCGGGGCTGGTGCTCAACCGAACACATCCGGTACTTGCTGACCTGCCAGCGGCGCAGGCCGAGACGGTGGCCGAGGCGTTGGAACGAGCGTGCACTGCACCGATGGCTGCGGCGGTGCTGCGGCTGCACGCCGACCGGGTCGCGCTGGCCGGCCGGGAACGCCGGCTGCTGGCCCGGTTCCGCCGGGCGCATCCGGCGGTCTCGGTAGTCGCGGTTCCTGCGCTGGCCGCCGACGTGCACGATCTGCCCGGACTGCGCGACATCGGCGGCCTACTCGCAGGGGAGCAAGCGTCTCACTTAGACCCTGGCTGGCCCGGAGCCAGGATCTGGTAGCCGGACAGCATGCCGGCAGCGGTCGGCGACGTGGCAGTGGAACTGCCAGACCCCAGGATTGTCCGGGACCATGTCGGCCGTCACCATGGTCGCCGGCAGCAGGCTGACGGTGTCGGTCCGCATGCCAGCAGCAACCACCGTGTTGCCGTGCCAGTGCGGAGTGTGCAGGTCCACCTCGTTGCCCATGCTCATCACATGCCAGCGCACCCGTTGC
>JRHI01001593.1_pt1 | contig 18374 bp, 19 predicted proteins | sample 215371 | NCBI WGS metagenome assembly JRHI01 (sample SAMN02929681, study PRJNA255918) | sediment metagenome | biome: cave system; feature: Ice Cave; material: Sediment; isolation source: sediment from deep within a dark volcanic ice cave with no known source of... ...
CGGCCGGAGCGGACCCCGCCGTGTCCTGGCTCTGGTGCCGGCGGCGCTGGCGGTCTTGCTCCGGCTGCCGTATCTGCGCGGTCCCCAGTTCGACTACGACGAGGGGGTCTACTGGGAATCGCTGCGCAGCATGGCCGCCGGTCACCGGCTGTTCACCGAGGTCTACAGCTCGCAGCCGCCCGGCTTTCTGCTCCTGCTGGCGCCGTTCCAGGTAGCCGGCAGCGGCGAACTGACCGTGCTCCGGCTCGGCATGATGGCCTTCGCGGTGATCGGGGTGGTGGCCGCCCAGCGCCTGGCCGAGCCCTTGGCCGGTTTCCGGTCCGCCCTCCTGGCCGGAGCCCTGCTGGCCGCCGACCCGCTCTTCCTCCGCCAGACCGTGGCMATCCAGGCCGACGGACCGGCGATCGCCCTGAGCGTGGTGGCGGCGGCGCTGGTGGTCCAGGCGGCGGGGGGCGCGGCCAGGTGGCGGCTGCTGACCCTGACCGGGGGCGCCGCCCTCGGCCTGGGCATCATGATCAAGCTCTTGGCGGTGGCCGCGGTGCTCCCGGTGCTGTTCGTGCTGCTGCGCCCCGGGGTTCCGGACCGGCGCTCGGGCCTGGCCCTGCTCGGCCTGGGGGCGGCGGGAGCGATGACGCTCGTGATGCTCCCGTTCGCGGCCGATCTCGGTCCGGCCTGGAACCAGATCGTGGTCCTGCATCTCACCGGGCGCACGATCGACAGCGGTGGCTTGGGGGGCAGCATCCCCAAGGCCCTGCTGGCAGAGTCGCCGCTGATCGCCGCCGCCCTGGCCGCCACCGCATGCCGTCGCAGCCGCCTGAGGTGGCCGGCGGTGGCGTGGATGGCGGGGGCGGCGGCGGTATTCGCCGTTCAGCGTCCGCTCTGGCACCATCACCTGGTCGCGCTCTCGCCCGGGCTGGCCCTGGCCGGAGCCCCGGCCCTGGTCGCCTGGGCGCGGCGAGCCGCATACCTGCTGCCGCTGCTGCCGGCCGCCGCCGGCCTCACCTACCTGGCGATGACGGCTGCCCCCCAGGGCTCACCGGAGGCAATCGCCCCGCGGCTCGCCGCCCTGCTACCAGCGGGCGGGTACGTGCTCACCGATGACCAGTTCGCTCTGGCGCTGGCGGGGAGAGACGCGCCGCCGGAGCTGGTCGACACCTCAGGGCTGCGGATCCGGTCGGGAGAACTCGACCTCCGGACCATCCGGTCCGTGGTCGCCCGGCGGCGGGTGGTGGCGGTGCTGCTCGGGCGGGGACAGCTGAGAGAGGTGGAGGGCTTCGACGCCTGGGTGGCGGAGGCTTATCCCCGCCGCATGGACCTGGGTTCGGGCCGAATCCTCCTTCTGCCCGACACCCCTCCTCCGCCGGCGCCCTGAGGGCGGGCCCCTCCCCGATCGGACGAGCGAGAAGGTTCTCTACCAGGTGGCGTCGCCGTAGAAGTCGCCGTGGTCACGGGCCAGGAAGGCCTCGATCGCCACCCGCCGCCGGCCCAGCCGGAAGGCAGGCCCGTGGCCCGGATGTAACAACGCCTGGTCAGGCCAGCGGAGCACCACCTCACGCAGCGTCCGGAGGGTGGTGCGGAAGTCCTCCGGTGTGCCGGTGCGCCCGGGCCCGCCCTCGAAGACGGTGTCGCCCACCAGCACGTTCCACCGCTGATCGGCAAACGACAGCATGTCGGCGATGTGGCCCGGGGTCTCGAAGACGCGGAGCCCATGGCCGCCGACTTCGACGGTGTCGCCGTGGACCAGGGGGCGGGCTCCGGGCAGCTCCAGACCAGCGTGGTGCGGACCCGGGTGGGCCATCAGGGGCACTCCCAGCCGACGCCGCATTTCGTCGAGCGCGCCCACGTGATCAGGATGCGTATGGGTCAACAGAATCGCCACCGGGGTGGTGCCGGCCAGCAGTTCGACCAGCGTATCGGGCTCGGCGCCGGGGTCGATGAGCACGCTGACCCGGGTCTCTGGACACACCACCACGTAGGCGTTCATCTGCCAGGGCCCCACCGCCTGGCTCCGAATCTCCATTCACCCAGCCTACGTGCCCAGCCGTGGCCCGGTGGCGCCCAGACAACCGAAAGGAAGCTGGCGCCCCCGGGGCTGGATCCTGCCTAAGGCGAGCTCCGCTCGGCGCTCGAGGTGGCGGCCGGGCTTCTGCCCGCCGCGATCGCCTCTCCGGCTTCTCCCCTGATGAAGAACAGCGCTACCAACGCCGCCAACGAGTCCATCCACCACCATCCGAAAAGCCGGTTGAGAATCAGGCCACCGAGGGTGACCAGGGCCAGGTACAGGCAGACCGCCGAGCACGCAGCATCACCGCGCAGCGCCGGGCTGCCCAGCCGGTCGGCCASTCTGAGCCGCCATCGCCACAGGCCGGTCATCACCACCACTGACRCCACCATCAGCACMATGCCCGGGGGCGACGGCGCGGCTCGTATCCCGATCAGGAAACCCACTCCGGCGCTCAGCCCGACGTAGGCGAACAGCCCATACAGGGAGAGACCGACCAGGCGTGAGGCCTGCCGCTCGCCGGGCGAGAGTTCACCTCTCTCCTGATCGGGGGAGCGCACCAGGAGGCGGTGCAGCACGACCCCGGCCGAGAACAATTCGATCAGGCTGTCGGCTCCGAACATGGTGAGAGCGATCGACCGCGCCTGCACTCCGGCGAGCAAGGCGAACGCGCCCTCGATCACCATCCAGGCCACCGTGAGGCCCTGGGCGATCCGGGCCGCCTTCAGGAGCCTTACGGCGGCGAAATCAGCGGACACACCATCGATCACGTGGGGTCAGCATGAGGTGGCCGGCCTTCGACTCGCCGGCAGATGTCAGACCGGGCGCCAGCCGATGATGTGCGCGCAGCCCACCCAGGAGCCGGCCGCGCGCCTCGCCATGGCTGGCAGCGGGGTCAGCTCGACCGTGTCGGCCACCGCCACCCGGCCCACCCGGCCTCAGCACCCGGAACCCTTCCCGCCGCAAGGCGATCGCCCTATCCGGCCAGGTTGATGACGCGGTTCGAGATCACCATGTCGACACCTCGATCGAACCGCCGAATGTTCACGATCGTGCCCTTCAGGAAGCGGGCATTCTTCACCCCGGCGCGCAGCTGATCGACCCTGGCCAACTCCAGCATTTCATCGGGCATGTCGACTCCGTAGACGAAACCTCGCGGTCCCACCTGGCGCTTGGCGGAGCACGTCGAGCCCGGCGCCACTGCCGAGGCTGAATGACGGACCCACTCGAGCCGGGTCAGTTCCTCCGACCGCAGGTCGCCCCCGCAGCCTGGGTCACCGCTGGTCGCACCCGCAGCCGCAGCCTGAGTCACAGCACCCGCACCCGCAGCTCGGGTCACCGCACCCGCAGCCGCAGGCTGGGTCACCGCACTCGCAGCCCGGGCCGCAGCCCGGAACCAGGCTTCGCGCCCGCACCGCGTGTGCCCACCGGACCGCTTCTCTGATCTCGCACATGGCCTTCACCTCCTGGACTTGGAGCCCGACCCCATCGATTCCATCGATTGATGTCGATGAAAGGACCCTAGCACTTCCTATAGATATCCGTCAATGAATCGGCTAGCATTCCGGTGATGGTCATGCCGGTCGGTGAGTTTCCCCTGCGTCAGCGAGAATCGACCTGCCCGCCGGTCTCGGTGAACATGGTGTGGGCGAGCCGGGTAGCCGGCCTGCTCAAGGCTCTGGCGGACCCCACCCGGATGGGCATCCTGGCGGCTTTGGCCAGCTCCCGCCGGCCGGTCTGCATCTGCGATCTCACCGCAGCCTTCGATCTCAGTCAGCCGACCATCTCCCACCACATGGCGAAGCTGAAAACGGCCGGCTTGGTCACCGCCACCCGCCGGGGCATCTGCGTCTACCACCAGTTGCGCCCGGACCTGCCGCCCGAGGCCCGGCGCCTGCTGGAGGCGCTTCTGCCCGGATGATCGCCGGCGGCGTTCCTGCCGCCCGGCGGCGCCTGCTACCGTGGGCCCCGTGACCGTAGTCGTCGACACTTCGCTCAGCCCACAGGCCACCTGGCTGCGGTTCCAGTTGGTGGGGTGACACTCGCCGACGGCTTCTGGAGGCCAAGATCGAGCTCACCGCGATTCCCGAACCCGGCCTCCTGGGGGCGTGACCGTACTTGGCGGCACCGCCCGGGCGGCGCCCCCGGATTCCGCCTGGAACCAGGTGCTCTACCGGGAAGCCGGGGCCGGGGCCGGGGTGGCTCCGAGGCTGCCCTTCCAGGCCGTGCCATATCACGCCTGGGCCAACCGGGAGCCGGGGCGCATGCAAATCTGGCTTCGACAAAGCTGAGACAAAGCTGAGACTGAGGTGAGACCGAAGTGAGACGGAGTGAAACCGCGCTGGCGAAGGACCGCCTGGTGCCGGCTGGCGGCCGATGAGACGGGTCATCCTCTGGACCTCGATCGCCTCCGTGCTGGCGCTGTTCCTGGCTCAGCTGGCGGCCGTGGTCGACGTGATGGTGACCCCGGCCCCGGCCCTGGATCGACCCGGGCCCCAGGGCCGGCTCGATCTCGGCCTGGGCCTGGTGGCCGGGCCGGGAGGTGTGCTCGGGGCCGCGCTCGCGGTGGTGGCCGGGATCACCGGCCTGGTGGAGGCGATCAGGCTCCGGGCGATTGCCTGGGCGGTCGCCATCTGCACCGCCGGCGCGCTGGCCGGCTCCCTGCTCTTCGCGGCCGCATTCATCCTCTTGGGGCTACCCAACCGCGCCTTTCACCCGCTGGTGCTCTTCAGCGTGGTGCCTCTGACCGGCGGCGCCTTCGCGCTCCGGGCGCCCCGCCAGCGGCCGGGGAATTACGCGGGCTGAGGCGGAATCGCGCCATGCGATATACTCCATGGGGTATATCCACGACCGGCTGAGCCCGGTCCGAGTCCATTTCCGATCGCGGCACAGGCATGCCGCAAAGGAGGTCATGGCTTGCCTCTCTACGAATACGTGTGCACCGCCTGCGGAGCCCGCTTCGAGCTGCTGACCAGCTGGACCCAGGCCGACGCCCAGCGGTGCCCATCGTGTGGGGCCGAGGCGCAGCGGCTGGTATCGAGCTTTGCGTCCAGGACAAGTTGTGAGGTGAGCAGCGGTGGTTGACGGATCGGATAGCCGGCGGTCGCCGGCCTCAGCCGGCTGGATCTCGCGGCTTCGGTCGCGGCTTTCCAGCATCCTGCCGGCGCCACTTCCCCAGGTCTCCCCGCTGGAGGCGCACCAGCGGGCAAGCGAGGCACTCTTCCTGGATGTCCGGGAACCCGATGAGTGGCGCTCGGGCCACATTCCGGGCGCCGTCCACATCCCGCTCGGGCGGCTCGCCGGGCGGCTCCGCCAGCTCGACCCGGCGCGTCCGGTGATCGCGGTGTGCCGCAGCGGCAACCGGAGCCGGATCGCGACGCGGATGCTGGCCGAGCAAGGCTTCCAGGTGGAAAACCTCAAAGGCGGCATGCTGGCCTGGAGGCGGGCCGGCCTGCCGGTGCGCACCGCCGGTCGAAACGGCCGGCGCTGAGGCAGGCCGCCGGCAACCCGGTTGCGTCACCGGCAGAGCCTGGAAGCCGCCTGAGCAGTTGCGCAGATAAGCAATTCTTGATAAAACACCGGCAATGGTTCCTGATGTGCTGATCGAAGAAGCCGCCCGTCGCTTCGGCCTGCTGGCCGACCCCACCCGCCTGCGAATCCTGCACCAGCTGATGGAAGGCGAGGCGTCGCCGAGTGTCATCGCGCAGCATTCCGGCCTCAGCCTGCCCAACGTTTCCCAGCACCTCAGCCGCCTGGCGGCGGCCGGCCTGGTGGCCCGCCGTCGGGACGGAGTGAACGTCTACTATCGCGTCGACGATCCCACCCTGGCCACCCTCTGCGAGCTCGTCTGCGCCGGGGTCAGAAGCCGGGCCGCGGCACTCGCCAATGTCTGAGCCGGCCGCCTCCCCGCTCACCATCCTGGCCGGCCCGGGGGCGCCGAGCGCGGCTCCGCTCTGGGGCAAGGTCATCGACCATTCCCGGTGCATCGGCTGCCACGCCTGCACCACCGCCTGCCGCTCCGAGAACGAGGTGCCGCTATCGGTGACCCGAACCTACGTCAAGTACGTGGATGTCGGCATCTATCCGCAGGCACGGCGCAACTTCCAGGTGACCCGTTGCAACCAGTGCGACGACCCGCCCTGCGTCGCGGCCTGCCCCACCGCCGCCATGCACCGGCGCCCGGACGGCATCGTCGACTTCGACAAGTCGGTGTGCATCGGGTGCAAGGCGTGCATGGCCGCCTGCCCCTACGACGCGATCTTCATCAATCCCGAGGATCACTCGGCCGAGAAGTGCAACTTCTGTGCCCACCGCCTCGACATCGGGCTCGAGCCGGCGTGCGTGGTGGTCTGCCCGGCCGAGGCGATTTTGGTGGGGGATCTCAACGACCCCGACAGTCGGGTCAGTCATTACGTCAACCGCGAGAGCGTCACGGTGCGGCGACCCGAGAAGGCCACCCGGCCCAAGCTCTTCTACAAGGGCGCCCACCAGGCCACGCTGGATCCGCTCGCCGCTCTCCGGCCGGACGGCGGCCTCTACATGTGGAGCGAGCAGCCGCACGGCTCCCACGAGGTGGGCGCCGGAGTCACCCATGAGCAGGCCAACGTCTCCGCCGGCCACCCCGCCGGCAACACTTCCGCCGCCGCCCGCCTCAGCTATGACGTGTCGCACCGCGCACCATGGGACTGGCGGGTGAGCCTTTACACCTGGACCAAGGGGCTGGCGGCCGGCATCTACATGGTGGGAGCCCTGCTCCAGCTGATGGGGGTGCTCCCCGACGGCTCGACCACCTGGACGGTTCCCCTGTACGCGGCGGTGTTCCTGGGGATCACCGGTCTGATCCTGATCTGGGATCTGGAGCACCCGCTGCGCTTCGTCCTGATCTTCCTGAGGCCTCAGTGGCGAAGCTGGCTGGTGAGAGGCGCGGTCTTCATCAGCCTCTACGGCGCCCTGCTCGGCGCCCAATTCCTGCTCGGTGTCGCCGGTCTCCGGCGGCCGCCGGTGCCGCTGGTCGCAGCCGGCGAGGTACTGGCGCTGCTGACCGCCGTCTACACCGCCTTCCTGTTCGCCCAGGCCCGCGCCCGCGACCTCTGGCAGAACCCGCTGTTGCCGGCTCACCTGGTCCTGCAGGCGATCATGCTGGGAGCGGCGTTCTGGGTGCTCCTGGGAGCCGGCCGTACCGCGGCCTTGGTGCTGGCGGTGAGCGCCGCCCTCCACCTCCTGCTATTGGTGGGTGAACTCACCCTCGCCCATCCCACCGCGCATGCCCGGATGGCCGCCCACCAGATGACCAGTGGCCGTTTCGCGGCCGTCTTCTGGGCCGGTGCCCTGCTTGCCCTGGCCGCCGTGGCGGCGCCCTGGCTGGGCGCCACCGCCCCGATCGTGGCGGTCGCCGGTCTGCTCGCGATCCTGGCCCATGAGCACGCCTACGTCCAGGCCGGCCAGTCAGTGCCACTGGCATGAGCCAGCACCTGAAGCGCCTCGAGCAGCGCCTGCGGGCGGCCCGCGCCGACGTCGAGGCCCGGGGCGAGACCTTCTACCCGGGCCCGAGCCGCGTGCACCTGGCGGCCTTCCCCCCCAAGGAGCGCTGGGACGACTGGGTCGAACTCGATTCGCGGGCCTGGCCGGCCCGCCAGGAACGGCGATTCATGCTGGTTCCGACCACCTGCTTCAACTGCGAGTCGGCGTGCGGGCTCCTGGCCTATGTCGACCGCGACTCGCTCCAGGTCCGCAAGTTCGAAGGCAACCCCGAGCATCCTGGCTCCCGCGGACGCAACTGCGCCAAGGGGCCGGCGACCCTCAACCAGATCACCGATCCCGACCGGATCCTGTACCCACTCAAGCGGGCGGGGGCACGGGGCGAGGGACGCTGGGAGCGGGTCAGCTGGGACGAGGTGCTCGACACCCTGGCCGCCCGGATTCGGGCCGCCATCCAGGAGGGCCGCCCCAACGAGGTCATGTATCACGTGGGCCGGCCGGGCGAGGACGGCTTCACCGAGCGCGTGCTGGCGGCCTGGGGCGTGGACGGTCACAACTCGCACACCAACATCTGCTCGTCGGGCGGCCGCGCCGGCTACCACTACTGGATGGGGCTCGACCGGCCCAGCCCGGACTACGCCAACGCCGACGTGATTCTTTTGATCAGCGCTCATCTCGAGTCGGGCCACTACTTCAACCCCCACGCCCAGCGGATCGTGGAGGCCCGGGAGCGGGGCGCCAAAGTGATCGTGATCGACGTCCGTCTCTCCAACACGGCGACGCACGCCGACCACTGGATCTCGCCCCAGCCCGGCAGCGAGGCCGCGATCCTGCTCGCCATCGCCCGCCATCTGATGGCCACCGGGCGCCACAACCGCGAGTTCATGCGGGATTGGTGGAACTGGCGCGAGTACCTGGCCCGCGAGCGGCCCCAACTGGAGCCCACTTTCGAGAGCTTCGAGCGCGCCTTCCTCGAGCTGTACGCCGAGTACACCTTCGAGTTCGCGGCCGCCGAGTCCGGAGTTCCGGCGGCAACCCTGCGCGAGCTGGCGGAGTTGATCGCCGGTGCCGGCCCCCGGCTCGCCACCCATAACTGGCGGTCGGCGGCGGCCGGCAACGAAGGCGGCTGGCAGGTCTCGCGCTGCCTGTTCCTGCTCAACGCGATGACCGGAGCGGTGGCGGTCGAGGGCGGGGTCTTCCCCAACGCCTGGAACAAGTTCGTGCCTCGTCCCATCTACACCCCACCCCATCCACCCCAGTGGAACGAGCTGACCTGGCCGGTCGAGTATCCGCTGGCCATGAACGAGCTCTCCTTCCTGCTGCCTCACTTCCTGAAGGAGGGCCGCGGCCGGCTCGACGTGTACTTCACCCGGGTCTACAACCCGGTTTGGACCAACCCCGACGGGTTCAGCTGGATCGAGGCGTTGACCGACGAGTCCCGGGTCGGCCTGCACGTGGCCCTCACCCCCACCTGGAGCGAGACCGCGTTCTTCGCCGACTACGTGCTGCCCATGGGCCACAGCAGCGAGCGCCACGACCTTCACTCCTACGAGACCCACGACGCCCAGTGGCTCGGGTTCCGGCAGCCGGTCTTGCGAGCCGCCCGCGGCCGGCTCGGTGAGGAGATCACCGACACCCGCGCGGTCAACCCGGGCGAGGTCTGGGAAGAGAACGAGTTCTGGATGGAGCTGTCCTGGCGGATCGATCCCGACGGCGCCCTGGGCATCAGAAAGTACTTCGAGTCGAAGCAGCGCCCAGGCCAGCGGCTGACCGTCGACGAGTACTACGCCTGGATCTTCGAGAACTCAGTACCCGGGCTGCCCGAGCGGGCCGCCGCCGAGGGGTTGACCCCGCTCGAATGGATGCGACGCTACGGAGCGTTCGAGATCAGCCGCAAGGTCGGCCCCCTTCACCAGCAGCCGGTGCCGGAGGCGGAACTGGACGACCTCCACGTCGACGGACTGGGCCGCGCCTACAGCTCGGCACCCCGCCCGGCTCCGACCAACGTGGTTCCACTGCCCACCCCCGACCCTGACCCAGAGGGTCGGCGGCCAGTTGGAATCGAGCTCCACGGCCGGATCGTGCGCGGCTTCCCCACCCCCAGCGGCCGGCTCGAGTTCTACTCGCGCACCCTGGCCGAGTGGGGCTGGCCGGAGTTCGCGGTCCCCACCTACATTCGCAGTCACGTCCATCCCGCCAATCTGGCCGGCGACCAGGTGGTACTGATCCCGACCTTCCGGCTGCCGGTGCAGATCCACACCCGCAGCGCCAACGCCAAGTGGCTGGACGACATCGCCCACACCAATCCGCTCTGGATCCACCCCCGCGATGCCCTGCGCTGGGGCGGGATTCGCACCGGCGATCCGGTCAGGGTCGAGACCGAATTGGGTTACTTCGTGCTGAAGGCGTGGGTCACCGAGGGGATCCGCCCCGGGGTGGTGGCGTGCAGCCACCACATGGGCCGGTGGAAGCCGGCGCAGGTCGGCCGCGGGCAGGGCCAGATGATGGCCACCGTCGATCTCGATCACGACGACACCAGGTGGCGGATGCGCCGGCTGAGCGGCGTCAAGCCGTACCAGTCTTCCGATCCCGACACCGCCCGCATCTGGTGGACCGACGTCGGCGTTCACCAGAACCTCACCTTCGGCGTGCACCCGGATCCGATCTCCGGTATGCACTGCTGGCACCAGGCGGTGCGGGTTCGCCGGGCCGAGCCCGGCGACGCACCCGGCGACATCATGGTCGATACCGCCCGCTCTGCCGAGATCTACCGCAACTGGCTCGAGAAGACCCGGTCGGCATTCCGGGTGTCGCCCGACGGCACCCGCCGTCCCTACTGGCTGCTGCGGCCGTTGAAGCCCGGTCACGACGCCTACCAGCTGCCTGAAGCGACGCCGAGATGACCGAACTGCTACGAGCTCTGGCGGCTCTGATCGCCGGACCCGGCCCCGGGCTGGGCCCGGTGGCGGCGGCTCTCGAGCTGCCTCTCCCCACTCCGGTCGAGCACCACGCGCTGTTCGGGATGGAGCTGCATCCGTACGCTTCGCTGTACCTCGGGCCGGAGGGGATGCTGGGGGGTGAGGCCCGCGACCGGGTGGCCGGCTTCTGGCGGGCGCTGGGCAACCCTCCGCCGGCCGAGCCCGACCATCTGGCCAGCCTGCTGGGTACGCTCGCCGTGCTCGCCGAGGATCCGGCCCCGGCCGCCGCCGCCGCCCGGAGAGTGCTGCTCTGGGAGCACGTGCTCTCCTGGACACCGGCCTGGCTGGACCGCGTCCACGACCTCGCCGCGCCTTCGCTGCGGCCCTGGGCGGAGTTGCTGCACGGTGTGCTCCTCGCCGAAGCCGAGGCCGGTTCGCCGCCGGAAACCCTGCCCGCCTGCCTCCGGCTGGCCGCGCCCTTCGAACCCGATCAGTTGGTGCGGCACTTGCTCGCCCCGGCTCGAGCCGGGATGATCATCACCCGGGCCGATCTCGCGCGGGGCGCGCGCGAGCTCGGTCTCGGGATGCGCCAGGGAGATCGCGCCACTTCCCTGCGATCGCTGCTGACCCAGGACGCCCCGGCGGTGCTCAGATGGCTGGCCGGCGAAGCCGAGCGAGCCGGCGAGCGGCACCGACTGGCGCCCGACGCCTGGCGGCCGGTCACCGCCTGGTGGAGCGAGCGCGCCCTCGCCACCGCCAGAACCCTGCGCGGCCTCGAAATCGAGGCAAAGGAGGTTGTCCATGCTGGATGAGAAAACGCTGGCGGCCACCGGGCTGCCGGAAGCGGAGGTCCGCCGGATCGTGCGCGAGGAGATCGAGCGCGCCTTCAAGAAAGATCCGGCCAGCCGCCAGGTGTGCATCATCGCGTCCAAGGGGACGCTCGACTGGGCGTACCCGCCGTTCATCCTGAGCACCGCCGCCGCCGCCGCCGGTCTCGACACCTCGGTGTTCTTCACGTTCTACGGCCTCAAGCTGATCACCAAGGACTACGAACGCACCGCCAGGGTCTCGCCAACCGGGAACCCTGCGATGCCGATGCCGGTGCCGATGGCCGACCTCTTCGCCGGCCTGCCGGGAATGAAGGCGGTGGCCACCTCAATGATGAAGTCGATGTTCCGCAGCCACCACGTAGCCAGCATCGGGGAGTTGATCGATACCGCGCGCGAAAGCGGGGTCCGCCTGATCGCCTGCCAGATGACGATGGAGGTCTTCGGCTACAAGCAGTCCGACTTCATAGACGGGGTCGAATTCGGTGGCGCGGCCGCCTTCCTGTCGGAGGCTCGCCGCGGTCACGTCACGCTGTTCATCTAGCTGTTGCATCCAGGAGGTGGGAGTTGACTGACCTGAAAGTGGATCGTGAACTCGACGCCCGGGGGCTGCTCTGCCCGATGCCGGTCGTCAGAGCCGCGAAAGAGATGAAGGGGTTGGAGCCGGGCCAGGTCCTCAAGGTGATCGCCACCGACCGGGGGGCGATCGCCGACTTCCCGGCCTGGGCCGAAGACACCGGCAACCAGCTCCTGGAGTGGCACGAGCAGGGGGGCCAGCTCGAGTTCTGGTTCCGGAAAGGAGGCGAGTTCTGAGGCGATGCTGTTCAAGCAGTTTCGATACGAGCCGCTCGCCCAGGCCTCCTACCTGGTCGGATGCGTCCGCTCCAAGGAGGCTTTGATCGTCGATCCGATCGCCGATCTGGGCCCCGATTTCTACGTGCTCGAAGCCGCCGACCTCGGCCTGGCCATCTCGGGCGTGCTGGAGACCCATATCCACGCCGACTACGTCTCCTGCGCCCGCGAGCTGGCGGCGATGAACGGCTGCCCGCATTATCTCGGGGAGCGGGCCGCCGAATACGTTCAGTACCCGTTCACAGCGATTGCCGACGGCCAGGTGATCAAGGTCGGCCAGGTCAAGGTGACCGCGCTCGCCACCCCCGGCCACACCCCCGAGCACATGGCCTATTTGGTCACCGACACCGCCCGCAGCGATGACCCCTGGTGCGTGCTCACCGGCGACTCGCTGTTCGTCGGCGACGTCGGACGCCCCGACCTGCTGGTTGGGGATTCGGAGCTGGACATCATGGATGCGGGGGAACGCGCCCAGATGCAGTGGCGTTCGATCCACGAGCGGCTCTTCACCCTGCCCGACCACGTGGAGGTGTACCCCAATCACTACGGCGGCTCCACCTGCGGAGGCGTCAACATGAGCGGCAAGGCATCATCGACGATCTGGTTCGAGAAGCATCACAACCTGGCCCTGCGCCAACCCGACGCCGCCGCCTTCGCCAGCTTCGTTCGCGAAACCGCCAAGCCGTTCCCGGCCGACTACACCCGGATCAAGTCGATCAACCTGGGCCTGCGGAGCCCGGAGGCGGTGGGTTGACGCCGGGCGAAGTGGCCGCCGAGATCGCGGCCGGAGGGGTCGTACTCGATCTGCGGCCACCCCGGCCGTTCGCGGCCGCTCACCTCCCCGGGGCGATCAACCTGCAGTTCAATCGGGCCGACCTGGCCGAGCGGGCCGAGATGGTGCTGCCGCCGGGTCTCCGCTACCTCGTCCACGCCGAACCCGACCCGATCGCCGGGGCGGCGGTCGAGATCCTGCGCGGAGCCGGCTTCGAGGTGGCAGGCAGCCTGGCCGGCGGGCTGAGAGCCTGGCAGGCGGAGGGCAGACCGGTGGAGACTCTGCCGGTGATCGACGTCGACATCCTCCACCGGGAACTCGACAACTACACCGTGGTCGACGCCCGAGAGGCCTTCGAATACCGTCACGGTCACATCTCAGGGGCGCTGCCGCTGCCATCGGGAGAAGCCTGGGAGCAGGCCCCGGCGCTGGGGGGCGGAGAGCACCCGCTGGCGGTGGTCTGCGGCGACCAGGTGCGCAGCTCGCTGGTGGCTTCGATCCTGCTCCGCCATGGCCGGCCGGCGGTGCTGGTGTTCGGCGGCATGGCCGACTGGCTGGAGCGCGGCTACCCGGTCGAGAAGACCAACAGGCCGCAGCCAGCTTGAGGCCCGGCGTCTTCGATCCCGGGCCGGGCGTGGCGCCCGCGGTGGGACGGACCGGCGGCTGGATGGCCGCCGCGATCGGCCTGATCGCGGGTAGCGCCAGCGGGCTGCTGGGGGTCGGCGGCGGCTTCCTGGTGGTGCCGCTGCTTACTTTGTGGGCGCGTCTCGATCCGCGCCGGGCCAGCGGCACCTCACTGGCCGCCATCCTTCCGATCGCGGCTCTGGGGGCAGCTGGGTACTACCTGGGAGCGGCGACTCCCCAGGTCAACCTGCCAGTGGCCGGCCTGTTGGTGATCGGCAGCGTGCTCGGAGCCTACCTGGGGGCCCGGTTCATCGCCCATGTACCCAGGCACGCGCTTTTGGTCCTGCTCGCCCTCATCCTCGTCGCGGTGGCCCTCGACGAGCTGGTACGGGCGCTGGTCCCGCGCAGCGCCGGCCTCAGCCCATCCGGCGCGGCCATGCCCATCGACCTCTTCCACGGCGGCCTGGTCGTCTTCGCCGGCCTGGTGATCGGCGTCCTGAGCGGGCTCACCGGGGTCGGCGGCGGAGTCTTTCTGGTACCGGTGATGGTGCTCGGCTTCGGACTCACCCAGCATGTCGCCCAGGGCACCTCACTGGTGGCCATCCTGCCCACCGCGGCGGTCGGCGCGGTGACCCATCTGCGCCGCGGTAACGTCGACCTGCGCGCCGCGCTCTGGATCGGAGCCGCCGGCCTGCCGGCGGTGCTGGCCGGAACCGCCGCCGCCCTGGCCCTGCCCCAGCGGGTGCTGGCCGGCCTGTTCGGGCTGCTGTTGCTGGTCGCCGCCTACCGCATGTGGCCCAGGCACCCCGGTCCGGAGTAGTCGCGGCCGGATCCACCGCCGCGAACACCACGCGGGTCCGGCCGAGACCGGCTCCGGGGCGATGTGGGAGGTGCCAACCAGCCCTGGCCAGAGCCGGACCACGGCCGTCAGCGCCGAGTACTCGGCCACTTCCGGGCCGGCTCCGGCCCAACCTGGCTTCAGGTCGGATCAGAAGGTCTGGCCGTTAGCGCCGGCCGGTCACAGCCGCCGTAGCCACCGGTCCCAACCCCGGGCCGGCTTGAAACTGGGCCCGGCCTGTGGTATTTATCCACCTCAACCGAGCCGCCCGTATCCGTGAGGGCGGTGGCAAGGGGTTGCACTCATGGAACTCGAACTCATCCAGTCAGGCTCACCAGGCACCGTCTTCCGCCTTCTTCTCGACCGGACGGTGGCCGATCTCGAGCAGGCCAGCTTCGTCGAAGAGTGGCTGGGCCCCGGCCAGCGGCTGCCGGTCTTCGACGTCCAAACCCTCCGCGACTACGGTGCCCGGCGCGCCAATCGGGAACGGCTGGCTGAGCTGTTGAACTCGTACGTCCGGGTCAGCAGCGGCAGCGTATGGGAGCGCCGGGAAGGACGCTGGCGGCGCCGCCGCTACAGCGAGTTGAACCCGCTCGACCTCGCCGAGCTGGGCGACTTTGGCCGGTTGGGCGACCTCACCTTGTTCCTGGCCGGCGTCTTTCCTGAGCATGTCTCTCGGAACCCGCTCCAGCCCCGCCACGTATCCCGGCTGGCGGCCATGCTCGGCCGCAGCCCGGGTGAGATCGTCCGTGGCCAGGAGCCGGTCTGGCTGATGGAGTGGCTCGGGAGGTCGGCCTATGAACAGGCCGGCGCGAGTGAGCTGGCAGCCGACTTCCGGAGCGCCCGCCGCCTGCTCAACGTGCTCACCCGGCGCCACCTCTTCCCCATCCGGGAGCGCTGGTTCCCGGGGCCGCAGGGCGCCAATTAGGCCGGCCTGGCCTCGACCACCAGCCTCTGGCTGTAGGTCTGCCGGCCGGCGTCCCAGGCTCCGGCGCAGGTGATCAAAGTCAACCTGGCCGCACCCCCCTGCTCGTAGAGACCGGGCGGGTTCGTGCCCACCCCCACATAGGCTCGTTCGACGACCTGAAACCTCACCTCCCGGCCTCCGGTGGTGACCAGGATCTGATCGCCCGCCTTGAGCTCGGAAAGCCTCCAGAACACCGCCGGCTCTCCCCGCGGTCCATCGAGATGCCCGGCGATCACCGCGTCCCCCGCCAGGCCCGGGCTGGCTCCGTAGGAAAACCAGGCCACATTCTCGATCCGCGAGGGAGTCGCCATCTGGTATCCCCCGGTCACCCCCACTGGCTCGATCCCCGCGTCGACTCCGATTCTGGGTATCACCAGGCGAACCGGCACCGGCCGGTCAGAGGCCGGAGGCGCCGTTACTCCGGAGGACGGATCCAGGGTCGGGCCGGGCGCAGGTGAAGCCGCAACCGTCGAGACAGATGCTGGAGCCTCCAGTGTCGGGTGGCGGAGCGGCCCAGCCCCACCGCACCCGGCGAGGGCACCCCCCGCCAGCATCGCTGCCAGCAGGGGGACCGCCCATCGCCTGAGGTTCGAATTCACCAGAGTTGCTAGCTCGCCGAACCTGAGTTCCGGCGCTTCCTCATCCGGGCCAGCAACAACCCGGCCGCGGCCAGGCCGACGCCGGCAACCGGCAGCACCTCACCGCCCACGCCATTGGCCGTCCTCGGCGCGAAGCCAGTGCCGGGCATGCCCCCCAAAAATGGCATGACCGCTCCCAGCACCTCGGCCGAAGGCTTACCAGTCTCGGTCGCCCCCATGTAGATGCCTCCCTCGGGAGTCGCATTGGTGATGAACCCGATCGCGGCCGCGTGCCGGCATTCGACTCCGAAGATGCCGGCCGCRGCCTGGAGGATGTCCTTGTTCTGGATGCTGCCGGCGGCCCCCAGATAGGCCCCGACCCCGGTCTCCTCGAATACCTTGGCCAGCTTCAAGATGCTGTCCTGGGAGTCGAAGGTTCCGGCCGGGAACTTGATGCTGGGTTTGACCACCGGGGTCGCCCCCAGCTTCTGGATGGTCGCGATCAGCGCGGTAACGTGAGCGTCCTCGTCGCTCTGCACCAGCTTGAGCACGTCAACCGCCGCCCCGCTGAGCTTCCCGGAAGCGTTGGCCTGCTTGTAGAACTCGGCCTCCAGATATTCGAGGGTGAGCGCATAGTTGAGGACGTCCACGTCGCTCTTGAAGTCGGCGGCAAAGGCCCGGCCGGTGGTCAGCAACTCGAGCGCGGCCGGGCCTGTGATCAGCGCCCCGGTGGTGAAGGCCGCCCGCCCCAGGAACTTCCGTCGTGTCTGTGCGTTGTTGAGCATGTCTAGCTTCCCAGGAACGGCTTGATGATGGCGACGATCTCGTCCATCGTGGCGTGGGCCTCGATCGGAGCCGGTACGAACTTCTGCTTGTTGATCAGCGACAGCACCGCCGCGTGCCGCGACTCCACGCCGGCGATCGAAGCGGCGGCACCCAGGATCGATCCGTCCTTGATCAAAGGCACCTGGCCGTGATAGGCCTTGACCCCGGTTTCCTCGAAGGTGAGCGCGGTCTTGAGGAACTGGTCGGCGTTGGTGAAGGTGCCGTCGGGATACTTGAAGGTTGGCTTGGCGGCCGGGGTGCCGCCCAGCTTCTTGATGGTCGCGGTCAGCGCGTCGACGTGAGCCTGCTCGTGCTGGGCGATCGGGGCAACGTACTTCTGGTTGTCGCCCAGGAAGTTCTTGGCCACCCCCTGCGCGTAGAAGTCGGCCTCGAGGTACTCCAGGGTGAGCGCGTAATTGAGCACCCCCAGATCGCCGTCGCCGAACTGGCCGGCGGCGAAGGCGGCGGTCGGGAGAACGCCTCCGGCCAGGGCGGCTCCGACCCCGGTCAGGGCGGCATATTTCAGGAATCCCCGGCGGTCGGGTTCGCTCGCGAACTCGATCACGGATCTCCCTCCGAAGAGCTTGTCTGTCACGTGCTTCTCCTGGTGTGTGTGACGGGCCTGGCAGGGGGTGGTTGCCCGCATAACGTTGTACGCAGGCGAGCTGAGGCTGGATCATTCCGGGTGCTTTCGGGGCTATCACTCGAGCCAGGGCCGGTCCTGGTCCACTTTTGACCGGTTCTGGCGCAGGCGCTGGTCCGGCTTCCCGCACCATAAGGCTGTGGCGAGGCGAGCTCCCGACCCCGACCTGGATCGGCTGTCGGCACCACTGCGGGCGGATGTTCGAAGGCTCAGCTCGGTACTCGGCGAACTGATCGCGGAATCGGGGGGCGTCGAGGTGCTGAACGACGTCGAGCGGCTCCGCAAGGCGGCGATCGAACTCAGGGAGAGCCGGGGACCGGTGGCGGAAGAGCGGCTTTCCAGGGTGGTCGAACTGGTCGACAGTTTCGATCTCGACCGGGCCGAGGCGGTGGCGCGGGCTTTCACCGTCTACTTCCAACTGGTCAATCTGGCCGAGGAACGCTACCGGGTGCGCATCCTCCGCCAGCGCAGCCGGGCTCAGGCGGTGGTCGCCGAATCCCTCGCCGCCACCGCCGCCGAGTTGCGGGCCCAGCTCGGGGAAGAGGGCCTTGACCATCTCCTGGCCCGATTGGAGATCCGGCCGGTCCTCACCGCGCATCCGACCGAGGCCCGGCGGCGGGCGGTGGTGGAGGCGCTGCGCCGGATCTCGCAGGTGATGGAGCAACTGGACGACCCTCGGCTGGGCGCCTCCGAACAAGCGGAGGCCGAACGGCGACTGGCTGAAGAGATCAGCATCCTGTGGCGAACCGCACAGCTCCGCCGCCAGCGTCCAACCCCGCTCGACGAGGTGAGAAGCACCATTTCGGTCTTCGATGAGTCGCTCTTCACCCTGGTGCCCCAGCTTTACCGGGAGCTGGCCAGGGCCACCTCCCCGCCGGGACCGGCTGCTTCTCGCTCGGAGCCCGACCGTGGCCAGCGGGTGCGCCCCTTCTTGAAGCTGGGCAGCTGGGTAGGTGGAGACCGGGACGGCAACCCCAACGTCACCCACGAGGTGACCGAGATCGCTTTAAGGATTCAGGCCGAGCACGCCCTGCTCGGCCTGGAAACCGC
>JRHI01001594.1_pt1 | contig 18371 bp, 17 predicted proteins | sample 215371 | NCBI WGS metagenome assembly JRHI01 (sample SAMN02929681, study PRJNA255918) | sediment metagenome | biome: cave system; feature: Ice Cave; material: Sediment; isolation source: sediment from deep within a dark volcanic ice cave with no known source of... ...
GCCAGCCACGGGTCCGCGCTGGTGTAGCCCACGCGGGAGAGCAGGAGCGACACGACGGCCACCGCGGTGACGAAGACGTCCGCCCCCGTGTGTGCGGCGTCGGCGAGCAAGAAGGCGCTGCCAAGTTTCCGGCCGCGCCGGCGCTCGTACCAGACGACGAACAGGTTCACCAGCGCCGTCGCGGCCATCAGGCCGAGCTCCAGCCCCGTGGCCACCTTGGGATGCTCGTGCCGCATCAGCTCCGCGATGGCGTTCCGCAACAACTCGAAGCACGAGATGGAGAGAAAGCCCACGATCACGAGCGCGCCGAGCGTCTCGAACTTGTCGTGCCCGTACGGGTGGTCTTCGTCCGGGCCGCGCGCGGCGAGCGTCACGAGAAGGATCGCGATGATGTTGTTCATGGCGTCGAGCGCAGACTCGACGCTCGCGCCCAGCACCGAGAGCGCCCCGGTGCGAAGGGCGATGGCGACCTTCACCGCCACCACGAGCAGGTTGAGCGCCAGAATGAGCGCCAGCGTTCGCTGAATGGACGCGGTTCTCAATCGGCCGCCTCGAGCAGTGCGCCCTTCAGGTATCCCGTTTCGGGCACGGTCAGGAGCTCCGGATGGTCGAGGGGCTGCCCCGTGACCGCGCGCACGATCATCCGGCGCCCGGCCGCGGCCGCGGCGCTCTGCAGCATGTCGAGAAAGAGCGACCTCGAGAGGTGGTAGCTGCAACTGCACGTGTAGAGCAGGCCGCCCGTCGACAACAACCGCATCGCGTGGAGGTTGACGTCGCGGTAGCCGCGCACGGCGCCGTCGAGTGCGGATTTGTTCTTGGCGAAGGCCGGCGGGTCGAGCACGATGGTCTCGTACCGCGTGCCCTCCTTCACGCGTTCGCGGAGAAACTCGAACACGTCGGCCTCCACCAGCGACACATTCCGAAAACCATTCAGCGCGATGTTCACGCCCGCCCGCTCCAGGGCCTGCGCCGAGCTGTCCACGGCGATCACGGCGTTCGCCCGCCGGGCGAGGTGCAGGGCGAACGATCCATGGTAACTGAACAGGTCAAGCGCACGGCCGCGCGCGGCGGCTCCGGCGAGCACGCGATTCTCGCGCTGGTCCAGGAATGCGCCCGTCTTCTGGCCCGTGTGCGGTGCGGCAACGTAGCGCACGCCGTACTCGGCCACCTCCACCTCGGCTGGCACGTCGCCCCAGAGCGCCTCGACATTGCGTTCAAGCCCCTCGCGCGCGCGCACCGACGCGTCGTTGCGCGCGAGAATGCCGTCCGTGCCGGTGATCGCGCGCAACGCGTCAACGATCTCCTGCCGAAATGCCTCGATGCCCGCCGACAGGAACTGGACGACCAGCCAGCGGTCGTACCGGTCCGCGACGAGCGACGGGAGGCCGTCGCCCTCGCCAAAGGCGAGCCGGTACGCGTTCGTTTCGCCCGCGAGCGGCGCGCGGCGGGCGATCGCCTGCTCCAGGCGCCGGTGCCACCACTCCCCGTCGACGACCGTGTCAGGTGAACGGTCGAGCAGTCGCAATGATATTTCCGATGCAGGGCTCCAGAGCGCGACGCCCAGGGGGCGTCCCTGCTGGTCACGCACGGGAACGGCGCCGGGCGGTGTAGACGGTGGCTGCACGACGTCCGACCGGAATACCCACGGATGTCCGTTCGCCCAGCGCTTTGCGCCCCGCGCCGAGATCACGGCGTGCCCGTCGCGCGTCATCGCGCCGAATCCGGGACGGCCTTCTTCCGCACCATCGCGATGGCGGCGAGATGCTCGCGATAGGTACGCCTGAACTCATGATGTCCGTCCGCCGCCGCGACAAAAAACCGGTAGGGAACCTGTGCCGGATAGAGCGCGGCCTGGAGGCTGGCGGCGCCGGGTGACGCAATCGGACCCGGCGGCAGCCCGCGAACGCGATAGGTGTTGTACGGTGACTCCACGCGCAGGTCCTTGAACAGCACCCGCCCCGGTTTCTTGCCCAGTGCGTAGGTGACCGTGGGATCAGCCTGGAGGTTCATCCCCGCCTTCAGGCGGTTCAGGTACACCGCCGCGACGACAGGGCGCTCCTCGGAACGCACCACTTCCTTCTCGACAATGGACGCGAGCGTGACGATGTCGTGGCGATTCATGGCCAACGCCTTCAGCCGTTCGTTCCACTCCGGTTTCCACGCACGTTCGAACCGCTCAACCATGGCCGCGACGGCGGCGCGGGCGGTGGTGCCGTCGGGAAAGACGTAGGTGCCCGGAAAGAGGTACCCCTCCACGGTCGGTGTGGGGATATCGAGCTGGTGCAGCATGGCGGTATCACGGACGGCGGCCGTGATCGAGTCCATCGGCACGCCGAGCACCTCCACCAGCAGCGGGGCGATGTCGGAGATGAGAAACCCCTCGGGAATCGTCAACGGATGCACAATGCCGCGGCCCAGGCGCAGCGCGTCGAGCAGCTGCGCCCATGACATGTCGCGCCGGAGCACGTACGTGCCGTACCGCAGCGTGCGATCGGTTCCGCGCAGCGCGCCGTACCAGGCGAAGCCTCTGGCCGAGCGCACCATGTCGTGCGCGTAGAGCGATTCCGCCGCCTCGCGAAACGACGACCCACGGCGAATCGTGAGCCGTACGTCGGGACCAGTGTCTGGACCGGTCGGCGCTCCGCACGCCAGCGCCGCGCCGGTCAGTGCCGCGACCGCCGCGCCTCGGCTAAACCGCATGAACCGACGTATGAACCGGCGGCCTTGCTCACTCCGCATCGTCGGGCGTGTCGGGAAGGAGCATGGCGTGCTGCAGCAGCAGCGTCGCCGCCATGGCATCGACGTCGCCCTTACGTCCTCGCGTGGATCCCTCCATCTCCTTCACGGCCCGCAACGCCGCGGCGGTGGTGAAGCGCTCGTCCACCATCCGCGCCGGCAGGCCGGTCTTGCGCGTGAGCTCCACCGCGAGCCGGCGCGCCTCTGTCGCGCGGCCGGAATCGGCGCCTTCCGCGTCGAGCGGAAGTCCCACGACGAATCCCCGTGCCCCAAGCGCCTTCGCGCGCGCCACCAGCGCCGTGAGCGGTGGGCGCTTCCCCGGTCGTCGGAGAATGAACCCGGCCGGCGACGCGATCGTGCCCGTGGGGTCGCTCAGCGCGAGCCCAATGCGCCGGTCTCCGAGGTCGATCGCCAGCAGCCGGCCGCGCAGTTCCCGTTTCATTCGCCCTCAGCCATGCGCGCGAAGAACTCATCGTTGTTCTTCGTGCGCGCCATCCGCTTCAGCAGAAACAGGATGGCGTCCTCGGCTGGCATGTCCCCCAGAAAGTGCCGAATCAGGAAGACCCGGTTCTTCTCCTTCTCGGAAAGAAGCAGCTCCTCTTTGCGCGTGCCCGACTTGAGCATGTCGACCGCGGGGAACACGCGGCGGTTGGCGATCTCCCGGTCGAGTACGAGCTCGAGGTTGCCGGTGCCCTTGAACTCCTCGAAGATCACCTCGTCCATGCGCGAGCCGGTGCTCACGAGCGCCGTGGCCACGATCGTGAGCGAACCGCCGCCGTCAATGCGCCGTGCAGCGCCGAAGAACCGCTTGGGCTTTTCCAGCGCCTTGGCGTCGACACCCCCGGAAAGAATCTTGCCCGACATCGGGGTGACCGTGTTGTGCGCCCGGGCGAGCCGCGTGATGGAGTCGAGCAGAATGACCACGTCCTTCCCGGCCTCCACCAGCCGCTTGGCCTTCTCGATCACCATCTCCGCGACCTGCACGTGCCGCGACGCCGGCTCGTCAAAGGTCGAGCTGATCACCTCCGCACTCGGCACGGTGGCGATGAAGTCGGTGACTTCTTCCGGGCGCTCGTCTATGAGCAACACGATCAGCGACACTTCCGGGTGATTCTCGGCAATCGCGTTCGCCATGGCCTGAAGCAGGATCGTCTTTCCCGCTCGTGGCGGGGCGACGATCAACCCACGCTGTCCCTTGCCGAGTGGAGCGATCATGTCCACCACGCGCATCGAGAGATTGCCGGAGGCGGTCTCGAGTCGCAGCCGCTGGTCGGGGTAGCGGGGGCGAAGGCTGTCGAACGGCACCCGCTTCTGCACCGCCTCGGGCTCCATGCCATTCACCGATTCGATCTGCAGCAGCGCCAGATACTTTTCCCACGGCTTCGGTGGCCGTACGCGGCCGCGAATGGTGTCACCCGTTTTTACGTTGAACCGGCGGATCTGTGTTTGCGACACGTAAATGTCGTCGGGGCCGGCCAGGTAGTTCCAGTCCGGACTGCGAAGAAAGCCGAACCCTTCTGACAGCAGCTCGAGTGTGCCCTCGGCGCGCAGCGTGACATCCGATTCGAGCAGGGCATGCTCGATGCGGAAAATCAGGTCCTGCTTGCGCAGCCCCGAAGTGTTGGCGACGCGAAGCCCTTCGGCCATGACCTTGAGGTCGGCGACCGATTTTCGGCGAAGTTCGGAAATGTCCAATGGGGGGTGCGACGGGGAGGGGGAGACATGCGCGAGGCGGGATTCGAACCCACGACCTTCGGCTCCGGAGGCCGACGCTCTATCCAGCTGAGCTACTCGCGCCCTGACACCAATCCCGGAAAATCGGAAGACGTTTACAGAAACCCGCCAGGCGCGGCCGTTCCCCGGGTGAGGAGAGGTAAGCTACCCGGTCCGGCGGCCGGAGACAAGCAAGGAGAGCCGGTTGACGAGCGCCGCTCTTGACAGGTCGTGCGGGGCGGGCGACGATCTCCCCGCATGAGAATTCTCGGGCTTCTTCCGCCCCATCCGTACGAAACGGTCGCCCGGGCCCTCGGGGAGGGCGATAGCCTCGCCGCTGCCGGGAGTGGCGCGGCCGTCGTTCTCGCAGTGCGCAGGCGTAGCGCGGATCTGCTCGTAGTAGATCCAGCGATCTTCACGGACGGGGAATATCAGCAGTTCCTCGAGGCACTCTCGCACAGCCCGCTTCCCCTGCTGGTGCTCGCCTCACTCGAGCCCAACACCGCGCGACGCATCGTGAGCGTGGCCGCGCTCGCCACGGTCGAGGTGATCGTGCATGGTGCGGAAGGCGGCCGGGCGTTGCTCGTCCAGAAGATGAAGGCGTTGTGGGAATCGTCCGTGCCCGCGACCGTGTTCCGGATGGCGGCGCCTCGGTTCGAGCACGTTCCCGAGCGACTGCAGGCCGCGTCGGTGGAGCTGTTCGCCGGCGGGCCGCTCCCGCGCTGGGTGCCCGAGTTCGCCCGGGCGAGCGGCCTTCCCCGCCGGACGCTCGACCGATGGATGGAGCGTGCGGGAATCGCGGGCGCCTCGATGCTGCTCGACATCGCACGGCTGGCCCGCGCCTGGCGCCCGCTGGTCGACCTCAAGCGCCCTGCGGCGGACGTGTCGGCCGCCTGCGGCTACGTCGGGCCCCGCAGCTTTGTCTCCCACGCCAGAAGAATCGTGGGAGTGCCGCCGGCGCAGTTCGGCGAAACGCTCTCGCGGAGCGAGTTCGCCGAACGCCTGGTGCGGTCGCTGCTGGAGTGATGACGCGCGGACCATCTCAGGGACGCAGTGGCATCGCGATGCCACCCATGTGCTCTACGCCCATCATCGCCGCCATCTCGCGCCATTCCGCCTCCGACGATACCGCCGTGGAATCATCGCGGTAGGCGGCCGCTGCGCGCAGCAGCGTGCGACGTTTGTCCCCGGTCGATATGGTCGGCGACGCCAGGATATCCGACACCACATCATGCAATGAGTGCAGGTTGTCGAAGATGATGGACGCCTCCGGTAAACGCGCGGCGAAACGAGGTGCGATAGCCGCCGTCATGGGCATCATCGTCGGAAGGAGAGTGGGCGCGTCGGAATGCATCGCACGAAAGCGTTGGATGATACTGCCGACGTTCGCCGATCGTTCACGGTCGTCCGCCGCTCCGACCGAACGAACGCTCCGCCGCAGCCGCAAGGATAATTCCCGCGATGGTGGCACGCTTCAGATATGAGTGCATCAGTGCCCATCGCGAGCTGAACGCTGGCTCGCATCGAGCGCCTCGTTTACCGGGCCTTGGCCGCCCGCGCGCCCGGCGCCAGCGACCCCACATACGCGGCCAGCGCTACCATATCGTCAATCGACAACTCCGACACCACCGGCTGCATCAGCGCGCTCCCGTCATTGTGACGCGCGCCCGAACGGAAGTTGATGAGCTGCCGCAGCAAATAGGACGGAGAACGACCCGCGATCGGCGGTGCGGGTGGAACGCCCAGCAGCAGCGGTCCGTGGCATGTCGCACAGGCCGTGGTCGAGCCGGCGGGCCCGTTCGCGGCGAGGCGGCGTCCGCGTGCGATCGCGCCGCGCGGTACGTACGTCGTGTAGATCACGCGCGGATCGTGCAGCTCGTGACGCTCGAACGTGGCCGGCACCTCGATGAGCCGGCCATCGATTGGTTCCGTGCCCTGGCCGTCGTACACATACAGATTGCCTTCGACGCGCGTGTGCGGTACATGCGCGGTCTCGACGACGTGATTGCGCCGTGTCAGACGGAGCGACGAGAAATACGCCGCGGCCTCCGCCACCTCCGCGTCCGTCGCGCCCTTTGCGACCGCGTGCATGCTGTTGGTGCGCGACTTCGGATTCGCGACGAGCCGCGTGCTGTCGCGAAAAGCCGTGACCTGCCGCGCGATGTAGTCGGCCTGCAGGCCGGCGATGGTCGCGTTCTCCGGACGTCCGGCGCCATCGGGAAGGTGGCAGTATCCGCACGCGCGTGGTTCGGGACGCCGACCATGGCGCACAGGCACCGGCATCTCCGGGTGCGTCGCGGGAAACCAGTCCACGATGTCGTAGGCATTGAGGGCCTCGCGCTGCGTGAAGGCGCGATGCGACAGTGGCAGGCGGCGCCTCGTGACGCTGTCCGGCGGCGGATTCCGCGCCGGCGCTGCGGGAAACGCCCACTGGGGAACGGCGAACGGGCTCGCGGTTGTTTGCGCCGTCGCCGGCGTCGCCTGCGCACCGGCCGTCAAGGCGGGCGCCATTACGATGACGCTCAGTGTCAGAAGCGCTGGGCGAATCCAGCCATTGCGCCGAAACCACACGCTGCACGCACCGAAAGACGACCGCATACGCCCGCCGCGCTTGGACTGCTCTCGCGCGGCTGTCACGTTCCTCCGCTGTCCTATGGGACTGGCGGAAATGTCAGCTGAAACACCACGCCGCCATTCGCGGCGCCGCCACCAGTAGTCGTCCCGTAGAGCGAGCCGTCAATGGCCCGGAACACGGCGGCGGCGGGAGTCCATCCGTCCGTCGCGCCACCCAAAAAACTGTACAGAACGGAAAAGCCGGTGCCGTCGGGAGCCATCTGGAAAACCGTGCCCAAGCCGCTGCCGCCGCCGTTCTGGCTTGTGCCGTACAGCGTGCCGTCAGGAGCCTGAGTGAGGCCGGCCCAGGGATTCGCGCCGTCATCTATCGTGTTCGTAAAGTTGTGCACGATGGTGAAAATCGTGCCGTCGCTGGAGATCGCGTAAATCGTGCCCGAGTTGCTGGTGCCGCCGAAATACGTCGTCCCGTAGATCGTACCGTCGATCGCCTGGAGGAGGCGGCCGAAGATGCGCCTTCCGTCCGTCGGTGAGCTACCAAAACTGTGCACGACGCTGAAGCCGGTGCCATCGGTGGACAGACGGTAAATCGTGCCATCGTTGAGAATGCCGCCGCCGTCAGTGGTGCCCCAGAGCGTGCCGTCGGCCGCCTGGATCACGCCGTTATAGGGATTGCGGCCGTCGGTATCGCCGCCGGCAAAACTGTGCAGGATTGAGAACGTGAGGCTGTCGATGTTCATGCGGAAAACAACGCCGGTGTTTGCGGAGCCGCCGTTCAGCGTAGTTCCGTAGAGCGCGTCGTCGATGCYCTGTATCACGCCGCCGTAAGGCTGGGCTCCGTCGGTCACGCCCGCGGTAAAGCTGTGAAGAATGGTGAAGCCGGTTCCATCCAGCGCCATTTGGAAAATCGTGCCCTCACCGCCGGCGCCACCGCCCGCGGTCGTCCCATACAGAAATCCATCGATGCCCTGAATCAGGTTCCCATACCGGGGGTTCGCTCCGTCGGATGCGCCGGGTGCGAAGTCGTGTAACACGGTGTAGCCCACGCCATCAGCCGTCGTTCGGTAAATCGTGCCTCTGCCATTGGCGCCGCCCAGAAATGTCGTGCCATAGAACAAGCCGTCGCTGGCCTGGATCACGCCGCTAAACGGGAGGTTTCCGTCCGTCGCAGGGCTGCCGAAGCTGTGAACGACGGCCTCGCTGACCTGCGCATTAACCACGCTGGCAGAGGCGAGCGCGACCGCGGAGAGGGCCGCAGCCAGGCAGAGGAACCGCAGCTGCCCTGAGGAATGCCGTGGTGTGGTGGAGGAGCCGACATTCCGTTCGAGTGCATCGCGCATGAGCAGCGCCTCCTGATAGTGACCGAACAAGGCCTTAGTGCCGTCGAACTCCAATTTCACTGATGCGCGCTAGTCAGCGCGCGTCTCGAAGTCGAAGAGTAGCGCGGCCATTGGGTGGGCGTCAACCATAAAACTGGCGTGGCCCACATCTGTGAGGCGTCGGACTCCATCTCCTGCGCATGATACGGTGCAAGCGACCACCGGGGTGTGGCGCCGATTTCTTTTATGCACGCGAAGCCGGGTTCCGCGAGTGCCCACAAGCTGAAAAGGGAGCCCGTTTACCGGGCTCCCTTTTCAGTCAAAGGTGGAAGGTCAGTTCCTGCCGACCACGAACATGTGACCAGCATTCTGCGAGTAGACCTTGCCGTCCGAGCCAAGCGACGCGGGGGTGTAAGCCGCGCCGAGATTCAGCTGCTGGAAGATACTCTGCTTCATCGTGCCACCCTGATTAATGGCATAGAGGAAGCCGTCTTCGCTGTTGGCGTACACGACGCCATGCTTGTCGACAGCCGGAGCGTTGACACACCACTCGAAGCTGTTGGGATGGCTTCCGTCGATCACGCACGTAACGGTGTCATCCGGATTGCGCTTGCAACTTTGTGTGTTCGTGTTCTGAAAGCTCCACTCGATGCCGAGCGTGGGGCTGAGCTGCGTCACGAAATAGGCTTCGGGACTGGCCGGGTTCGTCGCCGTGCGGTTGGTCGGGCAAACCGATGCCCGGTTGCAGTACGAGCCGATCCCGCTGTAGTGGTTGTTCTTGGTGATGATGGAGTAGCTGTCGTCGTGAGCGTATATGGCGGGTGTGCTGTCCCAGCCGAAGTCGAACGCATTCATGAACGCCCCGTCGGCGCTGAACTGCATCAGGTGGCCCTGGGCGTAGTTGTACCGCGTGTACGCACCAAAGAGGATCGTCCCGTCAGGAGCGACGGTGGGCGTAGATGACGCGTCGTCGAGCACGCGACCTGGCCCGGGCTCGTTCGTTCCGGGATCGACTCCTTCAGGGGCACCGACCCGGCAACCGCCCGGATCGCCGTTCTTCGGGAGGATACTCCCGGAGGTCGTTGCGCCGGCGTGGCAGCCATCCTTCAGATGCCCGCGGAGCGAGGAGGCCCATTTTCCGGTGAGGTCAGGATTGACGGCGATGAGATAGTTGTACCGCGTGGCGAAATGTGCTCGGCTGACCGTATAGATCGTGCCGTCCGGCCCGATGGCGGGCGCGACGTTGAGCGCTGCTCGCTGAGTACCACAGCGAGCGGTCGCTGGCACTGCGGTGGGGCTTGGCGGCCACGGCAGCTGGCTGGAGGGGAACTGCAACTTGCAAGTGGTCGCGTTCCCACCTGGAACCGGCTCGCCGATAATTCTTGCCTGCCCAAGCAACGTGCTGTAGCTCACTTTTGTGACCGCGTCGTCGGGCCCGACCTTGACGAGCCAGGAGTCCGCAATATCGGCATCGTAGAAACTCGTCGTGGGTCCCTGCACGACGTTGGTCCGGACGACGTTGTAATAGATGCTGCCCTCTTCGTCGACCGAGAGTGGCGAGGCCGTATACGTCTTGGCGTCGATCACCGAGCCGAATGGATTGATGCGCGTGACGACGGCGCCATTCGCGCGATTGACCTTGAAGATCGTGCCGCCAGCTCCGGGACCATACAGGAATCCGTTGGCCAGCGCCGCGTGATAGACCGGCTCCCAGAAATCGTTCAGGGAACCAGGGGCGACCCAGTCTGTATTGTGGGTCCATTGCTTGACGAGGTTCTTCCCCTGCCATTTGAAACCGTCCTGGTGCCACCGCTGGGTGCTGTTGTCCGCATCGCTGAATGTTCCGGACTTGGACATCATGTAAACGTCGCCGTCATCTACCAACGGCGTCTGGTAGTGGACGAGAAGGTCGCCGCCCGTTGCCAACATCTCGGCTGGAACCAGCGGATCGTACACGAGATTGACGAGATTTTTCTCCAGCTCCTGGCCCTTCACCTTGAGAAAGCCTGTGTGCTGCGAGTTCTGGGCCCACTGCGGCCACGCCTCGCCCTTCTCCCGGGCGGGATACGCTGCCCCCAACACCACTACGAGTGTGCACAGCAACACCTTTGCCCCTGAGCGTTTTACCATGTGCTGTCCTCCCTGAATTTGTCATAAGGGTCAACGGCTCGGTCGGACTCGAAAATGAAGACCGACCTGTGCGCAAACCAACGACGTATCTCCCTGTTATATCACGGGCCGGAAATATTCGCAACCAGTGAGTAGCCGGAAGCGAGACCGTCACGGTCACTCGAAACGTCGGGCTCGTGTCCCGAGCAACGAGAATTGTGAGAGTACCGCCGGCGCCCTTCGCCGAAACGCTCTGGCGGAGCGGGTTCGCCGAACGCCCGGTGCGGTCGCTGCCGGAGTGATGACCCGCTGGCGGCCGTGCGTCAGCAGTGCGCCGTGGGCCGCGGCTGCTTGTTCGGTGCCCCGTCCAGCGCATACCACACCATCCCGGCCGCGTACTGCGCGAAATCGGCCATCGTCATGTACACATCCTTGGCGCCGCAGCGGTTCGCCACGCGCATCGGGCCCGGAGCCTTGATCGCCGAATCACCGCTCACGAAGGCCACCGTCAGCTCCGACATCGCGGTGCAGCTGAAGTCCGTCTCCGTGCCCGGCATCGCATCGCACATCGACCTCGGTCGCATCGTCGGCCGAAGCGTGATGGAGAACGCTCCGTCGCCGTGAGTATCCGTCGTCCGGATGCCGCGGCCGGCCAGCGCCGCTCGAAGCGCCACTTCGAATTCGTCGGCCGAACCATACTTGCGGTCGGGGCCGAAACTGGCGGCCGTGCGCCCGGACCCCCAGTCAAAAATCAGCTGACACGCGCTCGCGTGACATGGCCCGGGCGCGGCGACCGCAGGCTGCGCAGCCATCAGCGCTGGTGACGTCGCGACGCCGATGCCGGCCATAACGCACAGAGCTTTCCGCGAAAAGGAGGGCATGTTCATGATTCTCCCAGCTTGGGGAAATTCCCCGGCCTGCGGAAGCATGGGCGGGGTTGCCGTTAAGCATAGCCTTTCTGGTCGACTCCCGCCGTCGCGGACCCTCTATTTGCCCGACATCCTTGCCCGATTCATGAACCTGAAAACAGGATGCAGGCCCCCACGTCGTCAATACGGCGTAGCCACGCGACGAATGAGATAAAAACGAAACAGACGAACTTGATCCAGGGTGAGGGTCATTGTCGCGGACTCAACGTGTCTCGCGACGTGGCCACCCTCGCGAATCGTGCTTGAAGCGCAGCGCAGATCGTGTCATCGGTGACCATCACCACCGCGCGACTTGTGGATGGGAGAAGGCCAGTTCGCGCGCGCATGTCTCGCGCGTAAGGTGATGTATCGGCAACGGTGTGTTGGACCCAGTCCGTGATATAGTTCGCCAATGCATCACGCGGACGACAGCTTCCCACCGCCACGTGAGTCATAGGCCGGACGCTCGTCCACTGCGATGCAACGGCATACGGCGCCAATCCGAGAGTGGCCGCAATCGACAGGACTATGATACGCGAGGACATCATAACCGGCTCCTAATATAGAGGTGCCATGAACGCGCTCAAGAGTATTCCCGTTCTATCGCTGTTGGTAGCCGCCGCGCTTGGCGGTGCGAATGCTGGCCCGACGCGTGTTCCAACATTGCTACCGTCGTTGTGTCGCGAGTCGACTGGTTACGCCGGCGGGATGATCGCGCGTCTCAGGTTAATCGCGACGACAACGGATTTTGGGGAGGCAGCTGACCGACCAAAATTATTGCTCTCGGGGTCAGCTCCCCCGTCAAGTTGACGGCGGATAGGGAGACGAATCGGCAGCAGTGAGCCTCGGCAAATAGGTGTGCGGCGGGACCCGGCCGAGGCTATCGTGTGGCCGCCGCGTGTTGTAGTTGAGCAGAAAATCGGTCGTCAGATCCCGCACGTCAGCCAGGGACTCGAAGACGTACGCATCGAGGATCTCGTGCCGGTAGGTGCGGTTGAAGCGTTCCATGAAAGCGTTCTGGGACGGCTTGCCCGGTTGGATGTAGTGCATGGTGATGCCGCGTGCCCTGCTCCACGTCGTCAGCGCGCCCGAGGTAAACTCCGGCCCGTTGTCACAGCGAATCGCCCGCGGTGTGCCGTGCTGCACGATCAGTTCCTCGAGCAGCGCGATCACCCGGTCGCTCGGCAGCGAGGGATTGACCTCGATGGCCAGCGCCTCACGATTTCCCTCGTCAATCACGTTCACGGTCCGAAAGCGGCGACCGTCGTACAGTGTGTCCGTCATGAAATCGACCGCCCACGATTCATTCAGTCCCGGCGGTGCGACGAGCGGCTGCCGGATCCGTTTCGGAATCCGCTTGCGCGTCCGCCGCGGCAGGTTCAGCCCGAGCGCACAGTAGACACGATGCACGCGCTTGGGATTCCACCACGCGCCGTCGTTCTTCAGTTGATCGAAGCACTTCCAGAAACCCCACCGCCCGTTCTTCTCGACGACCCCCTGCAACGCCTGGATCACATCGCCGTCGCGCTGTTCGCGCGGCCGCGGAGGCTCGTAGTAGGCCGTCCGCGACAATCGCACCGCCTGGCACGCGCGAGTCACGGTGAGCCCGTGCTCGTCCACCAAGAGCGCGATCGCCGCCCGCTTCGCGGACGGCCCTACAGTTTTCGGCTGAGCACATCCTTGATGGCCGCGTTCTCGAGCGCGAGCTCGGCGTACATCCGCTTCAGTTTTGTGTTCTCCGCTTCGAGCGCTTTCAGTCGCGCCAGTTCGCTGACCGTCGCACCGCCGTACTTCGACCGCCACTTGAAGAAGGTGGCTCGGCTGACGCCGGCCTTTCGCACCACCTCCGCCACGGGCACGCCGGCTTCGACTTCCTTCAAGACCGCGACGATCTGGGGCTCGGTGAATCGGGACTTCCGCATGTCGCCTCCAAAGATGGCGCCACCGAAAGTCTACCCCACCTCGTCAACCTGCTAGGGGAGCTTACCCTCGGCAACCACGGCTGACAGCGTGCAGTTGGTGAAGGACAGCGCGCTGTGCGAACGTGCGTCCCGGAGTCTTCGGCGAAGTCGTTACGGAGTAGACACCGGCACGCTTGAGACCTTCCATCTGGTTCGCTATGGACGCTTGCGCTATGTCGGATACACCGGTGCGGGGTCGGTAGACCCAAAGGAAAAACCATATGCATACTGGTACATTTTCGACTCAAGTTTTGTGCCGTTGCTTGCTATCACCTTTTGACGCGGGTCAACGCGGCAAATGCTGCTGATCATCAGAGAGCATCCAGGCTACGCGCTCCCGTCAATGACGACTTGGACACTCGACTGGCCGCGAGGGACTCGCGAGAGCGATTGGCGGCCAAGCTAGCCATCTCCTATAGAACCAACTCATGATCTCCAAGCCAATCATCCTGTTGTGCGCTGCGCTGACGACCGGTTCGCTGATTCTCACGTACGCTCACTCTGTCTGGCCAACGACATCAGTCGCGAACATCACAATGCTGCCCAGTTGCCGGGAAGTTGACCCACTGGCAACGCGGCTTACGGACTGGGTCCGGCACACCGTCGCCGATACTGGGCTATTCGCCGCGGACAATCGAGCGGATGCTCGCCTCCGTTCTGGAAGAAAGAACATCAGGCTGTCTGTTGTTACCGATGTCTCACTCTGCGCAGTACTGCAGGCACGGTACGCGAGAGCAGTTGCCGGGCGCGACACGCTGAATCCGGATCCGATTCTCGCGCTAGCGGTCGGTTCGACGCACTACGTGGTCACCGACGCCCTGGTGAGTGGCGCGGATCCGCCGCCTCCTTCTAACCGCGTCATGCTCGATGGAAACAGAGGTCACATGGACATGGTGACACTGACGGTCGCACTCGATCGCGTTCGCGTCTGGCGCTGGAACCCCACGCCGGGTATGCCACTGCCGTACTAGCGCCGTTCCAAGTCGATCGATGGTCGTCTTGGAGGTAGGATTCCGGGATGCGAGACGACTCGATGAGTGAGGCTGGCACGCAGCGAAGCAGGCTGCCAACGTTGCCAAGGAACGGCCCGAATGCTTTCCACATGGCGTAGAGACCATGCATACGCGAGGAAATCATGATTTCCAAGCCAATCATCCAATTGTCGTTCGCGCTTATGACTACTTCAATCTTTGTTACCGGCGACTACCTCACGCGACCGAATCCCGCCCGCGCAAACGTGCGGCGCGTGGCGAGTTGTCGGCCGAATGACGCGCTTGCGCCAACGCTCGTCAGGGACCTGAGACACATGGTGTCTGATACGAATTTCCACGCAAGGAGCAACCGCCTCCGTGCCGGTCTGCCGCAAGGCACCCCAAGTACGCCCATCTTCCGTGTGGCCGACGAGGCACTATGCGCGGTGCTTCAGGCCAAGTTCGCGAGGGTGGCCACCGCACGGGATACGCTGGTTCCCTATCCGATTCTCGCGGTGGCGATTTCGCCGACACACTATGTCGTGACCGACGTGCTGCCGGTGGGAAGCGCCATGGAATACTTTCCAGATAGTGTCGTGTACCATCCGGAGCAGGGTTGGATGGAGACAGTGACGATGACCGTGGCACTCGATAGTGTGTTCCGCTGGCGCTACAATCACCTTGGTCCCCTCGGCAACAACGCGAACACAGCGAGGTGACAGCGCCGCTCGACTTCCGAGCTACCTGAGTCGAGGCAAATCAGGTTCAGAGATCAGAGATCGGTGGGGGCCAATCTCCTTGATCGCCGCTCCCGTTGTCCCAGCGCAAACGTGCGCTACGGCCGCCGCACCACACGCCCGGGACGCGCGGCGGTGAGCTCGCCGTTCGCGACCACCGGATCGCCATTGACGAGCACCCACGGAATTCCGTCCGGGTAGTGGTGCGGATCCGTGAAGGTGCCGACATCCCTCACCGTCGCGGCATCGAAAATCGTAATGTCCGCCACGCAACCGACGCGCACACATCCGCGGTCGCTGAGTCGCAGCCGCGCCGCCGGCATCCCGGTCATTTTATGAACCGCCTGCTCGAGCGTCAGCACGTGCTCGTCTCGCACATAGTGTCCGAGCACGCGCGGAAAGGTTCCGTAGTTGCGCGGATGCGGCACGCCCTCGCCGAACTTGGTAAGGCGACCATCACTGGCGATCGCAGTCTGAGGATGCGCCATGATGCGTCGAACGTCGGCCTCGTCAATCACGTGATAGACCATTCCCGCGCCGCCATTGAGAATGCCCTCAATGATGAGCGGCACCGCGTTCTCCGGGGTCGGCGCAAGTCCGCGTCGCGCCGCCCAGTCGGCGAGCGTTTTCCCCTGCAGCGAGCGATCCCACGTGACGATCGCGAACTGCACGCGGCTGATATCGCCGCCGCCACGATCGTTGAGCACGAGATCGATGATGCCGCGCCTGATGCTGTCCGTGAGCGCCGGATCGGTGAGCCGTTTGCGCAGCGCCTCGTTGCCGCCGCTCAGCGCCCAGGGCGGCATCAGCACGTCGAGCGACGTAAAACTCGCCGTGTACGGATACTGATCCATCATCACATCGGTGCCCGCGGCGCGCGCTGAATCCACCATGTGGAGGGTGACGATGCTCTTGCCCCAGCCCTGCCGACCGATCGCCTTGTGGTGCGTCAGCACAACTGGAATCTTCGCGCGGCGGCCGATCTCCAGCGCTTCGGCAACGCCGTCGATCAATCCCACTCCCTCTTCGCGCAGGTGCGACGTGTAGATGCCGCCGAGCCTGGCGGCCTCGTCGGCGAGCGCCACGACTTCATCGATCTTCGAGTAATACCCGGGTACATACCGCAACCCGGTACTCAAGCCGAACGCGCCCTCGCGCATCGACTGCGCGACCATCGTCCGCATACGCGCGAGTTCCGTTGCGGTGGGCGCGCGATTCTCGGTACCCATCACGGCGCGACGAATCGTGTTGTGTCCGGCAAGGAAGGCGACGTTCATGCCGAGCCCGGCGCGATCTGCAGAATCGAGATACGCGCCGAACGGCCACGGGCCGCCGCCGTCAGGGCCGCCGAGCGCAAGCGTCACACCCTGTCGTACGTGACTCTCGGCGGCCGGGAGCTGCAGCAACGGCTCGAGGTGCGTGTGCAAGTCGATGAATCCGGGCGCAACCATCAAGCCTGCGGCGTCAATCACTCGCGTGGCCGCGCTCGCATCGAGCGGTGTCAGCGAGACGCGTACGATCCGGCCGCCGGTAATCGCCACGTCGGCGCGTACACCGGGCGCGCCAGTTCCGTCAATGACGGTGCCGTGGCGTACGAGAAGGTCGTAGGGCGGCGTCGCCGATGGTCGCGACGAAACGGATGGAGCGCAGGCCGCGACGATCACGGCGGTGACCGCGCTCACGGCGATGCGAACACGAATCATGGCGGTCGGGTCAGAATGGGCGGTGCGTGAGTCTGGATCGCGCGCCGCATTATGCCGTCCTCACCAGCTCCCGCACCGGCGGCGCAGCGCCCAGCCCGTCGCGCTCCGTCAGCGGCATGACCTCCGACGCGAACCGTTCCATCTCCTCGAGTTGCGGACTGCATTGCAGCAACAACAGGTCCACCCCGGCGCGCTGGAACTCCCGCACCCGTTCGGCCATCTGCTCCGGCGTGCCGACGAGCCCGGCGCGCAGCCCGCGATTCGACACGGAATAGTCCTCGAGCGAGACGCGCTGGTCGAGCTGTGTATTGGCAATCCAGTCCTTGAAGTTCGCGTAGCCCGGGCTCCCCGGCTGCACCGTGGTGATGCGCTCGACTTCGGCACGCGCCTCGCGCTCGGTGGGGCGCACGATGGCGTACGCCGCCATGCCGAAGGTCATGGGCTCGCCGCCCAGCTCCTCGCGACGGCGGCGCATGTCTGCGATCTTCGGCGCCACGCGCTCGGGCGAGTCGCCGTGCATCACATAGGCGTCGCAGTCGCGCGAGATGAGTGTCTTGGCCGCTTCCGACTCGCCGCCGGCGTAGAGTGTGGGGCGCGGGCGTCGCTCCGGCTTGGGCGCCAGCACGGTGTCGCTCACCGAGTAGTACTTCCCCTGATGCGAAAAAGTCGCCTCGCGCCAGGCGCCGTTCACCACCCGCAGCCATTCCTCCGTGCGGGCGTACCGGTCGTCGTGCTCCTCGAAATGCACGCCGTAGCGGCGCGCCTCGTCGGCCCACCAGCTCGAGACCACGTTGAGCGAGAGCCGTCCGCCGGAAATGTGGTCGAGGTTGGCCGCCTGCTTGGCCAGCAGCGCCGGCAGGTGGAAGGTGGGGCGCACCGCCACCATGAGCTCCAGCCGCTTCGTGACGGCCGCCAGCGCGGCCGCCGTACTCCACGCCTCCAGGCTCGGCGCTTCGATTCCCTTGATGTCGTTCAGGAAGAGTTCCGCAATCAGCGTCAGGTCGTAGCCGATCTCCTCACTGCGCTGCGCGAGGCGCTTGACGTATTCCCACGACGCGGACATTCCCTCGTCGTCGACGTTGCGCAGCCACCCGCCGAATACCGGAAGCCAGTAGCCGTACCTCATCGGTCCACCACGGCCGCGGCAACCAGGCCGGCGCGCTGCTCGATATAATCGGCAAAGCGGTCGAAGGGGTCGAACCCGATGACGTTCGGCGCGTCGGCCACGAAGTTCGACAGCGCGTTGATGTCGTAGTAGTAGGGCTTGCCGTCGCGGTCGTCCACGAGGTATTCGATGCCGCCAATGTCGAGTTGCACGCGCTCGGCAATTCGCTCCACCGCCGCGATGATCTCCGGCGCCGGCGTTGCCGCCTCCACGCGCATGCCATTCTTCACCGCGTCGGCGGCGCAGAAGGTGCGCTCCAGCTCCTTGCCGTCCGTGGTCTGGCAGACATCCGCGGGGCAGAGGTTGAAGGAGTCCTCGGCCGGGTAGACATTGATCGCATAGAGGAACTTCCGGTCGAGCACTTCCACGCGGGTGATGTGTCCGTCACGGAGCGGTGCGAGTTCCTGCACCAGCGCAGTGGAGTCCACACCGAGGTCGAGCCGTCCGTCCGCGGAGGCCTGCGCGAGCGCCTCGGGCG
>JRHI01001595.1_pt1 | contig 18316 bp, 14 predicted proteins | sample 215371 | NCBI WGS metagenome assembly JRHI01 (sample SAMN02929681, study PRJNA255918) | sediment metagenome | biome: cave system; feature: Ice Cave; material: Sediment; isolation source: sediment from deep within a dark volcanic ice cave with no known source of... ...
GCCATGTTGATGGCCTCGTCGCGGAGCCGGGGCGCCCGCCGGCGGATCGCTTCGATCCGATCCAGCACCTCCTGCTCCGACCACTTGCCGAGCCGGGAGGCGTCGCTGGCGGGACTCACTGCAGCACCTGGATCCGGGACTCGGCCCGAGAGAAGCGGCCGTAGTTGTAGTAGGCGGCGCAGGCCCCCTCGGAGGACACCATGCAGGTTCCGATCGGCGTCTCCGGGGTGCAGGCGGTGCCGAAGACCTTGCACTCCCAGGGTTTGAGTACGCCTTTCAGCACCTCCCCGCACTGGCAAGCCTTGGGGTCGGCCACCCGCACTCCTGGCACTTCGAAGCGTGCCTCCGCGTCGAAGCGCGCGTATTCCTCCCGGATCGCCAGCGCCGAGAGCGAGATGAAGCCCAGCCCCCGCCACTCGAAGTGGGGCCGCAACTTGAAGACCTGCCGGATCACCTCCAGCGCCTTGGGGTTGCCGTCGTCGCGAACCACACGGGTGTACTGATTCTCCACCTGGCAGCGCCCCTCCAGCCGCTGGCGCAGAACCATGTGTACGCCCTGCAGGATGTCCAGCGGCTCGAAGCCCACCACCACCACCGGCTGCCCGTAGCGGCGCGAGAGCACCTCGTAGGGCCGGATGCCGACCACGGTGCTCACGTGACCCGGGCCCAAAAAGCCGTCCAGGCGCAGGTCGGGTGAGTCCAGGATGGCCTTGATCGGGGGCACGATGGTGACGTGGTTGCAGAAGACCGAGAAGTTGTGCACCCCTTCTTCGGCCGCCCGCAGGACTGTGAGCGCGGTCGAAGGGGCCGTGGTCTCAAAGCCGATAGCGTAGAAGACCACCTCCCGGCCGGGGTTGTCCCTCGCGATCCTGAGCGCGTCCAAAGGCGAGTAGACCATGCGCACGTCGGCGCCCTGGGCCTTGGCGTCCAGCAGGTTGCCGGAGCTGCCCGGGACCCGCATCATGTCTCCGAAGCAGGTGAAGATCACCCCCGGGGTCCGGGCCACCGCGATCCCGTCGTCGACCCGGCCCATGGGGATGACGCAGACCGGGCAGCCGGGCCCGTGCACCAACTCTACGTTGGCCGGCAGCACGTCCTCGATGCCGTACTTGTAGATGGTGTGGGTGTGGCCGCCGCAGACCTCCATGATCTTCCAGTGCCGGCCGGCCGACTGCTCGGTGATGACCCTGGCCAGGCGGGCCGCCACCTGCTGGTTGCGGAACTCGTCCACGAATTTCATAGCGTCTCCTCCAGCCCTCGCACGAGCGCATGGTAGATGGTGGCCTGGGCCTCCTGGATGCGCGGGATGTAGGTGGAGTCGGTCACCAGCAGATGGTCGATGGAGCCCTCCTCCCGCCAATCCCCACCTCCGTAGCCGGCCAGGGCGATGGTGAGCAGACCCTGTCTCTTGGCCTGCCGCAGAGCCCGGGTCACGTTGGCCGAGCGCCCCGAGGTGGAGATGCCCACCGCCACGTCACCGGGCCGGCCGAGCGCGATCACCTGACGGGCGAAGATCTCCTCGAAGCCGATGTCGTTGCCGACCGCGGTCAGCACCGAGGGCTCCCCGGCCAGATCCAGGGCTGCCAGCCCGAGCGCCTGCAGATCGCTGGCCAGATCGGCCGAATCGGTGGCCGAGCCCCCGTTGCCGAAGGTCAGCACCGTGGCCTGGGCCGCCACCCGCTCCCGCAGCGCCGCCAGCGCCGCCGCCAGCGCCTCCAGATCCTGGGCCCGGCGCAGCCCGGCTACCTCCTCCCACTTGACGCGCACCGAGGCCGCCACGTCGCCCAGCACCCCGGCCACGTCTACCGCCTCGTTGCTCAAGAAGGGATAGAACTCCTGGGAGAAGCGCTCGATGGGTTTGATCTTCTGCAGCGCCACCCCTCCGTGGCAGAGCACCAGCTCCCCCGGCTGCACCGGCTGGACCAGGGTCAGTTCTACCTCCTCTTCTCCCACCGGGGTGCGCACCCGGCCCCGGCTCCCCTCCACCGTCACCACCACCGCCTGCACTCCCACGTCGCCACAGGTCAAGCAGACTTCCTCTCCGCTCTCCTCCTGCAGCAGCCCCTCGTGCTCGAAGAAGACGTGCACCAGCTCCCAGAGCTCGTGGTAGGCGGTCTCCATCACCTCCTGGACCACCAGCGGATCGGCGCTCTCCACCTGGAAGCGCTGGCCATCGATCAAAAGACCCCAGGGCGCCACCTCCATGCGGATGTCCTCCGGACCCGCCAGCAATTCCAGCTGGGCTCGCTCCCGCACCGCCAGGGCCGGTAGCGCCCGCTTGCCCACCAGGACCGGGTGGATGAACTCGACCGCATTGTGCTGGGCGTCGCTGAAGCCGGGCCCCGGCGGTGCCCAGATCACCAGCCGGCCGCCCCGGTGGAATTTGCGAGCCATCCCCCAGCAGGCCGCGGCCAGCTCCTCGGCCCGGGCCTCGAAAAAAGCCTGGCCGACCTCCAGCACCGCCTCGTAGTGGCGCCGCGGCGCCGCCGTCAGCTGCCGGCTCGACATGCCGCCACCAGGGCCTGGCCCAGCGAGAGACCGCCGTCGTTGGCCGGCACCCGCTGGTTGGCATAGGCTTCCAGACCCGCCGCCCGCAGCCGCTCCAGGCAGGACTCCAGCAGCCGCCGGTTCTGGAAGCAACCTCCCGAGAGCGCCACCCGGCCCAGCCCGGTGCGCAGACAGGCCCGCACCAGCGCCGCCGCCAGCGAGTTGTGGAAGATCGCCGCCAGSCGCGAGACCGGCTCCCCCTGGTCCCGCCGCCGCCGCAGCTCCCTGAACAAGCTCACGCTCGACTCCAGTTCGACCTCGATCACCTCCTCCACCTCGGGGTCGGCCACCCCCTCCAGCAGGGCCGCCGCCTCCCCCTCGTAGCTGGAGACCTGGCAAACCCCCAAAAGACTGGCCACCGCGTCGAAGAACCGCCCCGCCGAGGTCGTCATGGGCACCCGCCCCGAGACCGCCAGCCGCCGCACCAGCCGGTAGCGGTCGGCCTCCACCCCCGGCGGCGGCTCCTCCAAACCGTAGGCGGCCGCCATCCGCCAGCCCTCCCGGGCACAACGGTCTCCTCCCGGCAAGGGCACCGGCTCCAGGTGTGCCACCCGCTCAAAGCCGGTGGCATCACAGACCAGCACCTCGCCACCCCACACGCTCCCGTCCGGACCCAGACCCACCCCGTCCAGGGCCACCCCGCAGAGCTTGCCCCCAAGCCCGTGCTCGGCCATCACGCTGGCTATGTGAGCATGGTGGTGCTGCACCCGCAGCAGCCCTCCCGGCGGTGCCAGCGCCTCTGCCATCTGGCTGGAAGCGTAGTCGGGATGCAGATCGCAGGCCACCCACTGGGGCCGGACCTGGAACAAGCGCCGGTAAGCGGTCAGAGACTCCTTAAAGGCCAGCACCGTCTCCAGATCGTCGAGGTCCCCCACGTGCGGCCCCACAAAAGCCCGACCCTCCCGCGCCACCGTGAAGGCCGCCTTCAGGTGGGCCCCGGTCGCCACCAGCGGCGGATGCCCGGGCACCGGCAGCTCCAGCGGCGCCGGGGCCAGCCCCCGCCCCCGCCGTACCACCCGCGGCGCCCCACCCGTCCAGCGCACCACCGAGTCGTCGTAGCGGGCCGCAATCGGCCGATCGTGGCCCAAGAAGAGGTCGGCAATGGCTCCCAGCCGCCGCCGCGCCTCCTCGTCTCCACGGCAGATGGGCTCCTCCGAGAGGTTGCCGCTGGTCATCACCAACGGCCCCCCGAAGTCGTGCAGCAAAAGGTGGTGCAAGGGCGTGTACGGCAGCATCGCCCCCAGCTCCCCCAGCCCGGGCGCCACCGAGGGCGCCAGCCCACCCCGATAGCGCAGCAGCACGATCGGCCGGGCCGGCGAACGCAACAGCCGCCATTCCTCGGCCGCCACCTCGCAGTAAGGCTCGGGATCGCTCAGCATCACCGCCAGCGGCTTGCTGGGCCGCCGCTTGCGCTCCCGCAACTTCGCCACCGCCGCCTCCGAGCTGGCATCACAGGCCAGCTGCCAGCCCCCCAGCGACTTCACCGCCACGATCCCGCCCGCCCGCAGCGCCGCCACCGCCTCCTCTACCGGCACCCAGAGCCGCGGCCCGCACTCCCAGCAGGCGTTGGGCTGGGCATGGAAACGCCGATCCATCGGATCCTCGTACTCCCGCTGACAGGCCTCGCACATGCGAAAACCTCGCATCGTGGTCGACCCCCGATCGTAGGGCAACGCCTCGATGATCGTGAACCGCGGCCCGCAGTTGGTGCAGTTGATGAACGGGTACCGGTAGCGCCGGTCTCCAGGATCGAAAAGCTCGCGCGAGCAGTCCTCACAGGTAGCCGCGTCCGGCGCGATGGATTGGAAATCCTCCGCCCGCACCCGCGACTCCTCGATCCGGAAACCCCGCTCGTGGCGGCGCGGTACCGGCACCGCCACTGCCTCCAGGCTCTCGATCCGCGCCAGCGGCGGCGCCTGCTCCCTCAACTCCACCAGGAACTGCCTCAGCTCCGCCGCCTCCCCCTCCACCTCCATCTCCACCGGCCCCGTCGAGTTACGCACCCAGCCCGACAACCGGTGCCGGCCCGCCAGCCGGTACACGAAGGGACGAAAGCCAACCCCCTGCACCGTCCCCCGCACCGTCACCGCCATCCGTTCCCGCGTCATCTCGCCGCTGGGGTCACCTCACGCTCAGGCGGCCCGACCGATCCCCATCTGTGCCCGCTCCAGGTTGCGCTGGGTGGCGGCCCTGGGCAGGACGAGGCCGGCCTGGATCTGGTCCCGGGCGAGCGCCCGGTTGGGCCGGCGGACCAACTTTTGGCAGCCTTCCCGGCCGGCCCGGCGCAACAGGAATTCATCTGGGTCGACCTGGCGCTCAGTTGATCTCCGAGGCCTTGAGCTGGGCCAGTTCGTCCGCGTAGGCGTCGCCCTGGCCTTCCAGAAGGCGCAGCGTCTCCATCGCCTCGGCCTCGTCGATCTTGCTCAGCGCGAAGCCTACGTGGATGAGGACGTAGTCTCCCAACTCGGGCTTCTCCTCCCCCGTCAGCAGCGCGATGTTCACGTTGCGGCGCACGCCGGCCACCTCCGCCTTGGCTATCGAGTGCGTCTCGTCGACGATCTCGACCAGCTTCCCCGGGATCCCCAGACACATGTCAGGCCTCCCGGCGGTGACGCAAAAGCCACCGCGCCGGTCCGGGCAAAAATAGCGGTCGAACCTGCTCACCGGTCGTCAATGTCATGTCAAGCTGCCTCCACACCTAACTCTCGGCTCTCTCGGCTCTCTCGGCTGGTGGCAACGCACCCGGGCAGGCAGCTCCACCAACTCCAGCTCCCGGCCGGCCGCGGGCCCGCCAATGGCCAATCATCTCCTACTCGAGCCGCCAGCTCGCCAGCAACACCTCTTCGAGCCGGCCAACTTCGACCTGGAACCGCCGGACCGGGCCGGCCAGGGACGCGCCTATCGGAGGAGGCGCCGACCGCCTCCGGCCAGCGCGAATCAGTCGCCTGCGGAGGCCTCGAAGGCTGGGCCGGCGCTCGACCGCCTCCATCCGTGCGCAACGGTCGATCAGCTGGCCCCGGGGTGGCCGGGTGCATGGCCAGGCATGCTTGCGACTCGGCTGGCATAACCGGCTTCTCAGCCAGGATGCGGAGCTTCGCCAGTTGGGCGCCTATCACCTGGTAAGGCGCTCGGAACTGGCGCTTGAAGGCGGCGAATGCCTGGTCGAGCCGGACCCAGGCCGGAATCACCGCCAGCCGCTCCGTTCTCGGAGCACCATTCATTGGGGCATTATATGAGGCCGGTAATACATTATTTTGGGCCGGCAGTATCCGGGCCACCGGCGTTGGACCCATCCGGGGCTGCCGTGGCGACGAAGAACCGGCCCGGGGCCTGGTGGCACTCCTGGGCTTCTTCCGTGGGCGCGTCATGCTGATCTGAGCCTGGAGGGCTGGAGGGCAAGCTCGGGTAAGGTCGACCAGCATTCCAGCCTCGCCGTCGAGGTGTTCTGTCGCTCAGCGGCCGCCGGCAGGGTGGCAGGGGCCGCGCGGCTTCCGATCAAACCACAATATGGATGCGTAGGTACGGGGGTATGTACGATCTGCGCGGTCTCTAGTGGCGCATCGGCTTCGCCGTGGAGCGATTGACCCCGTAAGTCCCGGCCGAGCCAGGGGGAGGAGGAGTGCCGTTTTGGCTCCTCACTCACTGGATTCAGTGAGGAGCCCCAAAGCGGAGAGAGGGGGGACGTCTCCGCCAACAGTGGTTGCGGGGTGAGTAAGCCACACCCGCCGTGCCGTCACATCCTCCCGATTCATAGATGCGCGCCCGTCTTCCCAGATGCCACATCTTCGGACGCGCTGGCGCCCTCGGCGCCACGGGCCTGAAGGAGATGCGTAGGCGGATGGGTAGATGTTGTCTGCACTTACCGGACCTGCCGCTCGTTCGAGAAGATGGGTCTGAATGGAAAGCGGAACCATCCCAAAGCAGTCGGGGTCGTTGAGTCGCCGCCAATTTCTGGGCGCCGCCGTGGCGGGCGGCGTCTCGCTGTCTGTCGCCCCCGCGCTTCTGACTGCATGCAGCACCAGGCCCCCCCAGGCCGCCCGGAGCGCCAAGAAACTGAATGTCGCGATCGGCGGCTTCGAGAACAACCTTACGCCGTTCACGGTCACCTTCCTCGCGCTTCCCAACACTCACGACCTCATACACTTGGTCCACGACGCGCTCTTCTGGTCGCAGGCCAGGCAAGATCCCGAGCCCTATCTCGCTGAGAGCGCCGAGGCCAACTCAGACCGGACGGTATGGACGGTGAAACTCCGCCGCGGCGTGGTTTGGCACGACGGGCCGACGCGACCGGAGCCACCGCCGAAGAACGGGCCACCCCACCGCCTGGGCCGAGGCCGTTGCCATCGAGGTTTCGCGGTGGCGACACGCGGAGCGGCACGGTCTGGCGCGCCGCCAGGAAGACGTGGGCCGGCTGGAAGTGGCCTCGACCACCATTCGGACCTTTCAGCCGATCCTGATCCCCGGGCTGCTCCAGATCGCCGAATACGCGCGCCGAGTGTTCGAGGCTGGCCACCCCGACGGTCACCCCGAGATCGCCGAGGCGGTGGCAGCGCGCGTGCGCCGGCAATTGGTCCTCTAAGACCGCAGCAAGCGCATCGAGCGGCTCGCCACCGAACAGGCACTGCGCTGGCGTACCGGCGCACCCCATGCTGGACCAACTCGATCGCATCCAGAACGGTGCCGGGCTCAGCAAACGTGCGACTCGGCATCATCGCCCAAGAGACCGTGTGCACGGCTTGGTACTACGGCGGCTTCAACCTCTACGAGGGCAAGGAGCCGGTAGTCGTGATCGAGACCCTGACCTCGATGGTGCTGGTCACGGCTCCCGAGTAAGTGGAGGCTTACCGGCGAGCCTTCCCGCAACTGTTCGAGTGCGCCCTTACTGGCCGCGAGGCTACCGCGTTGGCACAGAGGATCTTGGAGGAGCTCAGGTCGGAGGCGTGACGATTCGGCAGCGAACCTACCGCCCGGGCAGCGCAAGCAAATCAGGGCAGGGCATCGACGCTCGGCTGGTTGATCAGTCACTTCGTGGACGACCTGGGACCGGGTTCCGAACCCGACCGTGTTCACGAAGAGCGAGACATATTGTGCTACTATGGTGCACAGGAGATGTTCAGCTGCCTGGCGACGGGTTCGACTGGGACGAAGCCAACTGCAATCATGTCCGCGAGGCGGGCGTGGAGCCTGAGGAGGCGGAGGAAGCACTCCTCGATCCTCAACGGGTCTCGCGGGACGTCTATACCCTTCACGGGGAGCATCGCCGCGGTGCCATCGGGGCCACCGAGAACGGTCGACTCCTCTTCGTCGTGTTCACCACGCGGCGTGGGGGGGTTCGGATCATCACGGCCCGCGGAGCTACTCCCACCGAGAAGCGCCGATACCGTCGGCGCGGGAAATGATCGTGCCGAATGAGCAGGCGGTGAAGATGAAGACCATCCATAGCGTTGACGAGATCCCCACCTTCAGCTCGGAGTCGGATGAGGCGGCATTTTGGGCGACCCACGAGATCGCCGACTCGCTCTGGGAACGCCTGCCTGCGCCGCCGGAAGAGGAGCTGCCGCTGCCTCGTCCCAGGACGCGTCCGGTCGGGATCCGCTTCGACGAGCACACGCTCCGCCGAATCAAGAGGCTTGCGGCTCGCCGGCACAAAGGCTATCAGACGCTGCTCCGTGAGTTCATTACCGAGCGGCTGTATGAGGAGGAGCAGCGGGAGGGCCTGGTGAAGCCGGTACTCCGAACCGGCCGGCCACAAAACTCGCGTTCAGGCGAGGGTTGATCAAAGGGGAAAGGCGTGGCTGGGGTCACCTCCGGCAGGGTCCACCGGTGCTCTACCTCATCGATTCGGTAGTGGTTCGGTTCTGACCTGATCGGCCGCGGCCGGTTTCAGGTAACGTCGGACCCACGCTCGACCCGGTAGCACCCTGGGGGCACCAGCCCATCTTTGATCCAACAGGAGATCGCGGTGCTGACCACCTGCCGCACCCACCACCCGCGAGACGGTCCTTGTCCAGGGGGAACTCCCAGGAGGCCAGCCGCAGCCCCCGGGCTCCGGAGAAGGGTACGCACCGCCGGCAGACCGAGGCTTCGATGCCGGTGGAGGTAGGCAACGCTCAGGGCCAGGCGTGCCAGCGCTGGGGGCAGGTCTGGGACCGGGAGCGCCTCGGGGTCGGCTCCTCGCCCGCCCTCGGCGACCGGGAGCGCCGAACCGAGACCCCGGTCCTGGCGCTCAAGGCGCGTGATGACCGGTTGGGCAATCGGTGATGCGAGGTGGAGGCGTGCCGAGTGGCTCAGCCCCCGCCCGCGAGGCCCTGGCGCCATCGGACAGGTGGCACCACGCGCGCGAACGGCACCCGCAACGCCTTCAAGAGGTGGCCTTGACCCTCCTCGTCCATGGCCTCGTGCACGTACTCGAGGTCACCGAGGTCGAGTTCGGCCAGCGCCTGCTCCACCAGCGACGCCAGCAGCACCAGAGCGTTGAGGCTCTCCCAGTCCTGGGCGGCCACACGCTTCGTGCGGCCGCCGATCTCGTCCTCAAGCATCCAGTGTTCTCCCTCACCACCGTCGCGCGAACGCCGATCGATTCCTTGCCCGCGGTGACGCGGCACCGCAATCCGTCGGCCGGCGTGGCCGCGACACGGTACGTCGTGAGCCTCGGTCGGTCATGTCTAACGCGATGCCCGAGATGCAATGGCCTGGGTCGACCAACCCAATGCTCCATCCGCGCCGGCTGAGCGCCGTGGTCGGCGACGGCAGCGAGCCGAGCCTGGGCGTGCATCTGGCATATCGATCCCGATGGCCGCCACCACGGTCGACGCCGGGCAGTGCCCGCCCCGGGTACCGGCAGAGGGGCAGGACGCCGGTCCCATGCGGTGGACGATCGTCACATCCTCCACCGCCACTGTCAGTAGTATACGGTTAGGAGGCGGTGCCGTGCCGCCACCGGTGGTGGAGGGAAGGACGGGGACGATAGGTATCGCAAGGCCGAAGCTGAACCCGGGAGAGTGGAACGCCTTGCTTCTGGACGTGCTCCTGCCAGAGCAGAGTAGTCCGGGTGTGCCCGTCCTGCTCTCCTGCGACGACGAGGCCCTGCACAGGGCCGCCTTGCAGGGCGGCATCGAGCCGGACACGGCCGCTGACCAGCTTGCAGCGGCCGTGCGTGTCGTCCACCGAATCGACGCCCGTCACGGTGTCGAAGGATTGCGTCAGCTCCTGGAGAACTTCAAGAGGTATCGGCGGCCCCGCTCTACCCCCTGGTTCTTCTCTGCGCTCTGCGTCTGCGTCCTGGCCGCCTCACGCATGGGGGAGGGAGACGTCGGCTCGGCCCACGCCTACTACCCGCAGCTGCGAAAGTTGCTCGGGCTGCCGCCCGAGCGCGGCGAGGTGCCCGGCATCCGATGTGTGCCCGAGCTGCTCCAGGCACTCGGCGAGTGGCTGAGCGACGACCTCCAAGGCAGGCGTGGGCACCTGCTGGTCCCGACCGACGTCAGACTGCCGTACGTCGGTGCCTGCATCGGCCAGACCGTTTTCCGGGGAAGCGACCGCCGTGTCCTGAGTCGGTTCTTCGCCGATCGACGGCCATCGCTCGAAGCCCAGCTCGACCCTCTGCGCCTGCTCCGGGGCTCGTCGCATCGACATCGTCTGACTGGGCATGCCCAGGCCATGCTCGAGGACCCCGCGCTTGAGGATCGGCTTCGGGCCGCGATCGAGGCTGCGTACCGCACCTGGGATGGCTCTGTCCCGGGCGATTCGGGAGGCCGGACGTGGCCGGCTCGCCTGCAGCTGGTCCCACCTCCCAGGCCGAGCCTGCTGGCCGGCTGCGCCAGGGGTGGGCCGGTGCGGGTGCGGCTGGATGGTCGTGTCGAGGTCCTCCCGCCGGACGGAACGGTCGCGCTGCCCTGGTCGGTGCTGGATCGGGTCGTGCACGAGGGTCTTACTCTGGGGGATCCCCTGGAGGCCGATGGAGCGCTTCGTATCCCACGGCTGGGACCGACCATCGTCTTCCAGAGCATGGAGGAAGGGTTGTTCCACGTCCCGCGGCCGAACGGGGAACGACTCTGGGTATTGACCAGGGACCCCGCGCTGCAACGACGATTCGCGGGGCATCGGGTGCCGCTGCTCGAACCTGGGCTCAGCGGATGGTGCCTCCTCCGCGATCTCGATGCTCACGACCTGGGCCTTGCAGAGCCGTACGAAAGCACCGAGACGATTGCCGCCTTGGGCCTGGACGGTGGTTTGACTCTGGACGGCCAGACGTACCTGAGCGGCGAGCCGCCCAGCCTCGTGGCGTACGGGCTCGATGAGCGGGCCGCGGTGGTCGTGGACGGTCGCCAGGTGGGCGACGTCGGCGCCGGCGACCGCCTGCCGCTTCCCGGCGACCAGGGAGTCCACGACGTCGTGGTGGCCGAAGGCCTGTGGAGGTGCCAGTACACGGTCGTGGATCGAGGTCCGCGACAGGGCTACGGCAGTCTCGACCACGACCTGGCCAGCCCCGCATGCCTTCGGAGCGGAGCCGGGCCGGTCGGCTTGAGGGACGACAAGGCCCACATAGCGGTGTGTGGCGCCGTTGTCTCCGACCTGCCACCCGAGCGGCTCCCGATCATGCGACGATCTCCGGCACCAGTGATCGTCATCCGGGCGGACGGGACCTGCGAACGCTACACGCGGCCATCACCGCCTCTATGGCTGGCAGAGGTCGGCCTCGACAGCCCGCGCTGGGAGGTCCCCGACGACAATGCCTGGTGGCTGATCTGCCCCGAACAGCGGGAGGTCCGTCGGCTGGACGAACGACCGGTCCAGGCCCTGACGGCGACGGCCGCACGCCATGTCCTGGACGCCGGCCGGGAGGTCAGGGTGCGCGACCGACGGGGGGCGAGGCTTTCGGTCGACGGCTGGCAGGCGCTGGTCGATCGAGCGGAGCGGGTGCCGCAATGAATGCCTACGACCGTCTCCTGACCTGGGCGTCCGAGGTCGGTACCGGTTCCTGGAAGCAATGGAAGGGGGCCTGCGATCACCTGAGGCTGGAGCCGACGGAGAGCGCTCGCAACCTCTCCGCCCTTGGCCACGCCGAGTTCGACTGGATCAACAATAGGTTCGCCTGTGCTCCACCGACCGCCGCCTTCATCCCCCGCTCCTCGGGGTCGGTGATCGTGACCGGCGCCCGGCCCAGGTCGCTGCGACGGGAGCTCGAGCGCGTGTGTGAAGACGAGCGGTTCGACGTCTACTTCCACCTTCCGGTGGGGCAGCAGAGGGGGCCTGAGACCTGGTTGATCGAGGCCGAGCTGGCAGACCTGGACGCCTTCTGCGCCGAGACAGGGCTGAGATTCGAGATCGATCCCGGCCGTCGCATCCTGGAGCTGACCCCTCGCTTGGCCCTCCCCGCGGCCGCAGAGCCCGACCGACCCCGAGAGCGCTTCCCGCGCGCTTGGATTGACCCCGATATCCTTCGCGAGCACTACGACGTCCCGCCCGACCGGGAAGGCCTCTGGATGGTGCGCGAGCGGCGACGCGACGAGGCCTTCCTCTTGTCCGACGGCCGGTGGTACCGCATCCCCGTCCGCGAACACGGGGTATACCTCGCGTATCCCCAGCGCCCCTTCCTCGCCTACCAGCGATCCCGCCAGCGACTGCTGGTCTCGGACGTCGCGCCGTTACCACCGCTGGTCGCCCGCGGCGCCACCCTGCAGTCGGGACGGCTACCGCTGCCGTGCCCACCGCGACGGCACGCATACGTGAACGTCTCCAGGGATGTATTCGAGCTGATCGTCGATCGCCTGGGCGGTGTCAACGTGACGCTGGAGGACTGATGGCCACTATCGAAGATTCGCACGCGGGGCCCCTGGCCAGGGACAACCCCCTGGTCCTCCGTCGACGGCTGGAGGACCGCTACCGCCGCTACTACGACTCCATCTATGCGATCGCCGATGAGTGGTTGGCGCGCGAACGCCAGCAGCTCCTGGCCCGCGAAGGACTTGCCACCGACGTGCTGCTGGAACCCCTCCCGGGCTTCGAGTCCTCCGGCCTCACGTTCACGCAACTGGCCCAGAAGCTGGGGCTGGGTCGGGACGTCGAGACCTTCTTGACCCCGCTGCTCGGCGATCGCCACGTACACGCGCACCAGGCCGCCGCCGTTCGTGCCTACCTGGAGGGGCGGAACGTCGTGGTCGCTGCCGGCACCGGATCGGGAAAGACGGAAGCGGTGCTGCTCCCGATCCTGATCCATCTCCTGCAGGAGTCGCGAAGCTGGTCCGGGCGGGGCGCACGTCCGACCCCCTGGTGGGAGAACGGTACAAAACCAATTCCTCAACGAGAGGGTGAGGAGGGACGACCGGCCGGCGTGCGGGCCCTGCTTTTGTATCCGATGAACGCCCTGGTCGAGGACCAGATGGTGCGTCTGCGTCGCATCCTCGACGGGCCGGGCCAGACCGAATGGCTCGACTGCGAGCGTCGGGGTCACCGCTTCTACTTCGGCCGCTACACTGGGCAGACGCCCTACCGGGATCGGGACGTCCGTAAGGCGCTAGAAGACTACGCCCGGCGGGCGCGACAGGCGGATGAGGCAGACCGGCAGGCCGCCGCCACGACGGCTGGCCCTACCCCGATCGAGCTCCGGCCCTACGTCCCTCATCCTCTGGGGGCCGAGATGCTCAGCCGTCCCGACATGCAAACCCACCCGCCCGACCTCCTGATCACCAACTACTCGATGCTCAGCATCATGCTGGGCCGATCAGAGGAGGACCCGATCTTCGCCATCACCGCCGAGTACCTACGACAGCCCGAGGGCCGCTTCCACCTCGTGGTGGACGAGCTGCACGGTTACCGGGGAACGGCAGGGACCGAGGTGGCCATGCTGCTCAGGCGTCTCCTGCACCGGCTCGGGCTGCAACCCGATTCCTCGAAGCTGCGGGTGCTGGGGGCCTCCGCCTCCCTGGGTGACGACGACGAATCGGCTCGGCGCTACCTGGAGGAGCTCTTCGGCCTGTCCCGAACCACGTTTGCGCTGTTGCACGGTTTCCCGAGACGGCTGGACGCGATCGATCCCGAGCTACCCGCCGCCGTGGTTCCGCAGCTGGAGCAGGCCGGGACGGCGGAGTTGGGCGACCATGACGTTCCGACCGCCTCCACGGAAGAGCTCAGCCGGCTGGCCAGCGAGGCGCGGCTCGCCCTTCACCTGGCCGCCGCAGCTCGCGACGATCGTGGGCGGATCGTGCCCACCCGAAGTGACCTCGTTGCCGCTCGCCTCGCGCCCCGAGCCACCGCGGAGGAGGCCACTCGGGTGCTGACGGGTCTGCTGACAGCGTTGAATGCAGCCGACATCGTCCATCGCCTCCCGGTGCGAGCCCACCTGCTCTTCACCGCGGTCGCCGGCGTCTGGGCTTGTACCCGACCGGACTGCCCCGAAGTCCCGGAGGAGTTCCGGAGTCCGGATCGCAACGTCGGCCGTCTCTACACCCGACCCCGCATCCGCTGCGATTGCGGGGCTCGTTGCCTCGACCTCTGGATCTGCCAGAGTTGCGGCGAGCACGTGCTCGGAGGCTTCGCCTCCCGCGGTGACGGCGGCAGGCTCTATCTGCTGCCCGAGCTGCCGGAGCTGGAGCGGGTACCCGACCAGGTTTTTGCCGATCGGACCTACGGCCGGTACCGTGTGCTGTGGCCCCGGTCACCCGAGTTCGAACCGCAGGACACACGCTGGGAAGGAGGCCGGATCACGTTTGCCTGGACAGCGAGGCGACTGCACCCGCCCGCCGGCGAGGTCGAGCCCGTCGCCACAGCCAAGGCCAACGCCTGGTTGTTCACCATGTCCGGTCCGCCGGAGGCGAGAACTGACGACGTCCCGGCCATCCCTACCCGCTGTCCCAACTGCGGTTCGAACTGGGAACGACCACGCAAACGCCCGGAGGGTAGTAACGGACCCGATCAGAGGCTCGACATTCACTCGCCGCAACGGATGTTGTCACCGCTGACCCGGGGTCGCGTGCATCCGGACCGTGCGGTTCAGATCCTGGCCGAGGCGCTCCTGGAGACAATCTACCCCAATCCTCGTGATCAGCGACTGGTCGTGTTCTCGGACTCGCGGCAAGGAGCGGCCCGCCTGAACGCAGAGCTGGATCTCCGTCACTACGAGGACAGCGTGCGTCAGCTCGTCAGCCGTTTCCTGGCCGAGCGAGCTCGTGAGGCAGAAGAAGTGCGCCGCTTCCGTCAGCTCCTCGACGATCCCGCTCGGGCCGCCGAGGAACCTGAGTTCATGCGCCGCTTGCGGCAGCGCTCCGAGGCGGCCAGAGAGCTCCTGGCGGCGCGAGAGCCCTGGGCGGCCGACAAAGATCGGGAGCGTGCCGAGCGTCTGTACCACCGTGAAGCGTCGGGAGCAGCCGCATTCACCGAGATCTGCGAACGCACCTTCCAGGAGCTGCTGGCGGTTGGTCGCAACCCCGGTGGGCCGATGGCTGGGATGGACGATTGGATGAAGCTTATCGACTGGTCGGAACATCCACCCCATCCGCGCCCCGACGCCAATTGGAAGGTACGAGCCATCCACGGTGCCCTATCGGAACGGGTGGCGGCGGCGCTCTTTGAGCGCAGCGGCCGGGACGTAGAATCGCTTGGCCTGGGAATCGTCGTGCCCGACTTCCAACAGGTCCCGCTGCCGGAGATGGTGCCCGAGGAGGTGGGCCGCCAGATCGTGATGGGCACCCTACGCCTGTTGGGCATCGGCGGCTACTTCCCCGACCGGCGAGAAGGTCGGGACCCCCACGAGAACCCGCCGCAGATCCTGCAACGCTGGTACCAGGCGGTCGAGGAGCACCTAGGTCTCACCCGCGGCAGCCTCTCCCGCTGGGCTCGCGAGTCCCTGCCCCAGCCCGACCAGATCTGCCATCGCTGGATCGTCCAGATGGAGCGCTGTCTGATCGCCCAGCCTCGCCAGGAGTGCTGGCGCTGCGATCGATGCGGTCACCGGCACGCCCACCCCAACGCCGGCACGTGCCTGCACTGTCGCCATCAACTGCCCGTCACGTCGAACTCGGCGCCGCCCCTTGACGACTACTTCACCCGCCGAGCCCGCGAGGGTACGCCGGTCACCCGGCTGCACACCGAGGAGCTGACCGGTCAGACGCAGCGCGACGAGGCCGTCTCCCGACAGGCCCGCTTCCAGGGTGTCTTCCTCGGCCAAGAGCCCCCGTTGCCCTCCGGCATCGACGTGCTCTGCGTCACCACCACCATGGAAGCAGGCGTGGACATCGGCTCGCTGCGCGCCGTGCTCATGGCCAACGTGCCTCCCATGCGCTTCAACTATCAGCAGCGCGTGGGACGTGCCGGGCGGCGCGCCGACCCGCTCTCGGTCGCCCTGACCCTGGCCCGCGACCGATCTCACGATCAGTATTACTTCCAGCACCCGGAGGAGATGACCACCCTACCTCCCCCTCCGCCCTACCTAGCCACCGACCGGGTCGAGGTCATCCGACGTGTGGTCGTGGCGGAGGCGCTGCGTGCGGCCTTCGCCTCGCTGGAGGGACAGGTGGGCTTCGACGGGGGGGTGAACGTGCACGGTCACTTCGGTGCCGCCGACGACTGGCCGACCTACCGGGAGCGCGTCCTCGCCGCCCTGGAACGAGATCGGGCTCGCCTCCTGGAGTTCTGTCGGACACTTCTTCACCGTACTTGCGCCCAAGCCAGGGGGATCGAGGCCGAGCACCTGCTGATGCAGGCCCTGAACGACCTTCCTGGGATCATCGACCGGGTGGCGCAGGGAGGCGGTCCGCCGGACCTGTCGCAGCGGCTGGCCGAACGGGGCCACCTACCGATGTTCGGCTTCCCGAGCCAGGTCCGTTACCTCTTCACGTGTGAACCTCGAAGCTCTTACCCGTGGCCTCCTCGCGGCGCCGTCGATAGGGACCTCCGCATCGCCGTTTCCGAGTTCGCACCCGGCAACGAGGTGGTGGTGGACAAGCGGGTCCACCGGGTCGCCGGCTGTGTGGCCTATCGCCCGCTCTCCCTCGGCCGACCGCAGGTCCTCGACCCCCTGGGGGAGGTACGCGAGGTCGGTCTGTGCGATGTGTGCCGGAGCGTGGACGAGCAGCCGGGAGATCGTTGCCGGAACTGCGGCGCCACCGGAGGTGATTTCCGACGGGCGCGGCTCGCCAGCCCGGCCGGGTTCCGGACCGACTGGACGGGTGGCCGACCCTACGAGGGGAGCACCGATCGACTCTCGCGGGCATCGGTTCCCCGGCTCACGCTTCGAACCTCCGATCTGGATACCCATGAGACCGCAGGTCTCGTCGTGTGGGGTGGCTCGACCCAGCTCTACACCATCAACGACAACGGCGGCCGGGGGTTCGTGTTCCGGCACAAGAGCCTCGACCGAGAGGGGCGGATCGCCCTGGATGGCCCCGCCCCCGACTCGGGACAGGCGCACAGCGCCGACCACCTGGTGCTGGGCGGTCAGGTGACCACGGACGTCCTCCTCGCCCGCGCCGTGCAACCGGCAGGAGACGGTTGGTCCCACCGCTGGATTAACATCGGCAAGGCGAGCGAGCTGGTGAGCACCGCACGTCGAGCGGCCTGGACCTCGCTGGCCTTCGCCTTCCGAGCGGCCGCCGCCCTCGTCCTGGACATCGAGGTGCAGGAGATCGACGTGGGCCTACGGCTGGTGAGGGAGGCCGGCCCGCTCCAGCCCCAGATCTTTCTCGCCGACGCGATCGAGAACGGGGCCGGGTACGCCACCCATCTCGCCGCCCCCGCCAACTTCGAGCGTCTGCTGGCGAAGGTCGATCAACTCTTGGAGGAGTGGTCCGATCGAGGACGACACGCATGTGACACCGCGTGCTACTCGTGTCTCAAGGACCACACCAACGCCAGCTATCACCCGCTGCTGGACTGGCGCCTGGCGGCCGATGCCATGGAGATCGCACGCCGTGGGGCACCGCGGTTGGACCGCTGGTCGACGACCCGCGCCCAGGCGGTGCAGGCGGCGACGGACACGTTCGGTTGGACCTGCGACGATCCTGAAGCTCCCGAGCCGTTGATCGACGCCGCTACCCGTCGGATTCGCGTCGTTCACCCACTGGCCAATCACGACCGGGAGCTGCGCGAGCCCGGAGGCGAGGAGATCTTGTGCGACGTCTTCAACCTCGACCGCCGGCCAGGGGAGATCTACCTGGCCGCCTGCCGCCCTACTGAGCGCGAGGCGCCACCGGCGGAGCACCTGCCGTAAGGCACGCGGAGACCCCATGCCGACCAGGACGACGGTAGAGGAACGATGCACCCGTTTGCCCCCCGCCGCCATTCGAACGCTCAGGTCCCTGCACGTGCTTTAGGAGGATCGCGGGAACCCCTTTCGCTGCCCGAAGATCGCCAGACGGTTCCGGCGGGGCTGGCGTCGTGGTTCGTCCACGCACTGCGCCTGGCCAGGGGCACGCCGGAGATCGGGGTGCGTGAGGCGTTGGCGGCTCCAGAGCTGTTCATGGTCCGCATCCCACGCGCGTGGCCCCTTCGATACCCGTTCCTCGAGCAGCTCGTCGAGGAGGGCTGCCGGGTGGTCTTCCGCATCCGGCCGTGAGAAGCACGGTGGGCTTGACGCCCTCTTCGTTCCCGACCGCGTCATCGGGACGGTCACCAGTTTGCTCCGATCGGTCGCCTGAGGGCGGCCGGATCGCGGTCGGAGCGCGCGCTGAGAACGTAGTGTCAACCATCACCCGCCTTCCCTTGCATGCGCCACCTCCGCCCGGAACCGTCGAGGGCCATCGCCGTGTGACCCGGGCAGCCGGCCAGGTGCGCC
>JRHI01001596.1_pt1 | contig 18290 bp, 13 predicted proteins | sample 215371 | NCBI WGS metagenome assembly JRHI01 (sample SAMN02929681, study PRJNA255918) | sediment metagenome | biome: cave system; feature: Ice Cave; material: Sediment; isolation source: sediment from deep within a dark volcanic ice cave with no known source of... ...
CGCCCGCGATGGTCCGCGCGATCAGGACGCTGCCGCCGCCGACGACGATCACCGGCACCGGCTCGGCGCTCGTCTTCATCCGGTCGACGGCGGTTTCGCACATCTCCTGGATGCGTTCGAGCGCCGCCGTCACCAGCGCCTGGTCCAGATGCGCCACGCGGCGCGGATCGCCCATCTCGGCCACGCCCGCCGCGACGGCGATATCGCTCGTCGTCAGTGTCTCGCCGCCGAAGACGAGCGCCTGCTGCGTCAGCCGGTAGCCGACGCTCTGCGGGCCGATCTTGAGCGGGTCATTTTTGACGAGCGAGCCGCCGCCAAGCCCGAAGGAGTAGACGTCGGGCATCCGGAAGTTGGTCCGCACCCCGCCGATCTCGACCGCCACCGACGCCTCGCGCGGGAAGCCGTGCGTCAGCGCGCCCACGTCGGACGTCGTCCCGCCGACGTCGACCACCATCGCGTCCTTGAGACCGGAGAGGAACGCCGCGCCGCGCATCGAGTTGGTCGGCCCGGAGGCGAAGGTCAGGACCGGATACTGCTCGGCGAAGTCCGCGCTCATCAGCGTGCCGTCGTTCTGGGTCAGGTAGAGCGGCGCGGTGATGCCCAGCTCGCCGATGGCGCGCCGGAACGCCGAGACGATGTCGCTCGCCAGGTGGCGCAGACAGGCGTTGAGGATCGCCGCATTCTCCCGCTCGAGCAGACCAATCCGTCCGATCTCGCTGGAGAGGGTGACGTGGGCGTCGGGGATCTCGCTCTCGATCAGCGCCGCCGCCTCCCGTTCCATGTTCGGGTTGACCGGCGAGAAGACCGAGGAGACGGCGACGGCGGTGATCCCCTTCCCGCCGATGTCGACCGTGACCCGCTTGATCTCCTCCGGGTCGAATTTCGAGATCTCGCGCCCATCGAACTCGTGGCCGCCGTGGCAGAGGTAGGTGTGGCGACCGAGCGTCTCGGCGAGATCCGCCGGCCAGTCGACCATCGGCGGCAGCGCGGCGGTTGCCGGCAAGCCGAGGCGGATTGCCGCCGTCGGCTGCAGCCGCTTGCGCTCGACGACGGCGTTGGTGAAGTGGGTCGTGCCGATCATGACGCCGGCGATGGCCGAGGTGGCCGTGCTGGACGTCTCCAGAATGTGGCGCAACGCCGTCGTGATGCCGCTCGTGACGTCCTCGGTCGTCGGCGTCTTGGTCTTGGCGACGACCGTCAGGCCGTCCATCAATACCGCGTCGGTGTTGGTGCCTCCGACGTCGATCCCGATCCGCAAGCTCATCGAGCCCATCCCTCCCTGACCCTGCGTAGACGATGCATAGCTCCCCCGAGCGACGCACGACGACATCCGGCCGGATGCTCGTGCCCGGCTCCAGGCGCGGGTAACCGGTGATGCGAGATGTTGGACTGATGGACGTCGGCCGCGCTTGCCGGATCATACTCGGCGGCGACGCGCGGTCAAGAGCGAACCCGAAGCTGATCAGTCCATGAGTAGCGCCGTGCTCTCCACAGGCCAGCCGATCGTCACCGTCTCCTGCGCCTGGTGGACGCGGACGCCCGGTGTGTTCTGTACCTCAGCCACGACGGTTTGGTCGCCGACGCGGACCTCGTACCGGATCAGCGCCCCTTGGTACGTTTCGCTCTTCAGCACGCCGCTGACGACGTTCAGCGCATGGCCGTTCACGGCGTTAGCCCCCAGCCGGACGTTCTCCGGCCGCACGACGAACGCCACGCGATCGCCGACCCGGACATCCCGCGTCTTCGGCGCGACAACGCGCTGGTCCAAGAACGCAAGCTCGACATCGCGATCGCCGATGCCGACCACCTCGCCCTCCAGGATGTTCGACTCGCCGATGAAGTCGGTGACGAAGCGCGAGGACGGATGCTCATAGATCTCCTGCGGCGTGCCGACCTGGTCGACAGCCCCCTTGTGCATCACAGCCAGGCGGTCGGACATCGTCAACGCCTCGTGCTGGTCGTGCGTCACGTAGATCGTCGTGATCCCCAGCTTCTCCTGCAGGTCTTTGATCCAAAACTTCAGCTCCTCCCGCAGTTTCTTATCGAGCGCGCTCAAAGGTTCGTCCAGCAGGAGGATCCGCGGCTCGATCACCAGAACCCGCGCGAGGGCGACACGCTGCTGCTCGCCACCGCTGAGCTCGCGCTGGTACCTCGCCCCGTAGCCGGTCAGGCCGACCGTCTCCAGGACCTGCAGGACGCGCCGCCGGATTTCGTCCTTAGGGACCTTCCTGACTTTCAGGCCGTAGGCAATATTGTCGAACACGTTCATGTGGGGGAAGATCGCGTAGTTCTGGAAGACAATACCGATCTTACGGCGCTCTGGCGGCAGGGCGGTGACGTTCTGACCCGCGATCAGAATGTCGCCCTCGGTCGGCTGAACGAAGCCGGCGACCATGCGCAGGGTCGTGGTCTTCCCGCAGCCGCTGGGACCGAGGAGGGCGAAGAACTCGCCCTCCTCGATCCGCAGGTTGAGGCGGCGGACCGCCTCGGTGTCCCGGTAGACCTTTCGGATCTCGACGAGCTCGACAGTCGCCACAGCGACGCTCCTGCTACGAGTCAGAAGACGGCAGTCGGCGGTCGGGAGGCGTGGACCCTCCTGGGAACCGTCCGTCGACTGCCGACCGCTGCCTGGCGCTCAGCCGGCTACGCCCCGCCGAAGATCTCGTTGACCTTCTCGGTGATGTTGGGATCACCCCGTCCGTCGTGATCGACGTACCAGTTCCAGTCCGGAATCCAGAGCTTGCTCGAGGCATCCTGGGTGTTCTGGACGCCCTTGCTCGCCAGATTCTGGGGAATAACGGCTGTCTTGTTCGTCGGGCGCAGGTACTGATCCTTCGCCATGCTCTCCTGGAACTCCTTGCTCGCGCAGCGGTTGACGTAGGCGTAGGCGAGGCGCTTCCGCATTTCGCTGCTTCCCTTGCTCACGACTTTGGTCTGGGTCAGGATGGGCTGCTTCTCCGTCCAGTACATCCAACCGACAGGGATGCCCTTATCGATCTGGGAGTACGGCTCGCCGTCGTGCTGGACACAGATGACAACCTCGCCCCGTTCAAGGAGTTTTTGCATGTTGCCGGTGAAATCGCTGATCTTCATCGGCATCGCGTCTTTGATCGCCTTGAGCCCGGCCACCGTGTCCTTCTCGTCTTTGCCGAAGACCGAGCTGGCGACGAGAAAGAACGTCTGGAACAGCTCGTTCGACGCGATGTAGGTCCCTCGCTTGTTCTTGAAGCGATCTTGCCAAAAGTCCTTGAACGACGCCGGCGCTGGATCGACCAGGTCTTTCCGGTAGGCGTAGCCGTACTGGCTGAAGAGGTAGGTAATCCCCAATCCGGTCGTGGTCGCGAACGACCAGAGATCCTTGCTGTTCGGGACGTTGGCAGTGAGCTCCGTGAGCGGCACGAAAAAGTCGCCGGCCCGGGTCGTCTTGTACAGCTCTTCGAGGTTCCAGTTCGAGACATCGAACGGCGGGTTGTCCGCACCACCGGCGACGAACTTCGGGAACCAGGGCCAGGCCGAATCATACGTGACCTGGCAATGGAAATCCTTCTGAAACTGGTCAAGGAGGTACTTCCGCTCGGTCTCTTCCCAGAAGCCGCCCCAACTCGCAATGCGCAGCGTTTCACCTTTCGCATCGAAGGTGCTGCCGTCGAAGATGACCTTGGGCGGATCCGCGGCGCGCGCGACCTTACTCGGCCCGGCCATGAGCGCCGCGCCGGCCGCCGTGGCTGCTGCCGTCCCGAGCAGCCTCCGTCTGGTGATCTGGACCGTCCGCAGTCGCTCGATGAACTCCCGACGCTCGTCTGCTGCCATCACGGTTCCTCCTTCGAACGTGGCGACCGAACCGACCGTGAGACCGGTGCTCCCGGCTCCTAGCTGAACTTGATGCCCCCGAACTTCGACAGGTTCGTGAGCTTCGACGTGACGACCATCGAAACGACGACGAGCACGATCGCGAACGTCCCGGCCGCGGCTGCGGTCGGCTCGAACTGGTACCGCAGCGAGATGTACATCGCGTACGGCAGCGGTTCATGGTTGGGCGTGCTGAGGAACAGCGAGAGGTCGAACTGACCGAACGAGACGATGAACGCAAAGAGCGCGCCCGCGCTGATCCCCGACTTGATGTTTGGGACCGTGACCGAGAGGAAAGCCTTCAACGGTCCTGCGCCGAGACTGCGCGCCGCCTCTTCGAGCGCTCGGTCAAAGCCGTACAGCGACGCCGAAACCGTCCCGATGACGAACGGCGTTGTCACAAGAAGATGCCCGCCGAGCATCCCCCAAAACGTGCGGGACAGGCCGATCGGAAAGTTGAGGTAGTAGACGTAGAGCGCGAGCCCGATCACCAGCCCCGGCAGCAAGAGCGGCGCCAGAAAAAACGCGCGAACCACCCCGCGTCCCGGGAAGGCGACGCGCGTCAGGAAGATCGCGGTCGCCGTGCCGAGGACTGTGGATAGGATCATCGCCATGAACGCGAGCTTCAGGCTGAAGAGATATGCCGGCAGGAAAGTGGGTGACTCAAAGAAGGCCCGCACCCATCGCAGCGACAGCCCCTGCGGAGGGAACCGCAGGTATTCTCCGGCGTTGAGCCCGGCCAGCACGACGATCGCCGCCGGGATGAGGAGATACGTAAACGTGACCATCGTGACGACGCGGAAGAGAAGCGGAACGGGGTGCTCCCCGTCCTTCCGACGCGGCGCCGGCCTGGCCGGGATTGCCGGCTCCGGCACCGATTCGGCGCGCGCAATCGTGCTCATCAAACCAGCCCGCCAATGTACTTCTGCGTGTAGCGATGGTAGACGAAGACGGCGAGCAGGCTGATCGAGAAGAGCAGGCTGGCGATCGCGGCGCCGAACTGCCAGTTGCCGACCTCCGCGATCTGCTGATAGATGTGGAGCGGCGTCACGACGACCCGCCAGCCGCCCATCAGCACCGGTACCGCGTACGACCCGATCGCAATGGCAAAGACAAGCAAGGATCCGGCGAGAACACCCGGCATGCTCAACGGGACGGTGATCGTGAAGAACGTCCGCCATCGGCTCGCGCCAAGGCTGCGCGCCGCCTCCTCCAGCGACGGGTCCAGCCCCTGAATGATCCCGATCAGCGAGAGGATCATGAAGGGCAGCGTCAGCTGAACCAACCCCACGACGACGCCGAAGGTGTTGTACATCAGCGGCAGGGGCGTCGAAATCACCCCCCATCGCTTCAGTGCGTCGTTGATCAGTCCCGTGTCGCCGAGCAAGACCATCATTCCGTACATCCGGATGATGAGGTCGAGCTGCATCGAGCACAGGATCAGGATCATGTAGAAGTTGGCCCAGTTCGGCCGCCGCTCCTTGGCGACGAAGAACGCCAGCGGATACCCGAACAGGAGCGCGACGAAGGCGCTCAGCGCGGCAAGCCAGACCGATCGGATCAGCGCATCGTAATAGAGCGGCCTCTGAAAGAACTTGTGGAACGTCTGGAGTGACAGGTGGTGCTGGAACGTGATGATGCCGGGCTGGGGCTCGTTGAACCCAATAGCCAGGAGGAACACGACGGGGACGACGAAGAAGACGACGAAGAAAAGCCCGCTCGGCAGCACCAACCAGACGAGGCTCCGCCGGTACGGCAGGAACCGCATGGTCCGATACCGCCGCGGTTGTCCGACGTACTCTGCCCCAGTGACCGCCATAGCCTCGCTCGCACTGTGCGCGGACGCCGCTGTCGTGCAGCCCGGTTCAGCTCCCCGTTAGTCGGCCGGCACCGCCTCGCGTGCCGGCTCGACGTCGTAGCCGACGATCATCTTTCGCGGCGGATAGGGGTACGTCCGCTTGCTGTGCGAGAGCTCCATGTCGGCCAGGGCCTCGGCCATCTTGATCGCCCAGACCATGGAGTCGATGACCGGCACGCCCGGGTAACCTCGGTCGACCAGCCCGTCTTGCACTCGCCTGGCGGTGCCGAGCATACCGGTGCAGCCGAAAATCATGACGTGCGCGTCGTCCTCTTCGATCGCGCGGACCGCCTGGTCGGTGAGGAGGCGAACCAAGCGCTCCTCATCCGATTCGAGTTCGAGCACCGGGATGTCGACCGAACGCACCGAGGCGAGTTTGTCAGCGACGCCGTAGATGCGCGCGTGGTTGACGTACATCGGAGTCAGCCAGTCGAGCACGGTCAGGACGCTGAAGGAGTGGCCGAGCATCGCGGCGACGTGCATCGTCGCCTCGCCAGGGCCGACGACGGGGATCGCGACCATCTCGCGTGCCGCCTTCATTCCCGGGTCGTCCATGCAATTGATGATGACCGCGTCCATGCCATCACGCTCAGCCTGAACGATCTTCGCGACCGTGTCGGGCGCGGCCAGCATCGAGTCGAACTCGCTTTCGATCGACGTCGGTCCGCGCTCGATTGCGACATGGCTCAGCTCGGTATCGGGACGGAGCACCGAGGCAAATGCCTCGGCCGACATGAATCCCTGGGTCGTGATCGGCGTAATGACGCGCAACCTCATGGCCGAACCCCTTGCTCCTGTCGCCGGCGATGCGGCACGGGAATGGACGTGTGACCGAACGATCGTGTGCTTCCATACCATCATATCAGGCCCTGCAGCGGCCTGCAAAGAGCTTCCTTGCCCACTGTAAGTGTCTTTCAGACCAGGGATCGGCGGGCACTCGGCACCAATCCAGCCATCCTCGCCCAGGACCAGGATCACCGGCAGAGCTACCGCCCGCCCCCTGCCGCAACGGACGGCTCAGTCCCCTGCCATCGGTTCCGCCAGCGCCTCATCCGCGATGGCCGCGATGTCGTCGACGTCGTCCTGACCGGCGATGACCACAGGCCGCCCACCCAGGTCGTAGTGCGGGATTGGGATCTCCCCCCGCACCGACCGGATGCACGCCGCCCGCTGCCCCGGCGCGACGTCCCAGAGCGCCATCTTCATCGAGCGGCACTCGTCGGTGGCGAAGGGGCAGCGGGACACCAGCCGGCAGTAGTCCGGCGGCTCGATCGGCGACGGGATCTCGCCCTGGAGCACGATCCGCTCCCGCCGTTCGAGCGGGTTCGCGGACGGGATCGCGCTCATCAGCGCCATGGTGTACGGGTGACGCGGCTGCGCGAAGACCTGTCGCGTCGGCCCGACCTCGATGATCTGGCCCAGATACATCACCGCGACACGGTCCGAGAGGTAGCCGATCACCGACAGGTCGTGCGAGATGAAGAGGTAGGTCAGATTGTTCTCACGCTGCAGGCCGCGCAGCAGACGGATCAACTTTGCCTGGACCGAGACGTCGAGCGCGGACGTCGGCTCGTCGAGCACGATCAGCGACGGATTCGTCGCCAGCGCCCGCGCGATGCCGACCCGCTGCTGCTGACCCCCGGAGAGCTGGTGCGGGAAACGCGGCATGTGCTCCGGTTTCAATCCGACGCGCTCGAAGAGGTCGGCCGTCCGCTCCCGCGCGGCCGCCCCCTTCGCGATCCCGTGGATCGTCAGCGGTTCGAGGACTGTCTCCCCGGCGGTTCGCCGCGGATTGAGGGAATCGTAGGGGTCCTGGAAGACCATCTGCACCGACTGGCGGACGTGACGCAGCTCGTCGAACGACAGCGTCTCGAGGTGGCGATCCTCGAAGCGCACAGCCCCCGCCGTCGGACGTTCGAGCATCGTCACGCACTTGCCGACCGTACTCTTACCCGACCCGCTCTCACCGACGAGTCCGAGCGTTTCGCCTTTCCGCACATCGATGGTCACGTCGTCGACGGCATGGAGCATCCGCCGGGCAAAGAACCCGGTGCGGATCGGGTAGTACTTTTTCAGCGCTTCAACCCGCAGCAACGACGTCACGCGCAACATCCTCGACATGATGGCAAGCGGCCAGGTGTTCCGCCGCGACCGACAGCAAAGGCGGCATGTGCTCCGTGCAGATCGCCGTCGCCCAGCGACAGCGCGGGTGAAACGGGCAGCCGGACGGTCGTTTGATCAGGTCCGGGACATTGCCGGGGATCGTCGGGATCTCCTCCTCGACCGCGAGTTGCGGTCGCGACGCCAGGAGACCGACGGTGTACGGATGGCGCGGCGTCGTAAAAAAATCGCGGACCGGCGCCTCCTCGACGATGCTGCCGGCGTACATGACCATGATCCGGTCGCAGACCTCCGCCGCCATGTTGAGATCGTGGGTGATGACGATCACGCTCGTCCCGGTGAGATCGCGCATCTCCTTCAGCAACTGGATGATCTGAAATTCGATCGTTACGTCAAGTCCTGTCGTCGGCTCGTCGGCAATGAGCAATTTTGGGTGGCACGAGATCGCCATCGCGATCATCACCCGCTGCGCCATCCCGCCCGAGAGCTGGTGCGGGTAGGCGCCCATGCGGCGCTCCGGCTCCGGGATGTGGACGGTCCGCAGCAGGTCGATCGCCGCCTGCCACGCCTGAGCGCGGCCCATGCCGCGTCGGTAGCGCAGCACCTGCGCGATCTGGTGCCCGACAGCAATGACGGGATTGAGCGACGACCGCGGGTTCTGGAAGATCATCGAGACCTGACGGCCGCGCAGGTCCTGAATCTGGTCGTCCGAGAGTTTCGTCAGATCCTGGCCTTCGAACAGGATCTGCCCGTCGACGATCTTGCCGGGATGCTTCAGCAGGCGAACGATCGAGAAACCGGTCACGCTCTTGCCCGACCCGCTCTCGCCGACCAGCCCGACGATCTCTCCCTGCCCGATCCGAAAACTCAGCCCATCGAGGACCTTCGCGACGCCCTGGCGGGTAAAGAAGTACGTCTTCAGATCGCGGACGTCGAGCAACGGCGGGACGTCCGTCGTGCGGTCGGTCTCGGTTGCGGGCGCGGGATTCACCATGTCGCATAGCGTACGCGTCGGCGCGCCGCGCCCCCGACGATGGCCCTCGCCAGGACGGACAGATTCGGCACGCGCACCGGCCTCACCGCCGCCTCGGATCGAGGACATCCTGCAGCCCATCGCCGATCAGGTTGAATCCGAGAACCGCAACTCCAATCGCCAACCCCGGGAACGTGTACATCCACCAGTGCCCCTGCAGGAAGTCTTGGAAGCCGAGCTGGATCATGGCCCCCCATTCGGCCTTCGATGGTTCGACCCCCAGCCCGATGAACGACAGCCCCGCCGCCTCCAGGATCGCCCAGCCGAACTGGAGCGTGGACATCACGAAGATTGGCGCGATGCAGTTCGGCACGAGGTGACGGAGCAGGATGATACGGTGCTTCGCGCCGATCGCGCGGGCCGCCATCGCGTACTGGCTCGCCTTGGCGGACAGCAAGACGCTTCGCATCAACCGAGCATAACCGGGAATATTGAGCACCGAGGTGGCGATGACGACGGTCGTGATGCCCGGTCCGATCGCATACGCGATGCCCATCGCGAAGATGAATCGCGGAAACGCCTGGAGAATGTCCATCCCCCGCATCACGATTTCGTCGATCAGGCCACCGATGTAGGCCGAAACCGACCCGGTCAGTGTGCCGATCGTCATCGAGGCGATCACCGCCGACAGCGCGATCAGGAGGTCTAAGCGCGCTCCGTAGATGACCCGCGAGAAGATGTCCTGGCCGAACGCATCGGTTCCGAACAGGTGCTGCCAGCTCGGCGGCTGAGCCTCGACGTCCAGGTTGACGCCATAGGGATCGAACGGCGCGACGAGCGGCGCGAAGATCGCGCAAAACAGGATCGCGCCGACCAGCACGAGTCCCGCCAGCGCCGTCGGATTGCGACGCAGGGCAAACCAGATCTCCTGCAGGCGTTCGGTCCGCGGCGGCCGGAGCGCGACGACCGCCCGCGGGGCTTTCCCGGCTGACTCGCCGGACACCGCGATGACCGGCATCGTTGATCGCGTGATGTCGGGTTGCGCCATCGTCAGAACTCCACGCGGGGGTCGAGGACGGCGGTCAGCAGATCCACGGCGAGATAAATGAGGAGATAGAGCCCGGTGACAAGAACGATGAAGCCCTGAATCGCCGGGAAATCACCCTTGAAAATGGCATTGTACGAATAGAGTCCGAGACCCGGCCAGGAGAAGATCAACTCGATCAGGACCTCTCCGCCCAACGCATAGCCAAAGACCGCCGCAATCAACGTCAGCACGGGGATGACGGCGTTTTTAAAGGCGTGATGGAAGATGATCACCCGTGAGGGCAGGCCCAGTGAGCGTGAGGTGCGGATGTAATCCGATTCGAGCGCGTCGATCATCGTGGCTCGGGTCATGCGGGCGATCGGCGCCATCGCCACGACGCCCAGCGTCGTGGCGGGGAGCACCAGCGCGCGCACCGCTTCCCGGAACACGTCCCATTGCCCGTGGAGGAGCGCATCGATCGTGTAGAGCCCGGTCACGCGGCCCGGCTCCGGCATCCCGATCGGCAGTCGCCCCGCTGCTCCCGGTAGCCACCCCAACCGGACGTAAAAGATCGAGAGCAGGACCAACGCGATCCAGAAGATCGGCGCCGACACGCCGAGCACGGCGACCACGCGGCCGCCCTGATCGATCCAGGTGCCGCGTTTGACGGCACTGGCCACGCCGAGGGGCAGCGCGAGTCCCACCGCCAAGAGCATGCCGTAGAGCACGATCTCGAGCGACGCGGGGAACCGCTCCTTGAGATCCTGGGTGACGGGTTGCGCGGTCGTGACGAGCGTGGTCCCCATGTCGCCGTGCAGGAGACTGCGCAGGTAGTCGGCAAATTGCACATAGAACGGCTTGTCGAGTCCGATCTCGTGCCTGATCTCGGTCCGTCGTTCCTCGCTGGCGTACGGGCCGGCGATCAGGCCCACCGGGTCACTGGGAATCGTCCGCGTCAGCAGGAACGTGATGAAGATCGCCCCCAACATGACGGGCACGAGGAAGAGCAGGCGGCGCACCGCGTATCGCAGGAGGCGCATCGGGTTTGACGATCCTCACTCCCCGCCCCTTCGCCCGGCGCGGCAAGGGAACCGGGAACGCTTGCTGGGGTGAGCGCGTCGCCTTGGCTCCGATTCCGGCCCGCCGCCGACTCGCAGCGATCCGACGGTCGAGACCCGACCGCGGCGACCCCTCCCCCGCGGAGCGGGGCCGCCGGCAATCGGGGTCGTTACTTCGTCCGGACCAAGTGGTAGTAGCGCGGCAGCTCGTCGTTATAGTAGATGTAGCCGTCGATGTCCTTGCGGGTGTAAACCACCCAGTTCGGCTGGCAAATGAACACGTACGGGCACTCCTCGATGATGAGCGCCTGCGCCTCCTTGCTCGCCGCCTCCTTCTCGGGACTGTCCACCGACAACGCGTACTGGCTGATGATCTGGTCGACCCGGTCGATCTTGAACTTGGGATAGTTGGTCGGGCTCGTCGACGCCGCCAGCCAGCTCATGTGGTAGTACGGGTCCTTGACCCAGGAGATCCACTCATCGGTCCACATTTGAAGCTGGCTGGCTTGTTCCCGCTTGTTGAACTCGGCGTACGGCAGCTTCTCGAGCGTGACGTTCATCCCGATCTTCTTCAGGGCATCCTGCATCAGGATGGAGATCCGCTCCCACTGCACGTCGTCGTTCCGGAAGGTCAGCTTGATGTCGGGCAACCCCTGGCCCCCGGGATAGCCACCCGCCGCCAGCAACTGATTGGCTTTGTCGAGGTTGGTCTGGTACTTGTTGCTGGAGAAGTCGCTGGTTGGCATTCCGTTCGGCACCAGGCTCTTGGCAACCTGGGCTTGCCCTTTGTAGACCTGATCGATGATCGCCTGGTACGGCGTCGCGTAGGCGACAGCCTGGCGCACTTCCTTCTTATCGAAGGGCGGGACCGTCGTGTTCATCTCCAAGAACTCGATCAGGTCGGTAGGAATGGAGAGGACCTTGATATTGGGGTTGGTCTTCAGCCCGTCAAGCTCCTTGATCGGGATCTTGGTCGCGTAGTCAACGTCTCCCTTCTGGAGGAGTTGCACGCGCTGCGTGGCGTCCGAGACAAACTTGAGAATGACCTTCGTGAACGCCGGTTTGTCGCCGTAGTACTTGTCGTTCGCGACGAGGACGATCGAGTCGTCCGGTTTGTACGAGTCGAGCTTGTACGGCCCGTTGCCGATCCCGAGATTCTTCTGGAAGTAATCCTTCGCCCAAGGATCGGATGCGGTCTTGTGGGCGCTGATGTCTTTTGGATCGAGGGCACTGGTGTTGTGCATGACGTTGTTCTTCGGGATCAACGTGTTAGGTTTGGACATCTTCATCACGAAGGTCTTCGGATCGGGGGCGGAGAACGCCGAGGAGTCCACGATGCCGCCGCCCATGCTGAGCAAGAACGACGACACCGCCTTCGTCTCGTAGATCCGCTTGTACCCGGAGACCATCGTGGTGGCGTCGATGGGGTCACCATTGCTATAGGTGGCACCGTCGCGCATCGTGAACACCATGTCCGCGCCGTCCATCTTCCAGGATTGGCAGAGCATGGGCAGGATGTTGGCGGTGTTCACCGTTTTGTAGGCGGTTCCGTCCGGGGTCTGCTTGGCGACGATCTCGTACTGCGTCAACTGATCGAAGGTGTTTTGAATCGTGGTTTGCGCCGTCTTCGAGCCGACCGTGAAGCCAGGATCGAAGGTGTCGACCGTTTCCGCGACCGCCAAGATCAGGGTGGTCGCCTTGTCGGTTTGGCTCAATCCGTAAGCCGGCTGCCAGGTCGGCGCGGGCGCGGCCGTCGCGCCCTTCTCGAGCGCCGCGATCCAGGCCGCGGAGAGCCCGAGCCCGGCCGTGCCCTGCCACAGTCTGCGCCGGGAGATCTTCGTGCTTGCGTAATCATCGGCGAGTCGCTGGAGCTCTTCGTTGACCGACATCGTCCTACCTCCGTTGCCGGCGGCCTTGCCGCCGCTTGCCCACTCACGACGTGCAGAACTCTCGCGAGAGATCCCGTCCACCTTCATCGCCACTGGGTCAAACGAGCCCCGTCTGCCCGGCGCGACCCAGGGACCGCCTCACCTCCTCCGCTTGCTCGATCGCGGCCGTCCGCTCAGCGATCGGCCTGACCGCCGCCACTGATGAGCAAGTTCCCGTATCGATCCACCTCCAGCGTCTGTCCGGGGTGGATCAGCGTCGTGGCGCTCGGTTCCTCGACGATCGCCGGGCCCACGGCCGCGAAACCCGCCGGGAGGCGGGAACGTTGGTAGAGGGCCGTCTCGCACCGACGACCATCCCCGAAGTCGACGCCCCGCCTGCCCATGAGCAGGTCACTCGCGGTGCCATCGCCGCCCTTCACCGCCTGACTGAGCGCCGGCCGGCGCGTTGCTACCGTGCTGATTGTGCGAAAGTTTACGATCTCGAGCGGTGTGTCCGCAAGCGCAAACGTGTATTGCCGCCGGTGAATCTCGTGGAATGCGGCTTCCAGGTCCGCAAGGTTCAGATTGGCAGTCGCCACGGCGACACGGACCGTATGCTCCTGCCCGTGGTAGCGCATGTCGGCGCTGCGGCGGTGGCTGTCGATCGTCCCCGGCTCGAATCCCTGGTCCGTCAACCGGCGCGTCGCCTCGCGTTCCAGATCGCGGAACCCCGCTTCGATCGCCGCCGGCGACGTCCGGTCGAGTGGGGTCACGCGCGTCCGCGTCAGATCCACCCTCGGCTGCGTCATCAGCATGCCCCAGGCGCTGAACGTCCCAGGCAGGGGCGGCACCACGACGCGCTTGACGCCCAGCTCGGCCGCCAGCGCGGCCGCATGCATTGGACCGCCGCCGCCGAAGGCGACGAGCGAGAAATCGCGCGGGTCGTAACCGCGCCGGATGGAGATCAGCTTCAGCGCATCGATCGTGTATTCGTTGACGAGCCGGATCACCCCGGCGGCCGCCTCGTCGACCGAGACCCCCAGCCGCCGCGCGATCGGCTCGTAGGCCTGCCGCGCGAGATCGACATCGATCCGCAGCCGGCCGCCGAGGAACGAGGCCGGGTCGATAACCCCCGCGATCAGCATGGCGTCGGTCACCGTCGGCGCCGATCCCCCCCGCCCGTAGCAGGCCGGTCCCGGGTCCGCGCCGGCCGACACCGGCCCCACGCGCAAGGCGCCGCCCTCGTCGAACCAGGCGATGCTGCCGCCCCCCGCGCCGATTTCGACGATGTCGACCACCGGCACGCGGACGGGGTACCCCGGCGTCAAGGGCGTCCATTCCAACCGGTAGTCACCGGAGATCCTGATCTCGCCGCCCTCGATCAGCGAGCACTTGGCCGTCGTGCCGCCGATGTCGAGCGAGATGACATTCGGCTCACCGAGCGCCTCCCCGATCATGGCCGCGCCGATGATCCCGCCCGCCGGCCCCGATTCGACCAACTCGATCGGCCGCTGGCGCGCGCTCTCGAACGTCGCCATGCCACCGTTCGACAGCATCGTGAAGAGTCGCCCGGGCACGCTGAGCTCGCGCAGCCGCGCTTCCAGGCTCGTCAGGTAGCGATCAAGGATCGGCTGCACGTAGGCGTTGAGGGCAACGGTGCTCGATCGTTCGAACTCGCGCCACTCCTTGGTGATCTCCGACGACGCGGTCACCGCGACGCCGGGGAGGCGCTCCCGCAGGTAGGCGGCAGCCGCCGCCTCGTGCTGGGGATGAGCGTAGGCGTGCAGGAAGCAGATCGCGACCGCCGCGACCTGTTGCTCGTGGCAGGCGGCGATGGCGGCATCCAGGTCGTTCAGATTGAGGGGAACGCGAACGGCGCCGTCGGCGGCGACGCGCTCCTGGACTTCAAACCGCAACCGGCGCGGCACGAACGGGCGGGGTTTGTGGAACTTCAGGTTGTACATGTCGGGCCGGTTGCCGCGCCCGATCTCAAGCGCGTCCCGGAAACCGGCGGTGGTGACGAGCGCCGTCGCGACGCCGGTCCGCTGTGTGATGGTATTGATCACGACCGTCGTCCCGTGGACCAGGAAACCGATCGCCGCGGGCGACACCGCTCCGGCGCGGATCGCGTCGAGCACGCCTGTCGAGAAATCCGCCGGTGTCGTCGACGCCTTGGCCTCGAACGTCTGACCGGTCGTCTCGTCGAAGACGACCAAGTCGGTGAAGGTGCCGCCGATATCGACGGCTGCGCGCAGGGGTGAACCACCGGCGCCGTTCATCGGGCAACCTCGACGCCGTAGACCTCACGCGCCGTCGCGGCGGTGACGTACCCGTCCGCCACGTCCCGGCGGACGAGCTCGGGGTCGCGGTGCCGCGGGTCGCCCCAGCCGCCGCCATTGCCGGTCACGATCCGGACCACGTCGCCCGCCTGGAGGGGCAGGCTGGTCACCCGTCCGCCTCGCATGCGCTCGCCATTGGCGCGGCTGACTTCAAAGAAGTTCGGCGTGCCCGGGTGGCCTCCCTCGATGCCCCAGGGAGCGTGGACCGAACGCCCCAGGCTCGCCAGCAGCGACCCACCGGTGGGGCTGTCCAGACGGTACTCGCGGATCGTACCGAACCCGCCGCGATGTCGCCCGGCCCCACCGCCCGCCTCGACGTTGAGCGCGTTGCGCAGCATGGTCAGGGGGAAGGCCGTTTCGACGACCTCGGCCGGGTAGTTGTAGGTGTCGCCGTCGGTCGTCGCGATCAAACCGCTCTCGCCGTCGCGATCGGCACAGGCGCCCCAGCCGCCGTCCTGCGGCGTGGCCAGCACCCAGTACTCGCCATCCGGCCGGTTGCCCCCGATGTAGTACGCGCAGAGCGACAGGTAGGACCCGGCCGAGAGTCGTTCGGGCAGGACAGCGGCCAGCGCCTTCCAGACGAGCTCGGTGGCGTAGGCCGAGGCCTCGTAGTACCAGCCGGTCGGGGCGGGACGGACCGCCGTGAAGACCGTCCCCTCCGGCGCGACCAGCTCGAACGGCCGGAACAGACCCTCATTCGACGCCGCCTGCGGCGCGGTGATCGCTTTGAAGATCGTCTTGCACGCCGACAGGAGCGCGCCCCGCGCACAGTTGATCGGCCCTCGTGTCTGCGGGGCGCACCCCGAAAAGTCCGCGACCAAGCGGTCGGGCGCGACCGTCACCCTGACCCGGATCGGGATCGGGTCGTCGCTGACGCCGTCGCCGTCGATCACGTCATCCGCCTCGTAGACCCCGGGCGGAATGCGGGCGAGGGCCGCGCGGGCCAGCGTCTCGCCATGATCGAGGATGGCGTCGAACGTCGCCAGCGTCTCGTCCAGACCGTAGCGCGCGACGACGTCCTGGATCCGCCGCTCCGCGATCCGAATCGCCGCCACCCCCGCGTTCAGGTCGCCGATCGACATCAGTGGCAGGCGGACATTGGCGCGAATGATGTCCAGGATCGCCTCATTGACGACGCCGGCACGGGAGAGCCGGAGTTGCGGGAATTGCAGACCCTCCTGGTAAATCTCCGTCGCGTCCGGCGCGAGCGAGCCGAGGACCTTGCCCCCGACCTCGGTCCAGTGCGTGACCGAGATGCCAAAGGCGATCGCGCTCGCGCCGGCGAAGACCGGCTGGATCAACGCTACGTCGGCGTTGTGGGTGCCGCCGCCGTAGGGCGAGTTCGTCATGTACACGTCACCCGGGCGCATCGTCGCGACCGGGTATTTAGCAAGGATCGACTCGACTTGCGGGCGAAACGTCCCGGTGAAGAGGCACAGCCCGTTATCCTGGGCGACCACGCGGCCGGCCGCGTCGCAGATCCCACAGGCAAAGTCGAGGACCTCGTAGACGATCGGGCTCATGCTCGTCCGCGCGAGCACGACCCCCATCTCGTTGGTCGTGGCGAGGAGCTTGTTCCTGATGATTTCTCGCGTGAAGGCGTCCGTCCCGGGCGGTGCGGCGGTCGATCGGCTGGTCATGCGGCACGACACTCCGGCGTCAGCGACATCGGTCGGTGAGACGCCGAGCATAGCAATGATCCGCTCCCCCCACAAGCGGCGCTCTGAACGAATGCCGCGGCGAACGACCGGGCAAGCACCCAGGAGCGCACCACGCCCATCGCGTCTCACGATCAGTGCGATGCGACGTACAGTGCAGCAGCCAGGCGAGCCGAGTCCTTCTGGAAAACCGGCGCACGCGCGCCGGTTCTTGTGGCTCACACGACTCCGTTGGACCGAGAGTGTCGGGTAAGGGGCTCGCACCCTTCGTGCTCCGTTGCGGAATTGGTGGTCAGGTCAGGCGGCCTCCGGGATGGGCGCGGCGGCGGGCCGCTGGGCCGCCAGGTCGGCCCGCGTGAAGCGCCAATCGAAGGGCACGGCGGTGTCGTTGTCGAGCACCGCGACGGCCCGCCGCCGCGCCGCGACGGCCGCCAAGTCGGCGAAGTCGTTGGGCGTCAGGACCTTGCGCTGGACGATCGAGAAGTAGATCTCGATCTGGTTCAGCCAGGAGGCGTGGGTCGGCAGGTGGACGACGACCACGTTGGGAGAGCAGGCAACCAACTCCGCCGCCGCGGCCTCCCCCCGGTGGCTGCTGCCGTTGTCGCCGACCCAGCAGACCCGCCGGGCCGAGCGGTACGGCTCCTCGGCCWTCACCTGGTCGACCAGCCGGCCGAAGGCGGCCTTGCCGGTCGTCGCCGCGCACCGGCCGGCGACGCCCCCGCGCCGCACGTCCCAGGCGGCCAGGTCGGCCAGCGCCCCGCCCGTCCTCGTGCTCCACCCGTCGCGGTTCGCCGGGACCGGGCGGGGCGCCCGGACGGCCCCGGTGCCGCGCTGGGCTGCTCGTCTGCTCGTCGGCGCTCAGCACCCAGTCGTCAGGGCCCAAGGGCTGCCCCGCCCACACCCCGGCGGACAGGTCGAGGACGCGGCCCGCCTTCGCCGCGAACTCGGGGTCGCGCGGGAAGAGCCAGCTCCGGTACCGCCAGGGCTTGAGGGCGTAGCGGTCCAGGATCCGCCAGATCGTGCCGCGGCTGAGCGGCGGGGCGGCCGGGTGGTCGCCGCTCAGCCGCGCCCGCGCGCCGGTGTGGTAGCGGCTGCGGGGGTGCCCGCGCTGGGCGGGCCGCGCGCAGGCCAGGGCCCCGACCGTCGCCGCCGGCAGGGGGGGCACCGGCCGGCGTGCGGCCGCGGCCCGGCTGGTCGGTCAGGCGGAAGTCCTCGGTCGCCCAGGTGCGGCGCCAGGAGCGCCCCCAATTCGGGTGCTTGCCGAGCCGGCGACCGGCGGCCGGCGCTGTCGAGCGCCGGGTCCTCGTGCAGCAGCAGGGCGAGCCTGGCGCGGGAGACCTGGGCCTGCGGGGCGGAGTGGCGTCGGATCAGTTCCCGGCAGGTCGCGACCTGCGCCTCGGTGAAGGTCGGCTGATGCGTCGGGGCCGGACCAGCCATCGGGCACCTCCTGGTCGCCGCCGACGTGCGCATGCCCCCCGCATCCTGACAAGCAATTCTGAACCGGAGCACTAAGAGCCTGTATGAGAAGCAATGTTAGGG
>JRHI01001597.1_pt1 | contig 18290 bp, 20 predicted proteins | sample 215371 | NCBI WGS metagenome assembly JRHI01 (sample SAMN02929681, study PRJNA255918) | sediment metagenome | biome: cave system; feature: Ice Cave; material: Sediment; isolation source: sediment from deep within a dark volcanic ice cave with no known source of... ...
TACCAGCCCGGCGAGAAGCTCACCGTCCTCGAGTACTACCGCTGGATCTTCGAGAACAGCGTGCCCGGGCTGCCCGAGAAGGCTGCGGCCGAGGGGCTCACCCCGCTCGCCTACATGCAGCGCTACGGCGTCGTCGAGATCGACACGACGGTCTACCGCAGCCACGAGCGCGAGCTGCGCCCGGATGAGCTGACCGGCGTGGGCCCGGTCGTGGAGGGCGGGCCGGTGACGAAGCCGGTCGAGTATTTCGGCGGCCCGGGGGTCCTCATCGAGCCGTCCGGCACGGGGGTGACCGCCCGGCAGGTCATCGGGGTCACCCAGGACGGCGTCGCCCGCCAGGGGTTCCCGACGCCGTCGGGCAAGCTCGAGTTCTATTCGCCGACGCTCCGGGATTGGGGCTGGCCGGAGTACCAGACGCCGAGCTACTCCCCCGGCCACGTCCCGCTGTCGGCGGTCGATCCGGCGCACGGCCGCTTTCTCCTCCTGCCGACGTTCCGGCTGCCGACGCTCATCCACACCCGGACCGGGAACGCGAAGTGGCTGAACGAGATCGCCCACACCAATCCGATCTGGATCCATCCCGACGACGCTGCCCCGCTCGGCGTCGAGCTGGGGGATCTGGTCCGGGTCTGCACCGAGATCGGCTATTTCGTCAATCGTGTCTGGCCGACCGAGGCGATCCGGCCCGGGGTCGTCGCCTGCTCGCATCACATGGGCCGCTGGCGGCTCGGTGACGGCGTCGGGACCGACCGCTGGTCCTCGGCCCTGGTGAAGCTCGAGCAGCGGAACGGGGCCGGCTGGCTGCTTCGGCAGACGAGCGGCGCGGCGCCCTGGGAGAGCGACGATCCGGACTCATCGCTCGTTTGGTGGAACGAGACCGGCGTCCATCAGAACCTCACGTTCCCGGTGCACCCGGATCCGATCAGCGGCAGCCACTGCTGGCATCAGCTCGTGACCATCGAGCGGGCCCGGCCTGACGATCGCTACGGTGACGTGTCGGTGGACACCGAGAAGAGCCACGCCGTCTACAAGGAGTGGCTCGCGCTCACCCGGCCGGGACCGGGGCCGAACGGACTGCGCCGCCCCAGCTGGCTGCTCCGCCCGGTGAAGCCGGCGCTGCGGGCCTACATCAAGCGCCCGCCGTCCTCGCGCGATCCGGTGGCTTAAAGCGCGATCCGGTGAGGCTCCTTGAGTTTGGCGCACTCGACCCGCTGCGTTCCCAGACGACGTACCACGCGATCGCCGCCGGCGTCAGCGCGGAAGCGCCGCCGACCCTCAGCCTGATGGTGCCGGACCGGCCATATGTGAGCATCGGCCGGCACCGCTCGGTGGACGAGCTCGACCTGGTCGAGTGCCGCCGCCGCGGCCTCGTCGTCATCCGGCGCCAGATCGGTGGCGGGCCGGTCTACCTCGATCAGCACCAGCTGTTCTTCCAGGTCACCCTGCCGGTCGCGAGCGCGCCGGCGGGCGTCGAGGCGTCATACCGCGTGCTCCTCGCGCCCGCGGTCGAGGCGTTCCGCCGCCTCGGCGTCCCCGCGGTGCTCGCGCCGCCGAACGACATCTGCGTCGATGGCCGGAAGCTCTCCGGGACCGGGATGGCCCGGATCGGCGACGCGCTGGTCTGCGTCGGCAACATCATCTTCGACTTCGACTACGAGGCGATGGTCCGGATCCTTGCCCTTGACCCGCCGATGCGCCGCGGCTTCGGCGCGCTCCAGCGCCGGTACCTGACGACCCTCCGCAGCGAGCTGGGCCGCGCGGTGCCGCAGGAGGAGGCCCGCGCTGCGCTGGTCGGGGCGTACGCGGAGACCTTCGGCGCGCTCGTGCCCGGGACGCTCACCCGGTACGAGGAGCGCGCCCGGGACCGGCTCGACACCCTGTTCGCGTCGCCGGCGTGGCTCGCCGGGGGGGAGCTCGGTCCCGCGGACGAGGTGCGCCAGACGAAGGTCCGGGGAGGCGCGCGGGTGTTCGATATCCGGGTCGAACGAGACAGCGCGGAGCTGCGCGCGACCTTCAGCATCGTCGACGGCCGCCTTGAGGCCATCGAATTTACCAGCCGGGCGCTGTCCACGCGGGTGCGGCGGGCCCTCGCTCGCGCGGTCTGTGGCGTCGCCGCGGAGCGGGATGCGCTCCTCCGCGCGGTCAGGGAGAGCATGCGCGCCGCCGCCGGACCGTTCCGGCCCGAGGACATCGTGGAGTGCATCATGCGATCCGAGCGTGGGAGGGTGACATGAGCGAGGACCAGCGGGACATCGTGGTGGCGCGGACCTACCGCCTTCGCCTCGATCGGCGGTACCACCGGGACGACCATACCTGGGCCCTCCGCGAGGAGGGGCACATCCGGATCGGGCTCGACGATCTCGGTCAGGCGACATCGGGTGACCTTGCCCAGATCGTCCTGCGACCGGTGGGCGACCGCGTCCGCCAGGGCGACGAGCTCGGCACGCTCGAGGCGCAGAAGTACGTCGGTCCCCTGCGCGCGCCGGTGGGCGGCGAGATCGTCGCCCGGAACGAGGCGGCCCTCCGCGATCCGCGTATCGTGAACGAGCACCCGTACGACGACGGCTGGCTGGTGCTGCTCCGCCCGACCGAAGAGACCGAGGCCGATCTCGCGGGCCTCGTCGACCCGGAGGAGGCGACCGCTTGGTTCGAGCGGAAGGCGGATGCCTACCGCCGCCAGGGCGTGCTCGCCCAGTGACGTTGGTCGGGCAGAGCGCGTTCGAGCTGCGGCTCGAACGGTTCGGAACGGGGATCGATCTCTTCGCGCCGGCCCTGAAACCATATAAGACGAGCGAGTTCGCTCCCGTGAATCCGCGGGCCTTCGTCCCGCTGAGCGTCACCGGCGCGGGATGCGCGCTGCAGTGCGAGCACTGCGCGGCGAAGGTCATCAAGCCGATGGTCTCAGTGACCGCGGGCCCCGGCCTGTACGAGACCGCGGCGGCACTCGCCCAGAGCGGCACGCGCGGCGTCCTCGTCTCGGGCGGCTCACAGCGTGACGGCGAGGTCCCGCTGCTTCGATATCTGGACGAAATGAAGCGGATCAAGACGGAGCTCGGCATGCGGGTCGTCGTCCATACCGGCCTCGTCCGCCGGCCGGAGCTCGCGGCCGGCCTCGCTGAGGCCGGAGTGGACGGCGCGATGCTCGACATCATCGGCGCCGATGAAACGATCCGCGATGTCTATCACCTCGCCGATACGACGGTGGACGACTTCGAGCGCGCGCTCGCGCTCCTCTGCGCCGCSGGCCTCCGGGTCATCCCGCACATCGTGATCGGCCTGCACTTCGCCCAGCTCCTCGGCGAGGATCGCGCGCTCGAGATGATCGCGCGGTATCCGGTGTCGACCCTCGTGCTCGTCGTGCTCACGCCGCTCGTCGGCACGAGCATGGCGCACCTCGAGCCGCCGCCGATCGGGGATGTGACCGCGTTCTTCGGCCGCGCGCGCGCGGCGCTTCCCACGACGAAGGTGAATCTGGGCTGCATGCGGCCGCTCGGCGCAATGAAGATCCAGCTCGACCATGCCGCGGTCGACCAGGGGCTGAACGGCATCGCCTATCCAGCGGAAGGCACGGTGGCCTACGCACGCGACCGCGGCCTGGTGGCGCATTTCTACGATTACTGCTGCTCCCTCACCTGGGTCGAGGCCGTCGCGTGACCCAGCGCTGGCGGCTGCTGGTCGATGACGGCGTGGACGCCGCCGCAGGGCTCGCGACCGACGAGCAGCTCGCCCGCGACGCGCCCCGGCGGGGGACCTCGCTGCGGCTCTACACCTACCGAACACACTGCGCGCTCGTCGGGCGATTTCAGGACGCGGCGGCCGAGCTCGATCTGGCCGCCTGCGCCGACACGGGCACCGACGTGTGCCGTAGACCGACGGGTGGCGGAGCGATCGTCATGGGGCGCGATCAGCTCGGCGTCGCGCTCGCGACGCCCCTGGCCACCAACGGGTCCGCGGCGCATCCACGGGTCTTGCTCGCCAGGTATGCCGAGGGCGTCCGGCGCGGGCTGGCGGCGCTCGGGATCGTGACGGAGCTACGCGGGAAGAACGATCTGGTCGCCGGCGGGCGAAAGATCGCCGGGCTCGGCATCGCGGTCCTGGACGGGGGCGTGCTCTTCCACTCCTCCGTCCTCGTGGATCTCGACGTCGCCTTCATGCTGCGGGTGCTCCGCGTCCCCGCCCGTGCGTTGGGCGCGGACGCCGTCATAGCGGTCGAGCGGCGGATCACGACCGTGCGCCGAGAGGCCGCTCGTGCGTTCGGTGTGGCCGAAGTGCGTCACGCGATCGCACAGGGCTTCGCGGAGGCCTTCGGCGTGGCCCTCACCACCGGCACACTCGCATCCGACGAGCTTGCCGGCGCGAAGGTCATTCACCGCGAACGGTACGCGACGGCCGAGTGGCTGATCCCGCCGGGACTGCGCGCCGAGCGGCACGGCGAGGGCGCGGTCGAGACCGCGCTCGGGACAGTGCGCGCCGACCTGGTGCTCGCCGGGGGCGTCATCGCGAACGTGATCGTGAGCGGCAACTTTCTCGGCAACGAGCGCGCGGTCGATGGCTTCGAGTCGTCGCTCCGCTGGACTCGTCCGTCGCGGCGGGTCCTCCTCGAACGGGCCAGAGCGAGTGCCGCGGACGGATCTATCGGGGTGAGCGCAGAGGCGCTTGCCGACGTCGTCTGGCGGGCGTGTGTCGACGCACGCGCGGCCGGCACGACGACGGGTGCATGCTATTACCCCCTGACCGCGGACAGCGCAGCCGGGGTTGCGGGAGGTTGAGATGACCGCGACACTGCCGATCGCTCCGGTCGCACACCAGGTGAGCCCGGAGTGGGTCCGGATCAGCATGGCGAGCGCCATCGCGCTGGGGTACCGCTCCGGTCGCTTCAGCCGAGATTTCGCGTTCGGCGGGATCAACCTGCTCCTCGACTACACCGAAGGCTGCCTTTCGGACTGTGCCTACTGCGGTCTCGCGCGCACGCGGCCCGGCCGCTACGACGACAAGTCGTTCATCCGGGTGGAGTGGCCGCTCGTCCCGACCGACGACTTCGTTGCGCGGATGGCCGAGCGGCGCGCGACGCTCACCCGGATCTGCATCTCGATGGTGACCCATGGCCGCTCGTACCGGGACACCTTGGACATCACGCGGCGGATCACGAGCCGGGTGGACACGCCGCTCTCGATCCTCGTCGCCCCACCGACGCTCAACCGCGAGCGGCTCGAACGCTTCAAGGAGGCCGGCGTCGACATGATCGGCATCGGCCTCGACGCGGTAACGAAGGATCTCTTCCACGAGCTCCGCACGGAGGTCCCCCAGGGCGGTCTGCGCTGGGAGAAGTATTGGGAGATCGTCGGACACGCACGCGATATCTTCGGCGCCTGGAAGGTCAACTGCCACACCCTCGTCGGCATCGGTGAGACCGATCGCGACCTGGCGACGATCTTCGCCCAGCTGCGCGATCGCGAGATCTACTCCTACCTGTTCTCGTTCAACCCTGAGCCGGACTCGCGGCTCGGCCGGACGCCACGCGCTTCGCAGACCCGCTGGCGCCGGGTGCAGCTGCTCAAGCACCTCATCGAGACCGAGCGCATGGATCCGGCCCTTTGCCGGTTCGACGATGCCGGCGCGCTCGTCGGCTTCGGGCTCTCGCTGGAGCGGCTGCGGGAGGTCGCCTGGACCGGCGTGCCGTTCATGACGAATGGCTGCCCGGGACCGAAGGGCGAGCCGGGCTGCACCCGGCCGTACGGCTCGTATCGGCCGAGCGAGCCGTTCCGCGACTTTCCCTTCCTCCCGATCGCCGACGACCGGCACGGTATCCTCGAGGAGCTGCGCCTGGAGGAGCTCGCCGCGCGTGAGTCCGTCGCTAGCCGAGCCCACCGAGGGTGAGACCGCCGTCGACGATGATCGTCTGGCCGCGGATCGGCCGGGCTTCGTCGGTGCAGACCCAGGCGACGACCGCGGCGAATTCCTCGGGCGTCACCAGTCGCCGGGTCGGGGTATGCTCCCGCGCCCAGGCGAGAAGCCGGTCGCGCTCCGGGTAGTGGTCGAGCGCACCGGTCTCGAGGACCCCGCCGCTCACCGCGTTCACCGCGATGCCGCGCGGCGCGAGCTCGACGGCCAGCGAGCGAACGAGCGCCTCGAGCGCCGCCTTCGAGGCGCCCACCGCGGCGTAGTACGGCATCGCTCGCGTCGCGCCGATGCTCGAGATGGCGACGATCACGCCGCCACCCCGGGCTTCCATCTGAGGCGCGGCCTCGCGCGCGCCAAGGAGGAATGCCCGGGCGTTCGTGTCGAACGTCCAGTCCCAGGCGTGCGCTCCGATCTCGAGCGCCGGCCGGAAGACACCCTGCGCCGCGTTCGCGACGAAGATGTCGCAGCCACCCAAGGCGCGCTCGGTTTCCTCGAAGAGCCGACGCAGCTGATCCGGGTCACCGACGTGGGCTTTCACGACCGTGGTCCGGACGCCGAGGGCGCCCGCCTCCGTCGCCGTCCGCTCCGCCGAGGAGCGGTCGCGGAAGAAATTCACGGCGACGTCCGCCCCTTCCGCAGCCAGCCGCAGCACGATCGCTCGGCCGATACCACGACCGCTACCGGTCACGATCGCGGTTTTTCCGGCCAGGCGGCGCTGCTGGATCATGTGGTCGAGCGTAGCCGCAGCCGGCGGGCCGGCTCCCGCCCGAGCGCGTAGCCGACGATGCGGACCATCGCCGTCGTGACCGCTGACCCGGTGGTGCTGATGCCCCTGTCCGCGGTCGCGGAGCGCCTGGGCGCGCAGGTCGCGGCGTTCCGCGGGGTGTCAGAGATCGCGGAGGCCATCGGGAGCGAGGCTCCCCTCGCGATCGTCGCGAACCTCGAGCTGGCCGAGGCCGTCATGGCGGCGGCGGATTGGCGTGCGCGGTGGCCGGACACGTTCCTCGCAGCCTTCATCTCACGGCCGGATCGCGCGCTCTGGGACGCGGCCCTCGCGAGCGGGTTCGACCTCGTCGCCACGCGTGGGGCGATCCCCCGGCAGCTCGAGCAGCGGCTGGCGGCCTGGCCGGGGCGCGCCGCTGGGCGGCGGATCCGCCTCTTCGCGGTCGACGACGTGGCCGGCCGCCTCGGGGTCGTCCACCGACTCGAGGACGAGCAGGCCGGTCCGATCGCGGTCTATCACATCGGCGGGGTGCTCTACGCCGCCGGCGATGTGTGCCCGCACGCCGGCGCGCGGCTGTCGCAGGGCACGCTYGATCGGTCCACGATCACCTGTCCGCTCCATGGAAGCCAGTTCGACGTGCGGACCGGCGAGCGCCTGCGCGGTCCGGCTGACGATCCCATCCCGGTCTGCACGGTGGAGGTGACCGACGGCACCGCCTACCTGGTTCTCGGAGCAGGCTAGGCCGGATCGCCTCGGGCGACCACGTCGAGGACGATCTTTGCCAGCGCGTCGGCCGCGCTCTGGCCCTCGGCCTCGAGCGTCCGATCGGGTCCGGGCCAGCGCCCGACGACGTGCCAGCGTCCCGCCGGATCCATGCGTAGGTCGAACGCGGTCTGTCGCCGCTGGACGAGCCAACCGAGGAGCGACTCGAGGGTCGGCTCGGGGCGGCGGCCGCAGGTCGGGCAGGGCTCGGCCACCGGATGTCCGGCAACGATGAGCGCGCGCATCACTTCCGCGCTGATCATCAGCCGGCGTGCGTGAACGGGGTGTCCGCCATCAGCAGCGGCGGGCCCTCCCGCAGCAGGCGCGCGCCGGTGATCCGGGCGACGAAGAGCGTCGAGTCGCCCGCCGGCACCGCCGCGTCGACGGCGCACTCGAGGTAGCCGAGAGCCTCGTGCAGCACCGCGCAGCCGTTCGGGCCGGCGTCCCAGCCAACGCGGTCGAGCTTGTCCGGCACCTTCGCCCAGCGCCGCCCGAGCGTACCCGCAGTCTCCGTGGCGCCGCGCGGGAGCACGTTCACCGTGAAGATGCCGCCGTCCTGGATGAGTCTGATCGAGTGTGAGTCGTTCTCGACCGACAGGGCCAGCAGCGGCGGGTCGAACGACACCTGGGTGAGCCAGTTCGCGGTGAAGCCGCCGTGCTCGCTGCCGTGGCGCGCGGTGACCGCGTACAGGCCGTAGCTCAGCAGCCGCAGGCAGGCCCGCCGTTCGGTGCCGGATGTGCCGAGGTGAGCGTGGGTCGCGTCAGCCATACCGCAGATGATGTCACTCGCTTGTCTCACGCGCCTCGCGCATCATCTCCCGGTGCCTGATCTGGTGTCGGCGGCGGTGCTCGCCGGCGGAGCGAGCCGACGCATGGCCCAGGACAAGGCCTGGGTCGCGCTCGGGGACGGTCGGTCATTCGTCGCGCGCGCCGTCGACGTCCTCGCCGAGCTCGCGAGCGAGGTCTTCATCGTCGCGAATGACGCGCGGTTCGCGTCGCTCGCACGTCCCCATTTCCTATTCCTATCCGTGCGGTCGGAAATACGTGCGCGGTCAAGTCTGCGAGCGCCGGATGACGCACCCGCCGTCCGTCGACCGAACGCAGGACGTGCCGCGGGCGAAGCGGTGAACACTGGCCTACCGTACCGCTCACGATGGACGCTGGGTCGGTTCGGGGCGAGCTGTCGCGCTCGTGCTGGCGGCACCAGCTGGTCGTGCGGGAATGGTCCGCCGATCGCGTCTGGCTTGCGGGAACGCCTCGAGCCCTCGTTGACAAGCTCCTTCGCGGGGACATCGGCTATCTCAATATCCTGGGGCTCGTCGCGTTCCTCGTTGCCGCGCTGATCATCGCGAGCCTTCAGTCCACGGAATTCGCCCGATGGCCCCCGCAGGCGTACGCCTTGGTCGTAGGCGCAGCGTTGCCGGTGAGCGCGCTGCTGTATTGGTCGATTCGCGAGCCGCCAGCGGTGCTCGACCTGCGAGGCTCCGACCTCAAGGTGGGGTACAGACGCATCGACGCCGCATCCATCCATGCCGTCGTGATGCGGGGGAGCTCCTTCGAGGACTTTCGAGTGACCGAGGGGGGGCAATCCGTTTCCGAAGAACTGAAGATCTTCTACCGTTTGGACGTCCGGACGGCCGGTGGCTCGTACCAGCTTGTCGTCAGTCCAAGTGAGCATCACTGGTCGGTGGAAGAGGTTGCTGCGAGCCGGTCATTTGCTGAGGAGCTGGCGCGGCGGCTGAACACGGAGCTCGAGTGCGAGGATCGGCGCTGAACGATCCCGGGCGACACACGCATTCATCGCTGACGGTGACCGGCATCTCGCGAGGGGCACGCACCGGGATGCGACGCTAACGCGGCGCGCCGGTCGCGATGTTCCAGAAGATGTAGAAGATGAGCAGCGCCGCGCCAAGTGCGCTCACGATCAGGTACAGGCGGTGAAGCTGCTCGCCGGTCACGCGAACCGCCGGCGTGACAGGAAGCCGATGTCGTGGGCGCTGCGACCGGTCGTCGCGAGGTCGGCGAGGATCTCACCGATGACGCTCGCGAATTTGAAGCCGTGGCCGCTGCAGGCCGAGGCGTAGATCACCCGATCCTCGGCGTCGATGACGAAGTGCTCGTCCGGGGTCACCGTGTACAGGCACACCTTCGTGGACCGTAGCGCACCCTGCCCGGCGGGGAAATGCTCGGCCAGGAACCGCTCGACCGGGGCGACGTCCCGGGCGGTCGTCTCGCGGTCGACGGTGTCCGGGTCGCAGGGCGTTCCGGCCCCGTGTGTCGCGACCTTCAGTCCCTGGTCGGGGAGGTAGGGGAAGCCGTAGCAGCCATGCGCCTGGCCGCTGTCGACGATGTACACCGGCAGCCGCGCCAGGGCCTCGTGCTCGGCCGCCGGCTCGAACCAGAACAGCGGGACGCGGCGGACCTCGAGGAGCGGTGCCAGCGTTGGCAGCAGGCGCCCGTTCCACGCGCCGGCGGTCACCACGACGCGGTCCGCGCGGACGGTGCCGCCGGCGGTCTCGATCGCGATGCCACCCGGCTCGCGCCGGATCGCCGTCACCGGCTCGTCGAAGCGGAGCGTCGCGCCATGGCGCTCGGCCTCGCGCTGGTGCGCGGCGATCGCCCGTTCGGGGAAGAGGAAACCGGCGCTCGTCTCGAACACGCCCCACCACTCCGGATCGAAGCGGAAGAGCGGCATCCGCGCGCGCAGCTCGTCAGGCTCCAGGATCTCGTGCTCGAGGTGGTGCTCCGATGCGCTGCGGATCGAGCCGGCGATGAGCGGGCCATCGGGCGGACCGGCGTAGAGGCCCCCGGTCTGCCGGAGCAGCTCCTCGCCGGTCGCGGCCTCGAGCTCGCGCCAGAGCGTCCAGGCACGCCGGAGGAGCGGGACGTAGTCGGGATGCTCGTAGTACGCGAGCCGGATGACGCGGGTCCGGCCACCGGAGGAGCCCTGGGCGTGCCCGCGGGCGAAGGCCTCCAGGCCAAGGACCCGCTCCCCTCGCGCGGCGAGGTGCGCCGCCGCGGCGCTCCCGTCGGCACCCAGGCCCACGACGACGACATCGCTCATGGCCGGATCGCCGCGAACTCCTCGAGGAACCGGCCGAAGACCATCGCGGCCTTGGGCAGGAGGTCAAGGCGGGCGTTCTCATCGGGTGCGTGGGCGCGCGCATCGGGGTGGCCGTAGCCGATCGCGACCATCGGCAGACGTCCTGGCGCGCAGACCTGGTGCATCGGCGCGGTCCCCGGGCTGGAGAAGAGGCGAAGCGGCGGCACGCCATAGACGGCTTCGGTCGCCCGGGCCGCGGCGTCGACGAACGGATCGTCCACCGGCGACCAGTACGGGTGGGTCCCACCCCAGTTCTTGATCGTGATGTCGGCGAAGCCGCGCCGGTCGAGATGCGCGCGGAGGGCCGCCTCGATCCGCTCGGGATCCTGGTCGGGGACCAGGCGCAGGTCGATCTTCACCCGCGCCTCCGCCGGCGTGATCGTCTTCGCGTCGTCGCCCGTCCATCCCGACCAGATGCCGGCGATGTTGCAGGTTGGCTGGAAGAGCTGCGCGAGCTGCGCCTCGCCGCCGGTGCGGCCGCCGACGAAGGCCCCCGCGCCATAGATGTCCTTGAGCTTCCGCTCCTCGAACGGGAGCGTCCGCAGATGCGCGAGCTGCGCCTCGCTCGGCGGGCGCACGTCGTCGGAGAAGCCGTCGATGGTCACCGTGCCGTCCGGTCGGCGCAGCGTCGCGAGCGCGTTCACCAGCCGCCAGGCGGCGTTCTCGTAGAGCGACGCACCGCCGGAGTGTGCGTCGTAGCGGAGGGTGCGGACCGCGAGCTCGACATACAGGATGCCGCGAACGCCGCAGCTGAGCGTCGGCCGGTCCTGCGCGTCGAGGCCGCCACCCTCCTGGAGCGCGCCGTGGCCCGCGGTGAGCGCGGGGCGTTCGCGGAGCATCCGCTCGAAGTGCCGGCTCGTCGATTCCTCCTCACCCTCGACGAGGAACCGGACGCGGCAGGGGAGCTCGCCGGTCGCTTCGCGATACGCCTCGATGGCCTGCACCCGGATGAGGAACTGTCCCTTGTTGTCGGAAACGCCGCGCGCGTAGAGCCTTCCATCGCGGATGGTGGGCTCGTACGGCGGAGTGGTCCAGAGGTCGAGCGGTGCCGCGGGCTGGACGTCATAGTGCTGCACGCACACGAGCGTGCGGTCGCCGGTCCCGATCTCGCCCACGACGAGCGGCGGGACGCCCGGCTGCTCGATGACCTCGACCGCGCATCCGGCGCGACGCAGGCGCTCCGCGGTCCAGCCGGCACCGCGGCGCAGCTCGGGCAGCTGGGCGGTCTCGCAGGGGATGCGGCAGAAATCGCGGAGATCCTCGATCCAGGCCGGCGTCCGCTCGGCGACGAGCCGGTCGAAGGGAGCGAAGCGCATCGTCAGGAGGCCAACCCTTTCCGCGCGTGGCGGCGCCGGCCGCGGACGTAGCGGAACACCAGGTAGGTGATGAAGACGACCGGGATGCCGATGACCACGAACTGGATGTAGCGCTCGGGGATGAGCCGGCGGACGGTCGGGCCGAAGATCGCGCCGATCCCGGTCCAGAACGACCAGTACATGATCCCGGCAAGGAAGACCGCGGCCGAGAATTCGTGCAGCGGGACCCGCGCGGTCCCGCCGATGATCGACATTGCCACGCGCAGCCCCGGGATGAGCCGGCCGACGAACACCGCGGCGAAGCCTCGGGCCGCGATGCGGGCCGTCCACGTGTCGACCTGTTCCTGCTCGACGTCGATCCAGCGCGCGACCCGGTGCGCCGCCGACTGGCCCCATTTTCGGGTGATCGCGTAGGGGACCAGGGTGCCCACCGTCGAAGCCGCCGCGCAGATGAGGACGACCGACGCGAGGCCGACGAGGCTCTCCCGCCGGTTCGAGCCGTAGATCATGATCACGATGTCGCTCGGCGCCGGCAGCGGGACGCCGGCCTCCTCGAGCGCGACCAGGCCGAACAGCGCGAAGAACTGGTGGCCGGCGATGAGCGCGAGCGCGAAGCGGATCCCCTGGCGGAAGAGGTCGAACAGCTCCATCATCCCGCTCTCACCTCTGGGTCATGGTCAAGGCGCGTGCCACCCGGCCGGGCGGGGGATGACCGAGCGCATCCGCCAGCCAAGCGCTCACTCTGCCGAGCGCCCGAAGGTCCACCCCGGTCGAGATCCCCATCCCGTCGAGCATCCAGACCAGATCCTCGGTCGCGAGGTTGCCGGCCGAGCCCCTGGCGAACGGCGAGCCCCCGATCCCGCCGGTGCTCGCGTCGACCGTCGTGATGCCAAGCTCGAGGGCGGTGAGGACATTCACCAGCGCCTGACCGTAGGTGTCGTGGAAGTGCACCGCAAGACGGTCGACCTCGATCCCCGCGGTGGCGTGGGCGGCGATGAGTCGGCGGACATCGGCCGGTGTGCCCACCCCGGTCGTGTCGCCCAGCGAGATCTGGTCGCATCCCGCGCGGAGCAGCTGCTCGGAGATCCGGGCGACGCTCTCCGGGGCGATGGGACCGTCGTCCGGGTCGGCGATGACCATCGAGATATACCCGCGCACGCGACACCGCGCCGCCGTCGCGGCGGTGGTCACGGCGACCGCGGTGGTCACCGCCTCGTCACGCGAGCGGCGCAGGTTCTTCCGCGCGTATCCCTCGGTCGCGGAGACGAACGCCGCGATCTCGTCGGCGCCCGCGTCGAGCGCCCGCTCGAGGCCCCGCTCATTCGGGACGAGCACGGGGTAGCGGACACCGGGGCGCCGCACCATTTGGTGCAGGAGGTCGGAGGCATCGGCGAGCTGCGGTACCGCGGCCGGAGACACGAACGACGTCGCCTCGATCACCGTGTGTCCCGCGTCGGCGAGGCGCTCGAGCAGTAGGAGCTTCGTTTCCGTCGGTAGCGTGCGGGCCTCGGCCTGCAGGCCGTCACGCGGGCTGACTTCGACGATCTGCACGCGCTCCGGTGTCGACACCCGTACATTCTGGAGGTTCGGCTGGAGGTGGTCATGGAATTCCAGGACGTCGTCCGCAAACGGAAGATGGTGCGGAGCTTCGAGGACCGGCCGATCGCTCCGGATCTCATCGAGCGGATCGTCGCGAACGCCCAGCGGGCGCCCTCGGCCGGGTTCAGCCAGGGGTGGGCGTTCCTCGTGCTGAACGGCAGGGAGGAGACCGAGCGGTACTGGTCCACGACGATGACATCCGAGCGGCGGGCCGGGTTCGGCTGGCCCGGACTGTTCAACGCGCCGGTGCTCATCGTCTGCCTGTCACACAAGCAGGCCTATCTCGACCGCTACGCCGAGGCGGACAAGGGCTGGGCCGATCGCGACGAGAAGCGCTGGCCGGTCCCGTATTGGGACATCGACACCGGGATGGCGGCGCTGCTCATCCTCCAGACCGCGGTCGATGCCGGCCTTGGCGCGCTCTTCTTCGGGATCCCCGACCAGGCCGGTCTCCGCGCCACGTTCGGGATCCCGGACGCGTACACCGCGGTCGGCACGGTCGCGGTCGGTCATCCTTCGCCGGCCGACCGGCCGTCGCCATCGCTCGTCCGCGGCCACCGCCCGGCGGAGTCGGTCGTGCACCGCGGACGTTGGTAGCGGCCGATCGCCGGCCTCGGCCCGAGCTGCCGGCCGTCGGCCGGATCGCCGGTCAACGGCGGCACCGAGTAACGCTCGGCCGCCGCCGCGGTTCATCCGGTGTGCGAAGGCGCTTCAGCGGCCTGCTCCTCGTGATCGTGATCGTGATCGGGTCGTCGGGCCTGCCGCGATTCGCCCGCTTGGCCGCCGCGGTGAGCTGCGTCGGGAGCGCCGGCCCGGGGATCCCCGCACCGGCGACCGTGCCGGCGAAGGCCGCCGGATTCCATGCCACGTACTACGGACAGACCGGTTACCTGCGGCTCTGCCCGGGCGAGGCGCGGCAGTCGGTCGTCGCGTACTACAACTCCGGATCGCTCGGCTGGGTCGCCGGGCGGATGGGTCAGGTCGCGTACCTCGGCACGTGGCGGCGCGAGCCTGGGCAGGACCAACCGAGCGTCATCGGCGGCGATGGGCAGCGCGGCTCGCCGAACACCGGCTGGCCACGGTTCGACCGCGTCGCGGTCCAGCCCGCCGCGTATGTCGGCCCGGGCCAGGTCGCTTGGTTCACCTTCACCGTGCAGGCGCCGGCCACGCCGGGCGTCTACCGGGTCGGCATCCGCCCGCTCATCGAAGGGGCCCGGTGGATGGAGGACTACGGCGTGTACTGGGAGATCACGGTCCTCAACCCCGACGGCACCGATCCGCGTCCGCAGCCCGCCGATCCGGCGGATCTGATCTTCGATATCGCGAGCGACGGCGTCGGCGCGCCCGACATCCTCGCCGTGCATCAAGGCACCGAGCACGCCGGCGCGTACCTGGCGAGCGACGTTGGCGGCGATCGGCGGCGCGTCCAAACGGTGAACGTGCGTGTCGGCAGCCCGGCCGAGCGCTACTGCTGCCTCACCAGCGGCCCGTCGTTCGAGATCGTCACCAGCAACAGCGCCTGGGCGGCGCCGTCGGCGGCGGCGGCGGACACCTGGACCGCGGAGATCGAGCGGCGTGAGCTCGCGGCGCATGAGTACGTGCACCTCTGGCAGTACGACACCGGGGGGCTCGCCTGCATGATCGACGGCCCGCGCTGGCTCTCCGAGGGGATGGCCGAATCGCTGGCGTACCGCAGCCTCGTCACCGCGGGCCTCATCCCGCAGACGAACATGGATGTCTTCACCAAGCGGCAGCTGCGGAACGCTACGTTCGCGACGCTGCAGTCGCTCGAGACGAATTGGGTGGGGAGCGCCAACCCGTTCGCGGTCGCCTATCTCGCCGTCGATCGTCTCCTGGCGGCCCCGTCGCCGCTCGCGCTGCGCAGCTGGTGCGCCCGCGTCGGGGCGGGCGAGGAGTGGCACAGCGCCTTCCAAGGCGCGTTCGGCGAATCGACCGCGTCGTTCTACGCGCGCTTCGAGCAATACCGCGCGGACTACGTCCGCTAGCGGCGCGGAGCGCTACGCCGGCTCGAAATCCGCGAGCCGCTGGCCGCGGCGGACCTGGTCTCCCGGACCGCAGAGCACCCGGGTGACGCGTCCGTCCGCCGGCGCGATGATCTGCAGCTCCATCTTCATCGCCTCGACGACACAGATGATGTCGCCGCGCCGCACCGCGGTCTCAGCCGAAGCGTGCACCGCGAGCACGATGCCCGGCATCGACGCGACGATCTCCGTGCCGGCGAGAGCGTCGACGCGGCGCTCACGCGCCGCGCTCTCGAGCGCGTAGGTTGCGCCGCCGAGGCCGACCCAGCAGACCGTCCCGTCGACCGCGGCGGTCGCCGGGACGCCATCGAGCGTCCAGCGATGCGGCTCGTCCCCGCGGTGGGCGTCATGCCCGTCGGCGGTCCAGGGCCCCCGGCCGCTGACGCGCACCGCGCGCTCGTCGGTGCCCTCCCGCAGCACGACGAGCCCGGTCGCGCCCTCTCCGGTCCTCCAGGCGCCGAGTGCGGCCCAGGGGTCGGTCGGCGCGGCGACCGCAGCGAGGCGCGCCGCCGCGGCCAGCGCGTAAGCCGCCGTGGGGGCGCCGGCGGCGGGCGTGGCGAGGGTCGCGAGGTCGCGGCCGATGAGCGCGGTCGTGATCCGGCCGGCGCGGACGTCCGGATGGACGACGAGCCTGCGCAGGAACGGCAGATTCGTGCGCGCCCCCAGGATCTCGGTCTCGTCGAGCGCCCGCGCGAGCTGATCGAGCGCCGCGGACCGATCGTCGGCGACGGCGATGAGCTTCGCGAGGAGCGGGTCGTAATGACGGGTGACGGCCGAGCCCTCTTCGTATCCGGCATCCACGCGCACGCCGTCCGGCCAGCGGACGTGGGCGAGGCGCCCGGTGGACGGCAGGAAGCCGACCGCCGGATCCTCGGCGTACACGCGCACCTCGATGGCCGGGCGGGGCGCGCGCAGACGCAGGTCGAGCCGTTCCCCCTGCGCGATCCGCAGCTGCTGCTCGACGAGATCGATGTCAAAGGCCGCCTCGGTCACCGGATGCTCGACCTGCAGCCGGGCGTTCACTTCGAGGAAGAAGAAGTCGCCGTGCTCGTCGACGACGAACTCACAGGTCCCCGCGTTCGTGTAGCCGACGCGCTCGGCGATCCGCAGCGCCGCGGCCGCCAGCTTCAGCCGAAGGGTCGCGTCGATCCCGGGCGCGGGCGTCTCCTCGAGCACCTTCTGGTGCCGTCGCTGCGCCGAGCAGTCGCGCTCGCCGATGCTCATGAGCGCGCCGTGCGCGTCGCCGAGCAGCTGCACCTCGATGTGCCGTGGCGCGGATACCGCGCGCTCGAGGATGAGGCCTTCGTCGCCGAACGCGCCGCGCGCGGCGCGGCGGGCACGGGCGAGGGCCTCCCGCATCCCGGCCTCCGTCGCGACAAGCTGCATCCCGATCCCGCCGCCGCCGGCCGCCGGCTTCAGCATGACCGGGTAGCCGGTGCGCCCCGCCGCGGCGAGGAAGGCCTCATCGCGCTGGTCACCGCCCTGGTAGCCCGGAAGGATCGGCACGCCCGCGGCCGCGGCGATCGCTTTCGCCTGGGCCTTGTCCCCGACGCGCCGGAGCACGTCCGGCGACGGCCCGACGAATCGCAGGCCGGCGGCCGCGACCGCCGCCGCGAAGTCCGCCCGCTCGGAGAGGAAGCCATAGCCGGGGTGCACGAGGCTTGCGCCCGACTCGCGCGCCGCCGCGATGAGGCGCCCGGCGTCGAGGTACGACTCGCCCGCCGGCGCGGGACCGATCCGGATCGCGGTATCGGCCTCCGCGACGAACGGCAGCCCGGCGTCGGCGTCGGAGTACACCGCGACCGTGCGGAGGCCGATCCCGCGGGCGGTCCGGATCACGCGGCGCGCGATCTCGCCGCGGTTGGCGACGAGGACCGTCATCAACTAGTCCGGCACCTCGTCCGGGGGGCCCTTCGCCGTCGATTCCGGTGATGCCCAGCGCGGCGCGCGGCGCTCGAGGAACGCCCGCATCCCCTCCTGACCCTCGTCGCCGACGCGGATCGCGGCGATCCGCTCGATCGTGAGGTCACGCACCGCGGCCGGGGTGCGGCCGGCGACCTCGCGGACCAGGCGCTTCGCCGCGCGGACGGCCTCGGGACCGCCGGAGAGGATCGCGCTGACGAATGCCTCGACCTGCTCATCCAGCTGGTGGTCATGGACGACGCTCTCGACCAGGCCGACCGCGAAGGCGCGATGGGCGTCGAAGCGGATGCCGCTCACGAATGCCGCCGTCGCGAACGCCGGGCCGACCTTCCGCACCACGTACGGCGAGATGACCGCCGGAAGGATCCCCAGGCGCACTTCGGTGAACGCGAACACCGACGCCTCGGTCGCGACCGCGACATCGGCGACCGCGACGAGCCCGGCGCCGCCACCGATCGCGGCACCCTGGACCCGGGCGATGAGCGGCATCGGCAGGTCGTCGAGCGCGCCGAACAGCCCCGCGAGCGCCGCGGAGTCGGCGCGGTTCTCCTCGAGCGAGTAGTCGGCCAGGCCACGCATCCACTCCAGATCGGCTCCGGCGCAGAACGCGTCACCCTCGCTGCGCAGCACGACGCAGCGCGCGTCCGTAGGGATCGCGGCGACGGAGCGGGTGAGTGCGGCGATGAGCGCGGCGTCGAACGCGTTCTTGCGCTCCGGGCGCGCGATCGTGAGCCGCGCGACGCGCCGCCCATCGACCTCCAGGCGCACCGGCTCCGGCACGTTTCCCTACATCCGGAACACGCCGTAGCGCGGCGCGCCGATCGGGGCGTGCCGCGCGGCGGCGATGCCGAGCGCCAGGACCGCGCGGGTGTCCAGCGGATCGATGACCCCGTCGTCCCAGAGTCGGGCGGTCGAGTAGT
>JRHI01001598.1_pt1 | contig 18285 bp, 14 predicted proteins | sample 215371 | NCBI WGS metagenome assembly JRHI01 (sample SAMN02929681, study PRJNA255918) | sediment metagenome | biome: cave system; feature: Ice Cave; material: Sediment; isolation source: sediment from deep within a dark volcanic ice cave with no known source of... ...
AAAAGTACCCCATAGGGCAACTCGCCGGCGGCCTACTCTACTGCACGCACAGTTCTGCGGGGGCGGAGGAGCCGCGAGGCTCTCCTGCTCCCCAACCCCTAGAGGCTCGCTGTGCCGATGGGCCGTCGTGTGGCGAAGGTGACGGCGCGGGTCTATTTTCAAGGAGCAACGTCATGCCGTTGGATCAAGCGAAGCTCGACGAATTCGTGGGAAAAATGTTGAACGACATGGGTGCGACGGCGACCGGCGCGATGGTCGTGATCGGGGACAAGCTTGGCCTGTACAAGGCACTCGCCGAGGCAGGCCCGCTTGCCGCCGCTGAGCTCGCCGCGCGCACCGGGACAGCGGAGCGTTATGTCCGCGAATGGCTGGGGGCCCAAGCTGCGGCGGGCTACGTCCAGTATCGGCCGGAGTCGGGGACGTATGCCATGACCGCCGAGCAGGCCATGGTGTTGGCGGATGAAACGAGCCCGGCTTTCATGGCGGGAGGATTTGAAGTCCTCGCCTCGATGTTCAAAGACGAGCCGAAGATCAGCGAGGCGTTCCGGTCCGGCCGCGGGGTTGGCTGGCATGAACACAGCCCCTGTCTGTTCCGCGGCACCGAGCGGTTCTTCCGTCCGGGATACGCGGCTCACCTGGTTCAGGAATGGATACCGGCGCTCACGGGAGTGTCCGAGAAGCTGGAACGGGGCGCCAAGGTGGCGGATGTGGGCTGCGGCCACGGTTCGTCGAGCATCCTCATGGCCCAGGCGTTCCCCAACTCGAGTTTCACCGGATTCGATTATCATGGCCCCTCCGTCGAGCGGGCCCGCGCGGCGGCCCGCGCGGCGGGAGTCGAACAACGGTGCCAGTTCGAAATCGCCGACGCCAGGAGCTATCCCGGCAACAATTATGACCTGGTCGCGTTTTTCGATTGCTTGCACGACATGGGCGATCCGACCGGCGCGGCCAAACACGTGCGCCAATCGCTCGCCGCCGATGGCAGTTGGCTGATCGTCGAACCCTATGCCAGCGACAGCGTCGAAGGCAACCTCAATCCGGTCGGGCGGATTTACTACGCCGCCTCGACGATGATTTGCGTGCCAGCGTCTCTGAGTCAGGACGGAAGGATGGCCCTGGGCGCCCAAGCTGGGGAAGCCCGGCTGCGTCAAGTCGTGACGGCCGGGGGCTTTACCCGCTTTCGCCGGGCAACCGCAACGCCATTCAATTTGGTCCTGGAAGCCCGGCCCTGACCAGGGATGGGTACTCCGCAATCGGTCTTGGTCGACCCGGCCGATGAAGTTGACCGGGCCGACCTCACGGCTTTTCGAGAGATGACGTCGTTGCGACTGGCCCGGCAACTTATCTTGGCCGTTCGGCGCCCTCTCGCGTGAGCCGGCCGCTGAGCCTGTCGTTCGGGGGCGCGGGCGAAGGTGGAGGGAGAGCCGTGCGGGGTGAAGAGGTCCCGGCTGTCTGGCACACCGTCGTCGCCGTCACGGCACTGCTCGCCGCCGGCATGTTGTTCGGCAACCCGCGTCTTCGCCTGCATGACATTGCAGTGCTGCTGAGCGCCCTGGCCTGGGCAGCGACCTTCCTCGTCTTCTTGCCGTGGCTCGCCGCCGACCACGCGAGAGAGTCCGACATCGGCAGTGCCATCGGGAGCGTTGTAGTGCATGACTGCTGCGGGTTGATGCTGGGGGGCTATCACCTGTTGCTGTGCGCTGCGCTGGGCTTGAAGGTGTTGCGCGAAGGGTTGAACCCGTTAACGAGGTCTGGAAGCCGAAACTCTCCGAGATAATGGCTCGGTTTCCTCTGTTTTGTACTCCCTGCTTTCTCTTCACTTATTCGGCAAGGAACTCCGCGATAGCGACCGCGGGGTGGTCGCCCTCCTGTTCCGCCTCCACCACGAAGCGAACCTTCGTCACGCCCTCGACCGGCGTCTCAAAACGCCAGTCGCAATCGTGATAATCACCCATGCCCTGGGATTGCCGCGACTGAAGGAGCTTACCGCCTGCGTCGTACAGTTCCAGCGTCGCGGCGCGCAACCCGTTCCCGGCATAGCGGCTACCCAGGACGGTGACGCGCCGGACGGTGATCACCTCCGGGAAGGCGACCTCAAACCAAGGTTTCTGGCCCTGACTGGCGTCCCCACCAGGAGCCGGGGGCCAAGCCGCCCACTCGACGTTGCCGTCCACCAAGGCCGCCGGCTGGAAGCCCGGCGGCTTGGGGGCGGGGTTGAAGGTGAGCCGCGAGTGATGGCGCCGGACGAGGCCGTTGCCATTATCGGTCACCTCCCGAGGAATCCGGGACAAGAGCACACCGGCCGCATCCTGGGTCTGGAACGGTCTCATAGCGCGGGCCACCGCCTCGTTCTGCCAGGCGGCCATCTCCTCGTCGCTGGCGCCACGCCAGATCTTGACTTCTCCAGTGAGCCCAGCATTCAGCAGCACCTTGCCGCCCCCCGAAACCAGCGTCCGGCCGTCGGGCGCGAACGCGACACAGAACGCCGGGGCCGTCAGGCCTTCCAGCGTGTACCGCTCCTCGCCGGTGGCCGTGTCCCACAGCTTGATCACGTCCGCCACGGTCGTCCTCATCGGGTTGTTCCCCGGCGCCGCCGCCAGCACCTTGCCGTCCGGAGAGAAGGCCACGGAGCCCAGCATGTCCGAGAAGGCCCGGGTATCGCCTTGCAGCGCGACCTGCTCCTTCCCCGTGGCGACCTCCCAGATCTTCAGCCGGCCGGTAGGCGCCCGGCCCGCGACCAGGCTGCCGTCCGGGGAGACCCCCAGGAACTTGGACCCCTTGATGCTTGCCTGGACCTGGCGTGTGGCTATATCCACCAGGTCGAACTCGATCCCCTGGTTGTTCGCGTCGGGGCGGGCCAGGGCCAGGGCTTGACCGTCGGCAGAAAAGACTACGGGGGCGCGCCCCTCCAGGGTGGCCAGCACGCGTCCGGAGGCCACGTCCCAGACTTTCACCTCCTGGCCGTCTTGCTCCGCACTGGCCAGCGTCCGGCCATCGGGGGCGAACGCCACCCCAGCCACCATCCCCTGGTGCCCCCGCAGGGTGGCACGCTCCTGTCCGGCGGCTGCATCCCACAGCTTGACAAGCCCGTCCTCGCCTCCGGAGGCCAGGGTTTGGCCATCGCGCGCGAAGGCCAGGCAGCGGACTGTCCGGCCGTGGCCCCGGAGCACGACGGGTGGCCCGGCGCCGGTGGTCTGCCACAGCCGGACGGTATTGTCCAGACTGCCGGTGGCGAACTTCTTCCCATCTGGGGCAAAGGCGACGGCGGAAATGACCGAGAGATGCTCCGCCCCACCAGGCGCAGGCACAGCAAAGGAGGCGACCTCCCACAGCTTGCTGCTGCCCTCCGCACTCATACTGGCGAGCGTCTTCCCGTCCGGGGCGAAGGCGATCTGATACACGGCACGGGTGTGTCCCTTGAGCGGGGTCAGCTCCAGACCCGTCGCCACGTCCCAGAGTTTGATCGTGGCATCATAGCCGCCCATGGCCAACACACTGCCATTTGGGGAGAAGGCGATGTTCGCGCCTCCCCCGGGGCGTGCGTTCTGCAGCGGCGTCAGCCAGGCCCTCCCGGTGGCCGGGTCCCACAACCGGACTTCGCCTGTTTCACCGCGCTGACGCGCGAACATCCCGTTGACCGTGGCGAGGATGCGGCCGTCGGGGGAAAAGCTGAGGGCAGCTGCCCAGGATGGGATCGTCGCCTGCACACGGGCACCGTTGAGGTACCACACCCTCACTTCCCCGGACCCACCGCCGGCGGTGGGATCCCAGCTGGCCGAAGCCAGGCGCTCGCCATCCGGGACGAACGCCACCGCTACGACGGCGCCCGCCTGTCTTTGCAAGGTGGCCCGCTCCTTCCCAGTCGTCAGGTCCCACACCACGACCTTGCCCGGCATGCCGTCTTGCCCGCCGCCGGCGGCGAGCAGGAGGCCGTTGGGCGAGAACGCCAAAGCCCTGACCGCCCCCGGCTGGCCGGACGCTGGCCACCCCTGAAACGTCGCCCGGACCTGGCCCGTCTCGAGGTCCCAGAGGCGCACCATGCCTGGCAGGCCGGCGGCGGCCAGGCGTTTGCCGTCCGGAGAAAGCGCCATGGGCTGGCCGAAGGCGAGTCGGCCGCCGAGGCGAAGGGGAGGGGTCCGTTCCGTGCCGCTTTCCGTGTCCCAGGAACGGATCTCGCCGACAGAGGACCAGTATGCCACCAGAGTAAGCGTCTTGCCGTCCCGGGAGAAGCCGAGCGCGCCGCTCGTGAGCCAGTTAGCCGCCAGCGTGAGCCGGTCGCCATGACACAGCCGCAGCAAATAGTACCACTCGAAGCCGCGCAGGTCGTCCTTCCCAGGCTGAGGGCGCTGACGGCCGAGCAGGACCTGCACCTGCTGGAGGTCGGATGCGACCCAGGCGTGTCGAGCCAGGGCAAGTTGGCTGAGGTAGGCGTGCCGGAGGGCGGCCAACTCACCCTGCCGCGCGCGCGCTTTTTCCTGTCGCGCCAACCCGGCATTCTCGGCGGCGGCCCTCTCGTTCTGTTGAGCCAGAGTCCTGGCGGCCGTCTCTCCCTGTAGCGCCTCATTCGCTGTAGCCGTCAGGGCACGTTGCCGGACGTAAGCCACGGGCGCCCCAACGGCAAGGGCCACCATCAGGAGAAAGACCACCCCCGTCAGGCTGCCGGACACCGGGTTACGCCTGTACCAGCGCCACACACGTTCCGCGCTGCTGACCGGGCGGGCCTGGATCGGCCGGCCGTCGAGGAAGCGGCGCAGGTCGCTGGCCAGGTCCTGCGCGCTGGGGTAGCGCTTCTTCACTTCCTTCTGCAGGCACTTCAGGCAGATGGTCTCGATGTCGCGCGGCAACTTTGGCTGCTGCCGGCTCGGCGGCACCGGCTCTTGCATCCGCACCTGCTCCAGCGTCTCCTGTACCGTGGCGGCCTTGAACGGCGGCCGGCCGGTCAGACATTCGTACAGGATCACCCCCAGGGCGTACACGTCGGCCGCCGGGCCTATGTCGGTGCGGCCGGCGGCCTGCTCCGGGGCCATGTAGCTGGGCGTCCCCAGGACGGCGCCGGCACGCGTCCTGCCGACGTCCTCCAGGCGCTTGGCCAGGCCAAAGTCGGACACCTTGGGGGTGCCGTCTGCGGTCAGCAGGACATTGGCCGGCTTGAGGTCGCGGTGAACGATACCCTGCCGGTGGGCGTGGTGCATCGCCCGCGCCAGCGTCTCGACCAGCGCCGCAGCATCCCGCGCCGGTTGCGGAGTCCCGGCAAGTCGCCGGGCCAGGCTGCCGCCGTCCAGATACTCCAGCGAGAAGAACGGCCGACCGTCGTGTTCGCCGATCTCGTAGACCTGCACGATGTGGGGGTGCTGCAGCCGGGCGACCGCCCGGGCCTCGTCGGCGAAGCGCGCCAGTTCCTCGGGGCTGGCCAGGTCGCCGGCGCGGATCATCTTCAGGGCGACGATGCGGTCGAGCCGGACGTGCCGGGCCCGGTACACCACACCCATGCCCCCCCTGCCAAGGACTCCCAGCACCTCGTACCCTGGAACGGCGGGCCGGCCGGCATCCTCCGCCGAGGATAGCTCGGGGTGAGGGAGCACCTCCTCCGGCTGTGTCCGCAGCGGGTCCATGCCCGTCTCCGCGGGCGGCGACGGCTTGCCGGTTTCCCTGTCCCCCTGCAGCCGCCGCAGGCGCGCGGAGCCGGTCATCGCCTCGGCGTACACTTCGGCGACCAGCGCGACATGCTTCGGGAAGCGGGCGCGGTAGTTGTCGAGCCCGTGCATCTCGCCCCGGCGGCGCCGGCATGTCAGTTCCAGAGCGAGCAGCTGCCAGAGCAGCACCGAGTACTCCGGCTCCGGGCACTCAGGTAAGTAGTCCTCGAGGCGCGGCGGTGGGCCGGTGACACCGGCGGCCTGCCAGGCCGCTTCAAGGTCGCGTAACGGCGGGTGGATGGGATCTTGCATGGCGAAACCTTTGCAGAGCGGCCGGGATCGGCCGACAGGCGCGCTCAACGCCTCTTGATTTACTGCAAGTGATGTCGCCATTATACGATCTGGAGGTACCGCTCTGCATACCGATCTTTCCGAGATGGACACTACCGGGGGCCTAGGTTCGACTCTGTTGGCTGAGATTGCCATCAGAAAGGAACGATGGCTACGCTATTCCGGCCTTGACGGGCTGCCGTAAGAGGTGGGTCCAGCCGTTGCATCGATCGGAAAATGGCGATACCCTGGCATTATGGACATGCACCTGCCTCGCATCCACTCCCGCCGCGACTTCCTCTGCCGCGCCGGCGGCGGCTTTGGCGCCCTGGCACTCTCGGCGCTGCTGGCTCGCGACGGCTATCTCGCCGCCAAGCCGTTGGCCAATCCGCTCGCCGCGAAGAAGCCGCTCTTCGCCGGCCGAGCGAAAGCCGTGATCTTCATGTTCATGGTCGGCGGGCCAAGCCATATCGACCTGTTCGATCCGAAATCAGAACTGGCCAAGCGCCAGGGCCAACCGCTGCCCGAGAGCTTCGGCAAGCCGGTCAGTCAGTTCACCAAGGGCGACACGCCTCTGCTCGCCAGCACGCGCACCTTCAAAAAGCACGGCCGGTCCGGCCTCGACGTCTCCGACCTGATGCCGCACCTGGCGACCTGCGTGGACGATGTCTGCTTTCTCCGTTCCTGCTGGTGTACGAGCACGGTCCACGCCCCGGCGATGTACGAACTGCACAGCGGCCGGACGCTGATGGGCTATCCCAGCCTCGGTTCGTGGGTGACCTACGGCCTCGGCAGCGTTAGCGACAATCTGCCGGCGTATTGTGTCATGCTCCAGCCGGAAGGGACGCCCGAGGGCGGCGCGCCGTGCTGGGGCGCCGGCTTCCTGCCCGCCGTCTACCAGGGGACACTATTGCGCCGCGGCTCCAGTCCTGTCCTCAATCTGAAGCCGCCGGCCGACGTCAGCCGCGAACGGCAGCGCCGCACCCTCGACCTGCTGCAGAAGATGAACGAGGAAGACCTTGCTCCCAACGACACCGAGTTGTCAGCGCGTATTGCCAGCTACGAACTCGCCTTTCGCATGCAGCAGCATGCGCCGGAAGCGGTCGAACTGGCGCAGGAGACAGCGGCCACCCGCGCCGCCTACGGCCTCGACGACAAGGTCACAGCCGACTTCGGCACGCGCTGCCTGCTGGCCCGGCGGTTGGTGGAGCGCGGCGTGCGCTTTGTGCAGCTCTACTCCGGCGGCGGCCCTCTGGTAACGCAATGGGACGCGCACGACGACCTCAACTCGAATCACGAGCGGATGTGCGGCCGCGTCGATCGGCCGATCGCGGCACTGCTGAAGGATCTGGAACAGCGCGGTCTGCTCGACAGCACGCTGGTTGTCTGGGCGAGCGAGTTCGGCCGGACGCCGATGTCGCAGGGCGGCAAGGGCCGCGATCACAACCCGTATGGCTATACGATGTGGCTGGCCGGGGGCGGCGTCCGGGGCGGCCAGGCAGTCGGCTCGACCGACGAATTTGGCCTGCGGGCGCAGACGGAACGCATCTCAGTCAACGACTTCCATGCCACCATTTTGCACCTGCTCGGACTGGATCACGAGAAGCTGACCTTCTTGCACAACAGCCGCGACGAGCGCCTGACCGACGTGGCGGGGCGTGTCGTCGAACAGGTGTTCAGTTAACACGTCGCGGCAGCAGTGACGCTCAGGTCGGGCAGGATTTACAGGTCGAGCGCATACGAACTCCCAGGGATCGCCGAAGGCGCGGCGGTAGGGGCTGCCGACTTGGTCGAGGACAATGCGGCGGGCCTCGCCGATGCAGGTCGGCTTCTTGAGCAACTCGACGAGCTGCTGGGTGGACAGGCGGCAGGGGGCGACTCGGCCGCAGGGAGGAGGAGGGCAAGAGCGGTGCGCGGGTGGCCGGTGCTGGCCGGGAAGGCCACCAGGGCCCCAAAACGCCGGGAAACTGGACTCCCCGAGCCGGCCCGCAACTGCCTCTTGTTCGGCTCCCTACCCTCCCTGTGTGGGAGACAAAGTCTCGCAAGGGGGATTGCTCGGGGCGTCCGGCCCTGCTAAAATCCCCTCACGATAGCCGGGGCCAGCGGGCCCGGGTGGAGAGGTGGCTGAGTGGCCGATAGCGCCGGTTTGCTAAATCGGTGAAGGGATTAAACGCCCTTCCGCGGGTTCGAATCCCGCCCTCTCCGTTTTCCCCTGTCTCATCCGCTCTCAACTTCTCCGCTTCCCATGGGTTGCGCCACGCTGGTCGTAGAGGCGCGGCGGACCAGTTCCTGGGCGTTGTCCAAGAACCTGGACTCGCCGTAACCGAGTTTGTGGGCAGACTCGCTCGGCCAAGACCCCCATGCCACTCACAGGCCAACTAGTGGAACGAACCAGAAGCACAGGAGTTTACCGAGATACATGAACGGTAGCGCCAGGCAGAGCCAGACGGCAAGGGCAGGCTTGAACCACGGGTCGTCCGGAGGCAGCAGGCCGGAGCGGAAATACCACAGGAGCGGCGGTACGACCGTCAGGAGGATGCCCGGCGCATTGGCGAGGTAATACCCGGGCCAGGAGATGTTGACCCGTCCGCCGCACAGCAAGCACTTGCCAGGTCGCCAGTACGGCTGGAGCAGCCACTTCTCCCAGGAAGAAATCCCGAGTTCGCCACAGTGAGGACAACGAAACATGGTTCGTCTCCCGCATTCGGAAGAGGTCGGTCGCACCACTCTCTATGCTTGGCGGGAGGGCGGCGAAGGTCAAGGGAAGTGGTCCCAACCCGGGATCGCAGCGGGTCAGAGCATTAAGCGAAATCGGTCGAAACTGCACGGGACCTTGCGGCAAGTCCCAGCGGCGCAGGACTTAAGCTGGCAGATTCTAATCCCAAAGGGAGATCCGCAAAGCAGATTGGATAGCCCAGGTTTTGTTTGCGTCTGAGGTCGGCACTCGCAAGAATCCTGCTACCGGGAAGGCGGGGGCGCTCCTTGCTGCACGCCGCCCGGACGGCTGTGCTTCGGAGACTCGGCACGGTCACGGGGTGTGCTCCCGGCCGGAGTCTCCACCCATGCCAATCACCTCGGAATGCCCGTCATGCAGACTGCGCCGCAACGTGTGGCCTGAGTTTAATCATGATGCTTATCGGAGTGATCCTCTTGGTAAGCACTCGGCAACAATGGGCTGTCTGTGTCGTCAGTTCGTCCACTGAGGCGCACGCCTTCGTTTCTACCGACCGCGAAGAAATCGAGTAAATCGTGGACGCCATCAACCAGGCCATCATGAGTCGCGGGTGAGTCGTGTTTGCCGACCCAGGCAAGGGAGCAAGAGTCATGTCCATTTCGACGAAGTGTCCGGATTGCGACTGGCTGGGAAAGGTCAACGACGTCTTGCAGGGCAAGAAAATCAAATGCCCAAGATGTGGCGCGGTCATACGGGTCAGCAACGAAGGGCTTATCCATCTGGTGGAGAAGCCGTCCCCCATGGTCGAGGATCATGTGGCCACCAAGGTTGCATCCGGGAAAGGCTCTGGCTGGTACATCGTTCTGATCGTCCTTGCCGCCGTTGGCACACCCGCCGTTTGTGCTGCGGCGGTTTCACCGTCCTCGGGGTGATAGGCCGCCGGTACAGCGGTACCCCGTCCGCTGACTCCTCTTCGGTCGATGTGTCGGCTGCCCCAGTCCGGGCATACCGCGTTCACGTCCCCCGTGGTCGGGAAACAGTCACCTACAAAGGCTTAGGCGTCAGTTCCTGGATGCGACTGTTCAAGGACCGGGACGCACGAATTCATTTCGACGCCGAACAGGCACTGATAGCAATAGGGCCAGAGGCAGGCCCGCCCATGATGGAGTTTCTCCAGGAAGGCAACGGGCGGGACTACATCGGTGGAGCACTGAACGTCATCAGCCGTGCCGAACCAGACCCGAAACTTTACGTTCAGGTTTTGCAATATGCCCGGCAGCGCCCCGATTTGCAAGACGGCATGGACAGCCCGGACACATGTCATGCCATGATCGTCAGGCAGCTACTATGGCTCCAGCACACGATACCGCGCCGTGATGATCCGCACCGCGCTGCCAAACTGGCCGCGCTACTGGCCACGAGCAAGGACGTGGAGGTCCGCATCGTGGCGACGTGGGAATTGCCGCACGCCGCCCCCCTCAAGACGCAGGAAGACTTCGACCAGTTCGGCAAGGCGGTGCGGACGGCAAAGGCCGACCCCGACCCGCGTGTATCAGGGCAGGCGGCCAAGATGGCGAAGAATCTGTATGATATTGCCACTTTCGGCAAATGATCGGCCGTTCGTGCCGGTTGCCGGGAGCGCCTCCGTGCCCGGAACCTCGGGCATGCGGAACGGTCCGGGCTTCCACCAGACAGGCCAGGCAGCCCCTTCGAGGGGCGGCTTCCCACTCTGCATAGCGACTCCCTCCTCGTCTCTCGGCTCCTTCCGGCCTAGAGCCCAGGCAGCTTGCCCCGGAGGTGCCGCAGCGCCCGCCATCCCGCAAGGGCTGCCATGCCGGCGCCGAACAGGGCGAGGGAGGAAGGCTCGGGGGTGGGCGTGGCAAGGAAGCCGTGGGCCATCCCGTTGTCGTCGAAGTAGTACCCGGTTATGCCTCCCTTGTCGTTTATCCCGAACGGAACGGTGCCATTCTTGCCGGCCCCGGGTACGTCGAACGTCTGAAAGCCGCTACCCGCGTCATACAGGAAGCCGCGGTTGCTGGGTTCGTGTCCAACCCCCGCGTAATACCCCACGATTTCGCCAGAACCGTTAATCCCAGACGCCACGGTGGAACGCCCGTTGAAGAGCAAGGTTGTGTAGTTGCCTCCGGAGTACAAGAAGGCGGCGTTACCCGGTCCGCCGTCGTAATACCCGACGACCTGCCCGGAGTCGTTGACGCCGTTGGGGGAGATGTAACCCGTGCCCGGAATGGTCAGCTTCGTGTACGTCCCGCCGCTTAACAGAAATCCGTATTCGCCGGGGCCGTTATAGGTCCCAACAACAAGTCCGGACGGGCTGGCCCCCTCGATGGTGGTCTGGGTCGAGCCGGGCACGTCGAGCGGGCTGTAGGCGCCCCCACTCAGCCGGAAGCCATGGATAGGAGCGCCGTTGAAGGCGCTGTAGCTCCCGAAGATCTGCCCGGAACCAGTGATCCCGGAGGCCGAGGTCGCACCGGCGCCGGGATAATCCAGGACCGTGATGCCGCCCGCCGTGTCGCGCAGGAAGCCGTGATTCACGTTGGCCCCGTCGCGGAAGTAGCCGACGATCTGGCCGGCGTCGCTGAGTCCGAACGCGAATGCACCTTGCGCTGCCCCCGGCGCGTCGAAGTTTGTAATGATGTAGTCGGCGGGTGCCAGGCCCGGAACCGCCAAGACGAGACATGCGGCGGCGGCCAGGCAGAAGGTGCCGGCCCTGCGGACGGGGTTGCTTCGCGGTTTCATGCCCTGATTCTCCTGGGGGGGCAGCGCCCCCTCCGGCCAGCGGCAGGGAATCAGGGTCTGCCATGGCGGAGGGGGGCTGGCTGGTGGCCAAACCGGCGTCCCGGTTGTGGAGCATTAGAATCGGGCGGAGGAGGCGAAGCAAGAAAAAAGTCGAGGAGCTGCGCAGCTATCGTCCCCCCACAGTTAACGACTGCCCCGACGCCTCGTCCCGCCCCGAGCATTCAGCCGGTTTGGCGGGCCAGGACCGGCCGTCTTGCTCCGACAGCCGCCCCGTCGCAGGGGCTGTCAGCGGCTGGCTGCCACCAGCGCCAGCACGGCCGCCTTGATGTGATCCGGGAGCGCTGGCCAGGCGTCGATGACGCGGGCAAGATCGGCCACGGGGGGAACCGGTTCCGGCTCCAGTTTGGTCAAGGCGCGGTCACGGCGCCCGGAGCAATCGGCGGAAGTCGTTGCGGCAGCAGGGGGTTTGCGGCGGGGCCGCTCCAGACCGCGGATCTGGTTGTCGCCGGTTCGAGTCCGGTCACCCACCCTTCAAGACTGGCGATGCCAGCAGATGCCACAAGATGGCCAGGCCCCGAGGAAACTTGGGGTTTTGTCATTTCTGGACCCCCCATCTCTTCTCGTTGCGGAGGGGTCGGCGAACAGGGCTTCGTACCTTCTTGGGCATGGGCTGCTCCATGGCGTTGCTCAAGCTCGAGTGCAGCACCAACCCTGGTGCATCCCTAACCCGCAGTTTCCGCGTTCCGCGTTGCCGAGTTGGGCCGCGTTGCTGCGTCAGAATTTATGGTTGACAATAACGTTGAGATTCTTTAACATCAACACGGCGGGCGGCGATGCGAGCCAAGCCCAACCAATGCCGCTCCATAAACCTGATGGACCGGGAAGGTATCGTGCCCCGAACTCCGTTGCGAAGCGTGATGGGGTGTTTTTTGCAGCAGGCAATCCTTCGGAACCGGGAAGGCTTGCCTTTTTTTATCCATGCACGCCGTCCCGAAGCATGAGGTTCCGGATCAGCAGCCTGCCTGCCCTCCTCCCCCAACCTCCGTGTGCGCCCGCGGGCTGCGGCGATGCACCTCGAGGGTTGTTAGTTATCTTGAAGACACTCCCTGGAATGGATGTCCGGGAGACTTGCCGAGCCACACGGATGTTTCCCTGGACCCTCTTTCAGTACACTGCCTGTGAGGGACTCACAGGTACTGGAGTTGTCTCGCATGACACGAGATGAGCTGCAGGCCTTGAACAAAAAGGACCTGGCCGAACTGGCCCGGACGAAGGGGATTGTCGGCTGGCACCACATGCGCAAGGAGGAACTCCTCGCCGCGCTCCAGACCGCATCCCGTTCCCGGAAGACCCGGGTTGCCGCGAGCCCCTCGGCCCGGCGCAACGGCCACGGCAAGCCTCGCACCCAGACGGCTGCCGCACGCAATACCTCCGGCACCGGCTCACCCGAGCAAGAAGTCGAGAGCAGCAAGTTCGACGTCGGCCTGCCGACCAAGGACCTTTCCGCCAAGGTGCCGCGCGACCTGCCCGGTGGCTACGGCAAGGATCGCATCGTCGCCATGGTCCGCGATCCCTACTGGCTGCACGCCTACTGGGAACTCACCCGCAATGCCATCGCCCGGGCCGAAGCCGCCCTCGGTCAGGAATGGCACGGCGCGCGGCCGATCCTGCGTCTCCTCGACGTCAGCAGCCAGGACACGACGAGCACGTCCGAGAGCACCATCCGCGACATCGACATCCATGGCGGTTGCAACAACTGGTACATCGACGTCAGCAATCCGCCGCGCTCCTACCGCATCGACATCGGCTATCTGGCCCGCAGTGGTCGTTTCTACGTTCTGGCCCGCTCTAACGTCGTCAACACGCCGCGCGCCGGCGTCAGCGACGTGATTGATGAGAACTGGGCCGACATCGATCCCAAGAAGGCCGATCGCATTTACGCCATGTCCGGCGGCTTCGATCCGACCGCCAGCAGTCTCGAACTGAAGCAACTGTTCGAGGAACGCCTTCGTCGTCCGCTCGGTTCACCTGCAGTCAGCAGCTTTGGGTCCGGGCCTCTTTTCGGCGGCAAACAGCGCAGATTCTGGTTCCAACTCGACGCCGAGTTGATCGTGTATGGCGCCACCGAGCCGAATGCGCGCGTCAGCCTCCAGGGCGAGCCGGTCAAATTGCGGCCGGACGGCACCTTCACGATGCGCTTTAGCCTGCCCGACAGCCGGCAGATTATTCCTGCCGTCGCCACCTCGCCCGATGGCGTCGAGGAACGAACCATCGTCCTCGCCGTCGAAAGAAACACCAAACAGCTGGAACCGATGATTCACGACGGCAACGAGTAAGAAAACTGGTCAGGGGCCAGTGGTCAGGGATTAGAAGAAGCGTGCTGACCACTGCCCCATGGCCCCGGACCCTCCACTGGGTTTCCAGGCTCCTGCCTGGAAAGGTTCCTCTTGTGAGATCTGCTTCGCCAGGAGGACCGTTGACAACGCCCCCCTGGGTTAACCCCTGGAGGCAGAGCTTCCTACACAACGTTCCCAGGCGGGATCGAGAGGGACGAGAGGGCCCCTGACCCCCCTTCCAAAGAATGCACCGCCGCGACTTTTTCCATCCGCGTCGCTTTGCGCAAACCGCTGGACAAGTTCTCGGCGCCCTCGACGAACTGCATTCCCTCGTCCCGACTCCCGAGCCGACTTCCGAGCCACCGGCCGAATATGCCCTGTACTGCTTCCATCGTAGGGCCATGGCCACGCGCTTCGAGGTCCTGCTGCCGCTTGGCACACCTGGTGCCCACGCCGGCGCGGAGGAGGCTCTCGATGAAGTGGATCGCCTCGAAGCGCAACTAACGGTCTACCGCGACGATAGCGAAGTCGCCCGACTCAACCGCCAGGCAGCGACCGGGCCGCTGGCGGTGGAAGAAGGACTTTTCGGCCTGCTCGAGGTCGCCGCCCGGCTGAGCGCGGAAACCGGTGGCGCGTTCGACGTTACAGCGGGGGCGCTAATCAAGGCATGGGGTTTCTTCAGGGGACCACGGCGCGTGCCGCCAGACGATGAGTTGCGCCGGACACTGGAACGGGTCGGCATGCGCCACGTCATCCTCGATGCGGAGCACCGCAGCGTGCGCTTCACCCGCCCGGGGCTCGAAATTAACCTGGGCAGTATCGGTAAGGGGTACGCACTGGATCGTGCGGCCAGGTTGTTGCGCGAGAAATGGAAAATCCGCTGCGGACTGTTGCACGGCGGCCAAAGCAGCGTGTACGCTATGGGGAGCGAACCTGGAAGCGAGCGCGGCTGGGCGGTGGGCCTGAGCCATCCCTGGGAGCCTGAGCGCCGGCTGGCGGTGGTGTACCTGCGGCAGCGGGCGCTCGGCACCTCGGCGGCCACCTTCCAGCATCTGGAGCATAACGGCAGGAAACTGGGCCACATTCTCGATCCGCGCCGCGGTTGGCCGGCCGAGGGCATGGCCAGTGCCTCGGTCGTGGCGCCCACGGCAGCGGAGGCCGACGCCCTGGCAACGGCGTTTTTCATCCTGGGTGTGGATCCGGCGCGCGCTTACTGTGCTGCCCACCCCGAGATCGGCGCCGTCCTGCTTCCCGCCGGCAGCGACGCCTCGCCTGTTGTGCTGGGACTTACCGCCGACGATGTTGACCTGGGGCCTCGCCAAGCTGCAAGCAGTTAGCGCGGTCCACGATCCCTCACGAGTTTTGCCACCATGCGACGCGCTACGACAATTGCCTGGTCCACCTGCCTCCTCCTGGTCCTCCTCCGCCTGGCCATCGGCTGGCACTTCTTCGTCGAAGGGGTCGAGAAGGTGCATTCGGTCGCCATGGGCAAGACGGAGACGAACCGGCCCTTCAGCAGTGTCCCATTGCTCCGCGAATCGAGTGGCCCGTTCAGCGGCTTCTTCCACTGGCAGGCGGGCGGCGACCCGGATGAAGCCGCCCTGGCCCGCCTCGCCGTCAAGCCGTTACCGGAGGGCCAGGACTCGGCGCGCACGCCATACCACGAACGTCTCCCGCCGGCGCTCGAAAAGGACTGGAACGACTACCTTGAACGCTTCGCCGCCCACTACCAGCTTGACGAGAAGCAACGCCAGGAGGCCACTGCCAAGCTCGACCAGCGCAAGGAAAACGCCGTCCGCTGGCTGCTTGGACTGGAGGGCGAACGCGAGGCCGAGAAGGCTGACTTCCCGACTGCACCTTTCAAGGTGAAGGAGACGCCGCGCCAGCGCATCGACGAGTACAGGGCGACCCTGGCGGAGGTTCGCCGCGTTCAGGACCAGGAACTGCCCGCCTTCGGCCGCGACACCTACCGGCAGAAGTTGCGCACCCTCAAGGCCGGCGCCGCTCGCATGCGGACCGAATTGCTCGCCGAGCTAGACCGGCCGATGCAGGAAGACTTACAGGGAGTCCTCACCGCCGACCAGAAAAAGTATGGTGTCGTACCGCCGCCACCGCTGCCGGCCATCGTCGAATGGACCGATTGGGGCGTAAGCTGGGGCCTGGTCGCAGTCGGCGTCTGTCTCCTGTTAGGCTTCCTCACGCGAACTTCCTGCGTGGTCGGCGCCGGTTTCCTCTTGATGCTTTTCCTGGCGATGCTGCCGTTACCCTGGCTGCCCGAGAACATCAGGGCGGAGGGACATTACCTGTTCGTCAACAAGAACCTGATCGAGGCGCTGGCGCTTTTGGCCTTGGCCACGACGCGGAGTGGCCGCTGGGTTGGGCTCGACGGTCTGCTGCAGTTCCTCAACCCATGGCGCTGGCGCGCCGCCGAGCCGGCCCCCGCGGCAAGGAAACGGGAGCCTGCCCGCGTCCACGCTTGAATCATAATCAATCAATAAAGGAACTCTCTCATGTCGCTGTACCTGACCCCCGAGCAAAAAGAGATCGGTAGAACCAACTTCCAGGAGGCGGTCGGCCGGCAGGGCCTGACCCGGCGCGATTTCATGAAGGGGCTGCTGGCCGCGGGCGCCACCGTACCGATTGGCGCGGCGGTCTACTACGGCTACAAGACGCTGGAAGGCACGCCGGTCAAGACCGGCCTTATCGGGGGCGGCGACGAGGGCGGCGTCCTTGTCGGCATGCACAACCCCGAGTATCTGGAGTTCATCGCCGTCGCCGACATTCGGCCGTACAACCGCGAACGCATTTTCGCCGGCGAGCCGGCGCCCTCGCCGCGCAAGGGCTTTGAGGGCGCGTACGGCAAGGAGGCGCGCAAAAAGATCAAGGTCTACAACGATTACAAGCAACTGCTCGAGAACAAGGACATCGAGGCCGTGGTGATCGCCCTGCCGCTGCACCTGCACGCGCAGGTCGCCATCGACGCCATGAAGGCGGGCAAGCACGTCCTTTGCGAAAAGCTGATGGCCTGGAATGTCACCCAGTGCAAGGACATGATCCGAGCGTCCGATGAGTCCGGGCGGATCCTGACGATCGGTCACCAGCGGCACTACAGTTTGCTTTATGCCCATGGCGTCGAACTGCTCCGCGCCGGCGAACTGGGCGACATCCGTCACATCCGCGCCCTGTGGCACCGCAACAACACCTGGCCGAAGCTCGACAAGGACGGCAATCCCGTTCTCGACGGCCACAAACATGCGGTGCTGCGCGACGGTTGGCACCCCGAGATCCCGGCCGAGGATCGCCAGGAGTTGGAAGCGACGATTCGCCAGCATGGTTTCAAGAGCATGGAGGAACTGGTCCGCTGGCGTTTGTACAACCGCACGGGCGGCGGCCTCATGGCGGAGCTGGGCAGTCACCAACTCGATGCTTGCAGTATCTTCCTCGGCAAAGTCCATCCGCTGGCCGTCAGCGGCGTCGGCACTCGTTCCTTCTACCGTGACGAGTACAAGTCCGGCGACCGCGAGGTCGACGATCATGTCTTTGTCACCTTCGAGTTCCCCGGGGCGAACTACTGGGAGAAGGACGACAACGGCAAGGTGAAAAACAAGATCAACGACAAGGACGACATCGTTGTCGTGACTTATTCATCGATCAACACGAACAGTTTCGAGCCTTACGGCGAATGTGTCATGGGTTCGCGGGCGACGATGGTGGTCGAGAACGAGCAATCGATCATGCTCATTCCGGAGCGGAATCCGAACAAGAAGGCCGGCGACAAGCCGATGGGCGTGACGGTGACGACGGCGGGCGGCGGCAAGCCCGCGGTCGATTCGACGGCGACGACGGGCGCGCTGGATCCCGCGAAGGCCCAGGCGGTCGGCGCCGCCTCGCTCGGCGGCGGTCCGGTAAGCCGGGGCTACCGCGAGGAGATGGAGCACTTTGCGTATTGCATTCGCATGCAGCAGAAAGCCGGCAGCGAGGAAGAGAAGCAGAAATGGCAGCGGGAGCCGCGCTGCCATGGCCGCGTGGCGATGGCCGACGCCATCATCGCGCTGACCTCGAACCTGGCGATGAAGAGGCACCAGCGGATCGAGTTTCAGCACGAGTGGTTCGACGCTGCCAGCGCGGCGGTGCCCGATGCGGAGATGAAGCCGGAGCTCCTCGGCTGATCCGCTGAACAGTTGGCGGTTGCTGTCTCTTGCGGCCTGGCGGTTTTGAGGAGGAAAACGCAGCGAAGCGCACACCCGAACCCCGAATTCGACCGCAGGACCCGAGTGGAATCCTGGTTCCTTCGCTCAAGCCTGGCGACCGCCTTGCTCGTGAGGAGTCCGAGCGCCGCTATGAGGCCATGCCAGGGCTCAAGAAGGCGGAGTTGATTGAAGGAATAGTCGGCGTGGTTTAAGTGTGGGTGACACATAGGTGGGGTAGGCGCAGCTGCAAAAGCCCGGACTCTGTAGATCGAGAGGAACACTACTTCCCTTGATCTGCCGGAGTTCCAGGCATGCGCATTCTACCGCACCCGACCGCCGCTGTCCTTGCCACGGCTTGCCCCGCA
>JRHI01001599.1_pt1 | contig 18280 bp, 20 predicted proteins | sample 215371 | NCBI WGS metagenome assembly JRHI01 (sample SAMN02929681, study PRJNA255918) | sediment metagenome | biome: cave system; feature: Ice Cave; material: Sediment; isolation source: sediment from deep within a dark volcanic ice cave with no known source of... ...
ATCAGGCTTGCCTACGCTCAATTTGCGTCGAACATTCAGGTCATTTACCAGTATACTTGAGTATACATAACATGTCAACAAAGATTCTGTATAAGTTCTGCTTTTGCTAAGTGGCCTCGTACTCATCTGTCTCACGTCCATTGATGAGCCAGGCTCTGCGCCTGAACGAGGATTAGGGCATCCGCAAGGGGATACTATAATTCTTCTCGATGGTTTCTTTCACCTTCTTGGGGAAGGTGAACAAACTAGCTTACTCCACTACCCGTGCTAGGCGTTTACCATCCCCGAAACTTAATAAGAGGCCACGGCGCAAGGCTATCGATGCTCCTCGACCTACTGTGCCGCCTCCCGTGATAATTGACCAGGGCGTATCGGTGATGTTCTGTAGTCGGTATACACCCTCTTTAGCATCCCAGGCTGTCTGGCCTATGATAGGTGTACCACGACGGGTAAAGGGAGGGCGACGACCCGGTTCGGTAATATCAGCAAACATAGGTAAGCCATGATAAAAGACTACTGAACGGACTATAGCATACGTACCCTTGGCTTTAGCCTCCAGGAGTTCTAAGACAGCAGGGAATGGTCCACGGATACCAGACCCGCAGAACGGGCACACGCGCCGCGGTGGAGGTTGAAGCCAGTACTGATAGAAGAATGACTGTCTACAATTTGTACAACTCACCAATACGTCATAAGCTTCAGACAAGGCACGTTCCCACTCAAGAACCTGAAGACGCTTTTGCGGCTCATGCAAGCCGTGGATCAATGCCTGTTCTGTCAACTCTTGCAATTTAGGTGTGAGAGAGCGATAGGAAAGGAGTCCATTGCGGAACAAAGGAGTACCGATCCGCTGAAGCCAGTTACGCCGATCATTAGGATTCTCGCTAAAGCAGGCGTACTGGCCATAGCCCAACTCATCATCACGCATCGGATTTTCGTCATCGTAGCATTTCTGAGTCAGCATCACATTGCGCAACAGTAAGGTCCACAAAACGAGCACTGCCAGACTGTAGCGATCAGTCAGTTCATCAGGCTTACTTTTACGCATCATCACTTCAGGAGCAATAAAACCAGGCATACCTTTGACCTGAGGGAAGAGGAAGCCTTTAACGATCAGACCATCCAAGTCGATCAGCACTACTTCGCCAGTGTTCAGTTGAGCCAGGAAATTCTTGAGGTGAACGTCACCATGTGCCATACCCTTCCCATGAATGGCACGCACAGCTGCGGCAGTGCCTCGAGCCATCTTGAGATATTCGAGCCAGCTCCGCCCTTGTCGGAATTGTTCAACCGCATCCACCGGACTATATATGAACTTATACAGAGGAACATAAGAGGCTGGGATACAGCGCGTCACAACTCCTATTTTAGATTGACCGTTCAACTGGTCAACAACACCCAGAGGCCAAGCTAAAAATTGCTCGTCCTCGCCAAGATTTTTGCCCAGTTCAAGTATTTTCTCAAGCATATTCCGTTTGTCGGTAGGTGCAGAATGATAGATTTTCACGACATACTGCCCATCTCTGGTGAAGTAGACGCTCCCTTCGCCTCCACGGTGTGCAACTTGGTCAACTATTGTCAGTTGATTGGGCAGGTTGCGACTGCCCGGTAACAGGGTGACTGTTGCCATTACTTCTCTCTCTCTGCATAATTACGACTAAAGTGCGGTCATCCCAGCTCCCTTTGACCTGATAGGTGGATAGCCAGTTCAACATCCCAGAGGCCGCTACCATCGGAGTTGGAGAGGCTGTAAATTTGCATTTATACTTTTTGCCCAGTTTTCTGCGGAGTTTGGCGCAAACAACAAATCACCGGAAAGCCCATCGGTCATGATATAGATCGCCATCAAAGGATCATCTGCTGGAGGATCGATGAAGCTAATGGAGAGATGTTTGCTAAAATTAGGTCGGCTGAGCGTGTAGGTCGATTGAGGATCGCCTGTATCTTCGGCGCGAACCAACTCCTTTAATCCGTTCTGTGCCGATAGACCAAGTACTGCCCCATCGCCAATCTGACCAACAATACCATGCCCAGTCTCTATGTTAAGCAACAAGACCAAGGCTGTACAACTCAGCTCAGTGACTTCCACCTTTAAGCTATGCGCATGTTCCTGTAATCCTCGATGGGTAGCATCGAAAGTATGGCTCATGATTTCTTTCAAATCATCTGTGTCTGTGAGAGTTGCTGTATCCTGCTGCTCAATGATAGGTGCTGGTGCTTGAAATTGAGGTGATGATGATGTTTTTGACCACTGTTCTCCTCCGACAGGAGAAGTGGTCTGTTTAGGAGCAGGCCACCATCCTATTGATGCCACTTGGTAAAGTGCCTGAGCAGATGTTTCTGGAGACACTGATGGAGCCGGGTTGGTGTCTAATTTATTAAAATGTTGCGGTAAGAAGTCTAGCGCTGGTTTGAATTCAGCCTCCTCTGCAATAGGAGGAAGGGCAAGGTTTTTCAATTCGGCATCTTCTCCCATAGGTACTTGGTAGTTTGTAGTGGGTGTATAGGCAATCCTTGCAGGAGGTGCCAACTTACGCATTAAGAGAGCTGTGAGTGATTCCACGACATAGGTTGCGCCATAACGAGAAAGGGGACGTGAGCCTACTCCGTCAGCAACAGCTACGGTTAACCAGGGGCCGACGGAGCGGATGACAAATGCATCATCTCGCGGTTTCTTGCGGGCCAGATGGAGCTGACCGGCGGCACTTGCCCCAATGATAAGGTAAGGTCCGACTTCAGCATGGGCCATCATCCAGGCTGGATGGGTGTCCCCCGAGGCACCCAAACCACGATCCCCAATAACAAAACCCGTAAACATCTCAGTACCTTTCTACGCAATGCGGATGAGGCCAGAGTCAGAGGAGGGGCTTATATTGGCAAATGGGTCATCAGGATTGCCACCTGGCCCAACGGAATCAGTAATGCTCTGAGAGAGATACTGGAAAAGCGTGACGAAAGCCGCAGCATCAGTTCCCATCTTAAAAGCTGTGCCAGTGCTAATATTTTTTAGTGTAGTATCGTCTACATTGGGTCCACATCCCACTGAGACGATACTGCTCGGTTTAATCTGACCCTTAGGACGATTAATGACCCTCTCCCGCGCTGGTTGCCATAAGCTGTCGTTAATATACCCATTGTCATCCGTGGGTTGACCATCGGTTAGGATGAAAACAGCAGGCTTCCAATCACCTTTTTGGCCGCCTTTCACAGCTCGTGCCACGTCGGTTTCGCGATTCATCGACTCAAACAACACCTTAAAAGCTAGATCAAGGCGCGTGACACCATAAGCCTCTAAATCAGGTACTTGAAAGTCCGAGATGGGAATCAGCTTATCATTGAGGAGCTTTGCTTCGCTGGCAAATGTAATGATTCCTACTTTCACGATATCACGTGCGAAAGGGTCGGTTGAGACCTCTCTTTGAAAGAGTTCCAACCCTTGGTTAACTGACTCAATCGAGGCACCTTCCATACTACTAGATGTATCAAGAAGTAGGTAGACGGGAAGATGACGCTCACCGCCAGGAGGCTGAACATCGGCCCATCCAGGAACATTGCTTTGCGTGGTCATAAAAATCTCCCTCCTCATTAACCATTGATTAATGATTAGACTATCTTATCGGGAAATGTAGCTTTGAGCATGCCTTGAGCTATAAGCTCAAATGTTATATTCCATGCTCCTTATGCATCCATTCCCAAAAGAAGTTCGTCCCTACTACCATGTTATAGGTCAGCTTGTTTAAGAGCTCCTGATGGATACCTTCCTCAAGATCTAGCAGCTCTTCAAGGAAAATTTCGCCACTCGCATTAGCAGAAGGAGAATCATCTATGCTTAGATAAACTTTTGGCCAACGTTTTTCTCTGTTCCAGGTATTGCACAACATGACTACCCGTCCCCATTCATTTCTGGGGATACGCTTATTAGCTCTACCCAAGATATTGTAGATTTGACTTTTTTGTCCTGCTGCCATGAAGTAGAGGGTTAACTCACAGTCAGCATCACTATCATAGACAAACTGCACCACAAAATCGCCATCACTATCTCTAAGAAATTTGTAATTCCGCGCCCGCAGAGATTGCTCGATCATACTCCGGCTGAATTGTTGTATGGAAGGCATTAGATATCCCCTTTCTTGCGTCGAGTGATTAAAGTGCGTGCTCACTTTCCAATCATCTGTACTCTAAGTTTATTGGTAGTTTATCTCCTTTCTTCTACCTATAGTTATCAAAAATAGTCGATACCACCCTTAATTCCGAATCGTATATATAAACTATACTAAATAGAACTAGCCGAAAAAGCGATCAAGTTGATCCAAAATCTCTGCATCGGTATTTGATCCTGCCCGGCCCTGAGTAGTAGGAGATGGATCACTAGTGGGGGAAATCCCCATGGCTGCATCAATCATTTTTGCAAGATCCATCGTAGCTTGATTCTGCGTTTGTGCTTGTAAGGTCGCAGTAGGAATGGGCGGAGATGTAGGCACAAATGTAGACGTGTCAGACCATTGTGCTAACACTGGCACCTCCAAGGTCTCACCATTTGTGATGAGTTTCACTGATGTCCACAAGGTCCCCCCACTTAATGGCCGTGCTTCTACTCGTACGCGGGTAGTCCCAACACCAAATTGAAGTGGTGTTACACGCAACTGATCACTTTCCACCATCACTCGCCCTGGTCCACCTTGTACCTCAAATGTCCCTATAGCAGTTTGTTTTGGAGCCAGCAAGCCAAGGTCCAGATTAGGTGGATTGACCCTTAGCAATTGTGCCTGGGAGGAATGGGATGGCATTGTTGGCCTGGATATACCAGAGGTTACAGCATCAACAGCTAATAATACAGAGGCTTCTGGTAAACTACGTAGCAAAAGTGCTTCCACTGTGGCTAGTCGCAATTCAGAGGTTGGCTGCGCACGCAGTGCCTTCAACAGTTGCCCCCACAACTTTAGTTCCTTCTGCACCATCGGATGATATTCCAGGTCAGTGCTTAATAAAAGAGTCCTCAGTTCTCCCTCACCCAATTGGGAGCCATTCGTTACTAATCGGGCCAAGCTACCTAATAATGGAATCAGTTGCTGAATCTCATTGCTAGAAAGGCGAGACATCATCGTACATTCTCCTTGAATGCCAGGGCTTCCACCATTTGTACTGTTCTTCTTTCACTACATTTCCATAAACTGTCTGTCAGGGTTGCTTAGTATTTATTTGGTAGTACTATTCCGTATCTGTTTCAATATTTTTCAGCTTGCACGCATTCATAGATTCTATTAGTTAGCACACATATCTATCTAACTGATGACATTGATATCCAACTTTTTGGACTTCTTGTCAATAGAATTTGAACCGAGTAGTAGCGCATAAATACTTTGTCCATTAATTTACGCTTTGTGCGAGTGGTTTAGACGGCAGATCAGCTAACTGGAGGGCTGGTCTGCCCAAAAGGGTGTTAGGCATCATGCCCACACTATGAACGGTGACCTTGGCGGCCATTCTGGTGAGCAGGCCCCAGGTGCTTTTCGCGTAGTGTTTGGATAAGTGCAGTTGCTCTTGCAACTGAGCATTGACCGTTTCGCAGATCAAGCGCAAGCGATTAAGCTGCTTTTGAGCAGGCTGCGACCGCTTTGGGGTCTGGTTACTTTTCGCAGGAGCCAGCAGTTGCAGCGAGCGCTCCTGATAGAGATAACTCTCAAGAGCTGCGTCATTGTATGCTCCATCTCCAAGCAGCCGCTTGAGGTGATGGGAAACCGAGTCCAGCAGTTCGACCACTGGTTGGTTGTCGTAGCGGCTAGCGGGAGTCAGCAGAAAGCCCATGATGAGGCCGCTGAGACTGACCACACTGTGCAATTTGCAGCCGAAGTACGCGGATGGCCTTGCTGCTACAGACTCCATAGTCGGCCGTGCCGACAAAATCACTGGCCTGTTTGCCCCGTTTGTAGCTCACACAAGCAACCGGAGCCGAAACGATGACGACCGTCTCTTCCAGTTGGAGCGCATCCAGCACGATCTGCAAACTCACGCGCACCGCCAGGATCACCGACCACAGGTCGCGCTTGCGCCGATTGTAGCGACTGCGTTCATTGAGACCAGGGAAGAAGGTCCGCAGACTGGCTTGATGCAAGCGAAAGTAGTGATCTTCTCGCGGTTCCCCGATCAGTTCCTGATAAAGGGCCAGGGTGATCACCTCACTGTCCGAAAGACGTGGTGCTGGACCTGACCGCTTTAAGGCTTGTTGGATCACAGGTGATCCTTTCATTGTGTCGTCAACTATGGTAAAAATGGTGGTGAGAACCATCGCTTTGTCTAGCATTCGTAGTACGCTCCTTGTTTGTTGGTTTTTGGTTACAAACAGTAGCGTACTACAGTTCTCCTTCTTTGTCATCAACTAGCACAAAGCGTATTTATATGCTACACGGATTACTATCTACTCTAACCTGTTTTCAAGGTGTGCATAGGATCTTTGTCAACTGAAAGCAAGAGTGGTAGAATCGGCACCGGACCCGTAGATTTCTTCCGCTCCGTTCTCTATAATGGAGATCAATGGTTATCTTAATAATGCGAGGATGTTGTCATGAACATGTCTTTTTCCCGTAAACGTTTGCTCTTTCTAATCCTGGCTGTACTGGTAGCCATACCCACAAGTATTCTTGTGTTGGCTCAGCGCGGCGCCTTTACTATGCAGCATCCTTCACCAACTCCTTCTCAGGTTCGTATTCTTGCGCCTGTCGAGTATGTCAATCCATTTATTGGCACATATGCAGGGAAGCCATCGCCGGGGCTGGGTGGTTTCGCAGGCGGTAATGTATTTCCAGGGGCTTCTTATCCACATGGAATGGTGCAATGGAGTCCAGATACGACGAATGGCCCAGGTGGCTATCACTATAATCAGTCGTCTATCTATGGCTTTAGTTTGACACACTTTAGCGGTAGAGGCTGTAGTGCCTATCAAGATATTCCCTTTATGCCTACCCTTGGCCCTCTGACAGTCTCTCCTATGCATAGTACTGCTTATGAGTCTACCTTTTCTCATCAAAGTGAAAGCGCTACTCCTGGTTATTATAGTGTGCTGTTGGAGACGACGCATATTCAGGTAGCGTTGACCGTCACACCGCGTACGGGCTTTGCACAATTTACCTATCCTCACACAAAAGATGCACTCATGCTGATCAATGCGGGCGGGAGCGCGACAGGCAATGCAGCTACAGGAACGGGCGTACAGATTGTAGGCAACAATGAGGTGAGCGGGTCAGCGACGAGCGGGCACTTCTGCGGCAGCAATAATAGGTACACCATCTACTTTGTGGCTCAGTTCGATCATCCCTTTAGCAGTTTTGGTACCTGGAATGGCGCTACCATGGCTCCTGATGCTCACATTAGTAATGGTGCTCATGCAGGGGCGTATTTACGTTTTGATACGACACAACAGCAGCTTGTTCAAGCGAAGGTCGGTATCTCGTTTGTGAGCGTGGCAAATGCACGGCTGAACCTTGAGCAGGAAAACTCTGCTTGGAATTTTGAACGTGTGCATCAGGCAGCACGGACAGCATGGAATGAGCGACTAGCGGCTATTGAGGTAGGCGGTGGAACGGATGCACAACGGCAGGTATTTTATACTGCTCTGTACCATACTCTCTTCCATCCCAACGTCTTTAGTGATGTCAACGGGCAATACCTCGGTTTCGATCAAAAGGTGCATGTAGCGCGAGGATATACACAGTATGAGAACTTCCCTGGCTGGGATATGTACCGCTCGTTAGTCGCGCTGCTTGCTTTATTAGAGCCACAAGCGACAGGTGATATGATGCAATCGCTTGTTATGGATGCTCAGCAAGGTGGTGGTGGATTACCACGTTGGGAGGTCGCCAACGATAATTCTGGCGGTATGGTGGGTGACTCTGATGACGCCTTGCTTGCCACGAGTTACGCCTTTGGGGTGAGAGGCTTTGACGCACTTGCGGCTCTGCATGCGATGAATATGGGAGCTTCCGTGGCAAGCACCCAGGCGGGGAAGTATCATACGCGAGAAGGGCTGGATGACTACCTCAAGCTCGGCTATGTCTCAACACGCATCAATGGCTCAGCTGCGATTACATTGGAATATGCTACCGATGATTTTGCCATTGCGCAACTCGCCAAGACACTCGGCAATACCACTATGTATGCAGCGTATATGCAGCGTTCACAGAACTGGAAGCACCTCTTTCAGCAGCATGATGGCTATATTGAGCCGCGCAACGTTGATGGCAGCTTCATCAGTCATTATAACCCGACCAGTGAGCAGGGCTTTGTCGAAAGTAACGGACTACAATATAGCTGGATGGTACCTTACGACCTCCCCGGCCTCTTCAGCGCAATGGGTGGCAATACGCGTGCGGTACAACGACTGGACACACACTTCACAGAACTGAATGCAGGGCCACTCAGTTCCTACGCTTTCATGGGCAATGAACCAGAGTTTGAAGTCCCTTGGGAGTACGATTTCGCTGGCGCACCCTATCGCACACAAGACGTGCTACGTCGCATCGAGACGCAATTATTTCAGGCCACGCCTGATGGCTTGCCCGGCAACGATGACGGCGGGGCCATGTCTTCTTGGTATGTCTTTGCTGCCCTCGGTCTCTATCCAGAGATTCCAGGGGTCGCCGGTTTTGCGTTAGGAAGTCCACTCTTTCCTTCAATGACCGTGCATCTCGGCAACGGGCAGCAACTGCACATCGTAGCACCCGCCGTAAGCGCGACTACACCCTATGTGCAGCGTCTTGATATCAATGGGCAGTCTTATAATCAGGCGTGGCTTCCTTTTGCACAGATTGAGCATGGGGCAACGTTGGAATATGGGTTGGGAAGTGTGCCTAATATGGTATGGGGTACAGCTTTGTAGGAGCAATTGACATAGGGTCATAGTCACGCATATGCTCACCTTAGCACATGAAAAATCAGTTCTAAAAAATGAACAGTCTTTCATGCATAACATGCGATAGTGATGTATAATTGCTTTGAGGTAGGACATGACAACAATTCCCATATATACCATTGGCTATGGAAATCGTTCGCTAGAGCAGTTCGTTGAGATTTTGCAAAAATATCAAATCGCTTTTGTGATTGATGTGCGTTCCCAGCCATACTCACGCTTCAACCAACAGTTTTCTAAAGATAATTTGGAGAAGCATTTGAAACTGTGCGCTATACGCTATGTTTTTATGGGCGATACCTTGGGTGGGCGCCCAAAAGATGAGACGTGTTACGTAAATGGGAAAGTGGATTATGCAACCCTAAGTGGGAAAGCCTTTTATCAAGAAGGAATTGCACGCTTACGTACCGCATGGGAAAAGCAACTCAGAGTTGCTGTTATGTGTAGTGAGTTGAAACCGGAAGAGTGCCATCGTGGCAAGTTAATTGGCAACACTCTTATGGAACAAAAAATAGACGTGGCACATATTGACGAAGCGGGAAATGTGAAACAGCAGGATGCCATAAATCACATACTTACGGGTGGTCAACTATCTTTATTTGGACCTGTTCCTATGCACTCAAAAAACAAATATTCTTCGTCGGAGAAGTAGGTATAAATGACCCCTAAAATTGTTACGATAGGCGTCTATGGTTTTGATTGCGAACGTTTCTTTCAGGCATTGATAGATGCAGATGTAGACACCTTCTGTGATATTCGCCGGAGGAGAGGCGTACGTGGCTCTGTTTATGCTTTCGCCAATAGTAAGAACCTACAACAAAAATTACATGAACTTGGTATTCGCTATTTGTATATCAAGGAGCTAGCTCCAACCCCCGTTATACGAGCAAAGCAAAAGCAAGAAGATCAAACACTTGGAATAGCAAAACGAACGAGGGAAGCATTAGGGGAAAGTTTCATTCAGGCGTATGAGGATGAATGTATATCTACTTTCGACTCTGCTACTTTTATCGAGCTACTAGGCCAAAACGCAAAAGTTGCCTGCTTGTTTTGTGTCGAACGTGAACCAAATGCGTGTCATCGTTCGCTTGCCGCAAAAAAGCTGGCGCAAGATCTAGGATTACAGGTTGAGCACATAAAACCATAATCAGCATATTCGCACAACAAAATATTATTTGGAGGCAGTCACGTGGAAAGAGTTCTTATTATTGCTAAAACTAAAATGGGTGACGGCGTGTGTGTCAGTGGGCTGAAGCGCAGTGATAATCGAGGTGTACGTCTGATACCGCGAGGTGGTTTTAACAACCCTTTAGATACGAAATTTGATGTTGGGCAAGTCTGGGATGTAGAACTTCGCCGACCTTCAAATGTAAGATATCCACATGTAGAAGATATGATCTTTACTAAAGTCCAATATGTTAGTGATGTCTCCAATATAAGAGATATTTTGATGAGTCGTATCCATCCCTGGGAAGGGGAACCTACAAAGCTTTTTGAGCAAAAGCTTCTCTTCAACGAGAAGAAGGCTTATCTTCTCGATCAGCTAGATATGCCAAGTTGTAGCGCAGGTTACTGGCTACCAAATAGAGAGCTCACCCTCGTCCGTGACCTCGATAAGTTTTTTTATCATACCGTATGTTTCGCTCCTGAGAGAAAAAAACTTGCTATACGCTATGTTGGATTTGCACAACCAATTGCTACAATTCCGCCTGGAACGCTCGTACGTGTCTCACTTGCAAGGTGGTGGGCACCGCAAGGAGTAAATGAAGAACGGTGCTATCTCCAAATTTCTGGCTGGTATTAAACCAATAAAATTTTTCTTGGCAAAAGCAGAAGAGAGCTATGCCGCGTGCGGCATAGCTCTCTTCTGCTTTTGCCAATTTCTCTTCCCCTCTTGACATTTATGTGACTTTATGGTAAATTTATGACTATGAAGTCATGAAAGTGTTTTGTGTAGTCACTTCTTCAGTGGGAATGTCATATGGTAACTCTTTGGGCAGCGTTATTGGAGTTGGATGTTACATATGGAGGTGTTTAGATGCAAGCGGAAACTCCCCACCGCTCATTAAAAGAGAGGCAGCGCCAAGAACGGGCCGCATTGATTTTGCAGGTAGCGGAGGAAGTATTAACGGAGAAGGGCTATCATGAAACCTCGATGAATGAGATAGCTGCTCGTGTGGGAATCGCCAAAGGCACGGTCTACCTGCATTTTCCGAGCAAGGAAGACCTCGTCTTCGCGTTGTTTGAGCGCGAATTGGAGGCGTTCTTAGAAGTGGTGGAGCAGATCAGCGCATCGCCAACGACGGCTCGTGCTAGATTAGAGAACATTTTGTATCGTCTATACCAGGGATTTCTTGGCAAACGTGTGCAATTGTTCGTCTCTCTCTCTACTACTATGGATGTACATAAGGGATTGCTGATAAAGAAAGAGCGGTTGCATGACCGTCTAGAACGGCTTGCCGCGTATATTACCGCACTGCTTGAAGAGGGCAAGGCTGTTGGCGAGTTTGATACGAGTATTCCCACCGCCGTGATGCTCAGCACTTTTTTAAGTTTGCTCTCACCACAAGCCTATAAACGTTTGGTTGTTGATCAACAGATGTTGTCGGAGGAACTGGTGACTCACCTGGGGCGCATCTATTTCAAAGGAATCGCTGCGCTATAAGGTTGAGACAATGACAACATATATATTGCTGTAGTGCACATAAAACCGTAAGGAGTTTTTATGCAAGCTTCCGTGGTTGCCCCAAGACGGGGTGGAGGCATCGCCTATAAATGGATTGTTGCTATGGTAGTCATCTTTGGACTATTCATGACGATCCTTGATACTACTATTGTCAACATTGCTATTCCGCGTTTGCAGAATGTGTTTGGAGCGACTCTCACGAGTGTGCAATGGGTATTAACAGCCTATACGCTGGTACAAGGAGTCGCTACACCGCTCACGGCTTTCCTGTCTCAGCGCCTTGGCTCTAAGCGGCTCTACCTGATCGCGCTTGTGGGCTTTACAGTGGGTTCGATCTTATGTGGTCTCTCCTTTAGTCTACCCATGCTCATCTTCTTCCGTGTGGTGCAAGGGGCGATGGGCGCGTTTATGTCGCCGTTAGCCATTACGTTACTCTGGACCGAATTTCCACCGGAGGAGCGTGGCACCGCTCTAGGAGCGCTGGGTATTCCTATTCTCCTAGCGCCAGCGCTTGGTCCTACTATTGGTGGGTATATCGTGACCTACCTGGGTTGGCAGATCATCTTCTTCATCAATGTTCCTATAGGCATAGTCGGGTTGATTCTGGGTATCATTTTCCTACGTGAGGCCGCTATTGAAGCGCCTATAGCGTTCGATATTCCGGGCTTTCTATGCTCCGCTATCGGACTAGCCTGCCTCCTGTATGGATTATCGGATGCGAGCACTGATGGCTGGGGATCAACAAAAGTAATAGGCTTTTTAGTTGTTGGTATCCTGATGCTTACCCTCTTCTTAATCGTTGAACTGAACACTGCTCGTCGAGGGAGACAGCCTCTATTGGACGTACGCGTTTTTGCCAATGGACCATTCACTACCAGTAACATTGCTAGCACCCTGGTAACGTTTGCGCTCTATGGTGGACTGTTCATCATTCCGATCTACCTGCAAAACGTGCGTGGCCTCTCAGCTTACCAAGCAGGGTTACTCTTGCTACCACAAGCTTTTGCTTCTATGGTGTCCTCTGTACTCTCTGGTCGCCTTGTTGATAAGATTGGTGTGCGTGCAACCATCATCCCTGGCTTGGTGATTCTAGCAATTGCCCTCTGGCTGTTTACCTTTATGGGTGCCAATACGCCCTATGGGACGTTCCAGTTGTGGCTGATTGTGCGTAGCTTCGCACTTGGCTTCTGTTTTCAGCCATTGATAGTATCAGCACTTTCGGATATTCGCCCTCGTTTGTTGTCGCAAGCAACCGCTGTCAACACGACGTTGCGCTTTGTCGTGAGTTCGCTTGCAGTGGCGGTGATGGCAACATTGGTCCAGACTCAGACTTCTATTCATTACGGTCATTTGGCTGAGCTGGTCACACCTTCTTCACCACTTGGGCGACTCGTACCGGAATTGCAAGCTCTCTTCGTATCACGGGGAGCATCAGCAAGCGCGGCCTATGCAACTGCTATTTAAGAGATTAGTGGACTGATACAACGTCAGGCTGTCATACTTGCAATGCAAGATGCCTTCCGTGTCAGTCTGGTTCTGGCCGTCCTAGCCATTATCGGCTCCTTTTTCGTACGCTCACCCAAACGGCAACCTACCCCGATGCAAGAGCAACCGCTTACTCAGCAAGAGCACGAAGAAGCTGCTGCCGCACGTGAAGAGGCGCTGTTAGCAGTGTAAGAGATAGGCACAACACAATTGTCATTCTGGTTGTTCATATGAAAATTCATTCCAGTGGTGAACTGACGGCGTTGAACGTCAAGCAAAATGATACGGTCACGGCAGGCCAGACGATTGCGACGGTCTCGCCTCTGGCTGTCGGTGCCACATGCCCTAGTGACATAAGTATCACCAGCCCGATCAGTGGGACCATTGTGCAAACGATGGCGGTGCAAGGACAGACGGTGGCTCCTGGTCTGACTCTCTTGCAGGTGACGGACCTGAGCAAAGTCACCATCACCGCATATATTGATGAGACTATCCTCGACAGTGTCAAGACGCAGCAAGATGTGGATATCCATATCGATGCCTACAGTGGCACCAGCTATACTGGCAAAGTACAGCAAAACGTGCAAGCCACCGCTGGCTCCTTCTCGTTGCTGCCTACCCAGGACAATGCCAGTGGCAACTTCACCAAAGTTGCCCAACGTATTCCGGTTATCATTTCCATTGATGGCAATGGTGGCAAAGCTATCCTGCCAGGCATGAGCGCGGAAGTTACTATTCATTTACATTAATGGAGAGTATAGAGTTCGGTCAAAGGTCGTAGGGGCCTCATTCATGGCGCCCGTTGTTGGGTGCGCAGTGCTTGGCGACATTGACCATCGCCACGACGGGCGCCATGAATGAGGCTCCTACGACCGAACAATAATAAAAAGGAAGGAACTTGTTATGAGCACACTCATTATTGGAGGGGCATTCGTCGTGGCGCTACTGGCTTTAATTGGGTTAGTCTTCTTGGTCCGCTCGGAATCTAGCGCAAATGTAGCGGGTGCCAAAGTCCCCCCACAGGCGAGACCAGAGTCGGTACCAGTGGTTGCGGCTTCTATAGCTACACCGCAAGAAAGTGTTTCCCAGCGGCCTGTCACAGGACAGAGAATGGCCCCCGTTACCCAGAAGTTACCTTTGCATCTTGAAGAACAACTATCTGCGCTTCAAGAGGAAGAGGCGTTTCCAGTTTCCAATGAGCAGTTGCATGAATTGTTGGCGCAGCTCTCTATACTGCATGAGCAGGCGCAAGAGTTTGAGCATCGTCTTAGTATACTGACCGAGATAATCCTGCGTATTGAGCATGCACAAGACGATCATGTCAGTTTTGAGGAGGATGAGGAAGCATACGCAGCAAGTAGATAGATACCCTCAAGCCCATTGATAAAAAATGAGCAAGAGCAGGGCATCCCCTTGCGGATGCCCTGCTCTTGCTCATTTTTTACCAATATCTTTCTTCTTCCCAGGGGTCGGCGTGGTTGTGGTAGCCGCGTTGCTCCCAGAAGCCGGGCCGATCCTGCTCCATGAACTCTAAGCTATCGAGCCATTTAGCGCTTTTGTATGCGTAGAGCTTGGGTACGAGCAGACGAACTGGACCCCCGTGATCCGGCTCAAGCTCTTTTCCGTCATGTTTGAGGACGATCATCACGTCATCATCGTCCAGATCGGCAAAGGGCAGGTTGGTCGTGTAGCCTGTCCAGGATTTTGCCATCACGTATTTAGTGCTGGGAAGAGGTTTAGCTCGCTGTAAGATTTCGCGAATATGGACGCCTTCCCAGGTATTGTCATAGCGGCTCCACGTGGTCACGCAGTGGAAATCTGAGGTGAGTGTGGTACGTGGCAGAGCGAGAAACTCTTCCCAGTTTAACTCAAAGGGGTTCTCGACTGTACCGGTGATCTTGAGCTTCCAGTCAGTTGGCAGGCCCTTTGGTGTGCGCTCGTAGCTCAAGACGGGCCATTTCTTGGTCAAGTATTGTCCAGGTGGGAGACGATCTCGTCCATCGGGACGTTTCTCAACCAGTGTGGCAGATTTTTTTCCGAATAATTGCATGGATGTGCAGCTCCTTTATGGAATCCTCCGTCGTAGAGGCCGCATTTATGGCGCCCGCCGTTGGGAGTAGATACATTGCCAATATTGAACACCTCGACGATGGGCGCCATAAATGTGGCCCCTACGACGGAGGATTCAATATTTGGACGCGAAAGAAAGCAAAACGTTACAGGGTGTGCTACGTATATATTGTATATTGTACGTTGGGAATGCTTGCAAAGCTACCATTCAGAACACTACAATGGAGCACATTTATTCTGTTTTCATTTATTACAGAGCATAGCCCATCCTGGATGTCTCGCACTTGTTCGTCTCTGCCTGCTTGGGGTATGCGATTCTAAGAAACGAGGAAAGACGTTTATGGTTATTTTCCTATTGGCCCTGATTGGGGCCGTGGTCGTGGTTGCTATTCTAGCTATCGGGCGACTCGGCTTTGGACGCCGTGAGAAGTTTGATGCACGTCGGTTTTTTAGATGGCTTGCTGGATACTTTGTCTTTAACTATCTGTTCTGTCTAGCAATTCTCTATTTTTCGTTGCCTGCGTTAACCGGGCCGTTTGGCGGTTGGCAGTGGGTGCTGTGGCCACTGATTATTAGTAGTATTGCTAATCTCTTTGCCTTTGCTCGGCCCGCAATGGGCGTGTTAGAGGAAGCATCGGCAATTACACAGGGACGCTATCGCTCTTCATCGGGCAATATAGCAAGGCGCATGCCAACCAACATCTCGCGTGGGGCAGTTGCTGCCGGCATCTTTGGTCTGATCGTAGCGGGTGTCATCGGTATTCTGGCTTCTCTGTTGATTACGGTCTTTACAACTTGGTTTGATGCTAATACCAAGGTATTAGCGGCTATTCCTCACGTGATTATGCATGCTTCGCCTCAACTGCCTCCTACAGATGCGAATAATATTGTGCTGGTGAGTAATAGTGTTGCTGCCTACAAGGGGCAACAGGTGCTTGGCTCAAATGGGCAGAACTATGGTTCTGCCTACAATCTCGACTCAGCTAGCTACACGCTGCAATCAATCAATCACCACCTCTACTTCGTTGCGCCTCTGGCATATAACAACGTTTTTGCGAATCTTGCCAGCCCGACGACTCCTGGGTTCGTCGTGGTTGACGCGGAAGATCCACAGCAGGTGCCGCTCTTAAAAGCGGGAGGAAACAATACTGTCGCCTATTTGCCGGGGGCGTTACTGAACCAGGATCTGTTACGGCATGTTTACCTATCGGGCTATAGCTATGGGCGTTTGCTTGATCCTACATTAGAGCTTGACGACAGTTTCCATCCCTATTGGACCATCTCATTGATGCAGCCAATACGAGGATATGTCGGTGATATGCTCACTGAGGTGCTAATTGTAGATGCACATACCGGAGTCATCACCAAGTATAGTCCGGACAAGGTGCCGACGTGGGTGGACCGTGTGCTTCCCTCTGGTACTGTCTCACAATATCTGCAATGGTGGGGTCTCTATCACGCTGCACCTTGGTTTAATCCATCGGGAGCTGGTCAGCAGACACCAGCGAGTGATCCGGAGCTACTTTATAATAGCATCGATCAACCTGTCTGGCTGGTCCCAATGACCTCATCATCTGCAAATGATAACTCTAGTACTGGCGTGTTCCTTTTCAATACGCATAAGAACGAGGCAGATTTCTACCCTCTATCGGGTATTGGTATTGGTAGCAACGTCGATAGCACATTTTCTTCGACACGCGCCAATATACGCGGTTATACGGTTGCTAGTAGGCAGTTGTATCAGATTAATGGTGTGCCAACATGGGTAGCGATCTACGTACAAGGTACAGACAGTGGTGGAGCCATTTTCCAGGATGTAGGTATTGTTGACGCCAGGAACTTGAATGGAAGTAACGTGCAATTTGAAACAACGTTGTCAGCTGCGTTACAAGATTATCAACAATGGCTGCAAGGTAATGGTGGAGGTGGAGGGAGCACATCTGCTGGGACAACGCAGACCTTAACGGGGAAGGTGTTGCGTATCTCGCCCGTGCAACAGGGGACGAATACGGTCTATTATATCCAGATAGCGGGCCAGAAGATTATCTTCACCGCGAGCCTGAGTCTCTCGCCCAAATTGCCACTGGTGCAAGCTGGTGATACAATTTCTGTCACGTATATTAGTACAAGTGGAACAGTGATAAATCTCAAGACCTTTGATGATACGACCATCAATCTAGGTGACGAGACGCCCACTGCTGGTGCAACACCCAAAGGAGGAGTGACACCTACTCCATAATAGCCATCACTTACAGAAGCCAGAAACAATTTTTGGGAGTTCCAGAGGAGGATATTAGCAAACTACATAATCCATGTAGTTTGCTAATGTCCTCTTTTTCCCCGTCATCTCCTCTTTTTACATTGCAATTATGTATTTTACACAAGATATAATTAGGTTTTGCGCCTAGCTAAGAACTTATCTCTCAGTATGTTAAATATAAAGCAAAGTACTCGTTATAAATATGCAAACATATAGATTTGACAATAGAGTCAGGAAAAAGATAATGCATGGGGGAATTAGGATATGCAATCATCTCTAAGAGTGAAGTTGTCGTATGTCATAATAATGCTTGTGCTTCTGGCAGGAGTTGTATGGTATTTCATGCAACCCAACGATATTCAATCGCATGTACATGCGTCACAGCCCGCTTCTATAGCAACCCGACAAAGATCATCATCTTATAGCACGCAATCTGACGGTCCTTATACGGTACAAACAGATAGCGGGTATCTACGCGAGCTATTCAAACGTATTATTCGAATTGTACAACGAGCCACATTATTATAACTCCTCATCTTCTGTACAATGGTCATGCTGGCTGTCAGGGTGTAGTGTTACTAACGACATGCAGACATCTCAAGATTGTCAATGCACAAAAACATTTGGCTACCAAAGTGTCGGGATGCAGACACTCGTTGATACTGTGCGTGCTACTGGTGCCACTAATCTTGTATTAGTTGGGGGCCTGAATTATGGATACGACTTGAGTATGGTGCCGCAGTACTCTATTCATGGTTCTAACGTCGTTTATGACACGCATCCCTATCCCTATGAACAGAAACAGTCTGACATGTGGGACAACTCTTTCGGTAATCTAAGAGTCTGTTTGAAAAGTCAGACAGGTCGGCTTCTAGAG
>JRHI01001600.1_pt1 | contig 18268 bp, 18 predicted proteins | sample 215371 | NCBI WGS metagenome assembly JRHI01 (sample SAMN02929681, study PRJNA255918) | sediment metagenome | biome: cave system; feature: Ice Cave; material: Sediment; isolation source: sediment from deep within a dark volcanic ice cave with no known source of... ...
CGCCCACCCGTTACACCACTACATACGACTTGACTTGCGAGCGGCATGACTGCCTCCGTAGTTGAGATCAGTACACGGCCCGCTGCTCCCACCCCGTGACCCCCGAGCCCCAATGTTCATGGTACCTGATGCGGTGAGCCAGGCGCAAATACAAATGCCTTGGACGCCACCCTTCCAGCGCGCCCGGGGCCTCGTGGCCGCCGAACCGACAGCGCCCGTTAGGCGATGCCGTGTGCGAGGTCCGTTCTCGGTGTGCTAGGTGTAGGAAAGGTTGGCCTCGCCCGGCCCGACTGCCCACATGCGCGAGGGGTCGGTTGGATCGCCACCAATGTGACTGTTGGACAGTTCCGTTGCCGCAGCGTCCGACCTGCTTCGCCCCAGACTCGGCGAGACCTCGAGGTCGAGGCGAGAACCACCTCAGGCCCCTGACCCGAGCACGGGGGGTCGGTCGCGGCGACCTCGGGCGCGCCTCCGCTCGCGCAACGCGAGCCCGAGCCCGAGCAGCGTGATCATCAGGTATACGCCGCCGGCCGCCAACGCCGCCGGGCTCGTCAGGTCATGGATGCTGCCCCCGAGCGCCGCGTAGGCGAACGTTCGCGGCGCAGCGCCGATTGCCGTCGCGGCGGCGAAGTCGCGCAGCTTGACCGGCGTCAGGCCCGCCGCGTAGTTGACCAGCGAATACGGGGCGCCCGGGATGATCCTGGCGTAGAGGACCGAACGAAAGCCGCGCCGCCCGACCCAGGCCGCCAGGCGCTGAACCCGGGGCCCGCCGACCCTCGCAACCAGGTCACCGGCGGCGTAGCGACTGAGCGTGAAGGCAAGGGCTGCGCCCAGCACGGCCCCGCTCAGCGCGAGCAGCGTTCCCTCCAGGGTCCCGAACAGCAGGCCGGCCGTCCCTGCCAGCACCGGCCCGGGGAAGCATGCCGCTGTCAGCACGGCGTACAGCAGAACGAACACGACCGCCACCCGCACGCCCGAGCCGCCGCCGAGCCAGCCGCGCACGCGCGCACCCGAGAGCGGCACGGTCAGCGCGATCGCCGCGAATGCTGCGAGGATCACCAGCGCGAGCCCGGCGAACCGGACCAGCGGATGGACGCGCGCCCAGCGGGCGCTCACGCCGCGGCGGACGCGCGAGCGTAGAACGCCGCCTCGGCCCGGCCGAGCTCGGTGACCGGCGGCTCGTCGAAGATCCATTCGCGGGCGATCCGGTGCCAGTTCCCCCGCGCGCGCAGCTGGCCCATCACCGCGAGTGTGAGGACCTCGGTGCGGCGGCCGAAGAGGTGGTCCGGCGGGAGCGTCTCCTGACGCATCGCCGCGTAGTGGCGCGAGCGCGGGTCGGACAGGTCGGTCATCACCTGCGTCGCGATCTCCGGGCTCAGCTCGACCTCGTCGTCCTGCGTGAACCACCAGGTCAGATCGCGCGCCTGGGCGATGATCTGCTCCGGGTCGTGGCGCTCGGGATCGACCAGGAAGCCGCCGGCCGCGAGGTGGCTGACGAGGCCCTCGCCGTCGCCCGCCACCGTCAGCCGCTCGGCTGCCAGCTCGAACTCGGCGACCGCGACATCGACCCGCTTGTAGAGGCCGAAGTCGATGAACGCGACGCGGCCGTCGTCGAGCAGCATGAAGTTGCCCGGGTGCGGGTCGCCCGAGAACTGGCGGTGGCGGTACATGCAGCCGAAGTAGAAGCGGAAGACGATCTCCCCGAGCCGATCCCGCTCGCCCTGCGGGGCGTCCTTGAGGACCTCGAAGCCACGCCCGCGAACGAACTCCGTGACGATCACCCGCTCGTGGCAGAGTGAGCCGATCACCGCCGGGATGAAGATGAACGGGTGGCCGGCGAAGATCCGAGCCATCGCCCGCTGGTTTGACGCCTCGAGCTCGTAGTCGAGCTCCTCGCCGATCCGCTCCTGGATCTCCGCGGCGATCGCGCGCGCATCCATGCCCGGGGCGACCCGCTTCATCAGGCGCATGATCAGCCCGAGATTCTGCATGTCCGATCGCACGGCTCCGGCAACACCCGGGTACTGGACCTTCACGGCCACCTCGCGCCCGTCGTGCAGACGCGCCCGATAGACCTGCCCGATCGAGGCCGCCGCGATCGGCTCGGTGTCGAACTCGGCGAAGACGTCGCCGAGCGGCTCGCCGTACTCGGACTCGATCACCTTGCTCATCTGCGCGAACGAGACGTGGGGCGCCGAGTCGCGGAGCTCGCCGAGCTTGCGCTGGAACTCCTCCCTGTATTCCTCCGGAACCAGGCCGACGTCGAGGAAGGACATCACCTGGCCGAGCTTCATCGCCGCGCCCTTCATCGTGCCGAGCGCCGTGACGATCTGCTGGGCAGTCTGAATCTGGCGGCGGTCGAGCGCCGCACGGGACGCCTCCTCGTCACGGGCGACGTTGGCCGCCCGGGTGCCGAGCTGCTTCACCGCCTGACCGGCTGCCAGGCGGCCCAGGGTGGCTGAGCGCCGCACGCGCGAGGTCGGAATCTGTTCGCCGGTCACTTGCCACCAAGAGTAGGCGTTAGCGACTGCTCCGAGCTAGCGCCTACGTTCGCTGGACCTGCGAGCCGCCGACGATGTCGTCGCGGCCGTCGGGCCAGCGAATCCACGCCTTGTGCCCGCCGTCGTAGTCATCGCCCCAGAGCACCAGGGTCGCCGGCTCGCCCATCGCCCGGCACTGCGCCTGTCCTTCGCGATCGAGGCCGCGCCAGACGCGGATGAACGAGTTGTTCTCCCACTCGCGGGCAACCGTCGTCGAGTCGGTATGGCCGGGGTGGATCACCGTGCGGCGGTCGAGCTCCATCAACGTGCCCATGATCGAATCCTTGAGGTCCTGATAGCTCGTGTGGCCGGGGGCGCGCACACCGCCGACCGAGTTGCGAAAGAGGGTGTCGCCGGTGAAGACGGCGAGCTCGCCGTCATGTTCGATCAGGAAGGACAGCATGCCGGCTGTGTGGCCCGGCGTGTGCAGCGGACGGATCTCCAGCTCGCCGATCGACAGCCGCTCGTTTGCGGCGACGGTGCCCGTCGCGCCCTTGACCAGCTCGAGCTCGAGCGGGTGGATCAGCACGGTCAGCTCGGGCCAGCGCTTCTTCAGCGCCGGCAGCTCGCTGACGTGATCGAAATGGTGATGGGTCAGAAGCACGTGGGTCGGCGTCACGCCGAGTCGCTCGGCCGCGGCAATCAGTGGCGCCACCGGTCCGCCGGCGTCCAGGATCAGCCCTTCACCGCCCTCCCGATCGCAGACGAGATACGTGTTCGAGAGGAACTGCTCGTTCATCGAGCGCTCGACGATCATCGGCGGCATCGTCTCACGTCGCGCAGCTCGACGCCGATCCGGCGTTCGCTAGGCTTGAACCGTGAAGCTCGTCCACACCTGCTATCGCATCGGCGACATCGACCGCTCCGTTTCCTTCTATGAGACGCTCGGCTTCGAGGAGCTCCGGCGGATGGCGATCCGCGACGAGGCGATCAACGTGTTCATGGGGCTTCCCGGGGACGGCGGTCGGCTCGAGCTGACCTACAACCACGGCGTCGACCACTACGAGCTCGGGACCGGCTACAACCACATCGCGATCGACGTCGAGGATCTCGACGGGACGCTCGCGCGGCTCGCCGGTCACGGAATCGAGCCGGAGAAGCCGCCGTACTCGATTCGCGCGGGCGGCTCGCGCCTATGTTTCGTGCGCGACCCCGACGGTTACCGGATCGAGCTGATCGAGCGCAGCAACTACTGAGCCGGACCGGCGTGCGTGCCCGGCGCCGGCGCGGCTGCGGAGCCGCTCAGGCGCTCGGCTCGGTCGTGCGTGGCCCTACCGGCGCGAGCGGCTGCTGCGCCGGCGCTTCGATGCGAACCAGCTCGGCGACCTCGTTCTCGATTCCGTAGGCGGACCCGTCGCAGTCGATGCGAAAACGCTTTGGCGCCACCCGCTCGTCGGCCAGCACCGGAATGCCCCAAAGCTCATCCCACCCGAACAGCTCGTGGTTGCCGGGGTTCAGCAGGATCGCCCGCGGGGCCATCGGACACGTCTCGGCGTGCGTGTCGACGCCGCGACGGATGAACTCCAGCATCTCGGCTTCGAGCGACGCCATCTTCCGACACGCTAGACGATCCGACGCCGCGTCGACGGCTGATCGATGTGGCACCTCGATCTTTCGTCCAGCCGACGCCAGGCGAATTCGAGGCAGTCCGGCGGGGTGGCCGAGACGGGAGGCATGTACTCCTCCCGCCTTCGACTCCTCCCCGTACTCCTACTGGCGCTCTCGGTCGCGTTGTTCGGCGCAGCGCCGGCAGGCGCCCGTACGAGCAGGATGGCCAAGCACCGTCACGCGACGGGCAAGCGCCACCACAAGTCCGCCAGGCACCACGGCCTGCGGCAGACCACGCTCCCGCAGGGCGCATCGGCTCCGGCGCCGCAGAGCGGGGCCACGGCGACGACGTCGGGAGGCGACAGCGGGGCGCCCGGGTCGGCGAGCACGGCGGGCGGCCAGCCGCCGTCCGGGCCATGCGCTAACAGCAGCCTGATCCCAGATCAGGGCAACCTCGGACTCGTCCGCGACGCCACCCTCTGCCTGGTCAACCAGCTGCGGGCCGAGCACGGCGTGGCCGCGCTGCGCGTCAACGCGACCCTCGCCCAGATCGCACAGCCCTATGCGCTGAAGATGGTCGCCGAGAACTTCTTCGCACACGTCACCCCGGGCGGGCAGACACCGCTCGCCCGCTTCCTGCTCTCCGGCTACATCCCCGGCATCGTCACCTACAGCGTCGGTGAGAACATCGGCTGGGGGACCGGTTCGCTCTCGACCCCGGCCGCGGTCGTCGCCGGGTGGGTCCACTCGCCCGAGCACTTCGCGAACATCCTCAACGCGAACTTCCGCGACACCGGTATGGGCGTCGCCCCGGCGGCCCCGGCATCGCTCGCCAACGGCCAGGCCGGCGCTACATACGACCAGGAGTTCGGCTCCGTCCTGCTGTAGCACCGGGCCGGGTCGCTGGGACGCTGAGCTCTGCGGCGACTCGGGCGACCCGGCGTTTTGGCATGATCGCTCCGCGTGCGTGGCCGACTGGGCGCCCCGCCGCGGTGGAGCATGGGAGGCTTGCGCATGTCGAGAGGCGCCAACCCCGCTGCCGGCGCGGACTTGGACGAGATTCGCCAGGCGACGGACTCCAAACGCGCCGTCCCGAGCGAGCTTGCAGCGACCGCGGCCGTGGTCATCGGCGCCGCGCTGGTCACCGCGTACCTCGGTTTCGAGGCCGGCGGCTACTTTCCCGGATCGACGTCGGTCGCAAGTGTCGGCCTCGGCCTCGCGCTGATTCTCAGGGTCGGGCTGGCCAAGCACCCGTTCGAGGGCCTGCGCCGACAAACGGGCGTCGCACTCGCCGCGCTCGCGCTGCTCGCGATCTGGACGTTGATCTCATCAAGCTGGTCCCACGCGCCCGGGCGGGCGGTGCTCGAGGCGAATCGAACCCTGCTCTACCTCGCCGCGCTCGTCCTCTTCGGTTCGCTCGGGCGCCGCCCAGGCCGGCTCGCGGCGCTCGCCGGCGGCGTGGCGCTGGGGAGCACGATCCTCGGCGCAGCCGGGTTTCTCACGCGGACGCTCCCGCGCGCGTTCCCGACCGGCCCGGATGCCGCCTACGCGCGGCTCTCATACCCGTTGACCTACTGGAACGCGCTCGGGCTGATGTGCGCCGTCGGGATCCTGATCTGCCTCGGCCTCTCCGCGGCCGGGCGTGTGCCGCGACTCGCGCGCATCGCCGCGGCCGGGGCGGTCCCGGTGCTCGCCGCCGCGCTGCTGCTCACGTTCTCGCGCGGGGCGATCGCCGCCGGACTGGTCGGCTTGGTCGTCCTGTGCGCGTTCACTCCAAACCGGCGTCTCCTCTTGAGCCTCCTGCCGAGCGCTCCGGCGGCGGCGTTCTCCTGCCAGGCCGCATACGCGGCCACGGCGCTCGCCGGGCAGGATCCGACGGGGCCGGCCGCGGTCTCCCAGGGCCGCCACGTCGCGCTCGTCGTCGCGCTCAGCACCGTCGGGGCGCTGGTGCTCCGCGCCGGCCTCTCGCGCTGGGACCAGGGACCGGATCAGCCGCGACTGCGCACGCGCCGGACGCGGCGGCTGATCGCCGGATTCGCCGGCCTCGTCGTCCTCCTCGGTGCCGGCGCCACGGCGATCGCGCTCAACCTCCCCCACGCGGTCTCACGTCAGTACCAGCGGTTCGTCGTCGACCAGCCCTCGGCCGGCAAGCAGGTTCGCGACCGCCTGCTCGACCCCAGCAACGACGGCCGCCTGCCGCTCTGGCGAGTTGCAACCGACGTGTTGAGCTCGCAGCCCGTACACGGCACCGGCGCCGGCACGTTCCAAACGCAGTGGAACGTTCACCGCAGCATCGGCGGCGACGTCGTCAATGCTCACTCCCTCTACCTCGGAGCCCTCTCGGACCTCGGCCTCGTCGGGCTCGCTCTGCTGGTGATCTGCCTGACCGCGGCGGTGGGCGCGATCGCCGTCCGCGCCACGTCGCGGCGGCGCAGGAGGCCTGATCGCGCTGTCGCGGCCGGCCTGTTGGCGGCGTCGATCTGCTGGCTGCTCCACGCGGCGCTCGACTGGGACTGGGAGATGCCGGCCGTCACCTGGTGGCTGTTCGCGGCGGGCGGCCTCGCCCTCGCCCGCAGCACGGGGAGCGGTGCGGGGATCGGTTCGCCCGCCCGCCTCACGCGGCTCCTGCTGATGCTGGGGATCGGGATCCTCGCTCTGCTACCGGCCCAGGTTGGACTGTCTCAGCTCCACCTGACTCGTGCGATCGCGGCATTCCAGCGCGGCGACTGCACGACGGCGGTCGCGGCTGCCCTGAAAGCGACCTCAGACGTCTCCGCTCGCGCCGAGCCGTACGAGATCATCGGCTACTGCGACGCCCGCTACGGTCATCGCGAGCTCGCGGCGACGATCATCCAGGACGCGATCAACCGCGACCCGGAGAACTGGGAGTTCCACTACGACATGGCGATCGTGACCGGAGCCGGCGGCGGCGATCCACGCCGGGAGGCGCGGATCGCGCGCGCGCTCAACCCACTCAACCCGCTGGCTGTGAGCCTCGCGACGGCGCTCCACACGCCCGATCGTCGCCGCTGGCGGGCTGCCGTGCTCGGCGCTCCGCTGTTGGTGCCGGGTCGGCCGATCCTCTATCTGGCGGGAGCGCGCGCCTGAGTCGATCGGGGCCGAGGCGCGGGAAGCGCTCGAGCCGACGACGTGAACGCGCGAACGGTCCCGGGACAGGTTCGGCGCCAGAAAAGATCCGGGCCTCGAAACGAGGCCCGGATCCGTCAACGTCGTCGCGGGGTGCGCGTCAGCTCCGCGGCCGATCGTGCGGTCGGCTTCCGACGCGCCGGGCAATCAGCCCGGCAACCAGGAGCGACAGGCCGATCAGCAGGATCGGGATCACCGCGAGACCGGTGAACGGAAGACGGCCCCTTGTTGCGGGTCCGGCCTGCGCCGCCTGCTGATCCGGCAGAACTCCTCCGCCGGCGCCTGGCTTGCCCCCGGCGCTGTTGTCGGGCTGGACGCCCCCGCCGGGGCCGGCCCCGTTGCCGGTGTTGTCGGCCGGCGCCGATCCGGCGGCAGGCTGCTGCGTGCCGTATTGGGCGATGCTCGCGCTGCCACTCGACGCGAGCCCGGAAACACCGAGCGCGGTGGCGCCGGTGCTCAACAGCCCGCCGGCCGCGATCGCGGCGACGACGGCAGCGCGCGAGCGGACGAACCGAGCCCACGGTCGCGACTGCTGACGGTTTGCGCGCGCCAGCACCCGCACCTTCAGGCGGTCGAGCTCGACCGGCCCAAGCCCGGGATGGGACTCGCGCAGCATCGCAAGCTCGCGGTCGAAGTCTTCGTGTCCGTCGTTATGTAGATCGTTCATGTCAGCTGAGACGAACGACGCCCGCAGTTCCTTACCGACCGGCCCTAAGATTGCGCCGATCGAGGACTCAGACTTCGAGCGACTCTACGACGAGCACGCCCAGGCGCTGTTCGGCTTCCTGCTCTATCGCACCGGGGATCGGGCGCTGAGCGAGGATCTCCTGGCCGACACGTTCGAGAAGGCGCTGCGCAGCCGCGCCGGACCGCGCCGACGGGCCGGCGCTGAGAAGCCCTGGCTCTACACGATCGCGCTCAACTGCCTGCGCGACCACGCCCGACGGGGGAAGGTCGAACGGCGGGCGCTCGATCGCCTGGCGGCCGATCCGCCCGGGCTGGACGCGCACGCTGGCGGCGAGCTCGTTGCGGTCGAGGATCGCGATCGGCTGCGCCAAGCGCTGGCGTCCCTGACGGACGAGGAGCGCGAGGCGATCGGACTGCGCTTCGGTGCCGAGCTGACCGTGCCGGAGATTGCGCGTCTGCTCGGCGTCCCGCTCAGCACGGCCGAAGGCCGGGTCTACCGCGGTCTGCGCAAGCTCCGCGAGCTCGTCTAACAGGGCAGGACCGCCTCAGCTGTCCGCCGCGTCCCCCGAGGCGAGCACGGCCCCGTCACGGGCCACCAGCGCGGCGTAGTGGCCGCCCTGTTCGAGCAGCGCGTCGTGGGTACCGCGCTCGACGATCCGCCCGGCGTCGAGCACGACGATCTGGTCGGCGTCGCGGACTGTCGAGAGGCGGTGGGCGATCGTGATCGTCGTGCGGTCCTCCGAGAGGCGGTCGAGGGCCACCTGGACAGCCCGCTCGGTCTGGGTGTCGAGCGCGCTGGTCGCCTCGTCGAGGACGAGGACCGGCGGGTTTCGCAGCACCGTCCGGGCGATCGCGATGCGCTGCTTCTCACCGCCGGAGAAGCGGTAGCCGCGCTCGCCGACGACCGTGTCGTAGCCGTCTGGCAGCGCGGCGATCATGTCGTGGATCGCGGCCACCCGGGCAGCGGCCTCGACCTCCTCGTCCGTCGCCTCGGGTCGCGCGAAGCGGAGGTTCTCGCGCACGGTCGAGTGGAACAGATAGGTCTCCTGTGAGACGACTCCGACCGTGGCGGCCAGCGAGGCCAGGCTGGCTGCGCGGACGTCCACCCCATCGATCGTCACGCTCCCGCGCTCGGGCTCGTACAGGCGGGCGATCAGGTAGCCGAGCGTCGTCTTGCCCGAGCCGGTCTCGCCGACGACGGCCGTGCGGGTACCGGCGGCCACGACGAGATCGATGCCGTCGAGCGTCCACGGCCCGTCCGGGTCGTAGCGGAAGCCGACGTCGCGCAGCCGGACCTCGCCGAGCAGCTCCTCGGGGCGCAGCTCGACCGGGTTCGCGGCCTCGGCGATGTCGACCGGCAGGTCGAGATACTCGAAGATCCGGTCGAACAGGGCGAGCGACGTCTGGATGTCGACACCGACCGACAGCAGTTGGCCGATCGGGAAAAGCAGGCGGGTCTGGATCGTCGTGAACGCAACGACCGTGCCGAGCGTGATCCCGCCGCTGACCCCGGCGAACCAGTAGACGGCGGCGGGCATCACGGCGAATGTCATCTGCACGACGGCCATCCGCCAGCGTCCGGCCATCTTCGAGCGGACCTCGAGCTCGGCGAGCTGCTCGGACTCGCCGGCGAAACGGCGGCCGAGGTCATCGGCGCGCCCCATCGTCTTGCCGAGCAGGATCCCCGAAACCGAGAGGGACTCCTCGACGAGCGACGACAGGTCGGCCATGCTCCCCTGGCGCTTGGAGGCGATCCGGCGGCGCTCCTGGCCGACGCGGCGGGTCAGCCAGACGAAGAACGGCAGGAGGATCAGCGAGAACACCGCCAGGCGCCAGTCGAGCACGATCATCGCGACGATCGTCGCGATCACGGTCGTCACGTTCGAGGCGATCGACGTGGCCGTGTTGGTGACGACGTTGTCGATCCCGCCGATGTCGTTGGCGATCCTCGACTGGACCTCGCCGGTCCTGGTCCGGGTGAAGAAGGCGAGCGACATCTTCTGCAGATGGCGGTAGACGGTCGTGCGCAGGTCGTGCATCACGCGCTGACCAACGATGTTCGAGAGCCACGTCTGGGCGACGCTCAGCGCGCCCGAGACGACGGCGATCGCGATCATCCCGAGCACCAGGAGGCTCAGCAGAGTGAGGTCCTTGTGCGGCGGCAGGGCCCGGTCGAACAGGGTCTGCACCAGGAACGGCGAGAGCGCGCCGAGGCCGGCCGAGATGACGATCAGCCCCATCACGGCCGCCAGCCGGCGGCGGTAGGGGGCGAACAGGCCGAAGATGCGCTTGCGCACCGCCGGGGTCACCGGGCGCGGCGGCGGGGCGTCCGGGTCGACGACGACGGTGGGCTCGCCGTGCGAGCTCACCTTGCCTGCTCCTCGTCGAGCAGCCGCTCGAGCAGCGCGGCCGCCCGTTCGAGCGTTGCGAGCTCCTCGGGGTCCAGTCCGCGCAGACCGCGGGCGAGGTAGGCGTTCTTGCGGCACGCGGCCGAGGCGAGCAGCCGGGCGCCGCGGGGCGTGATCGCGACCCGGTAGGAGCGGCCGTCATCGGGATCGGGGTCGCGGCTGACCAGCTCGGCCTGCTCGAGGCAGGCGATGAACCGGGTCGCGGTCGGGCGCTTGACGCGCTCGCCGTCGGCCAGCTCGCTCGGCGTCAGCGGCCCCCGGTGGGCGATCGCGATCAGCGCAGCGGTCAACGACGGCGACAGGCCGGTGTCGGCCTGCTGGCGCAGGCGGCGAGCGGTGCGCACGAGGGCGACCCGCAGGCGCGCGGCGAGCTCGGTCGGGTCGAGCGCGGTTGGGTCGAGCGCGGTTGGGTCCGGCGTCGCGGCCCGCGTTGTCTGGAGAAGTTGTTCCATGATCTAATTACCTGGCGGTAGCATAGCAGAGGCATCAGAGCACTCTCGAGAGGAACGCCTGCGTCCGTGGATGGCGGGGGTGCTCGAGCACCTCCCGTGGCGGACCGGTCTCGACGACGACGCCCGCGTCGATGAACACGACCGTGTCGGCCACCTCCCGGGCGAAGCCCGTCTCGTGGGTCACCACGATCATCGTCATCCCGTCGCCCGCCAGCTGGCGCATCGCGGCGAGCACGTCGCCGACCAGCTCCGGGTCGAGCGCCGAGGTCGGCTCGTCGAAGAGCATCAGCTTCGGCGCCATCGCCAGCGCCCGGGCGATCGCCACCCGCTGCTGCTGGCCGCCCGAGAGCTGGGCCGGGTAGACCGAGCGCTTATCCGCGAGGCCGACCCGGTCGAGCAGCTCGCCCGCCTGCTCGACCGCCTCCCGGCGGGCGAGCTTCCGCACCCGGATCGGCGCCTCGATCACGTTTTCGAGCGCCGTCATGTGCGGGAAGAGGTTGAAGCGCTGGAAGACCATGCCGATCTCAGCCCGCTTGCGCGCGACCTCGGCCTCGCGCAGCTCATACAGCTTGCCCTGGGACTCGCGGTAGCCGACCAGCTCGCCGTCGACCGACAATCGCCCGGAATCGACCTTTTCGAGGTGGTTGATGCAGCGCAGGAACGTCGACTTGCCCGAGCCCGACGGCCCGAGCATGCACATCACCTCGCCCGGCGCGACGTCGAGCGTGATCCCGCGGAGCACGTCCAAGCGCCCGAAGCTCTTGTGGACGCCGGCGGCGCTGACCATCGGCGGGCTCACCTGCCGGCCGACCCGCGCCCGAAGCGCCGCTCGAGGTGGTACTGGCCGACGTAGAGCACGCTCGTCAGCACCAGGTACCAGACGCTCGCGACGAGCAGCAGCTGGATGATCTTGTAGTTGACGGCATAGATTCCCTGCGCCGCGTAGAGCAGGTCGGCCAGCGCGATGAAGCTCACCAGGGATGACGTCTTCAGCATCGAGATCGTCTCGTTGCCCGTCGGCGGGACGATCACCCGCATCGCCTGCGGGAGCACGATCCGGCGCAGGGCCGCCAGGCGCGTCATGCCCAAAGACTGAGCCGCCTCGGCCTGACCTTCGTCGACGGAGATGATCCCCGCGCGGACGATCTCGGCCATGTACGCGCCCTCGTTGAGCCCGAGCGCGAGCAGCCCGACGACGAACGGGTTGGTGAACGCGTTCGCGTCGAACTGGAGGAACTGGGGACCGAACGGGATCCCGAGCGAGATCCGCGGGTAGAGCGCCGAGATCGAGTTCCAGAACAGCAACTGGACGAGCACCGGCGTGCCGCGGAAGAACCAGATGTAGAGCCAGCTCGAGCCGGAGACCAGGCGATTCGAGGAGCGGCGCATGACTGCCAGCACGACCCCGAGCGCGATGCCCGCGGCCATCGCCGCGACGGTCAACTCGATCGTCAAGAGGACGCCCCGCAGAATGCGGCCGTCGAACAGGTAGCTGCCGACCACGTCCCACTCGAAGCGTGGGTTGGTCGCCAGCGAGCGTCCGATGCCGACGGCGACGAAGGCGACGAACGCCGCCGCGATCCAGCGGCCCGGCCGGCGGACCGCAACCGCGGTGATCTTCGCCTCGGCTGCGGGCGGCAGGGGCAGCTCGCTGGAGTCTGGCGCGAGCACCCGGGCGGTCCGCCGGGACTACCCGGCGGCCCCGTTTATCTTCGGGTCGGCGATCGCGCCCGCGCCGACGCCCCACTTGTCGAGGATCCGCTTGTAGCCGCCGTCGGCGATCAGCGCCTTGAGGGCCGCGAGCAGCGGCTCCGCCCGGGCGCTTCCCTTCGGCAGGGCGATCCCGTACGGAGCCGTCCCGTAGGGCGAGCCGACCAGGCGCAGAGCGCCGCCGGACTGCTTGACGGCGTAGGCCGACACCGGCGAGTCCGCCATCCCGACGTCGGCCCGCCCGCTGCGCAGGGCCAGGTTCGCTGCGTTCTGGTCGGGAAACACGAGCACCCTGACGGCCTTCTTGCCCGCCGCCGTGCATTTCCCGCTCTGAGCCGTGGCTTCGGTCTGCTGGGTCGTGCCGCTCTCGACTGCCACGGCGTGCCCGCACAGGTCGGCCAGCGTGCCGATTGCGCTACCGCCCTTGACCGGCGCATAGAACGACGTCCCGGCGCTGTAGTAGGTCACGAAGTCCAGGGTCTTCTCGCGCTCGCGGGTGTCGGTCAGCGAGGAGATGCCGATGTCGTACTTGCCCGCGGCGAGCCCGGGAATGATGCTCGCGAAGTTGGCGTTGACGAGCTTCACCTTCAGACCCATGGCCTTGGCGAGCGCCGCCATCAGATCCGCATCCATTCCGACGACGGTGTGCCCGTCGGAGGAGAGGAACTCATTCGGGGCGTACGTCGCGTCCGCGGCGGCGACGAGCGACGTCTTCGCGGTAGCGCCGCAGCCGGCGAGCGCGCCGAGCCCCAGCAGGAGGATCGCCGCAGGACCGACGAGACGACGCATCCGCAAGGGCATGGCGGAACCTCCGTTGACTTGACCACGAACCGTCACGCCAGCATACGGCGCCCGCGACGGTAAGTGAAGAACCCGGTCGGCCTAGATTCCGCGACGGTGTGTCACGTAGGGGATCGTGCGCAGCAGGATCTTGATGTCGATCCACAACGACCAGTTGGCGACGTAGAGGGAGTCGAGCCTGACCATCTCGGCCAGCGGCACGCGCTTGATGCCGAGCGTCTGCCACGGCCCGGTCATGCCCGGGGTGAGGTGGAGCCGACCGCGATCGAGCCCGTGCACGAGGTCGTCCTCGGCGAGCACGAGGGGACGCGGCCCGACCAGGCTCATCTGGCCGCGAAGGACGTTGATCAGCTGCGGCAGCTCGTCGAGGTTCGACTGGCGCAGCCAGCGGCCGGTTCTCGTGATCCGCGGATCCGCGGCGATCTTGAACAGGCCCTCGGTCTCGTTGAAAGCCATCAGGCTGGCCTTCATCCCCTCGGCGTCGTCGATCATCGTGCGGAGCTTGATCATCCGGAACGGCTTGCCGTCGCGCCCGACACGCGTCTGGCTGAAGAACGCCCGGCCTGGGCTGTCGAGGCGGATCGCCACCGCGGCGACAGCCATGATCGGGGCCGCCGCGAGCAGCAGAAGGCACGTCCCGAGCAGGTCGAATGAGCGCTTGAGCGCGGCCGAGGACCGGGCCAGGCCCAAGCGCGGCACGCCGAGCAGAGTGACTCCGCCGAGGTCGTCACAGACGACCGAGCTCCCGACCGCCTCGAGGATCCCCGGGAGCAGGCTGACGCGCAGGCCCGTCTGCTTGGCCCGTCGCACGAGCTGGACGGTCTGCTCGGATCGCATCGTGTCGTTGGGCGCGATGATGATCCGGTGCGCCCCCTCGGCGGCGGCGGCGACACGCAGCGCAGTCTCGTCCGCGAGGGCCCGGTCGAGCGCCAGGGCGCCGACGAAGCAGACACCGGGATGGTCGAGCGCCCGGGCCTCGAGACGATCGAAGGCGCGGCTGTCGCCGAGCACCAGGCAGCGCTCGACCGGCGAGACATCCGCCGCGAAGTGCCGCGCCAAAGTCCTGGCGCTGGGAATGCTCAGCGCGAGCGCGAGCCAGAGCGAGACCATCTCCAGCGTGCTCACGGCGCCGACCACCATCAGATGTCGGGTCGCCCAGACGACGAGCGTGAACAAGGCGGCGAGGTTGATCAGCCGCGGCAGCTCGTCGATCGTCGACTTGTGCACCACGAGCTCGTCATGGTCATAAAGTCCGAGCAGCTTGGCCGTCAGCACGATCAGGGGGAGCAGGGCCAGGTAGGACCAGCGGACGGGGTCTCCCCCGATCAGGCCGATCGCCAGCGGCATCGAGATCGCCGCGGACGTCACGTCGGCCACGACGAGCGCTAGACGGTAGTTGTGCTCGCGCCGGCGCATCTGCTCGAGCGGGTCGGACTCGAGCGGCAGCCGGCGCCAGTCGCCGGAGCAGCGCGCGGGGAGCGCGAGATCGACCCTCGGCGAGCCGCGGGCCGGCGGGCTTCGAACCGCCGGTCGTTGCGGCTCGATGCTGGCAGGGGCGCTCATCGGTCTGGTTGCATCGGCAGGACCGCGCCGCCCCTTGAGCGATCGACCGGGTCGCCGCTCAGCCGCCGCGCCGCGGCGGCGCCACCTGAGCCCGGCTGACGATCTCGCCGACCAGCCACTCGATCGTCGGCGCCGCAAGACCGTGTCGGTCAGCCGCTCGGAGCACCGCCCCGGCGATCGCGTCGAGCTCCGGCTCACGCCCGGCGGCGATGTCGCGCGCCATCGAGCTGCCGAGGGTCGGGTGGTCCTGTGCGAACATCGCCATCACCTTCCCCAGGTCGACCCTTGCGCCCTCGGCGACGGCCACCGCCGCGCCCTCGGCAACCGCCGCCTCGAACCGCTCCCGCCAGACCGGGTCGGCGAGGATCTCGCCGAGCAGCAGGCCGGAGGCGCTTGTGACGCAGGCCAGAGCGTTCAGCCGCACGAGCTTCGGCCACATCACCTGGGCCTCGGAATCGCCGATCCCGACGTCGACCCCGGCCGCGGTCAACCGAACGCCGAGCGCCTCGATCGCCGCCCGGCGCGCACGGTCGGCGCTCGCGAGCTCGATCCGCAGGAAGCTGCTCGAGTTGACGATCACGCCCGGGCGTGGGCGGTCGGACTCGACGCGGATCGTCGCCGCAACCGCGCGGCTTGCGAATCGGGCGCGCAGGAGCGCCAGATGGTCGATCCCGTTGAGCAGCGGCACGACCAGGCCGGGCTCACCGGCGATCCGCTCGAGCGCCGGCTCGAGGCCGCTGGCCTTGGTCGCGACGATCAGGACCTCGGGATCGACCGCCAGGCGTGTCACCACCCGCGGCCCGGCGATGAACTCGCCGAAGCGGACGCTCGAGACCCGGAGGCCGTCGCGGGCGATCACGGCGGCCGACTCCTCGCGGGCGACGACGGTCGTCGCGATCCCAGCCCGGTCGAGCAGGGCCGCGACCAGCCCACCGACGCCGCCGGCGCCGAGGATCGCGATCATCGGCCGGTCCGCCCGGTCCGGAAGTCGTGCGTTCCTGGGCGTCCGCCGCACTTCACCGAGCGCCAGAGTAACTAGATTGTGGCCGGTGAGCCTCGAGCCCGGACTCCTCGCCCAGGGATCGTGGGCGCTCGCCGACGTCGGCGCCCACTGGCAGACGGACGCCTACGACCCCGGACCGGCCGTCGGCGCCGCGGCCGACGCCGAGATCGAAGCCCTGATCGCCCGTGGCTCCCCCGCCCACGACGGGGTCGGCGCCCGCCTGGTCGGCCACACCGCGACCCCCGGCTCGCTGACGATGGAGATCCAGCCGGCCCGCTGGGCCCTGCGCCTGCTGCCGGGCGACGCCCAGCTCAGCATGGCCGGGCTCTGCGTCACCCGCGCCGCGGACGGGCGCTGGCTCGCCGGCCGGCGCTCGGCCTGGCTGGCGACGTGGCCGGGGCGCTGGGCGCTCGGCGCCGGCGGCGCCGTCGACCCCGGCGAGAACCCGGCGCAGACGCTGGTGCGTGAGCTCGACGAGGAATGGTCGGTCGCCCCCGCCCGGATCGACGCCCGCGCGCTCGTCTGCCTGCCCCACCAGCTCGTGATGTTCGTCGGCCTCGCCTGGCTCCCCGACGGCGCCGAGGTGACGCCTGACGCCGAGCACGACGCCCACGCCTGGTGGCCGGCAGACGTCGGCCGCTGGCCGCCGGAGGCCGACGAGAACCTCCGCCGGATGGCCGCGCTGCTCGACCGGCAGCCGTAGCGGCCGCGGTGGCCCGCCGCCCAGACCGGATGCTCACGTTCGCGCGCCTCGAGGCCGTCTCCTTCCTCCACTCGGCGATCTACATCGGGCTGCTCTACGCCGCCTTCCTCGGCGGCAAGCCCGAGCCGGCGACGTTCGACCTCGGGCTCGCCCACGGCGTGCTGTGGATCGGCATGTCGCTCGCCTGCCTTGCCGCCGCCCGCCGGCGCCTGATCCCGCTGCACGTGGCCGTCGCCGTCGCCGTGCTCGGCGGCTTCGGACCGTTCGTCGGCAGCGGCGCCTTCGTGCTCGAAGCCAGGCGGCGGCGGACCCGGGCGTAGCCGACCGGCCCACGGACGATCCCGACCTGCCAAGCCCGACCTGCCAAGCCCGACCTGGCGAGCCCGACCTGGCGAGCCCGACCTGGCGAGTCAATACAGTCTTCAGAGATGGCTGATACCGCCACCGTCCAGGTCGTGATGCCGCAGATGGGCGACTCGGTCTCGGAGGGCACGATCCTCGAATGGCACAAATCGGTCGGCGACCCGGTCGGCGCCGACGAGACGATCGTCGAGATCTCGACCGACAAGGTCGACGCCGAGGTGTCCTCCCCGGCCGCCGGCACGATTGTGAGCATCCACGGTGACGAGGGCGACACGATCGCCGTCGGCACGGTGCTCGCCGAGATCGCGCAGGATGACGCCGACCGCCCACAAACCTCCCCGAACGGCGGCCGGGCCAACGGCCGCGAGGGCGCGCTGACGGCCGATAGCCCGCCCGTCAAGGTCTCGCCCGTCGCCCGGCGGGCAGCCGCGTCCCTCGGTGTCGACCTGGCGTCGCTCGCCGGCTCCGGGCGGATCATGAAGGCCGACGTGCTCGCGGCAGCGACGGTGCCGGACGGCCAGGTGGTCGCGCTGCGGGGCGCCGCGGCGGCGCTCGCCCGGCGGATGGACGAGAGCCGGTCGGTCCCGACCGCGACGAGCCTGCGCACGCTGACCGTGACCGTGCTCGACGCAAGGCGCCGCCAGCTCAAGGGCGCCGGGCGGGCGATCTCGTTCACCCACCTGATCGCCCACGCGATCGCCCGGGCGGCCGCCGACATCCCGGCGATGGCCAACCACTTTGCCAAGCTCGACGGCCGGCCCCAGCGGATCGACGACGGCGCGGTCAACCTGGGGCTGGCGGTCGACGTCGAGCGGCGCGACGGCTCCCGCACGCTGATGGTCCCGGTGATCCGCGACGCCGGCCGGCTGCGCTTCGACGCGTTCGTGCGGGCGTATGGCGAGCTCGTCGAGAAGGCCCGCAGCCTGACGCTCGGCGCTGAGGAGATGACCGGCGCCAACCTGACCCTGACCAATCCGGGCGTCCTGGGCACGATCGCCTCCGTCCCGCGGCTGATGCCCGGGCAGGGGACGATCGTTGCGACCGGGGCAATCGCCTACCCGATCGGGCTCGGCGGGGCGGCCGGGGCGCTGGGCGCCGAGAAGGTCATGACGATGACCTCGACCTACGACCATCGGATCATCCAAGGCGCCGAGTCGGGGCGCTTCCTCGGGCGGATCGAGGAGTACCTTCAGGGGGAGCACTCCTTCTACGAGGACGTCTTCGCCGCGCTCGCTGTTCCGCTCGGCCCGCTGCCGGTGCGACCGGCGCCGAGCCCGCCCGCGGCGGCGCCGGCCGGCGGAGCGCTCGACGACAGCGAGGAGCTGCTGCGCGCCGTACAGGCG
>JRHI01001601.1_pt1 | contig 18268 bp, 14 predicted proteins | sample 215371 | NCBI WGS metagenome assembly JRHI01 (sample SAMN02929681, study PRJNA255918) | sediment metagenome | biome: cave system; feature: Ice Cave; material: Sediment; isolation source: sediment from deep within a dark volcanic ice cave with no known source of... ...
AAACATCTCTGGGTGTGGAAGGAAGATCCGTCTGTTGCTTCTGCACCAGGCTCGAAAACGCGCCTACCGAGACGGGACGGTATGGCTGTCGCAGCGTCAGAAATACTTCCCGGCAAGCAGATCGAGGACGAACTTCCTTGAGATACCGCAGCAGCGCGTTTCCAACCTCGGTCGTCAGCGGATACGTCTGAACTTTCTGCTGTTTGAATCGGCGGAGGACGATTTTCTCGTTTGTCCAGTCGATGTCCTCAAGCCGCAGACGGCAGACTTCGCCGACACGAAAGCCGTAGACAGCGAATAGTAGGATTACGCAGCGGCTCCTGACCTGAAGTGGCGATGAGCCTCCCACGCTCGCGAGAAGTTTCTGCACTTCGCCCCAAGAAGGCCCCTGCGGCAGATTTTCGTGAGTATAGAGACGGGGCGCATCGATGGACTCGGCGATCCCTTTGGCACACCAGTCCCTCTGGCTGGCGTAGCGGAAGAATGAGCGCAGGTACTGCACGTGGTGCGAAACACTGACTCGCTTCCACCGCCCCGCGACTTCGATCGAAAAATAAGTCGAGATGGTTTTTGGCGATACGGCAGACAACGGAATGTTCTTCCGCACCAGCCAGGAGAGGAAGGGCTTCAGAGAGCGTTTGTGGCCAAGGATCGTCGCCGCTGCGAAGCCCTTCTCATCCCTCAGAAAGGTAAAGAACTCTCCCAGGAGTTTCCCGCAGGGCATTTCCTCCGTCTTGTCCTCTAACCGGCCTAGGAAGCGCAGCCAGCTCGACGCCACGAACACGAAGTCCAAGATCGCGATTCTGGCTCGATGCTCGCTCGTTGCTTTTGACTCGCGGGTTTTCTGCCAGCGTTCTGCCAGGGCTGTCAGTGCCCCGGTTGTGTAGGATTGTTCTCTGCTCAGGTCAACATGCTTGGCGACTTCCAACAACAACCAGTTGATGACTTTAAGGCGGTGCCGGCCTCGCCCCTCTTGCACTAAATGGGCGAGGAACCGGCTTCTTTCTTCAGCGTACGGGCCGTTGCGGTACCGGGCGAGATGAAACGGGCGCTTGACGAATCGTTCGAACACGGTGGGTCTCCTTTCGCGGGAAAATCCAACGAGTATGAACTGCTTTCGTGCCGGACGGCCTCTCGTTTTCCTCGATCCAGCGGGTTGGACAGCCTCAACCTCCTGACGCTGCTTGCTGAGGAAGAGCGCTGATGGAAGAATGGCTTTTTCAGTTGGCGGTCTCTCTTGGTGCCTGGGGAGGCGTAGTCGTGGGGGTAAAAAAGAATCGGGCGCTCTATCAATTCAAATTGACTCTGCGCGGCATTCACCCGCCGATCTGGCGGCGGATTCAGGTTTGGGAAGACGCCACGCTAGCCCAGCTCCATCGCGTCTTGCAGGTGGTCATGGGCTGGGAGGACTACCATCTGTACGAGTTCCGGATCGGTCGCAAGATATACGGCGTACCTGACTTGGACGACGAGCGCAAAATCATCGATGTCAAGCGAACTCGAATCCATGCCGTTTTACCGAGCGTAGGGACCGAGTTCGAGTATGGCTACGACTTTGGGGATTACTGGCAGCATGATCTGCTGCTGGAGGCCATCCTGCAGCCCGCTCCAGATACCACGTATCCGCGCTGCATCGCCGGCGAGCGAAGCTGCCCACCGGAGGATGTTGGGGGAGCAGGCGGGCACGAGAATTACCTGGGGGCGCTGGCTGATCCCGAGCACGAAGAGCATCACGAATTGATGGAGTGGCGTGGCCCGTTTAACCCGGAAGCGTTCTCAGCCGAGCAGATCAATCGGCAACTTGAGAAGAAGTTTCGCAGTGTTCGTGAGAAGGCGGTCCCCGCCAGGCCTCAACAACCGAACACGGTAAATCATTCCAGGCCGGATGCGGCATCGTTGCTGCGGGCTCTATTGTCCGGGCCCAGCATGCTACCGAAGGAGCGAATTCGTATTAAGCCGGAGGAAACGGTCCCTTTGGAACTGAACGAGCGTGAACGCGAACTGATTGAGCGTCATACTTTCGCTGACGAGGAGTTGACGAACCGTTTGCGCGTCGTGCCCAAGACTGGCGAACGTCCCGTTTTTCGCTTTACCTTGGATGATTTGGATGAACTGGCGGGCTTCGTCGCAGCCGAAGCCAACCACGCCAAGGATAAGAAATTACAAAAGGAGTTGGACCAGCTCTGCGACCGAATTCAAGGTACTTTGGAAGGCTACACGGACGAGGACGATTGATTCAGATCGCCTTCAGTTATGTGGCCCATAAGATCCCAAAAGGTGCCAAAACCTCGCTGCTTTGACCGCTGCGCCACATAATTTTCATCGCCACATAAGTGTGCAAGTTCGTGTGCAAGCGTCGCGAACTCCTCAGCCGGAGCCTGACCCGGCAGCAGTGTGATCTTGCCTCCAGCAGAGGTGCCGCGCGCCGGGGCGATGTCCTGCGAGTATTCAAGATCGATGCCTTGCTCGGCGATAAACTTGCCGAGCCGCTCGCGGTATTCGTTCGGATCGCCATTCACGGAGCCGATTTCAGGTAGTTCTTGGCCGTCCGTTTGGCCGATGTCGAACACATAGGTGGCGCGGAAGCCGACAGCCGTGGATGATTCGTCGGTTTCGTTTTGCTCGGCGCTTTCGGTCTTGCGGCGAACTATCGGAGCAAGGATCAGGATGCCTTTTTCGCCCTTCTTCACGAATCGCCCAAGCTTGTGCCAAGTGTGAAAGCCAGCCACGTGCGTGGCCGTTGGTTTCTGCGATGCGATGAGCATTACGTTTCGAAGACTGTACCGATGGAATCGGCCAATCGCCGCGAGGTACTGCGTGAGCGTTTCGCTGCGGCCCTCGTTGAGCGCCGCGATGAGCTGCTCTGTGGCTTTGTTTGTGATTTGTTTGATTTGTTCTGACTTCATTTTCCGTTCTCCTGTGAGGTGATTTGGTTCCTTCACACAGGCAGAGGAACCAAAGCACCTGGCACACAGGAGAAGGGAGAAGCGTTGTGTTGAGGCTAGAGCGGATGGCAACGAGCGTGACAGGAAAGGGTTCACCTGGCGCGACCGTGTGCTAGAGGAAGCCGGAGTTCAAATCTCTATTGAGATTGGTTCTTTGGGAGTGTCCACGGCCCGTTCTTGGGCCAAGACATCCTGAATCGTTCGGATGTGCGTAGTGCTTCAACAGCGGGCATTAGAAACTTCTTCAACTCCTCAGTTACTTGGTCAAGTTCGGCACCGTGGTGGTCGAGGTTGCTCTTTTTCACGAAGGCCTGCCACTGCCCTCTCTTTTGCGGGTCGTCAGAGAATTCCTGCGTAAGGGCAAGCGGGACGACGGGTGGTATTTCCGTTTGTCGTCTTTGGAATGTTGCCTCGATGGCCTTGCAAAGCGAGGGGCCGCTGAACTCGAACTCGCGCGCCAATATCCAGAGATCGTAGAAGTCCTTCATGCGTGTATTGACTATTCCGAGCTTCACGAGGGCCTCTAGCTTTTCGGCGACGACTGTCTCTTTTGCGTACGCTCGAAGCCGAGCAATTGGAAAATCCAACATGCCTGGATACTGAATCTCCTCAGGGTCTGGCACGATGGCATCGCCGAAACCGATGTCCACTTGCAGTGATATTCTGGCGCGCTCCAAACGGGCCAGGAAATTCACGCGTAGCCCTTCATATTCCTGTTCTTCTTTGATCCTGGTTATCCGAACAGATGTGGGGTCGAAAACCAAACCATCGTCTTCTACAACTTGGGCGATGACATCCCCGAAGACTTTCTTCATTCGGGCAATGCTGTTGTCTCCTTGCCCTGAGAGGTCCAAGTCCCGTGTCGGTCGGTACGGTCGGTGCGTCCAGAGTTCGAAAAGTAGTGCACCTTTCAGGACAAATTGATCGCGATACTCAGACTGGCTAAAACGATAGAGGAAGCGTTCCAGACCGTACTTGGTCAGGACCAGGCCGAAGTCCTCGTGCCTCTCCTGCGCTCGATTGAACAGTTTCTGGCGCACGGACGCTGCGAGATTGCGAGGCTTTTCGCTGCTCACGATATGGACTCCAGATAAGGGCGCATGACATTTGCTACACGGCAGATTTTGGCAGCTTTCCAGATTTCATCCGTTGTTGCTTTGCGTTTACGCTTGCAGTCTCGGAGGGCCTCAAGCGCAACGTCCAGCCCTATCTTGTTTCTGTATCGGAAACAATCTGCGACCGTCTTGGCTGGAGTAAAGACGCGCACGGGGACACCCTCGATGCGGTGGTCTTGTACACCATAGGTCAGTGCTTTGCGAGAGAAACGCACAATTCGGAGTTGCAAGTTCGCTTGCTTTGGCAGGCGGGATTTCTCCCCAATGGCGAGCCAGACTTCGAAGGGCGACTGAGTTGTGAGATCGTGGAAACGGAGCGCCGAGAGCAGGCACACCACTCCTTTGGGCATGCGCTTAGACGCTTGCGCGAGGCTGTGGTGCTCCGTGGGCTTCGCGCCACGAGCAACGTAGAGTCCACGCCCCACCCTCACGATTGCTCCTCGATCCACGGCCATTCGGAGGTACAGTCGGGGAATACCATGCGCATGGAGATCTCGCGGGCGCAGTATTCCGGCGGTGCGCACAAGTTTCACAAGACGGGCCATTCGTTGATTGACCATAGGCTCTTTACTAAACGTAGGGGAATATACACAACTCCCGACATATTGTAAACCAACTTACGGTCTTGAACCTAATTCCTAATTCTATAAATCTTCGTCGTCTGATTGTCCTTTAATGATCAGAACACGAACAACCCAATCGGGAGGTATGAATCGCTTCCCATCCTTCTCGCAAGATGAGGGGGGTAAGAGCTAAGGCAGCTACGGGATCGGCCCACGCTTTACCCCAGATGACGTTGACGCCCAAGCCCGCGAGGGCAATCCAAGCCATGTAACCGCAAAGGGCGGACTCGGCGGCATCGGCCTTCAAGGCGGCACTCGAAGTAACGACTGCTAACTGGCGTTTCCGACCGGCGAGCCAAGGCATTACCAAGGCGGCAACCACTAAGACTCCGATTCCAAGCAGACTAGGCTTTGCCTCGCGATAACCGAGAAAATTCAATACCGAAGCAAACACCACAAACGCTGCCAGAGCGAATAGCAAGGCTCCCGCGATGCGAGCCGCTCGTGTCTCGTTGAGGGTGTAACGGAAGCGCCAGAAGACAACCGCCGCCGAAAGCAGCTCGATCAAGCTGTCCCCACCAAAAGCGAATAGTGCTGGACTGTGCGAACTCCAGGCAGTGCCAAGTGATATCACAGCCTCCACAGTCATCCAGACGAGGGTAAACATTTGAAGTTGGAGGACCTGTCGAGAGAGATGGGGCACCGTGGATGATGTCGTTGCTGTCATGGGTGTGCTGTCGTTCATTCTACTCTGTCGCTGCAGCCGAGCGAGTTCGCAAGATCGCTAGGCATTTGAGCAGCCTCTTAAGTGTGCCAACTTTTGTGCCCACCCTGCATACATTTGGGGGCATCCGCACACAGCTAGGTACATGCTGCGACCACCACTAAGTTGTTTTGTTTCAGTAGAAACACTGAAAGCAAGAGGGTTGTTTTGAGTGGTCCGCCTGCCTTGGGCGCAAGAGGTCGACGCTCAACGTTGAAGTTAACTGCGGCATTACGTGATGATAACTAGCGACTGCAGTGTTTCTGGCTTTTCCTTACCTTGCACAATCGGTGGGCTGCCCCGGGCGTTGGATGCAGTAATGTAATGGACTCACGCGGGAGAGCGTCAATTCCCGTCCTAAGAGTGCGGCCCGATCGTTGATGACTCGGAATTTGCACACCAGCGGCCTTGCTCGGTATCCAGCCTGGTTTATACGGCACTGTCTCGCGCTTTGTGTGCCCGAGACACAACTTCCACGAGCTTTTTCGCGACCGTGGAAATTTCCACATATCTACCGGCGCGCAAGGCCTTCAAGTCGACAAGTTCCGAGCCCATTCCCAATGCAAAACTTCCAGCGGCAAAGTAATCAGCTGCATTCATGAGACTGATTCCGCCGGTGGGGATAAAGTCAGCCTGGGGGAATGGTGCCTTGAGCGCCTTAATATACTTCGGGCCACCTAAATTATCGCAAGGGAAAATCTTGATGAGCCGCGCGCCTTCGCCCAACGCGAAAATCACTTCAGTCGGTGTCATGGCTCCTGGAATAGCGAGTTTCCTTTGGGTGAGAGCTAGTTTAAGGACCGGCAGACACAATCCAGGACTAACCAGAAATTCTGCCCCGGCATCAAGGCATTCAGCAGCTTGTTCATAATTCAAAACTGTACCGGCGCCCACAAGGATTTTCTCCCCGTAGTCGCGAACGACATCGCGAATCACCGACGGTGCTTTTGGAATCGTCATCGTAATTTCGACAACGGAGATTCCCCCGGCGTAAATCGCTCTCACTGCCTGTTGCGCTTCATCGTTATTGGCAGCGCGTACCACCGCCACGATTCCAACTTTGTTTATGCGATTCCACGATTCCTCAATATTCATGTTGTACACGCATTGAACCCAACGCGGATCTCATCTTTGAATTCGCGCCGTGTCGCCTTTCATAACCTGCAGAACTTCGCTTAACGTCGCCATACTCGTGTCTCCCGGAGTGCTCATTGCCAAGGCCCCATGGGCAGCTCCGCAGTCCACAGCCCACTGCGTATCGCGGCCGGTGAGTAATCCATAGACAAAGCCGGACACAAACGCATCTCCCCCTCCGACCCGGTCATAAATCTCTAGATTCTCACGCATCGGGGCTTCATAGAATTCGCCGGCACAACATGCAATTGCGCCCCAATCATTGCATGTAGCGGTCCGGGCCTGACGCAACGTAGTGGCGACCATTGAAAGTCCGGGAAACGCCTCAATTACTTCTTGCATCATCGCCTTGAAATTAATTTTGTTCAGATGCGAATGCTCATCGTCAGCTCCAACGACGGGGAAGCCCAAGGCGGCCGTAAAATCCTCCTCGTTGCCGAACATTACGTCTATTAGAGGAGCCAATAGGCGATTTACTTCCTGCGCTTTTGCTTTCCCACCGATCGAGTTCCAAAGTGAAGGTCGAAAATTCAGATCATATGAAATAATCGTCCCGGCGTGCTTGGCGACCTCCATCGCTTCTTTGGCCACATAAGGCGTCGTTTCGGAAAGGGCGGAAAAAATCCCGCCGGTATGGAACCAGCGTGCGCCTTCCTTAAGAAATATTTTCTCCCAGTCGATGTCTCCAATCCTAAGTTGAGATGCTGCCGTGTGGCCACGATCGGAACAACCCAAGGCCGCCCGCACACCGAAGCCCCGCTCAGTAAAATTCAGGCCGTTCCGAGTGCTTCGACCGACACCATCGTATTCCACCCATCGCACGTGATCTTGGTCTACACCACCCTGAAACATCAAGTCTTGTACCAATCTGCCGATTGGATTGTCCACTAGCGCAGTGACAATCGCCGCATCCATACCAAAACAGCGCTTTAATCCACGCGAAACGTTGTATTCGCCCCCACCTTCCCAGGCGCGAAATTGCCGTGTGGTGGCTATACGGCCGTCGGCTGGATCAAGGCGCAGCATCACCTCCCCGAGGCTCACTGCATCCCACCGACATTTCTCTTTAGCTTTGATCTTCATGTGATAGCCGCGCTACGAGGTCAATCGCTGGCTGACAGCCAGGCTTCGATTGGGATCAACTGTGATCCAGGCCGACGCACCGGGACGGCCAGAATCGCCGCAAACATGGAATGAAGTAGCCCATCCATAGCGGATTGTTTGACGAGGCGCTGACGGCCCGGGTGCTCACAAGCGATCGCGCCTGATAAACATAATGTTAAACAATGTGATGAACGAATAAGCCTTAGTTGAATTTTGGGCATACCTTTGGGCATACCAACGTAAACGCAATCTCCGCAATCGGCGGCCAGTTCTAACTCATGGCCACCCGGTTAAGAAAATAACATGGTGACTTCATGAATCAAAGGCGCAAGAAGGATTTCCCCGATGCCGAACGTCTGGGATCGAATCGATGAATCTCCAACCGATATGATGAGAGCGATTTTTCGACCCTGGATGTGGCGCAAGGAATGGGATTACGAGCAATAAAAAGAGTTTGATCTGCACGCGGGACAGCCCGGAACAGGCGTTGGTGTGCAGTAGAACACCGAGAAATCGATTGGGCAGCCCGCGCCCTTCGCGGGGAGTTCGAACTCGCAATCATGATCGAGGTTGTGGACCGAAGAGATGCATGGATCGGACTGAGTTCCGGACCTGAAAACTGATTGCGAGCGAGCCTTGGTTGGATCGGCACAATTGCATCGAGAGCGAAATGGCGCTCTTTTCCGAGTGCATGCTGAAGTATGCTCGAAACTGTTCGACACCGCCGACATTGTCAGAGACGCGATCTAAACGTGAATCGTTGGTGCGGTAGCTTCACGTAGCGGCTCTTCCCGCTCGATGCGCCTTTTGCGCTAAACTAAGATCAGAGAAAACCCGGGAGAAGCTTTTCCGCCACCACGATGGCCGCCCCCACGGCGCCCGCTTCTCCGCCCAGCCGTGAAACGATCACCTTCAAATTTCCCACCGAGCGGCGGAAAGTGCGGCCACGGAAGGAATGGAACAGCGGCTTCAAGATAAAATTCTTGGCGACTCGCGGGACTTCTCCGCCCAGAATAATGGCTTCGGGATTTAGCAGGTTGACGATCGTGGCCACGCCGGTGCCCAGATGCAAGCCGGCTTCCCAGAGTACCGTGTTGGCAAACTGATCGCCCACTTTGGCGGCGTTCACGACAGCCTCAATTGAAATTCTGTCGGGATGCTTTTCTAGAAGCGGCGCGAGGCTCGAGTGCACTCCCTGCTGCAACCCGCTCTTGATTCGGTTAATGATGGCCCAGCCGGAGGCGTATACCTCCAGGCAGCCGCGGTTTCCGCAAGAGCAGAGGTCCCCACGCTCGTCAATCGTGGTATGTCCGAGTTCGCCAGCCATGTCGCCCGCGCCAAGATACAAGCGGTTGTTGATATAAATGGCCGCCCCGATTCCCATCGAGACCACGACATAGACGAAATTCTTGCGCCCTTTCGCGTCCCCGAATTTCTCTTCTGCCAACGCCATGGTACGCACGCTGTCTTCCAGCACAACCGGAACGCCGTATTTAGCTTGAACTCGCCGCTGAAGAGGAACGTTGTTCCAGCCCGGAACCTTTGGCCAGAACAGCACCGTCCCGGAATTGCGCTCGATAACTCCCGACATCGCAATTCCTATCCCCTTCACTAAACTGTCGCTCTTGAGAGCAATGCCGAGTTCTTGATCAATCTGATCGAAGACGCGATCCTCGCCTTGGGAGATTTCTGTCCGTACTTTCTTCAGAGACAGAACTTTCCCCAAGAAGTCGGTCACGACAATGCGGGTATTCGCGCGGCCGATACGGATTCCCACCAGATGACACAGGTCGGGAACGACGTGCAACAACACCCGGCGCCGGCCGGCTATCGACGGAGAGCGTCCGCCTTCCTCGACCAGACCCCGCCGCCGCAGGTCGGCAACTAACGTGCTGATGTAACTCGGGGCAAACCCGGTTTTCTGCGCCAGCCCTGTCCGCGAGGCTTGGCCTTGCTCATAAATCGTTACCAGAACTCCCAGTAGGTCGTCTCTATTCATTCAGTCTCTGTTTGGTGTTTCGACTCCGAGCAACCGCGACAGTATAAGCTAATCGAGCTCGCGGTGCCATTTCCGTTTAATTTCCTGGAGCAGGATTGCTCCGACTGAATGCTATGTAACGTGACATTATTTCGCGATAGAGCAAACACGATTGACATAACAACTTGCAGCATTATATAAACTGGCGTGTTCACTGGCCGCAGATTGTACGATCTGGGTTATTCGGAGGCACACCAGGCGATTCGTCTTTAAGAAGCTGCAAGCAAATCATTCAATCTGAGGATCATAGGTCCTCATCTCAGCTGTTATCGAACGGGCGACCGGCGTTGTAGGGCTTTTGAATCTTGCAATTTCCGGCGTCGCTCGCCTTGTAGGCCATTCAACTTGAGGGGTTTACAGGGGCCGTCTGGAGCAGTTCCCGATATTTCTATGATAGAAAGGGCGAACACGATGAGACCGGCGAAGGGTTCGTCGCCAGACATATTCCTTGGACGTTCCCAGGTACTCGATCAATGTCTAGGTCAGCCGAGGGACCTAGGACGCCTCCAAAAGGCACTGGGCACCCTCGGCTTTTTTCTTTGCCTGACCCTGTCCGGGGGAGTTCGGCTCTGCGCGCAATCGCCCGCCGGAGTTCCGGTCTACCTCGATCCGAAGCAGCCCATCGAGCGCCGCGTGAGCGATTTGATGAGCCGTATGACGTTGAAGGAGAAAATCGGCCAGCTCAATCTGCCATGCGTGTACGTGGACGAACTCGGTAAAACCATTCCTGAAAAGGTTGAAGGCGCCAAACGATTTGCGGTCGGAACTCAGACCGACGAGATAGGCCCAGGATCTGGTTTCTTTACGCTGACCGATACGATGTCGAATAAAAACGTCATCCAAGAAGCCGAATATTTTAATGAGCTTCAGAAAATTGCCCTCACTCAAACGCGATTGAAGATCCCGCTTCTCGAGGTCGAGGAAGGCACTCATGGCGCGATGTTCCCGGGTGCCACAGTCTTTCCCGAAGGCCTGGCTATTGGCAGCACGTTTGACATGCCGCTCGTGCAATCAATCTATGCCGCCGCCGCCCGGGAGGCCCGAGCGGTTGGGATCCACGTCTTATCTACCCTGGTGCTTGAGCTTGATCGTGACCCTAGGATGGGGCGAAACGAGGAAGCTTATACCGAAGATCCTTACCTTTACTCTCGCATTGCCGAAAATATCGTCCGCGGCGCGCAAGGATCGAATATTGCCGCGCCTGATAAAGTCATCGCCTTGATGACCGATTTCCCGACTCAGAGCGAGCCTGTCAGCGGGCTGGAGCGCGGCGCCATTGAATTATCGGAACGTAGCCTCCGCGAAAACTTCTTGCTTCCTTGGAGTGCGGCGTTTAAAGCGGGTGCCTTAGGCGTCATGGCGGGATACCCGGAGATCGATGATGTGCCGGAGCACGCTTCTGAAAAGTGGAATACCGAAATCCTGCGGCAGGAACTGGGTTTTAAAGGTATCGTGGTGAGCGAAGGCAATGGCTTCGGATCGCTGATTTATGAGGGCATTGTTCCCACTCAGAAGGAAGCCGGAGCACTGTCTTTGCGCGCCGGAGTTGATGTCAACATTACCTATGAGCCTGCTTACATGGGTCCCTTGATTGAAAACATTAATGAAGGAAAGGTCCCCATGGCGTTTGTGGACCGGGCGGTTCGGCGGGTGCTGGAACAGAAGTTTCGGCTGGGACTGTTCGAGCAATCCTATACGGATCCGGCGCGGGCCGAACAAGTAGTGCGCTCGCAAGAACATCAGCAACTGGCGTTGAGGGCTGCACGCGAGAGCATCGTTCTGCTAAAGAACGAAAACCACCTGCTGCCGCTCAAGAAGGATTTGCAGTCGATTGCAGTAATCGGTCCTAACGCGGACAGCGTCTCAAACCTGCTCGGCGATTACTCGCCTCAGGTCGTTCCTCAGTCCGTGGGCACCATTCTGAATGCGATCAAGGCGAAGATGTCGCCAACTGCGCGCGTCGTTTACGCCAAGGGATGCGCCGTAAACGATGATGACAAGAGCGGCTTCCCGGCAGCTTTGCAGGCAGCCAAAAACGCCGACGTGGCGATTGTCGTAGTGGGCGAACAGCAGAGGACGGAGGGTAAAGAGAATTCGGAGCCTACGGATGGCGAGGGACACGACGTCGCGAGCCTGGACCTGACCGGAGTGCAGGAAGACCTAGTCCATGCTATTCAGGCTACGGGCACGCCTTTGGTTCTGGTGTTGATTAATGGCAGGCCGCTTTCCATACGCTGGGAAGCGGACCATGTTCCAGCCATCGTGGAAGCTTGGGAGCCTGGTGAGGCAGGAGGCGAGGCGGTCGCCGACGTGCTCTTTGGCGACATTAACCCCAGCGGCCGTTTGGCTATCACGATTCCCCGCAGCGCAGGGCAGTTACCGGCCTATTACAACTACAAGCCTTCGAAGGCTTATTGGATCGATAATGCCTCGACTCATCACGGGGGTTACGTCGACATGCCCGGCACGCCACTCTACCCTTTCGGTTATGGGTTGAGCTACACACAGTTTCAATATAGCAACCTTCGTATTCAGCCAGCGCAGGTTCCGACGCAAGGCGAGACTCAGGTAAGTGTTGACGTTGAGAATACCGGAAAGATCGCCGGGGTCGAAACGGTTCAGCTTTACCTCCATGAACTTTACGCTCCGGTGTCGACTCCCGTGAAGCAACTCCGCGGCTTTGAGCTGGTGGAACTCGAACCCGGCAAGAAGAGATCCGTAACGTTCGTGCTGGGACCCGAGGAGTTTCAGTTGCTTGGTCGCGATATGCATTGGGCGGTCGTGCCCGGGACATTCGACATCATGATCGGGAAATCTTCAGCAGATATCGCATTGAAAGGAACCCTTGAAGTGAGGGGATTCAAGCCTTCGGCAGGAGAGTGAGCAGTTTGAACCGAATATCCAGCAATTCTCAAAGGAAAAAGCGCGGAAGGAGCAAAGTAACCGTGGCCGAACGATCCTGCTTTACTCGCAATCAACTCGCAGTTGTTGCGGTTTTGCTGACGCTGGTCTCCTGCCTGCGAGCGAGCGCGGCAGACATGAAGGCTGGCGTGGCCAAAGTGGATATCACTCCGCCGCTGGGCATCCAGATGTGGGGCTACTTCGATCGTTTGAAGGGTGCCGAGGGTACGCTCGATCCGCTTTATGCGCGTGTCCTGGTCCTCGAAGTGGGTGACAAGCGCCTGGCCTACGTCGACCTCGACTTGGGGCGGACATTCGGCCCGGCATCCCTGGAGCGCCTGCGCCAGGCGGCCAAACGTACAAGCGGCATCAACTATTTGATCGTGCAAGCCATACACACACATGCTGGACCGGTCATCATGGACGATTATCCGTCCGGAACTCCGGGCTGGGAAACCGCGGACCTCGGCAAGATCGATCAAGCCATCCATGAAGCTCAGCAACATGTCGTGCCGGTCCGCATGGGAGTCGGTTATGGGGAGGCCTCCATCGGGTACAACCGCCGGCGGGTTAATCCCGATGGCACGGTCACGATGATATGGGAGAACCCGACGAGAGTTCCTACATGGCCGGTGGACCCAATCGTCGCAGTGCTGCGTATCGACCAGATTGACGGCCAGCCGCTGGCCATCCTGGTGAACTATTCCGCTCATCCCGTAACTTTCGGCCCGGATAATCTGCGATATTCAGCCGATTTCCCTGGCGTGATGTGCAAGGTTGTCGAGCAGGCCTTTGACGGGAAGCCGCTGGCTTTCTTTGTCCAGGGCGCACCCGGTGATATTAACGTGTACGACGCCACAACGCCCGTCACGCAGGACGCCGTCGGAAGACGTGACTGGTCGGGCGAAACACTGGGCAAAGCCGCAGCAGATGCGGCAAAGCAAATCCAGACCCGCGCGGACGCGGATTCCAGCATCGATTTTGCTGAAAATTCCCTCCCTTTCAATCTGCGATGGGATCCCGAAAAATTCCGCCAGGCGATCGTGCGGGGAATCAGCCCGCTAGCTTTTCAACTCTACTCGCCTCCCATCCAGCAAACGATGCACTTGCCGGTGATTACGGCATTGATTGATCGGAAAATCGCGATAATGGGAATGCCGGGGGAACCTTTCCTGCAGTTTCAGACCGACTGGCGCGTCCGGTGCCCTGTGCATGACTGTTTCTTCCTCGGATACGCGAACGGATACTACGGATATTTTCCCACAATCCCGGCCGCCACAGAAGGCGGTTATGGCGCTACGAATGCGACCACCTGGGTTGAAACCGGCGCCGGCGAACAAATGGAGGGTCGCGCCTTGATCGAAATCTACAGAATGCTGGGCCGCTTGCAGGACGCACCCAGGGCAGACTGGATAAGCGTGAATTAAATCAGATCCATCGCAACGGTTTCGCTCTTGCAGAGAAGTTCAAAAAGCCAGTGAGCGGTTAAGTCCTGCAAAGGGATAATGGTGTGAGAACAATAACAATAATTAAAGACGAAAAACCGTCGACCGAAGACGGAAGCTAGCGAAACCACTTAAAATGCCTGGCTTTATGGAACCTGGGCAGCGGCGTGAGAACCCTAAATTAACCTAGTTTGAGATCTGCAGCTTTTCCGAGCGATTACTTCTTTAATGTCTTAAATTAAGGAAAATTCCTTTTATGCTACGGCTGATACTTCCTAGGTGAATTAATGTTCTTGACAGTGAAACTGGAAGGTGTGTATATCTTTTCATTGGAGGCGAGGTGCTGGGCGTAAGCCGGGCGGATCTCCCGGAGAGCGTGTTGTGGCATGCGGGGATGACCCGCAGGTGTTTCTCAGCCTGTTTCCAAGAGTTTGGGACCCCAAGGATGTTGGTGAGCGAGACCGCAATGGAAAGCCGGGCTTCCTGTTTTCCGAGTATGTGTTGATCCTGCTTAGATCAACCACACATACACCAAGGAGTTCCCATGCAAGACGAAGAAAAAACGGCGGTTCAAGATGCCAGAGCCACCGAGAATCGGTTGGCGATCGACGGAGGAAATCCAGTTCGAACGGAGCCTTTGCCTCTTGAATTCCCAGGCGTTCACCACATGGGCGAGGAAGAATTCGAAGCGGTCAATCGGGTGGTGCGAAGCCGGTCGTTGTTTCGGTATTACGGCGTCGAGCTGCAGAAGGAAGTTGAGAATTTCGAATCCGAGTTTGCGAAGTTTCTCGGAGTGTCCCATGCCGTCGCGGTGAGTAGCGGTACCGGCGCCTTGAATGTCGCGCTTTCGGCACTGGGCGTGGGACCGGGGCAGGAAGTGATTGTCCCGGCCTATATGTGGGTTTCGGTGGCTGCGGCAGTCGTCAACCATGGAGCCATTCCGGTGCTGGCGGATATTGACGACACATTCTGCCTCAACCCAAAATCTGTTGAAGAGCGGATCAGCAAAAAGACGACCGGGATTGTCGTAGTACACATGAGTGGCGCTCCCGCGGATGTGAAAGCTATCCAGGAGGTGGCGCGCCGCCGGAAATTATTTTTGCTGGAAGATTGCGCCCAATGTGTTGGCGGCAGCGTTCAAGGCCAGCGCGTTGGAACTTTCGGCGACATCGCCACCTTCAGCTTTCAAATGAATAAGAACATGACCTCGGGTGAGGGCGGCAGCGTGGTTACCAATGACCTGCGGCTTTACCATCGGGCTTTTGCCTGCCATGACTTGGGCTACGCCCGGGATGAGCAGGGCCGCCTGAACCTCAGCGATCCCGATTTGTGCTTGTGGGGCGAAGGCTGCCGGCTCGATGAGCTTCGCGGCGCAGTACTGCGGGTGCAATTAAAGAAGCTCCCTCAGATTATCGCATGCATGCATCGGAGCAAGTACCGGATTCGAAAAACTTTGGAAGATTTTCCGCAGATCCAGTTGCGAAAAATCGTGGATCCCGAAGGGGACACGAGCTCTTTCCTGATTACCACCTATGCGGATTCAGAAACTGCGAAGCATGTGAATAAGGCCTTGCGGGCGGAGGGGATTGTGACCTTTCCGCAGGGAGTCACCAATGTGGTGATGACCGACTGGGGCTTTCATCTTTATTATAACATTGCCAGTCTCGTGAAACGTACCAGCGTCGACCGTCGCGGTTTCCCATGGAACCTCACGGAAAACTCCAGCTTAACGATCCAATACGCGAAAGGAACGTGTCCAGTGGCCGATAGCCTCTTTGAACGCAGCATCATCCTGGCGATCCCATCTTCGCTAACAGAACGTGACGAGGACGATATCATTCGTGCATTCGAAAAGGTCTATCAAGCAATCCTTGCTCCTTATTAAGTTCCGGAGAGAAGAGGGTTGCGACGCGAACAGGTCTGTGACTCCCAGGAAAGCGGGTGCTAAAGTGCTCGACAAAGGATCAAGAGCGGACGTCGGGCTGTCTCGCCGGGAAATGATACGAGGATTGGTGATCGGCGCGGGGGTCGGAGCGATCTTTGCGCGGACGGCGATGGCCCATCCCATTTACAAGCATTTAGCCGAAGGTGCGCTTTTGGCTAGCGCCGACACCCACGTCCCGGCGGGAGGAACGCCAGGCTCAGGCCCGACGCCCGCGCATCCTGACAACGTACGTATTTACCCCGCTCCAATAGGAGAACCGCTGTCAAAGGATTTTGCGGTTACGGTCGAAGATAAGAATGTACCGGTATATAACGCCCGGATTTGTTCCCTTACGATAGAAGAGCGCAAAAGACATGAGGAATTGGATTACGGGGATCAGCCAACTCCAACTCGAGGTACTAGTCTAACTGCCTTTACCTCCTTCGATATTCAGGGCAAAGTTGAAGTGTCAGTCACCATACCAAATCACACTCCCGTTCAAGGTGCGAAGATCCTCCCCTCATCGAGCGGAATCAAATTGGCAATCGCCGGAAATATGATAACGTTTACCATTCCAAAGCCGGGACAGTATGTCCTTGAAATCAATGACAACTGGATCAGTTCGCTGCAGATATTCGCGAACCCGTTCGAGGTTGATGCTCCCTCACCGAATGACCCCAATGTCATCTATTACGGCCCTGGCACCTATCAGGTTGAGAGCATCGCAGTCCCTCCCGGTAAAACGCTTTATGTTGCAGGGGGTGCTGTAATTTATGGCAAGTTCACTCCGCCGGCGCGCCAGAGAATTGACCAAGAGGAAAGCCCAATCATTTTGTTAAAGGGAGATAATATCGTCGTCCGCGGACGAGGTATTATCGATGGAAGCCAATGCCCTTCACATACAAGATCTATCATGGAGGTTCGCGGAAAGAACATCCAAGTGGAGGGGATAGTCGTGCGCGATTCGAGCGATTGGACCATACATGTTGGCGGGAGTGATCAGGTCAGGATCCGTAATTTGAAAGTATTCGGTTGGCGATTGAATTCGGACGGCATTGATATCTGCGGGAGCCGCACCGTTGAAGTCAGCGACTGCTATCTGCGAACATTTGATGACCTGGTTGTTGTGAAGACAAACCTTTTGGGTGAGGGTGAGTCACGCGACATCGTGGTCAAGAAATGCGTCCTATGGAATGAGATAGCACATTCATTGAGCCTTGGAGCCGAACTGAGAAAAAATGTGGAACACGTTCTCTTTACCGATTGCGATATCATTCGGGATAAAGGACGTGAGTGGGCGCTTCGCGTGTATCATTCTGATTCGGCTCAGATCAAAGATGTGGCATTCGACAATATCCGCATCGAGGAATGCCAGCGGTTCATCTCCTTGTGGATCGGGAAAGCTGACTGGAGCAGGGACAATGAGCGTGGGCATATAGACGATATTACCTTCAGGAATATTCAGGTCCTAGGATCAAGTGCCTTCGTTGAACTCAAAGGATACGATGCGGATCATGCGATTCATGGTGTCAAGTTCGAGAGTATTGTCATAAGCGGCGAACCCCTTTCGGTGAGCGATGTGAAGCGGAATCAGTTTGTCGATAGGGTCAGTATTGCGCCCTGAATGCTTGTGTTCTGGGCCGGGCCGTGTGCGGGCTGAGCCTATCTTGTCTCGGTGAGCGACTGTTGCGCCCGGGAGATCGTCGGCTGGGATCTGAGTCTGCCGCAGCGAAGAAGCTCTGGCGGCGCTCAACCACGCTGTGTTGGAGGTTTTGCCTTTCGGTCCTCGTGGAATGGGTTTGACTTTGACCACCGACGACGGCGCGCAGTTTACTCGGCACGGTATATCGAAACCTTGAACCGGCTGGGCATCACGCACCGGAGCACCGCTTACAACCATCCTGCGGGCAATAGTTACATCGAGAGATTCCATCGCAGCTCAAAAGAAGAGAGGTGTGGCTCAACGTGTATGTAAGCTTCGACCAGGCTCAGCATCAGGAAAGAGCTCGTGTCTCCGTCGGGATTGTAATTTGAAAGTATAGGGTTAGGGCGAACCGGGCACGAGCGTCGTGCGGGGTTTGTCCGTGGAGTCCGCGATGCGGACGGTCGTGATTGTACTCCCCGATCCAGCGCGCGAGGCTCTGCTACTACCTATGCTGATTCAGAAACTGCGAAGCGCGTGAATAAGGCCTTGCGGGCGGAGGGAATTGTAACCTTTCCGCAAGGAATTACCAATGTGGTGATGATCGAGTGGGGCCTTCATCTTTATTATAACATTGCCAGTCTTGTAAAGCGTACTAGTACATCGTCCAGTTAATTCTTTATACTATGCCGCT
>JRHI01001602.1_pt1 | contig 18265 bp, 15 predicted proteins | sample 215371 | NCBI WGS metagenome assembly JRHI01 (sample SAMN02929681, study PRJNA255918) | sediment metagenome | biome: cave system; feature: Ice Cave; material: Sediment; isolation source: sediment from deep within a dark volcanic ice cave with no known source of... ...
GCTGAGTGTCTGCCAGTGGAGATCCGGGGCGACCTGCGCGCCGAGCGCTCTGGCGATCAGCACGACGCCGGCTGCCACGAGTGGAAGGCGCCCACGCCGCCAGTTCACCGGCGCCCGCGCTCGACGGCAATACCGCGGAAGAACTCCTCGAGCCCTTCGGCAATCCCCATGGCGTAGCGTCGCTGGAATTCCGGGTTTCGCAATGCCGCCTCCTGCTCCGGCACGATGACGAACGCGCCCTCGCAGAGAATGGCGGGCGCCCAGGTCATTCGCGCGACCGCCAGATTGTCGTAGTGGATGCCCAGATCGCGAAGTTGCAGCTGGTGCACCATCCCGCGCTGTACGGCGCGCGCCAGCGCTTCAGCCTGGTGGTGAAAAAAATAGGTGCCCGTTCCGCTCGTCCGAAGCGGATTGGCACCGTCGGGCAGGGCGTTGAGGTGAATGCTAACGAGCGCATCGGCGTTGGCTCGTCGCGCGATGATCGGGCGCGCATTCAGCGGCACGGCGTCGCGGGTGACCCGCGTCATGACGACGGTAGCGCCCCGCGACTCGAGCAGCGGCTTGAGCTGGTTCGCCACGTCGAGCACCGCGTCGCCCTCGTAGAGTCCGGTGGGGCCGGTGGCCCCGGCGGGCGGATGGCCCGGATCGACGGCGATCACGCGACCGGCGAGTGGGCGGTCGGCGTTGATCGCCGGCGGGCGCCTCACGCGGAGCACCAAGGCGCCACGATCCCAAAACGCCAGGTACCCGTACGATTCATGGCGCAGAAGCACGGTGAATCGCGCGCGGTCGGTGGCGACCTGTTCCCACGTCACATCGCGAATGCTCGGGTCGGCCGTGGCGAAATTCACCACGTCTACATTCGAGGTGACGCCATACAAGGTGAGCCGCAGCACGCTCGGCGATGGGTATTCCACAAGGTACGCCGCCCGATGGGTGACCGGAATTCGCAGGTCGCTGAACCCGTCGCCGACGCTGACGTGCGCGTCGCCCGCCACGGGCCGGCGCGCCGGCTCCTGATCGCCGAGCAACTTTACGGCGCGCTCCTCCACCCACACCTCCAGCTGTAGATCGAGCCGGACACGCAGGAAGTCGCCCCGTTGGCCGGTGACCTCCACCACGGTACCCGGAAAGACAAACCACTTGTATGTGCCTCGCGGAGCGGGCCGGAGGATGCTCACCTGGTCGGTGTCGCTGCGCGCAGCGTCGTTGACATTGAGCAGCTCCGCGTATTGCGGATGGGCCCTGCCGGCGAGCCGCACGGTGGCGACGTTGACGATGGTCGAATCGTCGCCGCGCCTGATCACGAGCGCACCGCCGTGCGACAGCGCTCGCGCCGCCACCTCGGCGCTCCACCGGTCGCCGACACGATGGGACAGTGTGAGGGCCACGCCGTCACCGCGGCGCAGCACTACGTCCGCGTTCCCTGGCGCGCGAATGGACACTACCACACGCTCGTCCGAACGCAGGGTCAGGCGCTCATTCGGGGTGATGCTGGATCGATCGACCACGAGCCGGCCCGTGTCGGGCAGTGGCACCTGGAGTGCGCGGACGGCCACCGGCACGACGGCGGTGAGCGATGCAGAACCTTTCGATGCCTTCAGTTCGTATTGAGGATGGTCGCCGGCCGGAACAGGCAGCCACGCGAGGAAGGCACCGTTGGGGAGGACAGCTACCTCTCGCCCGTTGATCGACAGCGTCGCACGCCCCGAACCGGTGGAGCCAAAGATGAAATTCGAGTCGCGCACGGCGAGCGTCTGGTTCGCGCTTGGGTATACGACCCGCAGCTGCAACTGGCCGTCGACGCTGGGTATAGGCGGCAAGGCCGGAGTCGCCGCCGCACTCGCCTTCCCCCGCGCTGTGGCGGTCGGCGGTGCAGGTACGGGCCGAGAAGCCGGCGCGGGACCGCTGCTACATGCGCCCGACGCGAACAGGATCACTACGACGTTGCGTAGCGTTGCCGCTGGTACCAAGTGCATACTACGCAAGCATATGCGCGTGCTCGGCTAGCCGCCACCCGATGCACGTCCTATATTCGCCCGCCGTGGCGAGGAACGAAGGCTGGCAAAATTCGGGGGAGGCATGCTGAGGGAATGTGCGGAATGTGGCTCGCAGATTGACGACGCGCTTCCGTTCTGCGCGCATTGCGGCGCGCGAACCACCGCCGCCGCTGGTTCCGCGCCGCGGCTCGCCCTTCTCACCGAGGAGGGAGAGGAGGCGCGCGAGATCGTCCTTGAGCGCGGCCACGCCACGGTGGGACGCCTCGACGGCGACGTGCAATTCAGCGACGATCTTTTCATGAGTCCGGTGCACGCACAGTTCGTGACGCGCGCCGGGGAGCTCTTCGTTCGGGACCTTGGGTCGCGGAACGGCAGCTGGATTTTCATCGATGAGCCGTACCGTCTTCAGGATCGCGACACGGTGTTGATCGGGTCGCAGCTCCTCCGCTTTCGGCGGCTCGGCTACCCCGCGCCGCATCCGCCCGAGGCGGATCAGACGCGGCGGCTCGGCTCGCTCACCCCGGCGGCCGACGTAGCCGTGCTGGTGCAGCTGCGCGCCGACGGCAGCGCGCGCGACACGATCGCGCTCTCTCCGGGCCGCACGGTCGCGATTGGGCGCGATCAGGGTGACTGGGTGTTTCCGTACGACAAGACGATGAGCGGTAGGCACGCGCAGATTCGCAGTGAGGAACTACAGTTCGTGGTGCACGACGACGGAAGCCGGAACGGCATCGCCGTCTCGGTGCGGGGGGAACAGCGCGTGAAGATCGGGCAGCGCATTCTGATGGGCGACCAGACGGTACGGGTGAAGAGCCTGTGACGGAGGGGTCGGCTTCCCCGGGCGCGCCCGTTCGCGTCCACGTGTTCGCGAAAACCGACGTGGGCCGCACGCGCGAACACAACGAAGACGCGTTCGTGGTGGCGAATCTCACGACCATGGATGCGACGCTGGAGCCCGTATTGCGCACGCACACGCCCGGGGAACGCGGACTGCTCTTCATGGTAGCCGACGGCATGGGGGGTGCCGCTGCCGGCGAGATCGCGAGCGCGATGGCCACGGACTGCGTGCTGCGCGAGCTCGACGCGCGTTGGCGGCACGGGAGCAATCCGTCGCCGGACAGGTTCGCGCGGGAACTCAAGCTCGCGGCAGAGGCCGCCAACACGCGCATCCACCGGTACGCCTCGGAGCATCCCGAGAACCGGGGGATGGGCACGACGGCCACGATCGCCGGATTTCTAGGTGACACCTTGTACATCGCCCAGGTGGGTGACAGCCGCGCGTACCTGGTTCGCGCGGGCGAGGCGAAGCAGATCACGAAGGACCAGTCGCTCATGCAGAAACTCGTCGAGGCGGGCGAGCTGACGGTGGAAGAAGCGGAAGTGAGTGAGCGGCGCAACATCATTCTTCAGGCACTGGGGCCCGAGGCGCTGGTACGGGTCGACGTCACGCACCAGCGCGTTCGGAACGGGGACGTGCTCGTGCTCTGCAGCGATGGGCTCTCCGGCCAGATGCGCGGCGGGGATATCGGGCGCATCGTGAATGAAACCGCAGATTTGCCGGAGGTGTGCCGCCGGCTCATCGACCTTGCCAACGAGAGCGGCGGGCCGGATAACATCACGGTCGTCGCGGTGCAATTCGAGGGCGAGGAGCTCGGAGTAGCTGCAGGCGCCGCGGAGGTGGGATACCACGAGTACCGGGTGGTGGCCGATCGAACGTCGGCAACGCCAGTTGACGGAGTAACGACGGCAACGTCGGCCGTGGCGCTCCCACCACCGGTGGCTGCGCCGTCCGTATCGCCGACGGGCGAGTCCCGCGTTGCGCCGCACATGCTCCGACTGGTGTTCGGCACGATCGCCGCGCTGCTGGCTGCCGGAATCCTGTTTCGCCTGCTGCGATAGCGGTTCGGGACTCAGGGCAGCGCGAGCGCGCGCGCGGCGGCGACCTGCGACGGCGCTTCCCCGCCCCATGCACAGAGCACCGTTCGCGCGGACGGAAACTGTGCCGCGTACCGGGGATGGGCGAAGAGGACGACGAGCGCCGAGCGATGGTCCAGCTCCGCGAGCGCGAGCGTGCCTGCCACCCGCGCGCAACTGGCGGCGGAGAAACCCGCCCTGCCTTTCCACGCGACGACGTCGGCGTAGGCCGCGATCAGCACAGGAACGCGCGAGTCGCGTGACGGCTGCGCCACTCCGGACACCTCCACGTCGAGTTCGCGCAGCGCGCGAGCGAAGTGTGCCCGGTTCGTCGCCGGCCAGGCACCGCCGGCATCGTCATCCACTTCGACGAGCTCCACAGCCTGCCCCAGCAGCGGTTGCACGCCGCGCAGGAGATGCACGCTTCGATCGGCACAACGGCGCGCCCACATCGTGTCGTCGAGGGTGGTTTCACGCGGGCTGGAAGCGGCTCCCCAGAGCGACCAGCGCTGTCGGCGTTCGAGCGCGGCTCGCACCCGTTCCGCCGCCAGGACACCCGTCTGTTCGGCTCGCTCCAGGGCGTGGGTCACACCCGTGAGATCCCGCACCCCGAGCAAGAGGTCGCAGCCTGCCGCGATCGCCCGAACGGCAACGCTGTACTCCACGCCGTGTGTCAGCAGCCCCCGCATGTCGAGTGCGTCGCTCACAACGAGGCCGTCGAACGCGAGCTCCTCTCGCAGCAGTCCCGTCAGGATCGGCGCGGACAGCGTGGCGGCAGCGCCGCTCGGGTCGAGGGCGGGATAGGCAACATGTGCCGTCATCACCGACGCGACCCCGGCGTCGATGGCGGCGATGAAGGGCTGCAGGTCATCGCGGAGAAGGCGGTCGGCTGGCGCGAGGACAGACGGAAGCGTCCTATGCGAGTCCTCCATCGCGCGCCCGTGGCCGGGAAAATGCTTGGCGCAGGCGAGTACCCCTTCGGCCTGACAGGCGTCAATCCACTCCGCCACAAACCCTCCCACGCGTGCGGCGTCGCTGCCCGCAGCGCGCGTTCCGACGATTGCGCTGCCAGGCTCGATGTCTAGATCGCACACCGGGGCCAGCGCCCAGTTGCATCCGAGCTGTTTCAGTTCCGCAGCGGTGATGCGGGCGGCGCGGCGCAGCTGGTCGGCATCATTCGCCGACGCGAGCGCCGAGAGCGGGGGGAGGCCGAGACAGCCGTCGAACTGTTGCCCCGCACCGCGTTCGACATCGGCCGCGAGCAGCAGCGGCAGCGCCGACCGCCGCCGCAGTTCGTCGGTCAGGCGGGCCACATCGGCACGCGGCCCCCCAGAAATGAGGAATCCGCCGACTCCCAGCTCGATGGCATTTTCAATACCGCCCCGGAGCTGTTCAAAACCGCCCTCGGCATCCCAACGAAGCGTCGGAAGCAAGAGAGCGGCGTGGCCGCTCATGCCGGCGTGAAGGAGCCCAGTACGCGCGGGCCGCGGGCGCCCGTTGCGCCCGGTACGTTGCCCGGACGACCGTGGAGGTGCAGCCACCCAAGAAATGCGAACGCGAGTGCTTCCTTCGCCTCGGCGTCGAAGAAGACGTCGCCGAACGACACGACGCGGCGCGTCTGAAACCGTCCACTCGCGGTCACCGCCGACAACTCTCGCTCGATCGCGTCGACGAGCGCCCCGTTCTTTGCTCCGCCACCGGAAAGTACGACCTCGGCCACGGGCTCGGGAACGAAGCGCGCAAACGCCAGGGCGATGCTGCGAGCCGTGAGCGCGACCGCTGTCGCCACGATGTCTTCCCGGGTGGCGTCTGGAGCCGCCGCCCGACACTGGTCGACGAAGCCCGAGATGAACGCCGGCGTGAACAGTTCGCGACCGGTGCTCTTTGGCGGGGCGGCGGCGAAGAAGGGCGCGGTGAGTGCCGTGGCCACCACGCCTACGACCTCGGTGCCCGCGCGCGCCAGCGCGCCGCCGGCATCGAATTCCCGGCCGGAGTATAGCGCGCGAACGACGCCGTCGATGACGCAGACGCCGGGCCCGGTGTCGAAGGCGCGAACGCCGTCGGCCGAGCCGTTCTCGCGTCGAGGCGGCACCACCGTGACATTCCCGATGCCTCCGATGTTCTGTAGCGCTCGCCAGTGGTCGGGCGCGCCGAACAGCAGCGCATCCGCGATTGACACGAGCGGAGCACCCTGCCCTCCCGCGGCGACGTCTCGAACACGAAAGTCGGAAATCACCGAAACTCCGGTTCGCTCGGCGATGACGGCGGCCTGGCCGAACTGCCATGTCGAACGGGGAGCGTCATGCCACACCGTGTGTCCGTGCGAGGCGATGGCGCTGATGTCGGAGCGTGCCACACCCGCTTCGGCCATTGCCGAAACGGCGGCGTCGGCAAGCCACTCACCAAGTTCGAAGTCGAGCTGCGCATAAGCCGAGGGCGTGACGCCCGTGAGCGCCGCGGCGAGGCGGTCGCGCTGGGCACGCGAGTACGGCCGCGACACGAAGGCGAGCAGTTCCGGCGACACGCGGCCCTCCCGTTCCGTGAACCGGGCGACCGCCGCCGAGATACCGTCAAGCGAGGTGCCAGACATCAAGCCGACGAGCACCGCGCCGCCGGCGTGGGGCTGGGCCGCGTGTCCGCCCGTGGCTTCGGTCTCCACCGCGCGGCTCGTCACCGGACCGGCGGTGGCGGAGCGTTCACGACCTTTCGAACCTGGCCGGCCGCTGCGTCAAGTGCCGCGTGTGCATCGGACAATGGCACCCGCAGCTTCTGCATTACAATTGCGACCTTCACCGAGCCGGACGCCTCGACCAGCGCCGCGCGGGCCGCCGCCCGTGACAGGTCGCACGTCTCCGCAACGATGCGTTCGCTGCGGTCTTTCAGTTTGTCATTCGTCGCCTGCAAGTCGACCATCAGGTTTCCCCACGTCTTGCCCAGCCGGATCATGGCCCCAGTCGTGATCGTGTTCAGGATCATCTTCGTGGCCGTACCCGCCTTCATTCGAGTGGATCCCGTGACCACTTCAGCCCCTGTGATGGCGACGATCGCGACGTCGGCCGCTGCGAGCGTCGCTGCGGGTGGGGGCGAGCACGCGATGATCGCCGTTGCCGCGCCCACGGACTTCGCGTGCTCGAGGGCGGCGCGCACGTACGGCGTGCTCCCGCTCGCCGCGATCCCGACCACGAAATCCGATGCCCCGACACCGGCGGCGCGCAGGTCATCTCGAGCGCTCCCGACCCGGTCTTCAGCTCCCTCCTGCGACCGCGTCAGCGCCGCGTGGCCACCGGCGATGATCCCCTGCACGAGATCGGGCGGCGCACCAAAGGTGGGGGGAATTTCCGTGGCATCGAGCACGCCAAGCCGGCCGGACGTTCCTGCACCAACGTAAAAGAGGCGTCCACCCGCGCGGAAGGTGTTTTCGGCCATGGTGACGGCGCGGGCAATCTGTTCACGTTGCGTACGCACCGCGACTGCAACGAGTTGATCCTCCGCATTGACGAGGTCGACGATCTCGATCGCAGAAGCGAGGTCAATGTCGGCGGTGCGGGAATTCCGCTGTTCCGTGACTCGCGGGTCTAGATTCACAGGGCTAAGTTATCGGTTGGTCGGGACACGGCCAAGCAATCACGACATGGAACAATCCGGAGGCAGGTGAAAAATCGAGCTCGGTCGGATGTACTCGGGCGTGCCCTCGTCGCGACCCTTATAGCGGCAGCTTGCCACCACCAGCCGTCGCAGGCAGGACCCGGTGGAGGCGGCGTGCGGCAACCGGTTCCCAACATCGCGATAGTCGAGCCGCGTGACGAGGCGCGCGTAGCTCAGGCGGCCGCCCGGGCCGCGTTTCCCGCGGGATGGCGCCTGCCGGCCGGCGTTCGGGCCACGCGCGGAGAACATGCGATGGTGGTGAGCAACTCGAAGCTCGCGAGCGATGCCGGCGTCGAGATCCTGAAGGCCGGCGGCAACGCCGTGGACGCTGCGGTCGCCACCGGCTTCGCCTTGGCGGTGACATATCCCGCGGCGGGGAATATCGGCGGTGGCGGATTCATGAACATCAGAATGGCCGATGGCCGCAGCGTCGCGATCGACTACCGCGAAGTGGCGCCGCTGGCCGCGACGCGCAACATGTACATCGACGCGAGCGGCAAGCTGACGGATCGCAGCATTAAGGGATATCTCGCCTCGGGCGTTCCCGGCTCGGTGGCCGGGATGGCCGAGGCGTTGAAGGGCTACGGCACGATGTCGCTTGCTGCGGTAATGGCACCAGCCATTCGACTCGCGGCAGAGGGGTTTGTGCTGGACAGCGCGTACGCGCAGAGCCTCGCGGCTTCAGCGGCGATGTTCGGGGCGTCCGGCGGCGGCGCGGTGTTCGTGCCGCAAGGCACGCCTATGCCCGCGGGTTCGCGCCTCAAACAGCCCGACCTCGCGCGTTCACTTCGGATGATCGCCGAGCAGGGCCCTCGTGCGTTTTATGAGGGCAGCATCGCCGACTCGCTCACGGCGGACATGAGACGCGGCGGCGGAATCATCACCAAGGAAGATCTTCGACGATACCGGCCTGTATGGCGTGTACCCATCCGCTCCACCTATCGCGGGTACACCCTGCTCACCATGCCCCCCGCAAGTTCGGGCGGCATTACGATGACCGAGACACTCAATATTCTGGAGAACTTCGCACCGCTTCCGCCGTTCGGCAGCACCCAATACGTGCACCTGCTTGCGGAAGCGTACCGACGCGCGTTCATCGACCGGAACAGCAAGCTCGGCGACCCCGCATTTGTGGAAGTTCCTGTCGACGCGTTGACGAGCAAGTCATACGCCAAGCAGCTCTCCTCGCAGATCGACCGCTCGCGAGCCTCCAAAACTCCTGCATTCACGTCCAAGGCGGAGGGCACCCACACGACGCATTACTCGGTAGTGGACGACCGGGGGAACGCAGTGGCGACGACTACTACACTCAATGGTGGGTACGGCTCCGGTGTCTGGGTGCGAGGCGCCGGCTTTTTCATGAACAACGAGATGGACGACTTTGCCGCGCAGCCGGGAACCGCGAACATGTTCGGACTCGTCCAGGGAGAGGCGAACGCGATAGAGCCCGGCAAGCGGATGCTGTCCGCCATGTCGCCGACCATCGTGCTCGACCCACAGGGCCAGCTACTGATGGTAACTGGCGCCGCCGGTGGGCCGACGATCATCACGGCGACGATGGAAGTGATCCTGAACGTGATCGAACATCACATGACGCTGGCCGACGCGATGCGCGCGCCCCGCCTCCACCATCAAGCGTTGCCCGACCTCATACGCTATGAGGCAGGCGGTCTCACGGGCGCGGTGACTGATTCACTCCACAGCATGGGTCACCTGCTCAGCCCACAGAACGGACTCGCGAATGTCAACTCGATCTTGCGCGTGCCGGGCGGCTGGCACGGCGTGTTCGAACCCCGTTCAGTGGGCGGAGCAGTAGGCTACTGACGCCGCGCTGTTCAACTGCCGCGGAAGCTCAATGAGCGGTCGAGCGTGATCTGAATCGCCCCGGTATTCGGTACGCAGGCATCGTAGTCCGCAGTTCCGGCCGCGACCGCCGTACCACCGGCCGCGCCAACCGTGGCGCCGATGACCGTCGACCTGGTGTCGTGGCCGATGATCTGGCCCGCGATGGCGCCGATCGCCGCGCCCGCCGCGATTTTCTCTCCCTGCACCTGCGTGCTCTGGACGCGCTCCATGTTGAATTTCGGCGTCTGCGTCACGTGGCCGTCAATCGTGTATGTGCTGCCGTCGATCGTCACGGAGATCGGTGCAAACGCCAGCTTGGCGCGGTCCTTGGAGTGCTCGCTCCGCGCTGATTCCACCACGCGCATCTGCACGGTGCTCCCGGCCGGAATCCTGCTGCCGTTAGATCCCAGGACTGATTCAGAGATCGTGGCGGAGAAGCGGTCACCGATGTGATGCGTGTTCGTGCAGACGTTCGGGACAGCGTGAACATAGAACGCCGTGCCGGCACCAACGGAGCCGGACCTGCCTCCACGATCGCCACGGGGCGCATCACCACCGGAGGGTCGCGACGACCTCGGCGCGTTCGATGAGGTCGCCGGTCTCGCAGACGAACCGCGAGGGGCGTCATTCAAGGCGGAATTAGAGCCCGACGTGGGCGCCAGTTCGATCACGCGGCCCTGAGCATCTGTAGCCGGTTTGTCCTTGTTGCCACACGCCGCGGCAGCCAGCGACGCAGCAATGGCGATCAAGACTGAAGGTGCTCTGACGGAAGTGCGCATCGAGTACTCCTGATGTGGATTATCGAAACAGACGACTGAAACAAACCTGCGAAACTGCCGGACCACCAGTGAATGAACGAGGTAATCCGAAGGAACTAGTTGAATCGTGCTACATCACTTGATAGTCCACCGACAGAGTTAGTTAAAGGAAAGCGTCCGTCCGAGCGGCTGCCAATGTGGCGTTGTCGCGTCAGTTTCCCGACTTCCGGGGAATTTTCAGCAGTAGAGGACGGTTGAGGGTGATGTTGAGCACCGCGGTGGACGGGAGGCACCCATCATAGTCCGCCGTGCCGGCGGCTACCGCGGTCCCCGCGGCGGCCCCCACGACGCCGCCAATGATAGTGGATTTGGTGTTGCGGCCGAGGATCTGCCCCGCGATCGCACCGATGGCGGCACCCGCCCCGACTTTCTTCGCCTGATCAGCGGTGCTCTGAGCGCGCACTTTCTCGAGCGGCGCGGCTTCTTTTACGCGACCATCCACGTCGTATGTCTCCTCGCCAACCCGTACGGAGATCACATCGAACGAGAACTTGATGTTGTCCTTGGAGTGTTCGCTCCGGGCTGATTCCACGACGCGGAGCGTGACCACGCTCCCGGCCGGAATCGACACGCCCTCGGAGCCCTGCACCGCCTCGGACAGCGTCGTGGTGAACCGATCGCCGGCGTGATGCGTGTTCGTGCAGATGCGAGCAGAGGGGTTCACCGCGAGTGTTCGGCCAGCATCTATAGTACCGGTAAGACTGGGCGCCGGCGCGGCGGCAATTGGCGCGACAGGCACCACAGGCGTCCGGGGCGTCGGGGAGGGATCTGGTGCCTGCGCCACGCGCCGGCGTACGGGCGCGGGCCTTCTGACTTCCGGCGCCCGTGTTGAAGCCGGCGCCGGAACCGGGGCCGGAGCGGGATTGGGAGCTGGCTGCTGCGGGAGCGGCGCATCGTTCAGCTGCGGCTGCGCGGCTCCCGCCGGCGCCAATTGGATCTCGCGGGCAGGTGTCGCACTGGCCTGCTGGGCGTCACGGCTGCCGCAGGCGGCGGAGATTGCGAGTGACGCCACGCTCAGCAGTGTGATGGGACGACTGATATAATTTGAGCGCATGAGATCCTTGGGGTTGATGCCTCGAACCCGCACTGACGGTGCGGTGGTGCGGAATGGCAGTAACGAAATGTAGGGTCCGGCTCTAGTGAGGTCTCTCCGCCGCCTCTTACCCTACTACACTCCTTACCGGCGGCAAGTTGCATTCGGCCTGCTGTGCGTGGCGGTTTCCGTCGCGCTTTTCAACGTCATTCCCTCGCTGCTTCGTGAAGCGATCGATGGCATGCGGAGCGGGGTTGCCGTCCACCAGCTCTGGATCATCGCCGCGAAGCTGGTCGGGGTAACCCTCGTGATGTCCGTGTTCCGTTGGCAGATGCGCGAGATCCTGAACGGCGTGAGCCGACGGATCGAAAACGACCTGCGCGACGACCTCTTCGCACACTTGCTGTCGCTCGACGCCGCGTGGTACGGACGCACGCGAACCGGTGAGATCATGGCCCGCCTCACCAATGATCTTGGCGCGGTCCGCATGGCCGCGGGCCCCGCGATCATGTACCTGACGAACACGATTTTTGGCGGAGCCATCGCGCTGGTTCTCATGGCCAGCATCAGCCGGAGTCTCACCAGCCTGGTCATCTTGCCCATGCTGCTGCTGCCACTGGTGATGCTCAAGCTGGGCAAAGCCGTTCATGACCGTTTCGAAGCCGTACAGGCGCACTTCGGCGACCTGACGACACTGGCGCAGGAGAACCTGTCGGGAGTGCGCGTGGTGCGTGCGTACCGCCAGGAACTGGCGGAGGGCGAACGCTTCAGCGCGATGAGCGCGGAATATGTCCGGCGGAACATGCGGCTCGCACGGCTCTATGGAGTCATGAGTCCCGCGCTCACCGTGCTTGCCGGCCTCGGCGCGGCCGCAGTGCTTGGGGTGGGGGGATCATACGTCGTACGGGGGAGCCTGTCGGTGGGCGCGTTCGTGGCCTTCGGGTTCTATCTCTCGAATCTCACCTGGCCGCTCATCGCGCTCGGGTGGGTGACCAACCTCTTCCAGCGCGGCGCGGCCTCGATGGCGCGCCTGAACGAGCTCTTCGACGCGCATCCGGCGATTGCCTCGCCCGCCGCCGCGCGTGCGCTTCCCGCCTCGACCGGCGGCCGCACAATCGAGTTTCGAAACGTCAGCTTTGGATATGGCGAGCGGGAAGTTCTGCACGACATCTCATTCACGATTCCCGCGGGGGGCACGCTCGGCGTGGTCGGGGCTACAGGCAGCGGCAAGAGCACGCTGCTCGAACTCATCCCGCGAGTGTACGACGTGACGCGGGGCGAGGTGCTGATCGACGGCATTCCCGTCACGGAGCTCGACCTGACCGGGTTGCGTTCCACGATCGGATTCGTGCCGCAGGAAAGTCTCCTGTTCAGCGACACGATCGATTCCAATCTCGCCTACGGAGGCACGACCACCGAGGCAGCGCGGTGGGCGGCAGGAGTGGCACAGCTCGCCGAGACCATCTCGGACTTTCCCGGCGGTTATGGGACCATGCTCGGCGAGCGCGGCATCAACCTTTCCGGCGGACAGAAACAGCGGGCTGCGATGGCGAGGGCCCTGGCCCGTCATCCCGACATCGTGATCCTCGACGACGCCCTGTCGGCGGTGGACACCCGCACGGAGGCGGCCATTCTGCGCGGGTTGCGCGAGGCGCTCAGCGGGCGCACGGCCGTCATCGCGTCGCATCGGATCACCGCGATCCGGGATGCCACGCTGGTCGTCGTGCTCGACGAAGGCCGCATCGTGGAACAGGGCACACATGAAACCCTCGTCTCCGCCAAGGGTAAGTACTGGGCGCTTCTCCGACGGCAGCAGCTGGAAGAGGCGGTCGAAGCCGCCTAGTGGACAGGCTCTCCGACCATCAAATACCGAGGACGTCATGAAGCATCGTGGATTGCTCATCGCGCTCGTTGTTGTCGCGGTCCCGGCCGCCCTGCACGGGCAGACGCCGATACGTTTTTCGGCGGCCGGCGGTCTCTCGCTGCCGGTCGGAGATCTTGGCGACGGCGCGAACGTCGGCTTCAACCTGGGTTTTCGAGGGGAAACGACGCGGGGGCGTGAATGGAGATTCCGTGGAGACCTCTCCTGGGACCGTTTCGGTGCCAAACCGGTCTTCTATCTGGCCTCGCCGGACGTCTTCCCGTGCGGGTATCCCGACTGCCGGTCGCGGAGATACTCCAGCTCGTACTCGTACGTTGGCCTCGCGGCGAACCTGCTGCATCACGAAACCGGCCGCGTATACGAATTCGGCGGCCTTGGAATTTACAACCAGAAGCTCTCCGTCAACGGCATTCGCGGTGGATACAGCGACACGAACCTCGGATTGCAGGCAGGAGTTGGCGTGGAGTTCAATTCTCCGGAGCTGCATACCTTCGTGGAGTTCGGGCTCACCAACGTCTTCACTTCGGGGCCGAACGCGTTCTGGTTTCCGCTGAAGTTCGGTATCAGGTTCTAGCGGAGACAGCCCGTCGCTGCGAACGATGTCAGAGGCGCTCTTGCAGGAATGAGGGGGTGTACGCCTGCATCCAGGTGGAGAGCAGCGTCAGGTAGTTCGACACCATCAGCAGCCCAACGAACACCAGCAGGACGCCGGCCACGCGGTTGACCCACAGCATCTTCGCCTTGTGCCGCGCAAAGAGCTCCAGAAATCGTTCCACCGCGAGCGCGGCGGCCAGGAAGGGTACCGCCAGTCCGAGGGAGTAGCTGAGCAGGAGCAGGAGCCCGCGCGAGAGGTCTGCCGCACTTGCCGTATACGTGAGTATCGCCCCCAGAATAGGCCCCAGGCACGGGCTCCATCCCGCCCCGAAGGCGATGCCCACCACCACCGTGCCGAGGTATCCCACCGGCTTGTTCGCCAGATGCACGCGCCGTTCGCGCATGAAGGCCCCGATATTCAGCACGCCGAGCAGATATAGACCGAACACGATGACGAGTACGCCGCCGAATCGCGAAATCCAGAGCCGGTAGCTGAGCAGGAGGCGCCCGAGGACCGTGGCCGTGGCGCCGAGGGCCAGGAAGATCAGCGTGAAGCCGGCAATAAAAAGCAGCGAGTGGATGAGCGCGGTGCGCCGGGCCCGGGTGACGTCCTCGAGTGACAGTCCCGTGATAAATGTGACGTAGCTCGGAATGAGCGGCAGCACGCAGGGCGAGAGAAAGCTCAGGAATCCCGCCGTGAACGCGATGACGAGGCCCAGCCCTCCCGATGCGTCGCTCACAGAACCGCGCTCAGCCCGCGTGTGACGAGACGACGACGGCCAATGGCGCGGTACCCTGGCGGCACGCGCGACACATACCATAGATCACGAGTCGATAGCGCTCACGCTCGAAGCCGCGTGCTTCCGCCGCGGCCGCCGACAGCCGGTCGAGCGCCGGGTCGAAGATCTGCTCCACGACGCCGCAGGCGGTGCAGAGCAGCTGCTCGTGGCCTTCATGATCACGCGCCGCTTCGAAGCGACGGAAACCTTCCGCGAAGTCGCGTTCGACGGCGAGACCGCTCGCGACGAGCAGGTCGAGCGTCCGGTAGACCGTCGCGATTCCCACCTTGCTGCCCCGTGCCGCGAGTTCGACCGCGACATCGTCCGCCGACAGATGCCGCTGCGCTGCTAGCACGATCTCCGCGATGGTCAGGCGCTGCGGAGTCACTGGAAGCGCATGCTCGCGGAGCCACGCGCGGAAACGCGCGGCTACGGGGTGGTCTGCCACGCCGGTTCGCTGATCAGCGCCTGAAGATCATGCGCGGTGAGTCGCTGCGGTTCCATCGCCTCGCCCGCGCGCTCTTGCACCCCCCGAACCACGGCGTCGACCGTCGCGAGCGGCGCGTCGGCTTCGAGCGTCACATCCACTTCCCACTTGCCGCGATCCATCCCTTTTCGCGTGAGGCGGTACGAGGCGCTGTACACTACGTGCCGGCCGGGCTTCTCGGGGAGCAGCGATTCCGGCTCCGGTTCTGCCGCGATCACCGCGACTCCCGTTTCCATCTGGCCCTGTCGTATCTCGGGAAACAAATGCATTTCCACGATGCGGTCGACCGCAATGCGGCCGAGAATGGCCTTCAGGAAGCGCTCGCGAGTTTCGTTCAGCATGCGGCGCCCCGGCATCCGTTGCGAGGAAGGAACATGGAGAGGAAAGATACGCGGGCGTCGCCGGCCGAAGCCACGAACGGTTAGAGCAAGCTTACCGGGTCGCGATCGAACGTCACTCGAAGGTCGTCGCGCGCCGGCACCACGAAAGTGGTCAGAAAGCGGTGGGCGATCCGGGTGAGGAGGGTGCTTTTGTTAGTCCGGAGCAGCAGGTGCCACCGCCACCGCTGCTTGATGCGCTCGACAGGACAGGGCGCCGGGCCGATGATGTCGACCGCCGGTGGAGCACCGGCCGAGGCGGCGGGACCGGCAAGGGCCAGCGCAAACCATTGGCTGGCGGCCTCCGCGAGTTCCATGGTCGACCGCTCGTTCGCGCCGCTCAGGATGATATTGGCGAGCCGAACCGTCGGCGGGTACGGCGGGTGTATTCGTCCCTCGAGTTCTTCGTGCACGAAACGGACATAGTCGTGAGTGGCGGCGCACTGCACCACGTGATGCCCCGGCAGGCGCGTCTGGACGATCACCTGCCCGCCCTTCGGCCCCCGGCCCGCACGACCGGCCACCTGGCTGATGAGCTGGTAGGTGCGCTCCGACGCGCGAAAGTCCGGGAGGTTTATCCCCACGTCGGCATCGATCACGCCGACCAGCGTCACGTTCGGGAAATCGAGCCCCTTCGCGATCATCTGCGTTCCGAGCAACACGTCTACCTCGTGGCGCGCGACGCGATCGAGGATGTCGGCGTGCGCCCACTTCCCCTTGGTCGTATCGACGTCCATCCGTGCGATACGTGCGGACGGTAGCCGCTCGGCGAGGAGGCGTTCCACCTGCTGCGTTCCGAGACCGCGCTGGCGCAGTGTCTGTTCGGCGCACTGCGGGCACCGGTCGGCGGCCGCCTCGTGATGGCGGCAGTAGTGACATACCAGCCGATCCGGCGCCCGATGATACGTAAGGGAGATGGAGCAGTCGGGGCACGTGGCCACCCACTCGCAGGCGCTGCACTGCATGAACGAAGCGTAGCCGCGGCGATTGAGCAGGAGGATCGCCTGCTCGCCCCGGCCGAGCCGGTCGACCAATGCCGCTTCGAGCGGCTCGCTGATGATGCCGCGCAGCTGACGATCGGCCGCGCTCAGCTGCGGTGCGCGCGTCGCGACCCGCAGGTCGACGACGTTTACGGGTGGCAGCACGCCTCCGCCGACGCGCGCCGGCAGGGAGAGCAGGCGGTACTTGCCCGCCTGCGCGTTCGTCCAGCTCTCGAGGCTCGGAGTCGCGCTCCCGAGCACGCAGACGGCGCCCGCTTCCCTTGCACGAACGATGGCCACCTCGCGCGCGTGATATCGGGGCGATTCACCCTGCTTGTAGGTCGCTTCGTGCTCCTCATCCACGACAATCGCGCCGAGGTTCGCCAGTGGTGCGAACACCGCAGACCGCGCGCCGACGGCGATGCGTTTCTCGCCGCGCCGCAGCGCCAGCCACGCATCGTATCGCTCTCCGTCGCTCAGCGCGGAATGCAGCACCGCCACCTCGTCGCCGAACACCGCGCGAAAACGATCCACAGCCTGCGGCGTCAGCGCAATCTCGGGCACGAGCACGATCGCCGTGCGCTTCTGTACGTGCACCACGTGGCGAAGCAGCTCGATGTAGACGAGTGTCTTACCGCTTCCGGTGATGCCGTGCAGCAGCGCGACCGCTCCGGCGGGCACAGCCTTGAGCGCGTCGATCGCGTCCCGCTGCGCGGTGGTGGGTTCGTGCACCACCGGCGGCGGCGGCGGACGCCGTTGCGCGAAGGGGTCGCGCGCCACGGTGTCCCGCTCGAGGATTGCGAGCCCTCGCGTCACCAGGCCCCGCGCAACGGCCGGCGAGGCGCCGAGCTGGGCGACCAGCTGATCGATCGGGGCGCGGCCGCCGAGTGTTTCGAGCAGTTCGTACATCTCCCGCTGGCGTGGAGCGCGGGCGAACGCGACATCGCGTTCCAGGAGTGAGGGCAGCTGCGCCAGTACCCGGAGCATGCGTCGCGCTTTCACCCCAGGCTCGGGGCGGGCGGAGGCTCCGAGGACCGCGGGAAGGGCGCCGCGCAGGACGAGGCCAGGCGGCGCTACATAGTACTCGGACATCCAGCGGCACACGGCGAGCAGGTCGGGTCGGAACGCAGGCTCGGCGTCAGGCACGTCCGTGACGCGCTTCGCCGTAGCCGACCCGAGTGACACGCCGTCGCTCTCGCCCAGGCAATAGCCCACTGCTTTCGCATGGCGCACCGGCACCACCACCCGCGACCCGGCGACCAGCGGATGGCGCGTCTCCGCTCCGACCGCATAGGTGAACGTACGAAAGAGCGGGAGAGGGAGCGCGACCTCGATGAGCCGCTGGTGCCCGCCGCGGGCCGGCCGTTCCGTCGTCGGCTCGATCAGACGGCGCGCGTCTGCTGTGTGTTCTCGTCTCGGTCGCCGGCGGGTCGGAGCGTGCGCACGCGGTCGGCGGTGTGGTAGCCGGCGTCGTGCAGAAAATCGAGCAGCGCATCGGACAGATCCTGTCCGCGCTGGTGCCGGTCATCGGGATTCTTCGAGAGACATCGCATGACAATTTTCGCCAGCGCCGACGGCACTTTCGAGTCGACTTCGTCAAGCGGCACCGGCGACTCGTGCACGTGCTTGTATCCGATGGAGTAGCCATCGGCGCCGTCAAAGGGTGGAAAACCGAGAAGGCACTCATACAGCATCACGCCCACGGCGTACAGATCGGCGCGCCCATCGAGCGTTTTTCCCATCGCCTGCTCAGGCGCCATGTAATGCGGCGTGCCCATCGCTCGCCCGCCAGCCGTGAGCCGGCCATGAAAGCGGGCGGTGGCGATGCCGAAATCGGTCAGCATGGCGTTGCCGTCGTCGTCGAACAGCACGTTGTCGGGCTTCACGTCGCGATGGATGACCCCCCGCCGG
>JRHI01001603.1_pt1 | contig 18257 bp, 16 predicted proteins | sample 215371 | NCBI WGS metagenome assembly JRHI01 (sample SAMN02929681, study PRJNA255918) | sediment metagenome | biome: cave system; feature: Ice Cave; material: Sediment; isolation source: sediment from deep within a dark volcanic ice cave with no known source of... ...
TGCCCAGGTGGGGCCAGTCGACGATGCCGTTCCTACGCCTCCTACCACTCGATCCGGCTGCCCGGCCGGACCGTCGAGAACGCGGTCTGGAACTACCCCGAGCCGGTGCCCGGCTGCCCGCCGATCGCCGGCCACGCCGCGGTGTACTGGGACCGCCTCGACCACTGGTACGAGGAGGACGAGGAGGTGATCGGCCACCTCCGCGACCCCCATCACCGCATCGACGTGCGCCCCAGCCGGCGCCGGGTGCGGGTCACCCTGGAGGGGCGGCTGCTGGCCGAGTCGTCGCGGCCGCGGCTGGTCTTCGAGACCGGCGTGCCGCCGCACGCCTACCTCCCCCGGGAGGACGTCGACGCCGGCCTGCTCGAGCCCAGCGACACCCTCACGGTGTCCGCGTACCTGGGCACCGCCTCGCACCTCCGTCCGGGGCGCGGGCGAGGCCGGCCGCGACCTCGCCTGGGAGTACACCGACCCGCTGCCCGAGGCCGCGCTGCTGGCCGGCCACATCGGCTTCCCCACGGAGCGGGCCGAGGTGGAGATCGACCCCCCGATCGCATCCTGAAGCCGGCAGGGCCGCTCGACAGTACATTCACGCTATCGTTTTAGTTGTCGTTTCACATACAGACTTTCTGATATTCATGGCGTGGTTGCGGCTGGAGGGAGCGGTATGTCGTGGCGAACTCGTGGGATCATCGGTCACCTCGGATGGGCTCTGGTCCCGGGGATCGCGCTCCTCGGCGGCGCCGCCGGAAGCGCACCCGCACCGCGCTCGGCGTCCTCCGTGCCGGCGCCTGCCCGGCAGGTCGACGCCGCCGCGCCGTCGCCGTCGCCGGCGTCACCGACGTCGGGTCGGGGTCCAGCGGTTGCAGCCGCCGACGTCCGACCTGGACAGCCCGGACGCCCCGGCGACGCGGGTGCGGCGGCGGTGACCACGGCGCCGGCCGCCCTCCCGGCGTCGGTGTGGGCGACCGCCCACTTCCTCTACGCCGACTTCCTCGGCACCTGCGTCGCATGCACCTCGACCGGCGCGGGCGCCGGCCGGTCGTCGGCCGAGGCCCGGGGGGCGCGGGTCCTGACCGAGGAGACGTCCGAGGGTCAGGGACCTGCGAACGGCTACAGCAGCGGCGCGCTGGTCATGCTCCCCTCCAACCCCCTCCTCCACCTCGCCCTGGACGCCTGGAGCGCCTCGACCACCGCCGGGCCGGCGGCGTCGAACGGGCACGCCGATGCCGCCCTCCTCGATCTCGGGCTCGCCCAGCCCGGTGCCTTCGACGTCACCGCCGGCCACGCCTCCAGCGACTCGGCAACCTCGTCGTCGGGGACGGCGGGGTCCACCGAGGTCGACGGGCTGACGGTGACGCTCGGCGCCGTCCACCTGGTGGTGCTCCACTCGGAGCGGTCGAACCAGCACCGCGGGCGTGCCTGTGTCGCCTCGCTCAACGGGCTCGCCCTCCTCGAGTCCGGGGGCACGGCGCCCGACGGGCCGATCACCGTGCCACGGGTCGCCTCGCTCCACCTGCTCCACGGAACCGCCGACGGCGCCGACGCCGCCGCCGCGCGGGACGGCAGGTCCCAGGGCGTGATCGGCGTCTCCAGCGGCTGGACCGGGGCCGGCGCAGCCAGCCAGCCGGAGCCGCTCCAGTAGCACGGCGGCCGAGGTCAGGTGGAGATGTCCGCCTGGGCCACGATGCGGTCGGGGACAAGGCGAACCAGCAGCCCGCCGGGCACCGCGTTCCGCTCGCCGAATTGGTCGGCGAGCTCCCAGCGCCCGCGACCAGCGGCGCATCACGCCGAGGTCCTCGCTGAGCTCCGCGCGACCGTCGACGCGCACGAAGCTGTACGGCGGCCGCTCCTCGTCGACGAGCATCGACGCGCGCGGGTCGCGGCGCAGCGCCCGGCCGCGCACGATGCCGGCGCCGGTGATGAAGATGACGTCGTCGCCGTCGAGGAGGAACCAGACCGGCAGCACGTAGGGGCTGCCGTCCCTGCGGGTCACCGCCAGCTTGCCGGTGCGGGTGCCGTCGAGCAGGAAGGCCCGCCGCTCCTCGACGCTCACATCACGCATGCGCCGCCCTCCAGGGTCAGGGTCCGTCTCAGGGAACTTCGCGGGATCACCCGGATGGCTGCTCATCCTCCGGCTGTGTAAGCTTCCCCCCTTGCTCACTATCAAGAAACCCACTGTTCACATACCCGGAGAGGCGACCGGCGGGGCTCCCGCGCGGCTCCGGCTCGAGGGCGCCGACGCCCTCCGTGCCCTCGCCGCGGTGGCGGTGGTGGTGGTGCACACCTGCCACTGGCCGCTCCAGGACAGCGGCGCGGACCTCCGCACCTGGGCGTGGGTGGACCTCGCCTCCCGCTTCTGCGTGCCCGCCTTCGTGGTGCTCTCCGGGCTGCTCCTGGGGCTGCGCGACGCCCCCCCCGAGCGGCCCGCGGCCTTCCTCCGAAAGCGGCTGCGCCGCACCCTCCTGCCCTTCCTGGTCTGGACACCGGTCTACCTCGCGGCCGGCCTCTGGCTCACCGGCGACATCCAGGGCCACGAGGTGGGCGGCTGGCTGCTCGGCGGCGGTGGCCACCTGTACTTCCTCCTGCTCGTCCCCCAGCTCTACCTCGCCTACCTGGTCTGGCCACGCCGCCTCGCGCCCACCCTCTGGCTGGCGGCGGGGGCGATGGCGGCGCAGCTGGCGCTCTGCACCCTGCGCCTCGCCGGCCCGATGCCCCCCAGCCTGGAGTGGCTCGCGCTGTGGAGGGGCTACGAGCTCCTCCCCTTCTGGATCGGGTACTTCGCGGTGGGTGTCGCCGCCGGGCGGCTGCTGGCCCGGCGTCGCGACGCCGGCGACCATCCCCGGGCGGCGCTCGCCTGCCTCGCGCTGGTGCCGGCCGCGTTCGCGCTGCTCGTCGCCAGCCCGGTGACCCGGCTGCGCAACGGCGACTTCGCCCAGGGCACCGGCGCCTTCCTCCGGCCGCTCCTGGTGCCGCTGGCGCTGGCGGTGACCGGCGCGGTGCTGCTCGGGGCGCCCGCGGTGCTCCGCCGCCTGCCCCGGCTGCGCCGCGCCGTGCTGGCGCTGAGCCGCGATTCGCTCGGCGTCTACATCCTTCATCCGCTGATCGCCTTCGAGCTCGCGGACGACCACCTGAAGCCGATGCTGCAGCAGCCCCTGCCCGGCTCGATCGCCGGCTTCCTGCTCCTCACGGTGCTGACCCTGGCGCTGGCGCTCCTCGCCACCCGGCTGATCAGCGCCACCCCGCTCGCGCCCCTCATCGGCGGCGAGCGGCGCCCGCTGTGGCGCTCAGCGACGCACCATCACGAAGGGGACGAGCTGCTCGGCGGCGGTCATCGACCCGTGGTGGCCCATCATCCGCGCCTGGGCGGGGTCGACTGAGCGCTGGAACACGCCCACGTCGCCGTGGGCGGCGGCGAGGACGTCGCCGATGCGGGCGCGGATCCGGGCGGGGACGATCGGCCCGAACCAGCCCTCCTCGATGGCCTGCTCGCGGGACACGATCCACATCCGGTCGCCGAGGTGGGAGCGCCAGGCGGCGAGCACGTCCTCGACCGCCCCCTCGCGGACGTGGAGGTGCCGGGCCCGCGCCTCGCCCGCGAGCAGTCGCAGGCCGGCGGACAGCTCGGGATGGTCGTCGATGTCGACCCGCGAGCGCGGTGGCAGGTCGATCATTCCGTGGTCGCCGGTGACCACCAGCGCCGAGCCCGCGGGCAGACGCTCGGCCACCAGCGCGGCGGTGCGGTCGATGTCGGCGAGCTGCAGCGTCCAGGCCTCCGAGGCGGTGCCGCGGAGATGGCCGACGGCGTCGAGGTCGGGGTGGTACGCGTACACGAAGCGGCGTCCCCGCTCGCCGAGCGCCTCGACGATCTGCAGGGCCGTGTCGGCGAGGGAGATCGCCGGGCGGTAGCGGCCGCCGCGCAGCACCGCGCGGGTCATCCCCGAGTGCGAGTGCAGCCGTGGCCCGATCAGCACCACGTCGATGCCCGAGGTAACCGCGCGCTCGAAGGCGGTGGCATCAGGCTGCACCTCCTCGGGGAGGAGGCGGTGAATGGTGTCGCCGGTGCCGCCCCGCACCCCGTAGGGGGCCCAGGTGAGCATGTTCAGCGCACGCTCCTCGCCGGGCAGCCACACCGTGTAGCCGACCAGGCCGTGCTCACCCGGCGGACGCCCGGTGCCGATCGAGGCGATGCTCGCGGCGGTGGTGGCGGGGAAGCCGGCGGTGAGCGGCACCGCCCGCAGCGCGGCGCCGGCGAGGAACGGCGCCGAGGCCGCGCGCTCGCGGAGCAGATCGAACCCGAGGCCGTCCACGAGCAGCAGCGCCACCGAGTTGAGCGGTTCGAGGCCGAGCGGGTCGGGGAAGTCGTCGGCGCCGAGCGCGTGCATCAGCGCGGGGACGAGGTCGGCCAGCGCGGCCTCCCCATAGCGAGGCAGGGGGCGCGGGGGTTCGGCCTCCGCCATGCCGGTCAGAGGGGGATGTTGCCGTGTTTGCGGCGGGGTCGCTCCACCTTCTTGGTGGCGGTCATCCGCAGCGCGTTGATGAGCACGGCGCGGGTCTGCTTGGGCTCGATGACGTCGTCGACGTAGCCGCGCTCGGCCGCGTAGTAGGGGTTGGCGAACTGCTCACGGTAGTCCTCGATCAGCTGCGCGGCCTTCGCGGCGGGATCCGCGGCCTGCGCGATGTCCCTGCGGAAGATGATGTTCACCGCACCCTGCGGGCCCATCACCGCGATCTCCGCGGTGGGCCAGGCCACGTTGTAATCGGCGCGGATGTGCTTGCTGCACATGACGTCGTAGGCACCGCCGTACGCCTTGCGCGTGATCACCGTGAGCTTCGGAACGGTGGCCTCGCAGAAGGCGTAGAGGAGCTTGGCGCCGTGGCGGATGATGCCACCGTACTCCTGGGCGGTCCCGGGCAGGAACCCGGGGACGTCGACGAACGTGACCAGCGGGATGTTGAACGAGTCGCAGAAGCGGACGAAGCGCGCTCCCTTGATGCTCGCCTCGATGTCGAGCGCGCCGGCGAGCACCCGCGGCTGGTTGCCGACGATCCCCACCGGGTGACCGTCGAGGCGGGCGAACCCAGTGATCAGGTTCTCGGCGTGATACGGCATCACCTCGAGGAAGCGCGCCTCGTCGACCACCCGGGAGATCACCGCGCGCATGTCATAGGGCTGGTTCGGGTTGTCGGGGATGATCGACTGCAGCTCGGGGTCGGCGCGCTGGGGGTCGTCCAGGGTGGGGCGGTGCGGCGGCTGCTCGTTGTTGTTGCTGGGCAGGTAGGAGAGCAGCTCACGGATCTGGCCGAAGGCCTCGTCCTCGGCGTCGGCGATGAAATGGGCGACGCCGCTGCGCCGGTTGTGCACGTCCGAGCCGCCCAGCTCCTCGAAGGTCACCTCCTCGCCGGTGGTCACCTTGATGACGTCGGGACCGGTGATGAACATGTAGCCGACCCTGCGCACCATGAAGATGAAGTCGGTCATCGCCGGTGAGTAGACCGCCCCGCCGGTGCAGGGCCCGACGATGAGCGAGATCTGGGGGATGACGCCGCTCGACCAGACGTTGCGGTAGAAGATCTCCGCGTAGCCGGCGAGCGAGACCACACCCTCCTGGATGCGCGCCCCCCCGGAGTCGTTGACGCCGATGCAGGGCGCCCCGGTGCGCACCGCCAGGTCCATGATCTTGGTCACCTTCTCGGCGAACACCTCGCCGAGCGAGCCGCCGAAGACGCTGGCATCGTGGCTGAAGACGAACACCTGGCGGCCCTCGACGGTGCCCCAGCCGGTGATCACGCCGTCGCCGCGGATGCGCTTCTCGCCCATCCCGAAGTTGGTGGAGCGGTGCATGGCGAAGACGTCGATCTCGACGAAGGAGCCGGGGTCGAGGAGCCGCTCGATGCGCTCGCGGGCGGTGAGCTTGCCCTTGCGGTGCTGCAGGCGCGCCGCCGCCCCGCCGCGCTGCACGGCGTCGTAGCGCCGCTTCCGGAGCAGGTTGATCTTGCGCTCGGTGACGCTGCCGGGAGTGCCGGCGGCGGCGCCGTTGGCGCCCGCGGCAGTGGCCTTGAGGTCACCATCGCTCAGTCGGGGACGGTCCTCGGCCCCCGCGGGGGGAATGCCGGGACGGGGCGCCTTGGCCATGGTGGGTGGCAAGGCTACCGGAATGGAGGCCCCGCAGGACGTCCCCACCGGTCAGCGCGAGGACTCGACGCAGAGGACCACGTTGTCGCCGAAGTAGCGGAACGGCACTCCGGCGGCACAGGGGTCGGTCAGAGTCGCCGGCGAGAGTCTCTGCACGACCCTCCCGTCGTGCGGTGCGGAGCAGTCGACCGGTCGGAGGTCCCCCCCGACGGCGACCACGCACTGCCCGGTGACGGAGTCCGAGGTCGGGTCGATGAGCCGCGGGGCGGTCACCGCCCGCACCACCAGGAGCAGGGCCACGGTGGCGAGCAGCAGCGGGACCAGCGGCCCGGGGCGCCTCCAGAGCGGCGGGCCCGGGGGCAGCGGCGCCGTCAGCGGGCTGATCACCGCAGGATCGCGGACCGGGGGGCCCAGCCGCCGCACCCGGCGCCACGCCAGCAGGTTGTAGAGCGGCGTCGACCAGCTGAAGACGAGCAGCGAGATCACCCCCCACCAGCCGGTCAGGAGGGTGCGGTTCTGGAGGTCGCGGAAGGTGGCGATCCCGCAGGACCGGCAGTACGGCCCCGGCCGGCTGCGCGCCTGCATCAGCAGGACCATGCCCACGTGCTGGCGGAAGGTCACGTCCGCCGCCGGCGCCGAGCCGCAGAGCCGGCACTCGCCGGGACCGGGGCCGCGGGGCTCTCCCGGAGGGGCAAGCGCGGCGGAGACGGGCTGGGGACCGGGCTCGGACATGGCGCCGTGCAGGCTACTCCGCGCGGTCGGTGATCAGGGCCGCCAGCGGGCGAGCGCCTGGCGCAGCCGGTTCACCCTCTCGCGCTCGAGCGCCAGGCCCACCGACCCGGTGAGGAGCAGCAGCGCGCAGCCGCCGAAGACCGCGTAGAGGGGCAGGCTGGAGGCGGCGATGCCCAGCGCCCGGAGGCAGACGCCCGCCAGCGCCACCCCCGCGGCGACGACGCAGAGCCGCGACTCCGCGATCACCCCGACCACCAGCACCGCGATCGCCTCGCCGAGCAGGAGTGGCAGGTACCAGGAGCCGGAGCTGGCGCCGAGGGCCTGGAGCCCGCTGCTGCCGAGGAGGAGGAGCAGGCCGCCGCCGAGCAGCGGCATCGCCGCCTCGGGGCGCCCGTCGGGCAGGCTGTCGCCGCGCGCGGCGAGCCCGCAGCAGATCGCGGCGAGGGCGGGGGCGACCACGTAGTCCTGGGCGTCCATGAGGTGGGCGGCGGCGCTCAGCCAGTCGAGCCCGGTGGCGGCGAGCACGACGCCCGCCCAGAGGCCGAGGCGGGGCGCCGGCCAGGCCGGCTCGGTGGCCGCCAGGGCGGCCGCGACCAGGGTGGCGGCGAACCCGGCGAGGGCGAGCGACACCGACAGGCCCGCGACCCCCTCGGGGGTGCCGGTCGCCACCGTGAACGCCCAGAGCGCGGCCAGGGCGGCGAGGCCGAGCGCGGTGAGCCGGTGGGCGGTTCGCCAGTGCGGCACCGGCCCCTCGAGCAGGGCGGCGCCGCGGGCGGCGGCGGCGAGGAGGGTGAGCCCGAGCACCGCGCCGGTGGTGCCGAATCCCATCGCCAGGGCCGCGTTGACGGAGGAGAGGGCGGCGAGGGCGGCCGCCGCGACAACCGTCTCCAGCCGCTGCAGCCGGCGCCCGGCGAGGTAGACGACCGCGGCGAGGGCGCCGCTGACCACGGAGAGCAGGGTGTGGTCCTCGGCGGCGACGCAGAGGCCGAGGCTGAGCACGACCACGCCGCCCGTGCCCGCCCAGAGCCCGAGCGCGAGGTCGCCCCCGGCGCGGCGCAGGCGCGCCCCGGTGAGCGCCAGCCCGGCGGCGGCCAGGAAGGGCAGCGGCGCCAGAGCGATCGCGGCCTGGTGGAGGGTGAGCGCGCCGCCGGCGACCAGCGCGGCCGCCCAGTACCAGGCGGCGGCGCCGAGGGCGGTGGCCAGCAGTCCGGCGAGGGCGCGGCGGGTCACCGCGGCGAGCAGCACCGCCCCGGCGAGCGCGCCCGCGCTGAGCAGCGCCTCCAGCCAGACCGGCGAGACGATCACGCACGCGGCCGCGGCGAGGCGCAGGCCGGCGCCCCACCAGGCGAGCTGCCGCTGGAGCGGCGGCATCGCCACCGACATCGCGGCGTTGGCGATCCCCAGGATCACGAGCGAGGCGGTGTATCCCGCCTGGCCGAGCTGCGCGGCGCTCACCGCGGTGAGTGCAGCCACCAGGAGCCCGCCGCTGAGCCAGGGGAGCAGCGCCGCCGAGCGGCGTCGCACCGCCACCAGAGCGGTGGCGGCGACCACCAGCGCCAGCCCGCAGGCGACCCCCGCCGGCCAGTGCTCGGGGAGGACGTTGCCGGCCCGGTCCAGGGCGCCGGCGGCGACCGCGGCGACCGCCACCGGCCCGAGCGCCAGCCAGGCGAGCGCGCTCTCCGCGGCGCGGCGCAGCGCCGGCAGCGCGCCGGCGAGCGTGGCCGCGGCGACGGCGAGGAGCTCGACGTCGAGGCGGGGGCTGCGCGCCGCCGTGGCGACCGCCTCCAGGGTGGCCAGCAGCGCCACCGCCCCGCCGAGGGTCAGCGCGACCTGGGGGCCGAAGGCGGCGCGGTCGAGCAGCCGCCAGGGCAGCGCGGTGACCGCGGCGGTGCCGAGCGCGGTGAGCGCGAGGGTGAGGTCGAGCTCGCCGCCGTCCGCGCCCAGGGTCCAGGCGAGGGCGACCGGGGTGGCGCTGGCCAGCAGGACGCTCACCCATCCCATCAGCGCGCTGCCCCGGCGCAGCGCCGGGTACATGCAGACCGCGGCGTTGGCGGCGAGGGCGAGAGGCAGGTGGACCGCCCGCGGGGCGGTGGCGCCGTCGAGGGCCTGGTGCGAGGCGGTGGCGACCGCCGCCCACGGGCCGGCCAGGGTGGCGGCCAGCGCCAGCCAGCGACCGGGCAGCGCGAAGGGCGACCCGGTGCGCTCGGCGAGCAGCCATCCCGCCAGCGCGATCAGGGCTGCGCCGGGGAGCGCCCGAGCCCCGGCTCCGGTGGCGATGGCGGCGCTCACCGCGGCGGTGGCGGCCATCCCCAGGCAGAGCGTGGCGTAGGCGGTGGAGCGCAGCAGCGAGGCGATGCGCTCGTAGACGACCGCGCAGAGGGCGCCCCCGAGGGCGACCGCGGTCGAGGAGGTCATGCCGGTGGCCTCCCGGACCACGTAGCCGTAGAGGGCGGCGAGGCTGAGCGGAAGGGTGAGCGCGGTGAGCGCCAGGTAGGTCTGCTCGACCAGCCGGAGCGCGGCCCGCCGGTGGCAGACGACCGCGACCGCGAGGAGGGCGGCGTTGAGGCCGAGCACGGTGGCGGCGCGGGCGCCGCCGCCGAGCCCCTCCGGGCCGTAGGCGAGGAAGAGCACGGTGGCGCTGATCAGCAGCAGCGCGCCTGCCCAGGACAGCAGCAGCACGCCGTGCTCGCTGATCAGCCGGCGGAGGTCGAGGCCCGGCGACGGGGCGGCGGGCCGGGACGGAAACGTCCACGACTGCAGCGCGGTGGGTGGCGGCGGCGGGGGCGGGACGGCCGCGGGCGCGGACGCGGGCGGGGCTGCGGACGCGGGCGGGGCTGCGGAGGCGGGCCCGGCGATCCAGGCGTACCAGTCGCGGTAGCGCTTGAGCAGGGCCACGCCCTCGGCGCCGAGGTGCCCGCCGGCCTCGAGCCGCTGCATGTCGGCGATCACCCAGGCCAGGTGCCACGCCTCGTCGCGTCGGGTGTGGTCGACCATTCAGGAAACGATGGACCAACGTGGTGCGGCCGGGGGCGTCGATGCCGAGCCGTCATCATCCGTGACGGCCGCGTTGCCGCTGTCAGAAGACCGCGGTGGGCCGGTAGGTTCCGAACACCGTCCGCAGCGTTCCCGCCACCTCGCCGACGGTGGCATACGCGGCCAGCGCCTCACGCATCGGGGGGAGCAGGTTGCCGGTGCCCTCGGCCTCGTCGTGCAGCACCTCGAGGGCGCGGTCGACCACCGCCTGGTCGCGGCCGGCGCGCACCTCGAGCAGCCGACGCACCTGCTCCTCCTCGAGCTCGGCGCCGACCCGGAGGATCTCCACGTCCCGCTGCCCGGTCTCGGTGAAGCGGTTGACGCCGACGATGACCCGATCCCCGGACTCGACGAGACGCTGGTGGCGGTATGCCGCGTCCTGGATGTGGCGCTGGTAGAAGTTCTCCTCGATGGCGGCGACGGCGCCGCCGAGCTCGTCGACCCGGTCCATGAGCTCGCGGGCGGCCTCGATCAGCCCGCCGGTCAGCGACTCGACCAGGTAGGAGCCGCCCAGGGGATCGGCGACATTGGCGGCGCCGGCCTCGTGGGCGATCAGCTGCTGGGTCCGGAGGGCGATCTCCGCCGCCTGCTCGGTGGGCAGCGCGAGCGCCTCGTCGTACGAGTTGGTGTGCAGCGACTGGGTGCCGCCGCAGACCGCGGCCAGCGCCTGCACCGCCACCCGCACCACGTTGTTCAGCGGCTGCTGGGCGGTGAGCGTCGCGCCGCTGGTCTGGGCATGGAAGCGCAGCGCGGTGCTGCGCGGGTCGCGGGCGCCGAAGCGGTCGCGCATGATCTCCGCCCACAGCGAGCGCGCCGCGCGGAACTTCGCCACCTCCTCGAAGAAGTCGTTGCTCACGTTGAAGAAGAAGGAGAGCCGGGGCGCGAAGGCGTCGACGTCGAGGCCGGCGTCGACCGCGGCCTGGACGTAGGCGATGCCGTTGGCGAGGGTGAAGGCGATCTCCTGGGGCGCGGTCGCCCCCGCCTCGCGCATGTGGTAGCCGCTGATGCTGATGGTGTTCCAGCGGGGCAGCCGCTGCGCGCAGTAGGCGAAGGTGTCGGTGACCAGCCGCATCGACGGCCGCGGCGGGAAGATGAAGGTCCCGCGGGCGGCGTACTCCTTGAGAATGTCGTTTTGGATGGTGCCGCCCAGCCGCTCCGCGGCGATGCCCTGGCGCTCGGCGGCGAGCTCGTAGAGCAGCAGCAGGATCGACGCCGGCGCGTTGATGGTCATCGAGGTGGTGACCTTGTCCTGGGGGATCCCGTGGACCAGCGTCTCCATGTCGGCGAGCGAGTCGATCGCCACCCCCACCTTGCCCACCTCGCCGCGGGCCATCGGATCGTCGCTGTCGTAGCCCATCTGGGTGGGCAGGTCGAAGGCCGTGCTCAGCCCGGTCTGGCCGGCGCGGAGCAGGTAGTGGAAGCGCTGGTTGGTCTGCTCGGCGCTGCCGAAGCCGGCGTACTGCCGCATCGTCCAGAGCCGCGAGCGATAGCCGTCGGCGCGGACCCCGCGGATGTAGGGGAACTCGCCCGGAGGCGCCGGCTCCGGCAGCCCGGCGCGGTAGCACGCCTCCAGGGGCAGGCCGCTCTCGGTCTCCCGCTCGGCCCCGGCGTCGTCGCCGGGGGTCACCCGCCGTGTCCGGCGGCGGCCGGGTCGTCCTGGCAGAGCTCGGTGAGCACGCCGCTCACCGCCTTGGGGTGGACGAAGCCGACCAGCTTGCCGCCCGCGCCCCTGCGCGGCCGGGTGTCGAGCAGCTGCATGCCCTGGGCGGCGAGCGCGTCCAGCGAGCCCTGGACGTCCTCGACGCCGTAGGCGACGTGGTGGATGCCGCCACCGCGCTTGGCGAGGAAGCCGGCGATCTTGGAGTCGGGCCCGGTGGCGCCGAGCAGCTCGATCCGCGACTCGCCGACCTCGAACATCACCGTCTCGACGCCGTCGGACTCGACCACCTCGCGGTGCGACGGTCCGACGCCGAAGAGCTGCGTGTAGGCCTCGATGGCCGCCTCGATGTCGGGGACGGCGACGCCGATGTGGTCGATCTTCTGGAGCATCTGATCACCCTGTGCACAGCTGGTCGCAGGCGAGTATAGGGAGGCGGTCGCCACCCACCGCCTCAGCGGATCGAGGGCCCGGAGCGGCCGCCTCCGAGCGGCCTGCCGCCGCTGAGGAGCCGCAGCACGGCGAGCAGGAGGCAGGCGCCGATGAAGGCGACGACGATCGAGCCGAGGAGCCCGTAGCGGGCGTTGGGGTCGATCTGGTCGAGGATCGCGCCGCCGATCACCGCCCCGGCGATGCCCACCACGAGGTTGGCGAGACAGCCGAGCCCGTGGCCCTCGACCAGGCGCCCGGCGAGCGCGCCCGCGATCAGCCCGATGACCAGCCAGCCGATGAGATGGTGCGACTGCACGGCCTGCCTCCCCCACTGGTGTGACTCGTCACCAGTATTGCCGGTGACGCATCCGTCGAGAGCGGGTCGCGGCGGCGGGACCGCGGGCGGCGGCGGGGTAGGGTCGTGAGGATGCGCGTCTCCTCTCCCCACGGCCGCCGTGGCACCCTGCTCGTCTGCGGCCTGGCGGTGGCGCTGCTCGGCGTCTACCTCTCGATGTGGTCGCACGTCACCGCCCTGCAGCGGGCCGACAGCGACTACTCCGCGACCTGGGTGGCCGCGCAGGTGTGGCGCGACGGCCAGGGGTCGCGGCTCTACGACCAGGGGCTGGAGACCGCCCGGCACACCCCCCTCTTCCCCCCGGGGTCGCTGGCTCCGGGACAGAGGCCGGACCTCCCCTTCATCACCCCGCCGACCACCGCCGTGCTGGCGGCGCCGCTCGCCGGCCTCGACCTCGCCACCGCCTACCGGGTCTGGTCGCTGCTCCAGCTCGCCCTGCTCGCCGCCGCCGTCGCCGTCGCGGTGCGGGCCTCCCCCTGGCCGCCGCGCGCCGGGGCGCTGCTGCGGGCCGCCGCCGGCCTCGGCGCGCTGGCCGGGCTGGGGAGCCTGCGCCTCCTCCTCCAGGGGCAGTGGGACGGGCTGTCGGCGCTCAGCCTCGCGCTCGCGTACGCCGCATGGCGGCGCGGCCACACCGGCCGTGCCGGCGCCCTCCTCATGGGCGGCGCGCTGCTCGCCAAGCCCCATCTGGCGGTCGGCCTTGCGGTCTGGCTGCTCGCCCGGCGCGACCGCCGCGGCCTCGCCGGAGCCGCCGCCGCCACCGCCGCCGTCGCCGGGGCGTCGCTGCTCCTCGCCGGGCCGGCCGCGTCCGCCGCCTGGCTCCAGGCCCTGACCATGTCGGCGGGCCACACCGGCGTCGCCAGCCTGGTCGGCCTCACCGGCCTGATCGGCTCCTGGATCCCGGGCCACGGCCCGGCGCACGAGGCCACCGCCCAGGTGCTGGCAGTGGCCCCGACGCTGGCCGCCCTCGGCGCCTGCTGGCTGCTCGGCGACCGCGCCCGCCGCCGCCCCGACCTGCTCGAGCCCGCGCTCGCCGGGGCCACCGCGCTCTCGCTGCTCGCCGCCCCCCACCTGCTCATCCACGACCTCGTGCTGCTGGCGCCCGCGCTGGTATGGACGATGGCGTGGGCCGCGGCGCAGGGAGGCAGGGCGACCGCAATCGTCGCCTACGGCTGGGTGACGCTCAACCTCGCCACCTTCCTCGACTGGGGCAAGGGCGATCCCGGCCTGCCCGGCCGCCTGGTTCCACTGGTGCTGATCGCCGCCGGGGTGGCCGCCGCCCGGGCCTGCGGGGTGAGGCTACGTGCCCCCCGCCCCGCCGCCGTGGTGGCCCCCGGAGGCTGATCCCGGCTCCTACCCGGGGGCTTCACGGCGGCGGTCCCTCCCCGCAGACTCCTCCCGAGCATGACCGCGCACGGCTACGTGTTCGACCAGGCCTGGACGCTCGAACGCACCCGCCTCGCCGGCCTCGAGGTGGGCGCCGGCGCGGGCACGGTCGCCCGCTGGCCCGCCGACCTCCCCGCCGGCGGCTTCGACCTCGTCTACGCGCGCTGGCTGGTCCACTGGCTGCCCGACAAACGCGAGGGGCTGCGCCGGATGGCCGCGGCGCTGCGTCCCGGCGGGACGCTGCTCGTCGAGGAGGCGCTCGCACCGCTCACCGATCCGGGCTGCGCCGTGCTGATGCCGATGACCGTCGCCGCCTGGGGGCGGAGGCCGGGATGAGCGTGGGGATTCTTCCGCTCTGCCCCTTCAGCCGGTCGCGGATCGACGCCACCATGTGCCCCGGCTACGAGCCCCGGCCGCTGTCGACGGCGCCGCTCTGGCCGGCGACCCACGAGCTGCTCCCCGCCGACGCCTGCGATCATCTGCGCAGCGAGCAGCGCGCCCGCGGCTACGTCCCCACCTGCGGCCGGGCCTCGGGGCTGCCGCTCACCGAGGCCGCCTTCACCGAGCTGCGCCGGGCGGCCCGTCAGTCGATGCCGGGCACCGGCAGCGGCGTGGGCGGGTCGGTCGAGTAGTCGTAGAAGCCCCGGCCGCTCTTGCGGCCGCGACGGCCCTCGGCGATGAGCTGCGCGAGGACGTCGACGGTGGCCAGGTCACCGGGGGCGCGGGAGCTCTCGTAGCGGTCGCGGCGGACGTCGTGGACGGTGTCGAGCCCGCTGAAGTCGGCGAGCTGGAAGAGGCCCATCCGCCAGTTCAGGCCCAGCCGCGCGGCGGCGTCGATGTCGGCGGGGGTTGCCACCCCGCCGGCGAGCAGGGTGAAGGCCTCGCGCGACGCCGCCCCGAGGATGCGGTTGACGACGAAGCCCTCGATCTCCTTCTCGATGAGCACCGGGGCCCGGCCCATGCGGCGGCTCCACTCCACCGCACGGCGGGCGGTGCCGTCCGAGGTGTGCGGTCCGCGCACCACCTCGCACACGTCCATCACCAGCACCGGGTGGAAGAAGTGCATGTTGCAGCAGAGCTCGGGACGGCCGGTCGCGTCCGCCAGCCGGGAGCTGACGATGTTGCTGGAGTTGGTGGCGATGCCGGCATGGGCGGGAAGATGCCGGTCGAGCTCGGCGAAGGCGGTGCGCTTGGGCTCGACCTGCTCGAGCACCGCCTCGATCGCCCAGTCACACCGCGCCGCGGCGGCGGGGAGGTCGTCGGTCGCGGTGACCCGCGCCAGCGCCGCCTCGGCGTCGACGGCCTCCATCCTGCCCCTGGCGACGCGGCTCTCGAGCAGCCGCCGGTTCTGCTCGACGGCGCGGCCCAGCTGGTCGGCGGAGATGTCGACGAGGTCGACCTCAACCCCGCACAGTGCCGCCTGCTGGGCGATCTGCGATCCCATGGTGCCCGCCCCGAGCACCAGCAGCCTCTCGTCGGACACGGCTCCCGGCCTCCCTGTGGACGGTTCTAGACGACGGAGAACAACCGGGTCACCCGGTTGAGCGTCGCCAGGTGGCGGATGCCCTGGATGCGCAGTCTCCCCGTGGCCATCGCCTGGAGCACCGCGCGACCCGCGGGGTCCACGTAGTTGGGCAGCCCCATGGCGCCGATGCGCACCTGGCTCAGCCCCATCAGCGTCGCCGAGTCGGTGCGCAGCCGCAGCCGCGGCTTCCCCACCGCGCCCTCGAGGACGGTGCAGGTGTCGCCGTCGAAGCTCAGCGTCACCGCCGAGCCGAGGTCGGTGATGTCGAAGACCACCGAGGCGTTGACGCTGCGGAAGTCGCGGTACTTCTCGGGATGGCGCTCGACGTTCTGGGCGAGCAGGGTGCCGAGCATGTTCGCCAGCCCGCTCGCCTCGTCGCCGGACGCGAGCACCACCTCAGGCATGGGCGGCAGCAGCCATCGTGCACACGTCCTCCTGCCACCCGCCGTCGGCGCCCACGCTCGCGCGCATGGGGCCGCCGAAGTGTAATGTAGGCGCCGCCCGATCGGTCAACTCCGCCAACGTTCTCACCGGCCGCAAGGGTTGGAGGGTTTCGCCGTCCTACCTGGTGGCATGCCCCCAGCTTTCCGCCTCCGCCGTCCTCGCGCGGGCAGGCTCCTCATGGCCGCCGGGGCCATGGGCGCAGCCGTTGCCGGGATCCTGGCCGTCACCACCGCCGGCGCCACTCCCCCGGCAAGCCGCACCGCCCGGCATGCGCCGGCGACGCCGTCGGCGCCCGCCCAGCAGCTGACCGCGGCGGGGGGCGCCAGCGCCCACGTCCTGAGCCTGCGCCCCCGGCTCGCCGACGGCTCGGTGCTCGCCCAGCTGCGGCTGCCCCGGGTGACCACGCCGGTGAACCTGGTGGAGGGCCTGGGCGAGAACCCGGACGAGATCGGCCACGACACCCGCACCGGCTACCCCGGAGAGCCGCGCTCGATGCTGCTGGTCGGCGGCGGCGCGCTGCTGGTTCCGAACCCCGCGGTGGGCGACAGCATCCACGTCGACACCTCGTACGGCGGCTTCCAGTACCAGGTGAGCTCGGTGCATCCCACCGCCCCGGGTGCCGATCTCGGCCCCGACGCCCCCGACCTCCGGCTCGTGTTCCACACCGGCGGCGGCCTCGCGGTGATCGTCGCCGACCTCGTCCCCGGCGATCCCAACAGCGCCGCCGAGCTCGCCCAGGAGATCGCCGTCACCCGGGCGGAGCGGACCGCCGAGGCCGAGGCGATCGCCTACGGCGGCACCGTCCAGCTGGCCCCCGGCCACCTCTACCCGCCGGTCACCGGGCCGATCACCCAGCTCTTCGGCCCGGTGGACTTCTCCTTCGAGTTCCCCTTCACCTACCAGGGGGTCTACTACCCCCACTTCCACACCGGCCTCGACCTCGGGGTGGGCACCGGCACGGCGGTGCGGGCCGCCAGCGCGGGCACGGTGGTGCTGGCCACCACCAACACCGGCCCCGACGGCAGGCCGGTGGGCTTCGGCACCTACGTGCTCATCTACCACGGCGGCAATCTCTTCACCCTGTACGGCCACCTCTCCCAGCTCGGGGTCGCCACCGGCCAGAAGGTCGCCACCGGCCAGGTCATCGGCCTCAGCGGCAGCACCGGCAACAGCACCGGTCCCCACCTCCACTTCGAGGTGCGCCAGGGACAGATGCCGGTCGACCCCCTCCCCCTGATCCGCGGCTGAGGCGTCGGCGCGGACTGGACTGAGCCTACAATCCGGCGGCGTGTTCGTCGCCGGCCTCCGCACCATCGACCGTGTCCGCGGCGGCGGCTGGCTCGACTGCCCCAACTGCCACGAGCACGCCGCCCAGGACGTGGTCGACGAGATGCGCTTCCTGGGGCTGCTCGCCTACCGCCTCACCCCGGTGGGCCGCCGGCGCGTCCTGGTCTGCCGGCGGTGCCAGTTCCGGCGGCGGGCGACCCCGGAGGAGATGGGCCGGCTGAGCACCGGTGGAGGCCGCATCCAGCGCGCCTGGCTGGTACCGATCGGGCTGCTGCCATTCGCCGTCGTCGGCGCCGTGGCCCTCGTCCTGGCCACCCGCCACCCCGCGGGCATCGAGGATACGCTGACGTTCACGAGCGACACCGCCCAGCCGGTGGCGCCGATCAGCCTGCGCCGGCCGCTGTCCTGGAACGCCTCGCCGAACACCGACAGCACCCCGCCCGACTACACCGTGAGCGACCCCACCCAGCGGATGGTCGTCCGCCTGCGCCGGATCACCGACAGTGGCAGCCTCGCCCAGCTGCTCACCCAGCACTACACCGACGACAACGGCATCAACGACACCGGCGTGCCCGAGAGCCTGCCCGCGGCCACCGCGCTGCAGATCGCCGGTGTCCCGGCCGCGAAGGTGAGCTTCTCGTACACCAGCACCGGCGAGCCGGCGCACACCACCTTCATCGCCTTCTTCCACGACGGCATCGGCTACACCCTGACCTACGTGGCGAAGGGGACGGCACAGTTCGCCACCCTCGAGCAGCTCGCCGACACCGTGGACAGGAGCATCCGCTTCACCGGCACCGAGACCCCCGCGCCCTGTCCCAGCGCCAGCCCCGCCGCGAGCCCGACCCCGGCGGCGACGGGCACGCCCGGAGGGTCGCCGTCAGCGACGCTCCCCGCGGTGGCGAGCTCGCCTCAGCCGTGCACCGGCGGGCTCGGCTCGGCGACGCCCACGGCGAGTCCGCACTAGACGGGACTCGCCTCTACGAGGCGTCCTCCACGGCTGCCGCCGCCTTGTCCGTCGGCACCTCCGGCCGGGCGAGCGCCGCGGCCACGTAGACGGAGATGTCGTCGACCTGGAGGCGATCGCCGAGCGATTCCGACGAGATCCCCTCGTCGAACATCGCCAGGCAGAAGGGGCAGGCGGTGGCGACCCGGCTCGCCTCGGTCTCGACCGCCTGCTTCACCCGGCGGTGGTTGACCCGGGGCTGCCCCTCCTCCATCCACATCCGGCCGCCGCCGGCGCCGCAGCACATCCCCTCGCTGCGGCTGCGCG
>JRHI01001604.1_pt1 | contig 18253 bp, 11 predicted proteins | sample 215371 | NCBI WGS metagenome assembly JRHI01 (sample SAMN02929681, study PRJNA255918) | sediment metagenome | biome: cave system; feature: Ice Cave; material: Sediment; isolation source: sediment from deep within a dark volcanic ice cave with no known source of... ...
GCCACAGCACTATGCGGCATCGAGTCGTACTTGGCCGACGCATCCTGTGCGAAAGTGATCCCGTCCTCAGCCTTGATGGCTTCGAGGCCGATAGTACCGTCCGTGGCGGTGCCGGAAAGGATCACGCCGATCGCCCGCTCGCGCTGGTCCCGCGCGAGCGCTTCAAAAAAATAGTCGATGGCGTGTTGCGGTTTGCGCTGCTTTGGCCGCGGCTCGAGTTTCAACATCCCGCCGACGATGGTCAGGTTGACGTTGGGCGGAATGACATACACGTGATTGGGCTCGACCCGCAGGTTGTTCGTCACTTCGGTGGTGGGCATGGTAGTTGCCCGCGCCAGAATCTGCGTCAACTCACTCTCGTGTGTCGGGTCGAGATGCTGCACCAGCACCAGCCCCATGCCTGTGTCCGCTGGGAGATGCTGCAGCAGATGGGTGAACGCTTCCAATCCGCCGGCCGATGCCCCAATGCCGACTATGGGGAAAGGCATCCGACGGCTGCTCGGTCCAGATGCCTTGCGCTTTGGTTTCACACCCGGTTCCTCGCTGTTGGCAATGGCGACACATTCAAACGAGCGTCGCCAGGAGCGCTGCTCCAAGCTACAGCCCTGCGCCCACAGCACCTAATGCGCCGCCGGTCCCCTGGAGCCACGTCAACCTCGGGAATATTCGCGCGGTTCCGGTGCACGTTGAAGTCTACATAGCGGCTGTCGCCGTATTGCGTGGAAAAACAAAAGCCCTTGCGTCGCAAGAGCTTTTGTCAGTCGGGGCGACTGGATTTGAACCAGCGACCTCCTGCTCCCGAAGCAGGCGCGCTACCGGGCTACGCTACGCCCCGAAACTACCGATCTTTGATCCGCGAGACGAAATGCGCTCAGAGGGAGTCGAACCCCCAACCTTCTGATCCGTAGTCAGATGCTCTATCCAGTTGAGCTATGAGCGCGTGTCGCAGGAAGCCTTCAAAGTTACGCCCGCGCGGCGCTCATTTCAACGGCAACGCTGCATACCTCACGCCGTACACTCCTCCGAGCGGGAGCTCCACAGTGAAATCGCCCGCGCCGTTCGGTTTCACGTTCGCGACCGACGCCGTCTGCTTGCCTACCACCGCACCGTCCTTGCCCACGAACTCGAAGTCGATCGTGTACGACTTGGCCACCTTGCCATGGTTCTCGACCTGGCCACGCAGGGTGGTGTGTTCCTTCGCCCGGTCGAATTCGGTGTAGACGACCTTGTGCACCATGTTCAGGTCGTCCGCCTTCTTGCTGTAGAACGCCACGGAATCGATCAGCGCCTTCTTCGCCTTGGGATCCTTCTCGTTGTCGCTCAGCCCCTTGAACGAGTACGCAAAGAGCATGATGTTTTCCGAGTTGCTGGGGTCGACTTCCACCAGCCGGCGCACGATGGGCGACATCTCGGCGGAGCGCTTTGCCTCGTACAGCATGGCCGCGAGGTTGTAGAGGTAGTCGCGCGAATACGGGTTTTTCTTGACGGCGGCGTCGAACATCGCCACGGCGTCGGCACTCTTGCCCGACCGCGTGGCCAACACACCGGCCGTGGCGAGCGCCATGTCGTTGAACTTCTCCGGCGATGCCTTGATGATGGCCACGGCGGCCAGCGCGCTGGCCGTGTCGCTGGTGATCGTCGTGATGTTGGAGATTTCCTGGAAGGCGAACGGCGCCTCTTCCGAGGTCGGGTATTCCTTCAGCAGCGCCATGTAGGCACTCGTCGCGCTCTTGTACTGCGCGGCCTTCGCGGCCTTGTCGGACTTCTTGTCGCCGAAATCCCGTTGAATGCGCCCGAGATTGAACATGAAGTTGGAGCGCACGTTGGCGTTCGCCGTGTCGCCGGCGAGCCGGTCGATCGCGGCCTGCAGGTTGGACACCTGCCCGGCTTCGTCACCGCGCTTCTGGGCCACGCGCCAGAGAATGTCGTACGACTGCGCGCCGTTCTTGTTCAGGATCTGTGCACGCCGGGCGAGCCGCTCGGCCGAATCGACCGCGCCCGCGGCGAGGGCCTTGTACGCGGTGGCCGACATGTTCTGGAACGGCTTGAACTCACGCCACTGGAGCACTTCGGTCGCACAGGCGGGTTGCGCCTTCTCGATGATCGAGAAGAGCGAGTCTGCGCCGGTCACCAGGTCGACCTTCGCCGCCTTGTCGCCCGGCAGGCCGAGGTCGCCGCGCGTCTGGATGTCGCCGGATTCTATGGCAAGGATATAGAACTGCCCCAGAAGAAAATCACGGCCGAGGGCGTTCGACTTGTTCTTGTCGTCGAACAGCGACTTCATGGCGTCGCGAATGACCTTGCCCGCTTCGGCCGGGGTCTTGGCCTGGGCAACCTTGGCGCGCTGGAAGAAGGCGATGCCGAGCGGCTGCGGTTGTATGGGCTGCGTGATTTCGGTAGGGCAGGCGGAGACGGCGGCGGCGGCGGCCGGAGCCGGCTTCGCCGGAGCAGGCTTCGCCTGAGCCCAGAGGGAGAAACAGGGTGCGAGCAGAAGAACGGGGGCCAGTGCCAGACGAGAGCTACGCATGGTGTTGATCCGTGTGAGATGAAAAGTCCGGTCTCGTGCGTTCCTGCATTACCTACACCAATGGGCGGTACAAGACTCGAACTTGTGACCYCMMCGTGTCAAGGTGGCGCTCTAACCAACTGAGCTACGGGCCTAACGTGCCCACCTGCGCCGGCTTTTTGGACTGTTTCACGACTGGACTTCGGGCGGCGCAACCATAAATCCAATCCAAGCGTAAAGCTATTAGCCCATACTGCCGCTATCTTTTCATTGAAAGTGGCACTGCATAGCTCACAACCATCGTGATTCTAGCATGACTTGAAAGATGATGAGCGCCAAAGACCTGCCCTGCACCGACGATTACTCTCCATTTGCAATTGGCTCCTGAAGATGACGCCCGAATGTTGACGAACGCAACCGCATCGCGATAACTTCCATCTGTGATGATTGGCGAGCGTCTGCGAGCGTTGCGAGAAGCAAAGGGGCTTACTCAGGGGCACATTCAAGAGCGCACTGGACTGCTTCGGCCGCACATTTCACGCACGGAAAATGGGCACACCACGCCCAGTGTCGAGACATTGGAAAAATGGTCTCGTGCTCGGGGCGTGCGTTTATTCGATCTTCTACGACGGCGATAATCCGCCGGATCCTGGGCCTCTTCCAATAACAAATCAATCGGGAACGCGGAAAAAAGATGAACAATTTTTGAGAGTTCTATGCACCTACTTGGCAAATATAAGCGAGCCTAGGCGACAATTGCTTTTGCAAGCCGCGCGCCGAATGGCCTCCCGTTCGCCACGTCAATGAACGGCTAAAAGGATTAGCGAGATGACGTTGCCGGCACCGGTGCGATGGCTTCTCCATTCACCACTAGTTCTACCCTGCGATTTCTCTGCCGCCCTTCGGGCGTATCGTTAGAAGTTACTGGCTGCGTTTTGCCGAATCCGCGAGCCGCGATTGAGGATGCTGGTACCCCCTGCTGCGCCAGGAAATCTCGAACGCTGTCAGCGCGACGTTCCGAGAGCTGCTGATTAAATTCGTCGGTGCCCACGCTGTCCGTATGCCCTTCGATTTGCATGGAGAGTCCCGGATGGGCGAGGACGATGCCGGAGATTTTCGCTAACTTCTCGCGCGTGGCAGGTTTCAGTGTGTGACTCCCGATGTCGAAGAGCACGTCCGACATATTAACGATCAGACCGCGCGCCGAGTCGCGTGTCTGCAGAACTGAGTTCAATTGGTTCAGTAAGCGTGCACGAAGCTCCGTTTTTTCCGCTTCGGCTTGCGCAGCCGCGTGTAAAGCTTTTTCGGCTTGGGCCTCCGCCGCCCGCTGCTGTTCTAAAGCTGCGGCTTTCTCGCGACCCGCTTGCGCGGCCTCCGCTTGGGCCGCCTGCTGCTGGGCTAAAGCCGCGACTCTCGCCTGCTCGGCTTCCTGTTTCAACCGGATAGACTCTTGCGCAGCCTTCTCGGCTGCTCGCTTCATACGTTCCGCCTCGGCTTGCGCGGCTTCGGCTTGCAGGCGCGCCTGTTCCGCTTGTTGGCGTCGTTGTATTTCAGCGTCAGCCTCAGCGCGAGCTCTGGCCTCGCGTTCTTCCGCCGCTCTCTTCTCTGCCGCGGCATTGCGGCGAGCGTCTTCCTCGGCCCTCTGTTGAACGGCCATCACTCGCGCTTCTTCCGCGGTTTCCACCGTCTCGCGTGCCGCTGCCTCAACGGTTTTTCTGTCTCTGCGCTGCCGATAAGCAGCTTCCGAACTTTTCAGCTGTTCCTCGGCTTTAGCGAGCGTTGGAGTTGCATATTTATCCGCCCCGGCGATATGCGCAATCCTGACGGCGTTACGCGCCTCAAAAAGTTGCAAGGGCGTTTTTCGATCGATGCCAAAAATGGCGTTCTCAATCTTGGTATTCGACGAAGAATAGATGCCCCGGCCTAATAGCTCGTACTTAGCTCCGATGTCTTCCACTCTACCCATGGTGTCGGGGCCCAGAGTGTTCTCCAGAACCACTACGTCGCCCGGTTGTGTGACCGCGAAATAGGGCTCAGCGGTCACTACCATTCCAAATGTCTGCATGTCGGTGATTGCTTTTACTTGCCCGCTGCCATTCTTCAGCGCTACCTCTCCCAGATTTACGGCGCGCCCTTGCGGGGAAATGGCCCACAAGACATAGGTCAAATATTCAAAACCGAACTTGGTAGCACCGTCCAGGTTTGCAAATTTCGCGTCAATCTCAATGCGCGTGCTCTTGCTCTCCACCTTGGCGTCGCCGACGGCTTGCGGCATTAGTTCCGTCCCGTGAAAATTCACCTTGGTGGAACCGCCCGCTCTGCGGTAATTCCTTGCCTTGGTGGTACGAGAAACGCCACTCGCAATTCTCGATTGGGTTCCCCGGTCCGGGCGTGGAAGCGGGTAGGCACTTGGAATGCCCAAAAGGCAAAAAGCTCCCATGATCGTCAATATCGATGTCTTCTTCACGGTCTAAGTCCTTTCCTTCGCACGTGCTACATAGATAGGAAATCCTGCGCATCACTCGACGACGCCGATTGCACCCACCCAGTGGAATAAACCAGTTTGATTCCACCTTAGCAAACAAGAGAGTGAAATTGGGCGTTGCGCACAGCACGTATGCACAAGTAATTACCGTCAGCTCGTTCCGGGAGGTCGCCCAAATATAGAAATCTGTCGTAGCGGCGTGTGCGTGTCGCGCGTGGTATGCCAATGCCCATTTATTATTGGCGCTTCGTGCTGGAGTATCCTGCTTCCCTGTGGGAGACTAACCGTCTCAGTCCATCAATGATCGTTACGAGGAGAATACAAATGCGGAAACACCGTATTGCGATTTGTACCGTGCTTTTTTTGAGTCTGGCTGCGCTAGCCACCGGCGCCCAAGGTCAAAAGGATAAGAGCAAGCGACCGAGCCCTCCAGCCAAAGCGGACTGCAAGTTTTCTGACGGTAAGACGATTACCGTAGACTATTCCAGCCCGCGAGCGAAGGGGCGCAAGATTTACGGCGAACTGGTTCCCTACGGAAAAGTATGGCGAGCAGGTGCAAACGAAGCCACCACGTTCGTCACTACCGCAGACCTGAACGTGGGTGGGAAAGATATTCCCGCGGGCAGCTATACCATTTTCACCGTCCCCAATGAGGACAAGTGGACACTGATCATCAGCAAGAAAACCGGAGAATGGGGCGTCCCCTACCCCGGGGAAGGTGAGGATTTCGCCCGCGTGGACATGAAAGCGTCTTCGATATCATCCCCCGTCGAAAATTTCACAATTTCCTTCACACACGACGGCTCCGAATGCGTGATGCATTTGGATTGGGAAAAGACTCGCGCTTCGGTAGAATTGTCCGAGAAAAAATGAGCTGGCAGCATAGTCTCCCGGCCCAATAGCCAGCAACTTAGGAAGAGGCGGCCAGTATGGCGCCTCTTTTTCTAACTTCTCTGCAAATTCAGTAACCTTAAACCTGCCGGAACATCCTACTAGTAGGCACGTCTGATCGATTTCGTGGCCAAGTTATTCAGGAGGAAAATTGATGAGTCCGAAGAATGGTAAGCGTAACGATAAGAGCGGTGATCTTGAAGCTGGGGCAGATCGCTCCAAACCAATTCTGCATCAGCACTCGCGGGAAATTCAGCCTTACGGAAAACTCGCCAAACTACCGATAGCGCTTGACGAGAAAGTTTGCGCCTCGAGCGTCGAAAACCTGAATCAAATCCTCGCGGACACCATAACTCTGCGCGACATGTACAAAAAGCATCACTGGCAAGTGGCTGGCCATACGTTCTATCAACTGCATTTGCTTTTCGATAAGCACCACGGTGAACAAGATGAGTTGGTGGATACCATTGCGGAGCGCATCCAACTTCTCGGCGGAATCAGCCTAGCTATGGCCGCAGACGTAGCCGAGACCACCATCATTCCCCGCCCGCCGCGCGGCCGCGAGGAAGCACCAGTGCAGATTTCGCGTCTTCTCGAAGCCCATGAAATTATCTTGAAGGAAGCACGCACGATGGCTGGTCAAAGCGACGAAGATGGCGACGACGGCACAAACGACTTGTTGGTTAGTGACGTGATTCGGACCAATGAGTTGCAGGTGTGGTTCCTCGCTGAGCACCTGGTAGAGGTGCCTTTGGTTCGCGCGGATCAAGAGCCCGCGGAACAGCCGCGGAAGGTGCAAGCGAAGAGCGCAACATCCTCGTTGTAACGCACCGTTGTAACGCATCGTTGCGCGCGCTAGGTAGCAGTTCGAAAGACCCCCGGCTGGCCCGAACAAGATTTACATGGAAAAGGTCCGGCCGGGCAGTCCTAGCGATTCCCTTCCGTCGCGGTTATAAGGGTTAACGCCGCAAGATTTGACTTGCGCAGTCGCTCGTTGAGTTGCGGCACGTCACGTGCTTTGATGTCGTTCCAAGCTGCCAGGGATTTCTGCAACGCAGCTTGCAATTCTCCATACAGCGCCAGAGCTTGTGTGGTCGGTTCCGCATCGGCGCTCTCAGCAACGCGCAGCACTCCCGCAAAATGCTGATTGAGAAGTGAGAAATTTTCCGGCAACTTTCCGCTGGGCGGCAATCCAAAGAAGGATTCCGCAGTCTCGCCCTCGAGAGCCGCCGCATTTTTATCAAGCGCGGCGATTGCTTCTGCAACGGCACCCGTGGCTGCTTTTGCTTTGCGTTCTTTTAGTTGTGCTCGCAGCGCTTGCACCTGCTTTCGCGCAACATAACTCTCGTTCATACCCGTTGCGCTGCCGCTTGCCAGCGCAAACTGTTTCGCAAGAGCTTCCCCAGTGGCTTTTATCCGCGGATCCATTCTCACTTCCAGCGGCTGCGTGTAACTTTCGCCGGCCACGGTCAGCTTCACCGTGTAACGCCCCGGTAAAATAGAAGCTCCCAACGGATGGCGCGGTGTGTCTCGATAAATTGCGGAAATCGGATACTCGTGGGAAAGAGAATCCGGCGAAGGATAGTGCATGTCCCAGACAAATCGGTGCATTCCCGGCTCGGCAGAAAGAATTTGCACGGGCCGAATCCAATACATCGGAATCGGATTTTCCTTGGCGATTCTTTCCAGCGGCTCGGGCTGATCGGTGCTGGAATAACGCCGCACCAGCTTTCCCGCGCCGTCAAGGATTTCCAGCATCACGTTTTCGGTCGTAGCGGTCTGCATGTAGTAATCGATGATTGCGCCGTCCGGCGGATTCTTCCCGGCAGGTACTTCCCAGGGAAGCGGTGTATCCGGGTTGCGATTCCACCGGAATCGATACGCGGTTTGCGGACGGTAGAGATGAACATTGGCCTTGGCGATTTCGCCGCTCAATTCGCGCAGGGGATTTATATCGTCCAGTATCCAGAATGACCTGCCGTGGGTGCCTACGATCAGGTCGTCGCCGTGTATCGTCAGGTCGCGCATGGACGTGTGCGGCAAGTTCAGCTGAAGCGGTTGCCAATTGTCACCGTCGTCGAACGACACGAATACGGATCGTTCCGTGCCAGCAAAGAGCAAGCCCTTGCGGACAGGATCTTCCCGCACCGTGTTCACGGGCGCATTTTCCGCCAGGCCTTTAACGATTTCTTGCCAGCTCTTCCCGGCGTCCCGCGTACGATAAATGTGCGGCCGCAAGTCATCCAGACGAAACCGATTAATCGCCGCGTATGCGACCGCGGAATCGTAGTGCGACGCCTCGATTACGGAAACCTTGCTCCATGGCGTCAGCTCGGGCGGCGTGACATTGGTCCACGTTTTTCCCGCGTCGTGCGTCACCTGAATTAGGCCGTCATCGGTTCCTGCCCAAATGAGTTTCGCGTCTTTAAACGACGGCGCGAGCGCATAAATTACGCCGCGATGCTTGCCCTTCTCGGGATCGAGCGGCGTAAAAACTCCCAGATTCGCGGGCACATCGTATTTCTCGCGCGTCAAATCAGGGCTTACGCGCTCCCAACTTCTTCCGCCGTCAGCCGTTTTGAAAAGGACATTGGCCGCGAAATACAGTATATTTTCCTCGAGCGGCGAAAAAACTACCGGTAGCGAACGGTTATAGCGATATTCTCCGCGACGCACCGGCTCAGGTGAAACGTCTGCTACTTCCCCTAGCGCCTGATTCGTACGAGTTACTCGCCCGCCGTAAAGAATATTTGCGTCGCGCGGGTCAGGGGCGATGTAGCCGTATTCTTCGACGCCCACCGGATGCCACTCGCGAAAGCTGATTTCGCCGTAGTCACTCCGGCTGGCGGTACCTACCGAGCCGCTCTCTTGCTGCGCTCCGTAGACCCAATACGGAAAACGATTGTCAGTGATGACGTGATAGAACTGCGCCGTAGGCTGGTTGTACCACGAACTCCAGGTCTGACCGCCGTTGACACTGATGACCGCTCCCTGGTCGCTGCTGAGCGCGATGATTTGTGGATTCTCCGGGCTAATCCAAATGCGCTGGTAGTCATCACCGCCGGGTGCGCCCTTAATGGCCATGAAGGTGTGTCCGCCATCGGTTGAGCGATACGTGGAAGTATTTGCGACATAAACGACGTCGGGATTATCCGGTGCAACGGCAACACCCATCGCTCCTGGCCCCCGCCCACCGATACGCGCCTCTTGATTGACGCGCTCCCAGCTTTCCCCGGCGTCGTCCGAGCGATAAACTCCGCTGAGCTTTCCACTTTCAATGCTCGCATAAAGTCGCTTGACGTTGCTTGGCGCCACCGCGATTCCCATGCGTCCCAATCCATCCGCCGGCGTGGGCAAGCCGCGCGTTACAGGATGCCACGTAGTGCCACCGTCGATGGACTTAAACATTCCGCTGCCCGGCCCGTTGATCGATCCGCCGCTGCGAACCTCCCACGGAGCCACGCGCGCCGCCCATAGCACGGCGTAAATGGTTTCAGCATTCTTGGGGTCGAATGCGAGGTCGGCCGCGCCGGTATTCTCATCCTTATAAAGGACTTTCGCCCAGACCTTTCCGCCGTCGGTGGAACGAAAAACGCCGCGTTCTGCGTTAGGTCCATACGGGTGCCCCAATACGGCTGCGAAAACTCGATCCGGATCGCGCGGATCCACAAGGATCGAAGCGATCTGTTGCGCGTCTGGCAGACCTAAATGCCGCCAGGTCTGTCCGCCGTCGCTTGATCTAAAGATTCCGTCGCCAACGGAAAGATCAGGCCGCTGCAATCCCTCGCCGCTTCCCACATAAATGACGTCCGAATTGGATGAGGCAATGGCCATTGCACCGATCGATCCGGTTGGTTGCTCGTCGAATATGGCTTTCCAGGTCCCTCCAAAGTCATCTGTTTTCCAAACTCCGCCATTGACGGCCGCGATGTAAAACACATTGGGTTTTCCCGGCACACCAGACACCGCAACCGTGCGCCCGCCGCGAAACGGCCCGATGCATCGCCACCGAATCTCAGAAAACAGGCTTGGGTCGTATTTCTGCGCAAGCGCGCGATGGCTCGTGAGCGCTGCCACAAAAAAACCAAGTCCAATCACAAGCCGAGAGCTGCGTTTGTAAATCACAGAATCCTCCGGGTTCTTGGCATAATCGCTTTCATAATCGGATTACGGGAATTTGGCAGCCACCACTCCGATATTTGCGATCGTGTCGCCCTTCTTCATGGAAGGCACCGCGCAAATATAAAGCACTATCCCGGCAACAGGGGCGCGCGCTTCGAAAATTGTCTTGCCGAAGTAATCGGTTACGTAGCCGACCTTCATTCCGGCTTGCGCGTAGCTGCCGCGCCGCACCACGGGATAGAAGATTCCCGGCTGCTCGCTGGCAATCGTAGCCACCTTTTCGATCCACACCGGACGCTCGACCGGGGTCACCGCTCCCGGCAGCATTTTCAGATAGCGCATCACATTCAAGCTGCCGTCAACCAGCGCAGTCACATCGTCCGGCTCGGTTGTTCCGGCATGGCCGGCTTCCGCTGTAATTGACGGCTTCCCTCGAAGCGACGCAGTGGTTTCCAGGTATCGCGACGCGTTCAAATCCTTGGGCCTATCCATCGAAAGAATAATCGTGTCCAATCCAAACGCCAGGACCATCTCGCGCGAGGCGCGGTCCTGCTTTTCGTTCCCGGTCGGCGCCCAATAGCTGTAGGGGCGCAGACTCTCGTCCAGATCGCCGCCGTGCAAATCAATCAGGTAGTCGCACTTGTCGACGATTTGATGCGTGATCGCAAATAACACCCGTTCCGTCTGGGTGCCATCGGCTTTCCCGGGATAGAAGCGGTTCATGCTCTTGTTGTCCACCGGATTCACGTGCGGCACTTTTTGCTCGAAAGAAGCCATATTCACGAGCGGCACGATAATCACGGTACCAGAAATGTCCGATGGCTCCAGGCGCGCGATCAATTTTTCGAGCGCAATAATGGACGCGTACTCTGTGCCATGCGCGCCTGACACCAGAGCCAGGATCGGTCCGGACTTCGCGCCCCGTACAACCACAACTGGAAGTTTCGTTCCAGCATCCGCGCCTGCGGGAATTTCCAGGTAACCAGTAGCTTTCTGCCCGGTGCTGGCTGTCGCAGTGCCAACCGTGAAGTTCTCTTGCTGCGCAGTTGCAACCTGCGCCCCCGCACCCATCGGAAGCGAAGAAATTCCAAGCAACAGCACGAGACCAAATTTTAGACGATGGCTCATTACGCCTCCTCGGTTCATCGTTTCCGATGCGCCGCAGTATACGCCGCGACGCCCCCTCATCTCTTTTCTATTTGCCGCCATCTCACCGCTAAGTTAAAAGCATAAGAAATCTTTCAGTGCTTGCCAGATTTCTCTTGCACTGGCTGGAGTTGCTTGTATTCTGCGCTTGCGAGTTCGCTCCAATGCTGGGAAGCACATTTCCGAGCGAGAGAGCTTGCGCGCCGGAGGTGAAAACTACACAAATTGAACACTACAAAACCTTACAGTGGTCTCCAGCCTCGCTGCTCGCTCGCACCTCAAAAAAGCAATCCCAAGTTAACTCTCTGGCCGCTTGTGGCCGCAACGTTTTTCATGGTTTCCGGCGGCACCTATGGTACCGAAGATATCATTCATGGCGCTGGCTACAAGCTGGGCATATTGATTCTCCTGCTCACTCCCTTGCTGTGGAGCCTGCCCGCCGCCCTGATGGTTGGTGAGCTTGCGACAGCCCTGCCGGTCGATGGGGGTTATTACGTCTGGGTCCGCCGCGCGATGGGAAATTTTTGGGGCTTTCAGGAAGCGTGGCTTTCGTTGGTTGCCAGCATTTTTGACATGGCCCTCTACCCCACGCTCTTCGTGGCCTATTTGATTCGCCTGATGCCGTGGTTCCACACCGGCCACCGCGGATTCATTGTCGGCCTCGGCCTGATCATCGCTTGCACGGCGATGAACATTGCTGGAATTCGCGTCGTCGGCATAACTTCGGTGGGTCTCTTTCTTTTGCTTTCCGCGCCCTTTGCTTTGATGGTCTTGCTCGCGCCATTCAAAATGGGAGGGTACGCAGGTCCGGCCACAGTAGCGTCCACTTCCACGGTAGGTCTCCTCGGCGGCTTGCTTATTGCTATGTGGAATTACATGGGCTGGGACGGCGCATCCACAATTGCCGCAGACGTTGACAATCCGCAGCGCACATATCCGCGCGCGATGTTTCTCGCCGTCACCCTCGTCACCGTCAGCTATCTCCTTCCGGTATCGGCGATGTGGCTCACTGGTGTGCCGTCAAATGCCTTTGCGACCGGCTCGTGGGCCAATTTCGCCGGCCTCCTTGGCGGACCGTGGTTGCGTACAGCGCTGGTGCTCGGTGGAATGATCAGCGCCTTCGGTATGTTCAATGCGCTCGTGATGAGCTATTCGCGGCTACCCGTGGCCATGGCTAACGATGGCATGCTGCCAAAATTGTTCGCCAAGCTCGATCGTAAAACGCGCGCGCCCTGGGTGGCAATTATCACGTGTTCGGTTGGTTGGGCCACGTGTCTCGAGCTCGGCTTTGAGCGGCTCATCATCCTGGACGTTCTACTGAATGGACTAAGCTTGCTGCTCGAATTCGCGGCGCTGGTCGTCCTGCGTGTGCGCGAGCCGAATCTCTTGCGGCCCTTTCGCGTCCCGGGCGGAACGCTGGTCGCAATCTTGCTCGGCGTCTGTCCAGCGCTGCTGCTGATTTTTTCCGCCGTGCGCAGCCACCAAGAACGTATCTTTGGAATGAATGGGCTGCTGTTTGGTTTAATTCTCGTGGTGGCAGGATTTGTTGTCTACTGGCTCATCCCGGCTAAAGGCGTGGCGATAAATCCGTGACGAACCGGAATGCCGAGCAACGCCGCCAACCCGGTTGACAGCGCCATGCTCGTGATCCTGGTATATACTTCGCGATTCGACCTGAATTCCAAGCATGCCAGGAGAATAAATCGTGGAAAATTTGCGCCGCTACGTTTTTATTTTAGCCGGTTTAGCGGCGCTGCACATGTTCTCCTTTGGATTAGCCGCGCAACAGCTCGATCCCGCATTTTATTCCGGAATGCGCTGGCGGCTGGTCGGGCCGTTCCGAGGAGGTCGCGTTCTTGCCGTGACGGGTGTTCGCGGCCAGCCAAATCTCTTTTATTTCGGCGCGGTTGGCGGCGGTGTCTGGAAAACTAACGACGCTGGCCGTGTTTGGACCCCCATTTTTGATACCCAGCCGATCGCCTCCATCGGAGCCATCGCCGTCGCGCCCTCCAACCCCAATATCCTTTACGTCGGCTCTGGGGAAGCAGACATGCGCTCGGACATCACTTATGGCAATGGCGTGTACAAATCCAGCGACGCTGGCAAAACGTGGGCGCACATCGGTCTCCGCGACACTCGCCAAATCGGACGCATTCTAGTCCATCCCAACAACCCTGACACTCTCTTCGTGGCGGCACTGGGACATTCCTACGGTCCTAACACGGAGCGCGGCATTTTTCGTTCGCGTGATGCGGGCAGGACATGGCAACGCGTCCTCTTCAAGGATGAAAACACCGGGGCAACCGACCTCGCTTTCGATCCGCAGAATCCGGAAATAATTTATGCCGCGCTTTGGCAAACCCGCCGCCCACCCTGGAGCGTATATCCCCCTTCAAACGGGCCAGGCAGCGGCCTTTACAAATCCACCGATGGTGGTGACCACTGGCAACAGATTCGTGGACGCGGTCTGCCATCCGAAGGTCTCGGCCGTATCGGCATCGCCATCGCGCCAAGCGACCCGAAGCGGGTATACCTTATTCTCGACGCAAAAGAAGGGGGCCTATACCGCTCCGATGATGCTGGCGAGACCTGGGTCCGCGCCGCCGCCGAATCCCGCATCTGGGGACGCGGCTGGTATTTTTGCGACATCGCCGTCGACCCCAAGGACTCGGCCAGCGTGTATATCTCTAATACCTCCCTCTACCGTTCACGCGATGCCGGCAAGACGTTCACCGCAATCAAAGGAGCACCTGGCGGGGACGACTATCATCAGCTCTGGATCGATCGCGACGACCCTAATCGCATGATCCTCGGCAGCGATCAGGGGGCCGTCGTTTCCCTCAACGGCGGCGCAACCTGGAGTTCCTGGTACAACCAGCCCACCGGCCAGTTTTATCACGTCGCTACCGACAATGGCTTTCCCTACTGGCTTTATGGCGCGCAGCAAGATAGCGGCGCAATGGCGATCCCGACGCGCGGCCGACATCGCACCATCTCTTTCCACGATTGGCGTCCCATCGAAGGAGGCGGAGAAAGTGGCTACATCGCACCCGACCCGCTCAATCCTGAAATTTTATTTGGCGGAGCCGTTTCGCGCTACAACCTGACAACTCAGCAGGATCAAGCCGTTCCGCCGAAGCTTGCGCACCCCGGCGAATACCGCGGTGAGTGGACGCTGCCACTCGTCTTTTCACCTCGTGATCCGCATGAGCTTTATTTTGGCGCGCAAGTTCTTTTCCGCACCACCAATGGCGGCGAGTCCTGGCAAATTATCAGCCCTGACCTTACTCGCGATGATGCCGGCGTCCCGGCGACTCTCGACGCTTCCGCGGCCGCCAACGGGCCGCAGGGCAAACATCATGGCGTCATTTACACCATTGCGCCTTCCCCACGGAACGCCGGGGAAATCTGGGTAGGCACGGATGACGGGCTCATCCAGGTAACTCGCGATGATGGCAAGTCCTGGCAGAATGCGACGCCTTCCCAACTCGCACCGTGGAGCAAAGTAACCGCGCTCGAAGCCTCTCGTCACGATGCCGACACTCTTTATGCGGCAGTCGATCGTCACCGCCTTGACGACATCAAGCCCTATATCTATCGTACCCATGACGCCGGAAAAAGTTGGCAGCCCATCATGCTTGGCATCCCTGAAGGGAGCTACGTCAACACCATCCGCGAAGACCCAGTCCGCAAAGGCCTGCTGTTTGCCGGCACCGAAACCGGCGTTTTCGCTTCCTTCAATGACGGCGACACCTGGCAGCCGCTGCAATTGAATTTGCCCAACGCTTCGATCCGCGACCTCGTAATTCACGAGAATGACCTCGTCGTAGCCACCCACGGCCGCGCCTTCTGGATCCTCGATGACATCACTCCGCTACGCCAGCTCACGTCACAAATCGTGCAGTCGAGCGCATTCTTGTTCGAACCGGAAATCGCCTGGCGCATTCGCCCCGGCTCCGATGAAGGCACTCCTCTTCCTCTCGATGAGCCCACCGGTGAGAATCCGCCGCCCGGCGCCATCCTGAATTATTACCTCAAGTCTTCCTCCCCATCACCCGTGACGCTCGAAATCCTTGACGCCGCAGGCCACTCTGTTCGGCGCTATTCGAGTGCTGATCCACCGCAAAAAATCGATCTGCAAACGCTCGATATTCCAAGCTATTGGATTCATCCACCCCAGCCGCTTTCCGCTGCCGCTGGCATGCATCGCTTCGTTTGGGATTTGCACTATGAAGGAATTCAAGGCCTTAACACTCGCCGCGGCAGCCCGAATGTGGGCCCGTGGGCGCCGCCAGGAACTTACACGGTCACACTGGCCGCCGCCGATCATACCTACACCCAGCGCTTAACGTTGAAAATGGACCCGCGCGTAAAAATATCTGAAGAAGATTTGGCGAAGCAGTTCAAGTTCGCCCACGATATTGCCGCAGCGCTCACCGAAGTAACTCAGGCCGCAAAAGATGCCGACCGTTTACTTACGCACCTGAAGTCATTTCAGAAAGAAGCCCAGGCAGGGAGTGAACTCGCTAACCTTATCGCCACCCTCGAACCGAAGACGCAAGCAGTTCGTGGCGCGCTTATCGCCGCTATTGCCTCCGCCGCAGAAGAATCCGTCTCGCCAGCGGACCGCATGAGTCTGCGCTACCTGAGTGGGTCTCTCACCGAACTCGCAAGAATCGTTGAGAGTGCTGATGCGCCACCCACAGCAGACGCGCTGGCGGCATTCGCCCAGCTTCAACCGGCTTTGCTATCCACATTAGCAAGATGGGAGGAAATTAAGTCGAAGGATATTCCGCGCCTGAACTAGCTCACCGAACGTCAAGCACGCGATAACGGCCTCTATCCAGTAAGGCTTTGCGATGCACGCGGAATTTATTGAGGTCTAAACTAGCTTCACGCGAGAACCAACTCTCCCGTCCGCGGCCCTCGCGTCGCCTGACGCGTTCCTGCTTTGGGGAAAACCATGTGCCAAAAATTTGTATCGCCCGAAATAATTTCCACGCCCGCGCAAAGTTTGCCTTCCCTGCTGTGCCGCAACGAAACGATCCGGCATTCCGCGGTTTCCTGAGTGGCTGCATTGATCAACATCAATTTCTGTCCAACGAGCACCGGCACATCCAAGTGGATCAATGCGCCAAAGGCGCTCACAGACTCCGTGTGCGACCTGCGCCTAAATTCATCTCCGCTAACTGCTTGACCTTCCACCACTAGCGACACCCTAAGCGGCACACGCACGGTCCGCCGTCGCTCGGGCCTTCGAGCCAATTGCATGAAGCACCTCATTCCAGAAGTTTCAATTACCCCACCAGACTGCGCCCCGCCTCCTGCCCATACAATAGCAACCTGGTACTACCACCCAACCATTCGTACTAGCGTCCATTACAAGACTCTATGGCATTATCTCCGTCAGGTCTGACGGGCAAAGTTCCTATATCTTCCCGGAAGCCTTGGGAGCCTGAGGTGCGTGCCGCGCTCGCTCGCAGGTGACTTCTCGTCAGATATCGCGCATAATGGCGGCCATCTTAGCGCTCGAGCATGCCATGAAAAATAAAATTACCCGTTGGGCCTCGCGGATACCGCGGACAAGCGCCATCCTGCCAATGCTGCCCCTGCTCGGTCTCACTCTTCTTCTGTTCCCGAGCAATTCCGTCGCTGCCGGCCCCTATGGCCTCGACGACGGTTGGGCGGTTCACCACTCCTCAGGGAGCATTCTGCTCACGGAAGCGAAGGCTCGAGAATATACCGCAGCCGGGGCCGGCTGGATCCGCATCGAATTCTCGCTGCTGAACCCCCGCTTAGGTCACGATTCGTGGGACCCTGCCATCCTCGACCTCTATGATCAAGCCATCGATAACGCGCGCGCCGCCGGGCTAAAAGTCGTCGGCCTAATTGACGGTGGCTCGTGGCGCGGTTCGCAATCTGATTGGCTCCAGAATAGCTTCGAAGAAGCGCACGGAAATGGCGATAACGAGTACTTCCGCAATTATGTTAATAACGCCGTCGTGCCTCTGGTGCTGCACTTCCACGGGCGCATCGATAACTGGGAACTCTGGAATGAACCCAACGCCTGCACTCGCCCATGCCCCTATCGCGGGGGCAGTTATGTGCATCCGTCAAATTTCAGTTGGGCGCTGGCCCGCGCCTGGGTCGCTATCCACGTCGAGCAAGATATTTCTGACGTAAATCTCTACTTCGGCGGCGTCTTCGGTCATAACATTGGAGGCGGCGTAGGTTACGGCCCAGCGGGAGCGAAATATATCGACGACACCTATAACGCGGGCCTAGACCGCGCCAAAGCTGGCTCGTTCGCGTGGACCCTGGAAGAGTATGGAGTACTGCCCGTTGACGGCATCATGCAGCATTTCTACATCAACCAAGGCGGCCGCACCAATCCCGAGCTTATTCGCCGGTACCTCGATTATGTGCGCCAAGCCTACACGAAATACGAAGGCGTCAACACGCCCAAAAAGACATTCATCACAGAATTTGGCTGGCGCACCAACGCTGTCCCCCCGGACATCCAGGCAGAAAACATCGCCATCTCTTTTGACGTTTTCAACTCGACGCCCTACGTCGCGGGAGCAATTTTGTTTCGCTATCAGGATGTGGGGGGCCTACCCTATGGCATCGTCGATGGGCGCGGCGTTCACAAACCTTCCTACGATCCATTTCAACTTTACGCCACCTACCAAGGACATTTCGCGCCCGGCTCAATCGAACCGAGTATCGCTGGTTATTTCGATGCTGCCGGACAATCTGCTCTTGGCAGCCCCTATGACGCAGGTAACACGGCGTGGGTCTACTCCTGGGGAAATGGAAATGCGCAGGACTTCTCCGGCGGCTCACACGCAACTCTGATCGTGATGTCCTCAGACGCCGGCGTCTTTGAAGTCAACGATGAGCACGGCCTCCGCAGTTTCTATTTATCCGAAGGCTCCATCAACAAATACGGATACCCCACCACAAACGAATTTCCGCACGGCCCCGGCACCCGCCAAAATTTTGAAAACGGATACATTACCTGGGACCCCCAACACGGCGTCGTAGGACGTCGTAAATCGAAAAATAATTGACGTGAAGAAATTGCAGACAGTACTGGGCAC
>JRHI01001605.1_pt1 | contig 18247 bp, 15 predicted proteins | sample 215371 | NCBI WGS metagenome assembly JRHI01 (sample SAMN02929681, study PRJNA255918) | sediment metagenome | biome: cave system; feature: Ice Cave; material: Sediment; isolation source: sediment from deep within a dark volcanic ice cave with no known source of... ...
CGGTGGTGGTGCCCCCGGAGAGCACGTCCGAGACCGATCCGGAGGCGATCAGCCTGCCGTCCAGCAGGACCACCACCCAGTCGCTGATCTGCTCGACCTCGGCGAGGAGGTGGCTGCTGACGAAGACGGTCACCCCCTGCGCGCAGAGCATGCGCAGCAGGCGTCGCATCTCCAGGATGCCGGCCGGGTCCAGCCCGTTGGCCGGCTCGTCGAGGATCAGCAGCTCCGGCCGGGGCAGCAGGGCGGCGGCGATGCCGAGGCGCTGCTTCATGCCCATGGAGTAGGTCTTGACCAGGTCGCCGGCGCGGTCGGTGAGTCCCACGGTGGCCAGCACCTCGGCGATGCGCTCCCTGGGATAGCCGCCAAGGGTGGCCAGAACAGCCAGGTTGCGGCGGCCGCTCAGCGTCGGATAGAAGGCCGGCCCCTCGATGAGGGCGCCGACGCGCGGCAGGTAGTCGCGGCCGTCGGCGATGCTGTGGCCGAGCACTGTGGCGGTGCCGGCGCTGGGGCCGATCAGCCCCAGCAGCATGCGGATGGTGGTGGTCTTGCCGCTGCCGTTGGGGCCGACAAAACCGGCCACCACGCCGCGCGGGACCTCGAAGGTGACAGCGTTGACCGCGGCGCGTGCGCCGTACCGCTTGGTGAGCCCGTGCGCCGCGATGGCCGGGGCGCCGGGCGCGGCGGCGGCGCCCGGAGCCGGCGGATGTGTGATCAGCGGACCGGCCGCTCGGTCCACGGCGACCGGATCGGCCTCGACGGTAGTGACGGGCATGGTGAGACAGAGCCTCCGAGCACTGCGGTTGACGGCGACCGTCCCCATCCGAACCATGTGGACCGGGCTCGGGCACGCCGTCATCGACGTCTCTCATGCTGGCGGCCGCGGCCGCCGCTGTCGTCGGCCGCGCGGGGGAAATTCCTCATCCCCAGTGATGAATCCCGGGGCGGGAAACCAGCACCCGGGCACCGCCCAGGCGGCCGCCGGCTTCAGCCGCCGTCGAGCCTGCCCGGGCTGACGAAGCCGGTCTCATAGGCCAGCACCACCGCCTGGACCCGGTCGTGGACCCCGAGCTTCATCAGCAGCCGGCCGACGTGGCTCTTCACGGTGGCGTCGCTGACCACCAGATGGGTGGCGATCTCGGCGTTGCTGAGGCCGCGTGCCACCAGCCGCAGCACCTCGGTCTCGCGCGCGGTCAGGTCGCGCAGTGGCACGCTCTCCGCGGGTCCGGCGGAGCGGGCCGCGGGCCCCGGCATGCCCGCGAAGCGCTCGATCAGCCGCCGGGTGACGCTCGGTGCCAGCAGCGAGTCGCCCGCCGCCACCACGCGGATGGCCTCGACCAGTTGCCCCGGCGGCGTGTCCTTGAGCAGGAAGCCGGCGGCTCCGGCGCGCAGCGCCTCGAAGACGTACTCGTCGAGGTCGAAGGTGGTGAGCACCAATACTCGGGGCCGCATCTGTGGCGGCTGCATCATCAGCCGCCGTGTCGCCTCGAGGCCGTCCATGCCCGGCATGCGGATGTCCATCAGCACCACATCGGGCCGGTGCTCCAGTGCCAGCGCCACCGCCGTCTCCCCGTCGGCGGCGTCGGCCACCACCTCGAGATCCTCGCGGGCCTCGACGATCATCCGAAACCCGGCGCGCACCAGGGTCTGGTCGTCGACGATGAGGACGCGGGTGCGCCGCTCGCCGGTCATGTCGCCACCCGTCCCAGCGGCAGCCGGGCACGCACCACGAACCCGCCCTCTCTGCTGGGACCCGCGGCCAGCTCGCCGCGAAAGAGGGCCACCCGCTCCCGCATGCCGATCAGCCCCCGCCCCGTGTGCGGCGCCTCGGCCGCAACCGGATCACGGGTGCGCCGGCCGTCGTCCGCGACCACCAGCTCCACCGAGTCCTCGGCCCAGCGGACCACCACCTCGGCGCTGGCTCCGCCCGCGTGTTTCAGCGTGTTGGTGAGCGCCTCCTGGACGATGCGGTAGGCGCTGAGATCGACTCCCTCGGGGAGCTGGCGCGGCGTGCCCTCGACGCGAAGGTACCGGCAGGCCGGCCGCGCGCGCCTGGGTCACCAGCCGGTCGAGCTCGGCCAGACGGGGCTGCGGCGCCAGCTCCGTGTCCGGCCCGGGAGCCAGCACGCCGACGATGGCGCGCATCTCGCTGAGCGCGTCGCGGCTGGTGGCGCGGATGGACTGCAGCGCCTCCCGGGCCCGGCTCGGGTTGCGTTCCGCGATCTCCTCGGCGGCGCCGGCGATCACGGCGATGGCGCTGACGTGGTGGGCGACGACGTCGTGCAGTTCACGGGCGATGCGGGCGCGCTCCTGGCCCACGGCGCGCTCGGCGCCGTCCTCCCGCTCGCGCTCCAGGCGAGCGGCCCGCTCCTCGAGCGAGGCCAGGTAGGCGCGGCGAGTGCGCACGTTGTCGCCCAGCGCCCAGGCGCCGACGACCAGGAAGCAGGGGCCGGCGACGTTGCCGAAGGCCTCGTTGCCCCCACCGATCAGGACGGTGGCCGAGCCGCCCATGATGTCCAGACCCAGGAGGATGAGCAACGCCCGCAGGCTGGTCTCACGGCCGCGGGTCAGCGCGAAGGCGTACATCACCAGCGCCACCCCCAGGCTGCCCGGCTGCGCCGCCCTCGGCTCCACCAGTTCTCGGACCAGGAAGGCGACCTCGCAGAGCCCCAGCGCCCAGAGCGGGTAGCTGCGCCGCCAGGCCACGGGAACGGCGGCCACCAGCGCCAGGATCACCACCACCGGGAGGAGCCGGTGGTCTCCGTGGGCCACGCTCTCGCCGACGGCGGAACCAACGCCCACCACGGTCACGAAGATCGCCAGCCCGGTGTCGACGGCGCGCGGGGGGATGGTCCAGCTGCGGGGCTGATCCGGCACCGCGCTCATCTCCGCCACGGTACCCCGCTGCCCGGTGCGGCGCATCGTCCCCGAGGACGACGCCGCAGTGATGAGAGCGCTACGGAAGCCGGGTCGACCCCATGAGATGCCGGTCGCACTCCCGGGCGGCGCCACGACCCTCGGCGATGGCCCAGACGATGAGCGACTGGCCGCGCCGCGCGTCGCCGGCGGCGAAAACGCCGTCGACGGAGCTGCGGTGGTCCTCACCCGCCCTGACGTTGCCGCGCTCGTCCAGGTCCACGCCCAGCTGCTCGAGGATGCCGCCGTGCTCAGGATGGAGGAAGCCCATGGCCAGCAGTACCAGGTCGGCCTCGACGGTGAACTCGCTGCCCTCGACGGGGATGAACTGGGGCCGCCCGTCGACCACGCGCGACTCCACACGGACGGCGTGCAGCCGCTCGACCCGGCCGTCCGCGCCGCTGAAGGCCGTCGTCTGGATGGCGAAGTCGCGGACGTCCGCCCCGGCGCGAGCCGTGGCCTCCTCGTGGGCGGCCGAGTCGCGCCAGATGGTCGGCCAGCTGGGCCAGGGATTGTGCGGAGCCCGCGAGTCGGGAGGGCGCGCCAGCAGCTCGTACTGCACCACCGATTCGCAGCCCTCGCGGAGGACGTTGCCCAGGCAGTCGGCCCCGGTGTCACCGCCGCCGAGGATGACCACCTTCCTGCCCGCCGCCGAGATGGCGCTGGGGCCGAGCACCAGGTCGCCGGCCTGCCGCCGGTTCTGCTGCGGCAAGTAGTCCATGGCCACGTGGATGCCCGCCAGCTCGCGGCCCGCCACGGGCAGGTCGCGCGCCTGGGTCGAGCCCATGGCCAGCACCACCGCGTCGAAGGAGTCGCGCAGCTCGCGTCCGGTCAGGTCACGGCCGACATCGACGCCCGGCTCGAAGCTGACCCCCTCGGCGCGCATCAGGTCGACCCGGCGGTCGACGACCCACTTCTCCAGCTTGAAGTCGGGGATGCCGTAGCGGAGCAGGCCGCCGATGCGGTCGGCGCGCTCGTAGACGGTGACCCAGTGCCCGGCGCGGTTGAGCTGCTGCGCCGCCGCCAGCCCGGCCGGCCCGCTGCCGATGACAGCCACGCGCTTGCCGGTGCGGTGGGCCGGCGGCTCCGCCCGCACCCAGCCCTCGGCGAAGGCGCGGTCGATGATCGACACCTCGAGGTGCTTGATGGTCACCGGGTCGGCGTTGATGGAGAGCACGCAGGCGGGCTCGCACGGAGCCGGGCAGAGTCGGCCGGTGAACTCGGGGAAGTTGTTGGTGGCGTGCAGCCGCTTGATGGCGCCTTCCCAGTCGTCGCGGTAGACGAGGTCGTTCCACTCCGGGATCAGGTTTCCCAGAGGGCACCCGCTGTGGCAGAAGGGGATGCCGCAGTCCATGCAGCGCGCTCCCTGATCGCGCGCCGCCTCCACTGGCCACGGCAGGTAGACCTCGCGGTAGTCGTGGAGGCGCTCGCCGACCGCACGGCGCACCGGGAGGGTGCGCTGGAACTCGATGAAGCCGCCCAGCTTGCCCACGGGAGTGCGGCTACCCCGCGGCCACGAGACGCAGGTCGGCGGTCTCGCGCCGGCCCTTCTCGGCCCATGCCGCCAGGACCCGTTTGTAGTCCACCGGCATCACCTTGACGAACTGCGCCACGGCGGCATCCCAGTCGGCGAGGAGCCGCTCGGCCACAGGGCTGCCCGTGTACTCGGCATGCCGGACGACCAGCGAGCGCACCCGCTCGACGTCCTCCGACTCGGCGAGCCGCTCCAGCTCGACCATGCCGAGGTTGCAGAGCTGCTCGAAGCGGTCGTCCGGGTCGAGGACGAAGGCCGTGCCCCCACTCATGCCGGCCGCGAAGTTGCGGCCGGTCCTGCCCAGAACCACCACGACGCCGCCCGTCATGTACTCGCAGCCGTGGTCGCCGACTCCCTCGACCACCGCGGTGGCGCCGCTGTTGCGCACGCAGAAGCGCTCGCCGGCCTGCCCCCGGACGAAGACCTCGCCGCTGGTGGCTCCGTAGAGAACCACGTTGCCGATGATGATGTTGTCCTCGGCGCGCAGGGTGCTGCGGTGGTGGGGCCGGACCACGATGCGGCCGCCGCTCAGGCCCTTGCCCAGGTAGTCGTTGGAGTCCCCGTTGAGGGTCAGCGTGATGCCGCGCGCCAGCCAGGCGCCGAAGGACTGGCCGGCGCTGCCGGTGAGCTCGACGCGGATGGTGTCCGGCGGCAGCCCGGCCTCGCCGTGGCGGCGTGCCACCTCGCCGCTCAGCATGCCGCCGACGGTGCGGTTGCGATTGACGATGGGGAGCACGATCTCGACCGGCTCGCGCCGCTCCAGCGCGGCCTGCGAGAGGGCGATGAGCTCGTTGTCCAGCGATCTGTCGAGCCCGTGGTCCTGCTCGATCTCCTTGCGCACGCCGGTTCCCTCCGGCGGCTCCTCGCGGACCAGCAACGCCCCGAGATCCACGCCCGACGCCTTCCAGTGGCCGACCGCGGGCCGCATGTCGAGCAGCTCGACCCGGCCGATGAGGTCGTTGAACGTCCTGATTCCCAGCGCCGCCATGTGCTCGCGCACCTCGCTGGCGACGAAGACCATGAAATTCACCACCTGGTCAGGGGTTCCGGCGAATCGCTTGCGCAGCTCCGGGTCCTGGGTGGCGATGCCCACCGGGCAGGTGTTGAGGTGGCAGACGCGCATCATGATGCAGCCGCTGGCCACCAGCGCCGCAGTGGCGAAGCCGAACTCCTCGGCACCGAGCAGTGCCCCGACAACCACGTCGCGACCGGTCTTCATCTGGCCGTCCGCCTGGAGGACGACGCGGCTGCGCAGGTCGTTGCGGACCAGCACCTGCTGGGTCTCGGCGATGCCGATCTCCCAGGGTATGCCGGCGTGCTTGATGCTGCTGAGCGGCGACGCCCCCGTCCCGCCGTCGTGGCCGGCGATGACGATGTGGTCGGCATGGGCCTTGCTGACGCCGGCGGCGATGGTGCCGACGCCCACCTCGGCCACCAGCTTGACGCTGATCCGCGCCTGCGGGTTGGCATTCTTGAGGTCGTGGATGAGCTGGGCCAGGTCCTCGATGGAGTAGATGTCGTGGTGTGGGGGAGGGGAGATCAGCCCCACTCCCTCGGTGCTGTGCCGCAGCGCCGCGATGTAGGCGTCCACCTTGTGCCCGGGTAGCTGACCGCCCTCACCCGGCTTGGCGCCCTGGGCGATCTTGATCTGCAGCTCGTCGGCGTTGACCAGGTAGTTGGCGGTGACGCCGAAGCGCGCCGACGCCACCTGCTTGATGGCGCTGCGCCGCAGGTCGCCATTGGCGTCGGGGGTGAAGCGCCGCTGGTCCTCGCCGCCCTCGCCGGTGTTGCTCTTGCCGCCCAGTCGGTTCATGGCGATGGCCAGGTTCTCGTGCGCCTCGGTGCTGATCGACCCCAGCGACATCGCCCCGGTGGCGAAGCGCTTGACGATCTCGCCGACCGGCTCCACCTCCTCGATGGGGATGGCCTCGGTCCCTTCGGTCCGCAGCCGGAAAAGGCCCCGCAGCGTCTTGCGCTGTTGCTGCTCGGCGTCGACCATGGCGCTGAACTTCTTGAAGGTGGCGTAGTCCCCCGACTTGACCGCGTGCTGCAGGGTGCCGATGGTCTCGGGGTTCCAGTGGTGGTGCTCACCGCGGCGGCGCCACTGGTACTGGCCGCCCTCCTCGAGCACGGGCGCGTCGATGCGGGTGTCCGGATAGGCGTCGTTGTGGCGCAGCAGCGCCTCCCTGGCCAGCACGTCGAGCCCGACGCCGCCGATCCGCGACGGGGTGCCGGTGAAGTACTCGTCCACCACCTCGGACGCGATGCCGATGGCCTCGAAGATCTGCGCCCCGCAGTAGGAGGAGATGGTGCTGATGCCCATCTTGCTGATGGTCTTCAGCAGCCCCTTGCAGATCGCCTTGACGGCGACCTGCTCGGCCTTGCCGGCGTCGACGCCGGCGGGAAGCAGGTCCCGCCGCTCCAGGTCGGAGAGCGTCTCGAAGAGGACGTAGGGGTTGACCGCCTCGGCGCCATAGCCGCTCAGAAGCGCGAAGTGCATGATCTCGCGCGCCTCCCCGGTCTCCACCACCAGGCCGACGCTGGTCCGGCTCCCCTCGCGGATGAGGTGGTGATGGACGGCGGCGGTGGCCAGCAGGGCGGGGATGGCGACGTGCTGCGAGTCGGTGAGCCGGTCGCTGATGACCAGCACGGCGACGCCCTCGCGCACCCGCAGCACCGCCGTCTGCACCAGGCGGTCGAGGCCCCGCTTGAGCCCGGCCACGCCCTCGCCGCGGTGGAAGATCGCCGGGATGGTCGAGGTGGGGAACTCGCGCTGGGTGACGTGCCGCAGCTTGGCCAGGTCGGCGTTGGTCAGGATGGGGTGCGGCAACTCCAGCTTGCGCGCCTGCGCCGGTCCCTGCTCGAGCAGGTTGCCGCCGGTGCCGAGCGAGGTCTCCAGGCTCATCACCGTGGCCTCGCGGATGGGGTCGATGGGGGGGTTGGTGACCTGCGCGAAGAGCTGCTTGAAGTAGTCGTAGAGCATCCGCGGCCGGTCGCTGAGGACCGCCGGCGGGGTGTCGTTGCCCATCGAGCCGATCGGCTCCTCGCCGTTCTGCACCATCGGCGTGACCAGGACCCGCACGTCCTCCTGGGTCCAGCCGAAAGCCTGCTGCCGGATCACCAGGGAGTCGTGGTCGACCCCGGGGATGATCTCGTTGTCCGGCAGCTCGTCGAGGTAGACCGTGCCCTGGCGGATCCAGTCGCGATAGGGCTGGGCCCGCGCCAGCTCGCTCTTGGCGGCGTCGTCGTCGAGGATGCGGCGGCCCTCGACATCGACCAGCAGCAGCTTGCCCGGCTCCAGCCGCCACTTGCGGACGATGCGCTCCTCGGGGATGTCGAGGACGCCGACCTCGCTGGCCATCACCACCAGCCCGTCGTCGGTGACCACGTAGCGCGCCGGTCGCAGCCCGTTGCGGTCGAGCGTGGCGCCGATCACCCGGCCGTCGGTGAAGGCGATGGCGGCGGGGCCATCCCAGGGCTCGAGCACCGAGGAGTGGAATTCGTAGAAGGCGCGCCGCTCGTCGTCCATGAGCTCGTTGTGATGCCACGCCTCGGGGATCATCATCATCATGGCGTGGTCGACACGCCGGCCGGCCATGACCAGAAGCTCCAGCGCGTTGTCGAACTGCGACGAGTCACTGCCGCTCTCGTCGATCACCGGGAGCAGCTTCTGGATGTCCTGGCCGAAGAGCGCGCTGCGGAACTTCGAGGAGCGGGCCCGCATCCAGTTGGCGTTGCCGCGCATGGTGTTGATCTCGCCGTTGTGCGCGATCATCCGGAAGGGCTGGGCCAGATTCCAGCGGGGCAGGACGTTGGTCGAGAACCGCTGGTGCACCAGAGCCAGGCCGCTGGCCATGTCGGTCTCGGTCAGGTCCGGATAGAACCGCGACATCTGCTCGGCCATGAGCATGCCCTTGTAGATCAGCGTGCGACTGCTCAGGCTGCAGAAGTAGAGGTGGTCGCGCTGGTCGGGGAAGACCTCGCCGACCCGCGTGTGAATGGCGCGACGGAGCACGTAGAGGCGCCGTTCCAGCGCATCGCCGTCGACGCCGACGGCGCCGACGAACATCATCCGGATCCCCGGCAGCCCCTTGCGGGCGACGCGCCCGCAGGCGGCAGGGTCGTGGGGGACGTCCCGCCAGCCGAGCAGGCGGACGCCCTCCTCCTGGCAGGCGGCGGCGACCAGGCGGGTGGCCACATCGCGCTCGTCCGGGTCGTGCGGCACGAAGGCGATGCCGACGCCGTAGGCGCCCGGCGGCGGCAGGTCGAATCCGGCCACGCGCCGCAGAAAGGCGTCGGGGACCTGGATGAGGATGCCGGCGCCGTCACCCGTCTCCGGGTCGCAGCCGCAGGCGCCGCGATGCCCGAGGTTGACCAGCGCCTCGACGCCGCGCTCCACGATGGCGTGCGAGCGCTCCCCCGCGATGCTGGCCACGAAGGCGACACCGCACGAGTCATGCTCGAATCGGGGGTCGTAAAGGCCCTTGCGGGTCTGTGTCGGCATCTGATTCCTGGCGGACGGGTGAGGCGTCTCAACCGTCAGGGTGGGCGAGCAAACGTCAGGGATCGGCCGGCGGCCGGAGCGGGGTAGGGCTCGGACGGACCGCTGGTCGGGGCGGCGAGGACGCTGGGGTGGTGCCCGGCCAGACCGCTGGCGAAGGATACAGCAATCACGATCTGGCGCCACATCGATGTTCGATGCCATCCAGGTCATGTGTCGACCCGGCCAGGGACGCGCGTAGGGGCCCAAATCCCGCACGATTCGGGGCCATGCCGGACCCCGCTCCGCCCCGACTGCTGCTCGGCCACGGCGCCTCGGGGACGGCGGCGTCGATGCGCCCGCATGTCGAGGGCCTGGCGCGACGGGGCGTCACCGCCGTCGCCATCGACCTGCCCAAGGGGCGTGCGGAGCGCGCCATCCCCAGATTCGAGGCCGCTGCGGGCGACGCCCTCGCCGGCACCGCCGTCGGCGGTCACAGCTACGGTGGCCGCGTCGCCAGCCTGCTGGCGGCCGAGCGCGAGGTCGCCGTGCTGGTGCTGCTCAGCTACCCACTCCACCGGCCCGGCCACCCCGACGACCGCCGGGTCGAGCACTGGCCGCGGCTACGCTGCCCCGTCCTGTTCCTGAGCGGCGAGTCCGACCCCTTCGCCCGCATCGACCTGCTCCGCGAGGAGGTGTCCCGCCTCCTCCCCGAGGCCGAGCTCCACACCTATCCGCGGGTCGGCCACGGGCTCGGCCCGGTGCTCGACGACGCCCTCGACCGGGTGGCCGGCTTCCTGCGACGACGCTGAGCCGTGATCATCCTCCTGCGCCCGGTTCCGCTGCGCCGGCGCACGCTGGTCCTAGCCCGCGCCGTGGGGGGTGGGGATGGGCGTCGGGTTGTAGCCGGTGATCGAATTGAGCTGGGCGGCGACCGTACTGTCGATCCGGTTCACGCTGATGGTCACGGTCGGCCCCAGCTTCAGCCCCTGGGCCTCCACCATCTGCTTGATCTCCGGCGGCAGCTTGTCGGTCTCCAGGGTCACCTCGCCCGCTTCCGGCAGGAGGCCCTTGACCAGGTCGGTGGCCTGGAAGACGCCGCCCGCACCGGCGCCGCGCCTGATGCCGCCGGCGCCAGGGCTGCCGCCCGCGACATGGTCGACGGTGGGCCCGGTGACGCCGCCATAGACTGTCTCCAGCACCACCTCGTTGATCCTGATCTTGCTGACGTCGCCGCCTTGCTGCTCGAGCTGCACGAGAGCGTCGTTGGTCCCGTTCCCGAAGGCGCCGAGGATGATGCCGGCAACGGGGCCCGCGCCCAGGGCGGCACCACCGGCGCCGAAGGCGGCCGAGGTTCCCCCCGTGATGGCAACCTCGACGGGGCGGATCGGCTCGCCGGTCATGAGGTGGTTGATGATCTGCTGGGCGAGGTTGCCACCGGCCCCGGCGACCGCGTTGACGAGGGCGCTGTAGAGGACCTTCTGCAGGGCGCTGAGCTCGGCGGTGGTGGCGGCCGAGGTCGCGAGGGCCGCCAGGTTCCCCTCCGCCAGGCTGAACTCGACACTCAGACCAACAACAGACGTCTCGGTGACGAGGACGAACTGGCCAATCCCCTCGAGCTCGAACAAGATCATCGTGCTCGCCTCCTCGACGATGATCTCGACCGCGGCGATCGCGGCCACGCTCCCGGCGTCGGCCGCCGCGGCGGCGCCGTCGTTGATCGGATCGAGCCCCAACTGGGCGGCGGCCGTGATGGTGAGCACCACGCCGAGGAGGCCCACCTCCTTGGCGGTGTTCTCCTTGTTGATGGCCTCCTGAAGCTTGTCGGCGTATTTGTCCAGGGCGTCGGCGAGCTGATGGAAGCTCTGCGAGATGGTGCCGAAGTCGCGGTCGAAACCCTGCATCAGCCGCGAGAACGCCGGACCGCCGTGGCCCCGCCAGGCTCCGGAGCCGTCGGTGATCTGCGACGCCAGGCCGGCGGAGTCGCGCCTGGCCTGGTCCACCGCGTCGGCCTGGTGCCGGATGGCGGAGGCCGCCGAGTGGATGCCGTCGGGGTGGCCGTGGACCCCCATTCTCAGCTGGCGCCGTGGAGCGGCCGGCTGACCACGGTGCGGTCCACCCCCTGATACTCGTCCATGAGGGCGTTGACCAGATTGACGAGCGAGTCGAGGTTGTCGGCCATGTTGGTCACGTGCCCGGACCAGCCCCGCCAGATCTCGTCGATGCGGGCGCGAGCCTTCTCGTTGCCGAGGTCACCGCCGAGGCGCGCCGTGATCCCGTTCATGGCGGTCACCACCTCTCGTATGGCGTGGGCGCGCGCGTAGTACTGGTCGACCAGCCGACGGACCTCGTCGGGATTGACCAGCAGGGTGTCGCCGCCGGAGCTCGAGCCTCCGCCGGGGCCGTCGCCCACCGGGTACGTCATTGGTCGAGCCTCACCTACTCGGGCTGCACCGCCGGCTCCCGCGGGAAGGCCGGCCTCACCCCGTGTGACGTCACTCTGCCGCCAACCTTGCGCGGGAGGGCGCCGCCCCCGCCAGACCGGCCCCGGATGACCGTTTCGCTAGGATCGAATCCACTGAGATGGCCACGTCCACTGATGTCTTCGTCCCACCCCGGTCCGGCGACGACGCCGGGCACGCCGGCGAGGGGACGCTGCTCACCCGCCTGCGGGCCCGGCTGCCGTGGTGGGTGCTGCCGGTCACCGTGGTCGCAGTTCTCGGCGGCTTCATCGTGTACTCGATGTGGGTCGCCTCCAAGGGGGTCGGCGAGCCCGTCGACGCCCAGGGGCGCACCACCGCGCCCTACCTCTCGCCCTTCTACTCGCCGACCTGGATCACCGATCACCTCCGGCCGCCGGTCTTCCCGGCGGCGCTGGCGCTGATCGTCCCGGTGCTCTTTCGGGGCACCTGCTACTACTACCGCAAGGCGTACCACCGCTCCTTCCTCTGGGACCCGCCCGGCTGCGCCGTCCCCGAGCTGCGCCACCGGACCTACCGCGGCGAGACGGTGCTGCCCTTCGTGCTCAACAACCTGCACCGCTTCACCTTCTACCTGGCGGCGGTCTACATCGTCCTGCTGGGCATCGACGCCGCCCAGGCCTTCAGCTTCAGCGGCAAGGGCTACCTGGGGCTGGGCACGCTGATCATGGTGATCAACGTGGTCATGCTGGCCGGATACACCTTCAGCTGCCACAGCTTCCGGCACCTGGTGGGCGGCGGCATCGACTGCTGGTCGTGCGTCAAGTTCGGCGACGCCCGCCACACCCTCTGGCGCGGGGTGACCCGCCTCAACCTCAGTCACCCAACCTGGGCGTGGGTCAGCCTCTTCAGCGTGCTGAGCGTGGACGTCTACATCCGCCTGCTCAACGCCGGCTGGTTCAGCGACCCCCACCTCCTCGGGTAGGACATGGCGGAGAGTCCTGAGAGTTACGACCTGGTGGAAACCGACGTCCTGGTGATCGGCGCCGGCGGAGCCGGCATGCGCGCCGCCGTGGCCGCCGCCGAGGCCGGCTGCAGCGTGGCCGTGGTCACCAAGTCCCTGCTCGGCAAGGCGCACACGGTCATGGCCGAGGGTGGCATCGCCGCCGGGCTGGGCAACATGGACCAGCGCGACAGCTGGGAGGTCCACTTCGCCGACACCATGCTGGGCGGCGCGCTGATCAACGACTGGCGCATGGTCGAGCTCTACGCCCACGAGGTCATCGACCGCGTCTACGAGCTGGAGCGCTGGGGCGGCCTCTTCGACCGCACTCCGCAGGGGCTGATCAACCAGCGCGCCTTCGGCGCCCACACCTTCTGGCGCCTCTGCCACGTCGGCGACCGGACCGGCCTGGAACTGATCCGCACCTGCCAGGACCGGCTGGTCCACACCGCCGGCGCCGACGTCTTCATGGAGTACACCATGACCCGGCTGCTGGTGGCCGGCGACCGCGTCGTCGGGGCGGCCGGCTACCGGCGCAGCGACGGGCGCTTCGTCGTCTTCCGGGCCCGGGCCACGGTTCTCGGCAGCGGCGGCTGGGGGAAGATGTACAAGTACACGTCGAACTCCTGGGAGGGGACCGGCGACGGTGCCGCCATGGCCTATGCCGCCGGCGCCGAGTTGCTCGACATGGAGTTCGTCCAGTTCCACCCCACCGGGATGATCTGGCCGCCGGGGGCCCGGGGCATCCTGGTCACCGAGGCGGTCCGCGGCGAGGGCGGCCTGCTCTACAACAGCGAGGGCCAGCGCTTCATGCTGGACTACGACCCGCGCAAGAAGGAGCTGAGCAGCCGCGACGTGGTGGCCCGCTCCATCTTCAAGGAAGTCGTGGCCGGGCGCGGCAGCCCGCACGGCGGGGCCTACCTCGACATCCGCCACCGCGGTGCCGACTACATCAAGAAGCGGCTTCCCTCCATGTACGAGCAGTTCCACTCGCTGGCCTCGGTTGACATCACCACCGAGCCCATGGAGGTGGGGCCGACCATCCACTACACCATGGGCGGCGTTCGCGTCGAGCCGGAGACGGCGGCCACCCGCGTCCCCGGCCTCTACGCCGCCGGCGAGGCGGCCGCCGGCCTCCATGGCGCCAACCGCCTGGGCGGCAACAGCCTGGGCGACATCCTGGTCTTCGGCAAGCGGGCCGGCGAGGCGGCGGCGGAGTACGCCCGCTCGCTCGGCACCCAGCCCGGCGTGCCCGAGGCGCAGGTCGCCGACGAGCAGCGCGCCCTGCTCACCCATCTGGACCTGTCATCGAACCAGGCGTACGAGAACCCCTACCTGGTCCACGAGGCGCTCCAGGATGCCATGCAGGACGACGCCGGGATCCAGCGCACCGGCGAGTCGCTGCAGCGCAGCCTCGATGCCATCGGGGAGCTGAACCAACGCGCCTCGCGGATGCGGGTGCGGGGCTCGCGGCGGCTCAACCCCGGCTGGCACACCTGCCGGGACGTGCAGAACATGCTGGTGATCAGCGAGGCCATCGTCCGCTCCGCCCTGGCGCGCACCGAGTCGCGCGGCTCGCAGTGGCGCACCGACCACCCCGACCTCGATCCCGAGCAGGGCCGGGTCAACTACGTCACCGACGACGGCGGCGGCAGCATGCGGGTGTCGGCGGTGGAGCGCGCGCCCATGCCGGCGCACCTGCAGGCGCTGGTGCGCACCGAGGAGGAACTGCGCGCGGTGATGACCATTCCGATCGCACCCACGGTCCCCATCGACGACCCGGCGAGGGTCAGCTGAGATGGCCGCCGCCCCGCCCACCACCTCGACCGGCCAGCTCGACGTCCTTCGCCCCCACCCCGTCGACGCCGCGGCACCGATGCTCGAGTTCCACGTCTTCAAGGGTGAGCCCGGCGGCGAGCAGGGCGACGTCACCTATCGAGTGCCGGCGGTGACGGGCATGGTGGTGCTCGACGCCATCCACTACATCCAGAAGAACCTCGACACCGAGCTGGCCTGCCGCTGGAACTGCAAGGCGGCAAAGTGCGGCAGTTGCTCGGCGGAGGTCAACGGCAGGCCCCGGCTGCTGTGCAAGACACGCGTCGACGAACTGGCCGGCGGCCCCATCACGGTGCGCCCCATGAAGGCCTTCCCGCTGATCAAGGACCTGGTCACCGATGTGAGCGGCAACTACGCCGTCGATCGGGCCATCCCGCCCTTCACCCCGCCGGCCGGGGACGGCTCCCCCTGGGTCATCCCGGAGCGCGACCTCGAGCGGCTCTACGAGTTCCGCAAGTGCATCGAGTGCTTCCTCTGCCAGGACGTCTGCCACGTGCTGCGCAGCCACGACCTGCACGAGAGCTTCTACGGGCCCCGCTTCTTCGTCCGTGTGGCCTCGCTGGAGATGCACCCCAAGGACACCATCGACCGCCTCGAGGCGGTGCGCACCGAGGGCGGCCTCGGCTACTGCAACATCACCAAGTGCTGCACCGAGGTGTGCCCCGAGCACATCCACATCACCGACAACGCCATCATCCCGCTCAAGGAGCGGGTGGCCGACCGGCACTGGGACCCGCTCCGCGCGGTGAGCAGGCTCCTGCTCGGAAGGCGCTGACGGCGTCGCCCCGCCCCGACACCGGGGCGGCCGGATCGAGCGCATGATGGTGGTGTGAACGTCGCAGCGGCCGTCTTCGCCGGCGTCTTCCTCGTCCTGCTGGGCGCCTTCGTCGCCTTCTACCTGTACTCGCGCACCCCGGCGTGGCGCACCTCGGAGACCCGGATGGCGACGATGCGCCTGCTGGTCATCATCGGACCGATGTTCGGAGCGCGCTTCGACAACCCGCCCCCCGACCGCCCCGCGGTGATGGGGGAGGGGCCCGACCCGGTGGCCGAGGACCCGCAGGCCCCCCGGATCAGCTCCTAGGGCCGGGCGCCGATCAGGGCCCCGGTGCCGAGCGACGGGATCCCGGCGCCGACCTCGTCGCGGCGGCTGTCGATGACGTCGACGGTGTCGCGGACCGCCTCGGCGCTGCGGTGGAGGGCGGCGCTCTCGTCCTCGCTCAGCCGCACCTCGAGCACCTCGACGAGGCCGCCGGCGCCGAGCCGGCAGGGCACCCCGGTGAAGAGGCCGCGGATGCCGTACTCGCCCTCGAGGCGGACGCTGCAGGGCAGCACCTGGCGCTTGTCGAGGAGGATTGCGTCGACCATCTGGGCCGCCGCGGCGCTGGGCGCGTAGTAGGCGCTGCCGGTCTTGAGCAGGCCAACGATCTCGGCGCCGCCGTCGCGGGCGCGCTGGACGATGGCCTCGAGCCGCTCGCGGGGGATCAGGTCGGCGACGGGGACGCCGGCCACCGTGGAGAAGCGGGTGAGCGGCACCATGGTGTCGCCGTGGCCGCCGAGCACGTAGGCGTCGACATCCTCGACCGAAGCGTCGAGCTCGCGGGCGATGAAGCTGCGGAAACGGGCGGTGTCGAGCACTCCCGCCATGCCGATGACCCGCTCCCGGGGGAAGCCGCTGACCGCGCCGGCGAGCTGGGCCATGGCGTCGAGGGGGTTGGTGACCATCAGCAGGATGGTCTCGGGCGAGCGGCTCGCCACCTCCTTCACCACCGAGGCGATGACCCGGGCGTTGGTCATCACCAGGTCGTCGCGCGACATCCCCGGCTTGCGGGCGACGCCGCTGGTCACCACGACGATGTCGGATCCGGCGGTCTCGTCGTATCCGTTGGTGCCGGTGACGAGGGAGTCGTAGCCGACGATGGGGCCGGCCTGGAGCATGTCGAGCGCCTTGCCCTGGGGCAGGCCCTCGACGATGTCGACCAGCACCACGTCGGCGTAGTTCCGCTCGGCGAGGCGCTGGGCGAGGGTGGCGCCGACGTTGCCGGCACCGACCACGGTGATCTTCGCGCGCACAGTGGACTCTCCAGCTGGGGATGGGCCTGACGGCCTGCGACGTTGGCGGGCCCCTTCCGCCCCGGCGCCGGGCCGCGCGGTAGTGTAGCTCGGAGCCGATGAGTCCCCGTGCCGCCACCGCCGTCAAGCGCACCACCCTCCCCCGGGGCGCGCGCGCCCGCGCCGCCACCGTCGTCGAGCGGCTGAAGGACGAGTACCCGGCCGAGTGCGCCCTCGTCCACGGGAACCCCTGGGAGCTCCTGGTGGCGACGATCCTCAGCGCCCAGACCACCGACGAGCGGGTGAACATGGTCACCCCGGTGCTGTTCGCCGCCTATCCCAGCGTCCACGACCTCGCCGGCGCCGCGCTCGCCGACGTCGAGGAGATCATCCGTTCCACCGGCTTCTTCCGCTCCAAGTCGCGCGCCATCGTGGAGATGTCCCAGGACCTGGTCGGCAAGCACGGCGGCGAGGCGCCGTCGCGGATGGATGACCTGGTGCAGCTCCGCGGGGTCGGCCGGAAGACCGCGAACGTGGTCCTCGGCGTCGCCTTCGGCATCCCCGGCTTCCCCGTCGACACCCACGTCACCCGGCTGACCCGGCGGCTGGGCCTGACCCGCTCGCTCGACCCGGTGCAGATCGAGAAGGACGTCTGCTCGATGGTGCCGCCGGAGGAGTGGACCGGCCTGAGCCTGCGGCTCATCCTCCACGGCCGCCGCTGCTGCACCGCCCGCGCGCCCCAGCACCAGGCCTGCATCCTGCGGGACATCTGTCCCTCGGCCGAGGGCGAGCCGGCGAGTGCGCGGAAACCTCGTCCCCGGAGACCGCAGCCGCCACCGGCCGCCCGAGAATAGGGCGATGCACACGCCGATCTGCGACCTCCTCGGCATCGAGTTCCCGATCGTCGCCTTCAGCCACTGCCGCGACGTGGTCGCCGCGGTGAGCCGCGCCGGGGGCATGGGGGTCCTCGGCGCCGTCGCCTTCAGCCCCGCTCAGCTCGAGGTCGAGCTCAGCTGGCTGGACGGGGCCGTGGGCGGGCGCCCCTACGGGGTCGACGTGCTCCTGCCCCAGCGCTTCGCAGGCGCCGAGGAGGGGGGAGGCTCGCTCGAGTCGCTCACCGCGCTGATCCCCGAGGAGCACCGGCGGTTCCTCGACGACCTGCTGGAGCGGTACGGGGTGCCGCCCCTCCCCGACGGCACCACGGCGGGCAGCGGGATGCTGCAGGTCTCGCAACGGGGGGTCGGGGCCCTGCTCGACGTCGCCTTCGCACACCGTCCCCGGCTGGTGGCCAGCGCCCTGGGGCCGGCTCCCGACTTCCTCGTCGACGCCGCCCACGAGCAGGGCGCGGTCGTCGCCGGCCTGGTGGGGAGCCGCCGCCACGCCGAGCGGCAGCGCGCCGCCGGGGTCGACCTGATCGTCGCCCAGGGGTACGAGGCGGGCGGCCACACCGGCGAGATCGGCACCATGGTCCTGGTCCCCGAGGTGGTCGACGCCGTCGCCCCCACCCCGGTGCTCGCCGCCGGAGGCATCGGCAACGGCCGGCAGATCGCCGCGGCGATGGCGCTGGGCGCCCAGGGGGTGTGGTGCGGCTCGGTGTGGCTGACCACCCCGGAGGCCGAGACCCACCCGGTGGTCCGCGGCAAGATGCTGCGGGCGAGCTCGAGCGACACGGTGCGCACCCGCGCGACCACCGGTAAGCCCGCCCGCCAGCTGCGCACCGCCTGGACCCAGGAGTGGGACGACCCCGCCCATCCCGACCCGCTCCCGATGCCCCTGCACACCATGCTGACCGCCGAGGCGCAGACCCGCGTGCAGCGCGCCGCGAGCGCCCCCGGCTCCGGCGCCGAGGAGCTCATCACGTACTTCGTCGGGCAGGTGGTGGGGAGCATGAACAGCGTCCGTCCGGCCGCCCAGGTGGTCCACGACATGGTCGTCGAGTACCTCGAGACCGTGGAGCGGCTCTCCCCGAGAGGCTGATATACCTCCTTGTGAGGTCAGAATCGTGACTG
>JRHI01001607.1_pt1 | contig 18233 bp, 10 predicted proteins | sample 215371 | NCBI WGS metagenome assembly JRHI01 (sample SAMN02929681, study PRJNA255918) | sediment metagenome | biome: cave system; feature: Ice Cave; material: Sediment; isolation source: sediment from deep within a dark volcanic ice cave with no known source of... ...
GTCGCCCGCAGCGTGACCTTGGTCCCCCGCCGGTGCGGCGCCCGCGACTTGTCCGGCATGCCGGCGAACTGCTCCGCCGCCCAGCGCTTCAGCGTGGCATGCACCGTCTGCCGGCTCGTCTCCAGGTAGGCGGCGATCGATGTGGCGTTCCAGCCCTCAACGTGCAGGCGGACGATCGCCAGCCGGCGCTGGGTCGGGTCGGCGATGGCGTGGTGGGGCGGAAAGCGCCGGTGGGTCCGAGGTGGCGGCGGGTCCTCGGCGAGGAGGCGCTTGACGGTGTGCGAACTGGGGTGGTGGCCGAAGCGGGCCCGGCAGATCGTCGTCAGCTCTTGGACGCGGAGCGGGGGATGCTCGCGTTTGGCGTCGAGGATCGCCTGCCGGACCTCGGGCGGGAGGGTGCGGTGCTTCTCCATCTTCGGCGGCACGAGGCTGGCCATCCCGAGCTGGTCGAAGCGGGCGACCTGGCGATAGACGGTGCGGATGGCCACGCCGGTCTCGATGGCGCGCTCGGCGGGGGATTGGCCGAAAAGGACGACCGGCCGGATCAGCTCGTCGGTGCGCTGGCCCGGCACCCGCGCGAACAGCTCGATCTGGCGCCAGTCATCGGTCGGCTCGACCTGCGGCCGTGGTGGCATCCCCCGCACCCCTTGCCCATGCCAGTGCCCTCGCCACCGGGGGCGCAGTATAAAGGGAGATCAAGCGGTTCCAGGCTCTGCCACTGCCAAGTGCAAACATGTGTCAAGGATGTCGGCTCTTCCGCGGATTTGGTGAAGACTGCCAACGGCAGTGCGTGGTATCATCGGTCGCATCCCCTCCCTTCTGGAACGACGAAACCCTTCACCAAAAGTGCGGGTGAGCCAGGATGTCGTGGCGAGGCGCGACCTTCCATCACGCCTGGTTGAACCCACCTGACGCTCTTGAGCTCGTTGTGGCATCCGCTCAAGCGTCTCGCCGGCCGTCAGGTGGCTTCCGTCCCCCCGCTCCGCCGCCTGCTGGTCGCGCCGTTCGTCCTGGTCCTCTGATCCACCCGGTGCGACCGAGGCACCAGTTGCCCGACACCCGTCAGCCGGCGGGCTCGCGCGGCGTGGAGATCCCGCGCAAGCGCCCGCGACCGGCCCCTACCTCGCGCCATCGCCCCACCGAAAGCTCCAGGTGGGCCAGCGCCGCCGTCGGCAGCCGGACCTCCGCCACGTCGGCGTCCGCCAGCACCGCCGTCAGCTCCTCCAGTCCCGGATTGTGGCCGACGAGGAGGACACATGCCGCCTCGTCCGGCAAGCCGCGCACGACCCGAAGCAGCGTGGCGACGCCGGCTCCGTAGATCTCCGGCTCCAGCGTCAGGGCCGCATCGAATCCAACGGCCTCCGCCACGATCTCCGCCGTCTGCCTGGCCCGTTGGGCATCTGACGCGACGACCGCGTCCGGGCGGCCAGCGCTGCCACGCACCCAGTCGCCAACCGTCGCCGCATCGCGACGGCCCCGCTTCGTCAACTCGCGCGCCCAGTCGCCGCGCGGCGCGTCCGGTTGCGCCTTGGCGTGGCGCAGGATCAGCAGCGTCTTCATCCGGTTCCCTGGCCGGGACCGCTCCTACCGGCTGACGTCATTGCACGACGCGGGCCAAGACACCTCTCGGCTCCGCCCTCGGACGAGCCATGGATTTCTCGTTTTGCCCATCGCCAGCATCTACCGACCGCGGGCGACCGGCCTGTCCCGGGCCGGCCTGCCGGCGGACGGCGTGGCCGCCGGTGGGTTCCCTGCGTGGCGCCGCGCCCGCCACCAGGCAAGCCCGAGCAACACGACCACCGCGCCGATGGCGGCGATCGGCCGCAAATGGGGCACCTGGTCGAGATACTGATCGATCGCCACATCGTCAGTGATCAACTCCGCGGCGGTGGAGGCGAGGACAGCGGCGCCGACCCAGGCCAGGATGGGCAGCCGCTGCATCAGCCACGCGACGATACCCCCACCGAGCAGCACGATCGGGATCGACAGCGCGAGGCCGAAGACGACCACGAGCAGGCTGTGCGGGCTGCGGTCGGCCACCGCCGCAACCGCCAGGATGTTGTCGAGACTCATCGTCAGATCCGCCAGCACGATCAGCCGGATCGCCTCCGTCACGCTGCCTGCTTCGCCCCGATGCACCCGCTCCTGGTCCTCGGTCAGCAGCCGGTAGGCGATCCAGAGGAGGAGGATGCCGCCGGCCGCACGCACGAGGGGCACGTCAAGCAGGGACTCGGCGGGGACCGTCAACGCGAGCCGGAGGAGGACCGCCAGGCCGCCACCGATCATCACCGCCCGCCGCCGCGCTCCCGCCGGCAGGTCGCGGGCGGCGAGGCCGATGACGACCGCGTTGTCGCCGGAGAGCACCAGGTTGACGAGGAGGACCTCCGTCAGCGCCCGCCAGAGGGATGTTTCCAACGAGTCCGTGCTCTCCTGCCGCGCGCCGTCCAGGTCGGACGCCCAACCATACACCACCGACGCCGGCCCCCGGTGCCGCGGCGAGCACCTCATCCCAGGTCGTCTCCGTCACCAGGGAGGGGTCGAGGACTCGGCCCGACCACTCGCTCATGATTTGCGATCGCGCCCGCGACGCCACTGAGCCGGTGAAACCACTCGGCGCGCTGGGCCACCGCGACGACCCGCACCGGCAGCAGCAACTCCTCCCCCCTGAGCTTGCGAGGAGCGCCGCGGCCGTCCCAGCGTTCGAACATCTGCCACAGCGCCTGTCGAATGCGCGGCGGCAGCCCGAGTCGCTCGGCGAGGCAGTCGGCAACCTCGCAGTGGCCGAGTGTCGCCTCCTGCATCATCGAAGGGTCCGCCTTGAGCAGGGAGGCGAGCATTCGCGCGCGCCGCAGCGTCGGCTGTTCCGGTCCGACGTCGCGGAGGAGGATGCGCATCATGGGCGCGGGTCGGCCGAAGTCGTCGTTGGGACCGTCGCCGCCCATGACGATCTCGTCGCCGAAGACCTCGGCCACGACGTGGGCATCCGCCGTGCAGCCGATGAAGCGCCGCAGCGCCAGGTAGGAGCGGTCGGTGAGATTATCCTGCTCGGCAACCCGCGGTGATAGCCGGAGCCGTCGAGCCGCTCGTGGTGCTGCTCGGCGAGGACACCGACCGCCGCCAGTCCCCTCGGATGCGCCAGGATGCGCTCCGTGTAGTACGGGTGCAGGCGCACCCGCTCCCATTCGCCGTGGCGTTGGCCACGGCAGCGCCGCTCTTCGGGTATCCTGACGCCTCAGTCGGCAGGCGATGGCTCGGCGTGGGAGGGGCGCGATGGCGGCGCGGTGGCGCGTGGCGGTAACCCGGCGGATTCCCGAGGCGGGGTTGGTCATCCTGCGCGAGGCGGAGGCGGCGGGCGAGATCGAGCTGCGCATCTGGCCGGAGGAGCTGCCGCCGGCGCCGCCGGAGCTGGCCGAGCTGCTGCACGGCTGCGCCGGCGCGATCACGCTCGTCACCGACGCGATCGAGCCGGAGCTGCTCGACCGGGAGCCCCAGCTCAACGTCATCAGCAACTTCGCCGTCGGCTACGACAATGTCGACGTCCCGGCGGCGACCGCGCGGGGCGTCGCCGTCTGCAACACCCCCGACGTCCTGACCGAGACCACCGCCGACTTCGCCTTCGCCCTCCTGATGGCCGCCGCCCGCCGCATCGTCGAGGGCGCCGACTACGTCCGCGCCGGCCAGTGGCGGACGTGGGGCCCGACCCTCCTCCTCGGCCGCGACCTCCACGGCGCGACGCTCGGCATCGCCGGGTTCGGCCGCATCGGGCGCGAAGTCGCGAAACGTGCCCGCGGGTTCGCGATGACGGTCCTCGCCTTCGACACGCACGAGGACCAGGCGGCGGCCCACGACCTTGGCGTCCGCTTCGTGCCGCTTGACGACCTGCTCCGCGCCGCCGACTTTGTCACCCTGCACGTCGCGCTGACCCCGGAGACCCACCACCTGATCGGCACCCGCGAACTGCGGTTGATGAAGCGGGAGGCGATCCTGGTCAACGCGGCCCGCGGCCCGGTCGTCGACACCGACGCCCTCGTCGCCGCCCTGCGCGACGGCGTCATCGGCGGCGCCGCGCTCGACGTCACCGACCCCGAGCCGCTCCCGCCCAACCACCCGCTGCTGGCGCTGCCGAACGCGATCGTCGTCCCCCACATCGCCTCGGCGTCGGTCGCCACGCGCGACAAGATGGCGACAACCGCCGCCCGTAACCTCCTCGCCGTCCTGCGCGGCGTGCAGCCGCCGCACATCGTCAACCCCGAGGCGCTGCGCCGGGTGTAGACAGGCCCCCGCCGCACCGACAATGTCGACGGCGCGACGATTGTCATCCGCGGGGCGTCCGCGCGGGAGGACGCGCCGAACGGCGTCGCAGAGCCGGCGCACGACCTGGAGCATCCACGCAACCGCGGACCAATCCGAAACCGATCCGGGCACGTATACCCCGCAATCGGTTACCAAGGATTCGTCTGAACGCAGAGGAGGCATCGCTCATGGCCAAGTTCGAGATCTATCAGGACGGTCGCCAGGAGTACCGCTGGCGACTGCGCGCTGGGAACCACCGGGTCATCGCCGACTCCGCCGAGGGCTACAGCGACAAGGCAGACTGCGAGCACGGCATCACCCTCGTTCGGGCCATGACTGATGCGGAGGTCTACCGGGACCAGCACGGCGCCTATCGCTGGCGATTGCGCACGAGCAATGGCCGGACCGTCGCCGACTCCGGCGAGGGCTACGTCCGCCAGGCCGGCTGCCTGCGGGCGCTCGCCGGAGTGCGCCGTGTCGGACCCACCGCCGCCGTCGAGGGCTAAGCCTCGGCCCCGCTGCCGGGATCCGTGGTCGGCACCCCGGCCGCGGTGAGGTCCCGCCGAGAACGTGGCTCGGTCCAGAAGCCGCCGGCGACTCGCCACCCGCCGGCCGCATCGCTGCGTTCTCCGGAGGTGTCACCGACGCGAGGGCGGTCGCCCTGTTCGTCCCGCTCGGGTTCCTCAGAGAATCTTCAGCGGGACCACCGCGGGAGTGCCGTCGCAGGCGACATCCGCTTCAGCCTGGCCGGGTTTCGCGGTCGACGGCACCGTCCACAGCCAGAAGAGCAGCCCGCCGCCGTCGGCGAAGCTCGGCTTGTCGAGCAGCGACGTGCCGGACCGGTCGATCACGGTCAGCCGACACCGCACCCCCGCGGTCGATCCGGCGATGAGCACCATCTGGGCGCCGCGCGCGACCTGCGGCGGCGCCGAGCTGATCGCCACATCGGCCGGAAAGTCGGCAGGGGCGACTTTCGCAAATGCCGCCGGCAGCGCGTCCGGCGGCACGATCCCGGTGCGCTGGGCCTCGAACGCCTGGTAAAAGGCATCGACGTCCTGATGGAAGACCGACCGGAACGCGGTCTGCCAGTCCGCACCGCCGGCCACTTGCTCGTAGTAGCGCCGGATGGCCCGCAGACTGCGTCCCTTGACGAGGTCCTGCACCGCGAGATAGGCCAGGTCGTAGACGTTCGCCGGCTGCGACTGGAAGGCCGCGACCGCCTCCATCGACGCCAGCTCCGGCAGCGCCGGGCCGTAGATGATGTTGCCCGCATGGAAAGCGTCGATGTCCTCCGCGCTCACCAATCCCGCCTGGATCACCGCCTGGTAGCCGACGTAGTCGGCGATCCCCTCCTCCAGCCAGAGCGGCACCTGATCCCGGCGGTCCCCGAGGATGTCCGCCTGCATGACGTGGGTCAACTCGTGGACGGCGACGTGGACGCGCAGGAAGGGCGGGGACGAGAGCCAGCCGTCGGCCCCGGTGTAGAGCACCAGCGAGTGGGCGATGGCGACGCCAAGCTCGCGGTCGTCCCGCCGCGACGCGACCGACCGCGCGTTGATGATGACCTGATGGTGCATCGTCGCGCCGAGTCGCTGGGAGAGGAAATCCTGGGCCAGCCGGATCCCCTCCCGGACGTACATCTCGTCCTCGGGCGAGACGCCCTTCGCGATGCTGAACACGAAGGCATCCTGCGCCGCAACCGGCGGCGGCGCGGGGACTCCGGCGAGGACGGAGAGCAGCGCAAGCAGCAGAAGGACAGTCCGGACACGTCGCGAATGGGTCACGATGAATTCCCTTCGAGCAGAGCGGCGGCCGGGTCGGCGACCCGGCGCGGCGATTGCGGCGTTTCGCTCGTCGAGTCGCCGCAACCGGCTGCAAGCTTAGCAGGCGGCCGGATCGTGCGCGGCCCCCGCTCCGATCGGCGGCGACTGCGGCATCCCTGCTGCGGCACCCGTTCCCCGCCCCGTCCGCCGCCGTTGGTCGTCGTCTATACTAGCCGTCATCGTAGCTGGTGTTCGGGCAGCCGAGGCATGCTCGAACGTTCTGCCTCCGAAACAGAGAAGGGGCGCACCGAGATGTTCCGCTGCAAAGTCTGTGGCTGGATCCACGAGGGCGTCGCGCCGCCGCCCGCGTGCCCCTCCTGCGGGGCGCCGGCGGATCGCTTCCGTCCCATGGACGCCACCGAAATCGACATCGTCGCCGGTGAGCTTGCCGGCCGCGGCATCGTCGGGCAGGGGCTCGACGTCGACGTCGAGGACAGCCGGCGACTCCGGCTCCTCGCGTTCGTCGACGCCTCCTTCTTCTCCCCGTACACGGAGCGCTCCGGCAAGCGCTACCCGCTCTACTCCGGGGACCCCCAGTGGTTCGCCGATAACATCCCGTGCATGACCGCCTGCCCGTCGCACACCGACATCTCACGCTACATCGCCCTGATCGCCGACGGCCGCTACGCCGACAGCTTCGAGCTCAACCGCGAGCACAACGTCTTTCCCGGCTGCCTCGGCCGCATGTGCGCGCGCCCCTGCGAGGACGCCTGCCGGCGCAAGGAGATCGACGCGCCGATCGGCATCTGCTACCTCAAGCGCGTCGCCGCCGACTACCGCGGCGAGACGCGGCGCGAGGTCCCGCCGCCCTGGAACGGCCTGACCGCCGCCGTGATCGGCGCTGGGGTCAACGGCCTCACCGCCGCCCGTCAGCTCGCCCGCAAGGGCTACCGGGTGACGATCTTCGAGCGCTACCCGGTGCCCGGCGGCGTGATGTGGACCGGCGTGCCGGAATGGCGTCTGCCCCGCGACGTGATCCAGGAGGAGGTCGACCTGATCCTCGACCTCGGCATCGAGATCCGCTACAACACCGAGGTCGGCAAGGACGTCTCCTTCCAGGAGCTCGTCGACCGCTACGACACGATCCTGATCTCGGCCGGCTGCCAGGTTCCGCAGGAGCTGGGTGTCCCCGGCGAGGACCTCGACGGTGTCGTGCCCGGTCTCACGTTCCTCGAAGACGTCAACCTCGGTCAGAAGGACGTCTGGGTCGGCAAGCGCATTGTCACCGTCGGCGGCGGCTTCACTTCGATGGACTGCGTGCGCAGCGTCCTCCGGATGGGTGCCGAGCGCTCGGTGATGACCTACCGCCGCTCGATTCAGGAGATCCCGGTCGACGAGCTGGAGCTCGAAGAGGCCGAGATGGAGGGCGTCGAGATCATGTACATGGTCTCGCCGACCCGCGTCGTCGGCGACGAGCACGGCAAGGTGATCGGCCTCGCATTGATCCGCAACGAGCTCGGCGCGCCCGATAGCAAGGGCCGCCGTCGGCCCGAGCCGGTCAAAGGCTCCGAGTTCATCATCGACTGCGACATGGTCCTTGTCGCGATCGGCCAGCGGCAGGACAACCACTTCCTGGGCGACCTGCTGCCGAACCGCGACCGCCGGGGCGTCCCGCTGCTCGACCAGAACCTGAAGACCGAGCTGCCCAACGTCTGGGCCTCCGGCGACTACGTCGTCAACCCAACCAATTTCATCTCGTCGATCGGCGAGGCCAAGCGCGTCGTCGAGCTGATCGACCTGGACCTGCGCGGCAGCCGGCCCAAGGTCAAGGAGATGGAGATCACGCGCGTCCCGACCGAGCACATCGCCACCCCGAACCCGCTGGTGGCGGAGGGGATCGCGGAGTGGAGCCTGACCGCGATGAGCCGCCGCCTCGTCTGGGGCGACGACTACGCCGGCGTCGGGCGCCAGGTGATGCCGGCGCTGCCGCGGTCAGATCGCGGCATCGGGTCGCACGACACGACGCTGGAGGTCGAGGTCGGCTACACCAAGCCGATCGGGTTCGAGGAGGCCAAGCGCTGTCTCCAGTGCCAGTTGAACATCTTCATCGACGGCAACCGCTGCATCCTCTGCAACGGCTGCGTCGACGCCTGCCCGCACCGCTGCATCGAGATGATCTCGCCCGACCGCATCGCCGCGATCGACAACGACGTCGAGCTCGCCGAGTTGGCGCGCGCCGAGCTCGGCCCCAACGCCGCGGCGATGGTGATCGACGAGCGCGCTTGCATCCGCTGCGGCATCTGCGTCGACTGGTGCCCGACGGAGTGCCTGACGATGGACCACTTCCGCCTCACCCCGCCCGAGGCGCGCGAGAGCGTCGACCTAGCGATCGTGGCGGGCGGGTAGGCGAGCCCTGAGCGGTCATCCGCCAGGAACCCTCATTCCAGCCCCTTCCCATCGGCGCACAGGCGCGGGAGAGGGGTTCATGTTGTCACGGTCATGCGTCGGTGCGAGTTTGGGACGTCATCAACGCTGTCGGCAATCGTTCCTTCCAGACGCTCCCCGCGGCGACATTTCGCGTTGTTGCAACGAGAATCAGTCAAGTTCCATGCCGACGACCTCAGGTTAATCTTCGCACCGAGCGACTACGTAGACCACGCCGGTCGGCGGACCATCAGACCCGGCACGCGCTCGACCTCCTGGATGTTCTCGGTCAGCACGACGTCATCGTTGGCGAGCGCCGTTGCGGCAAGGATGAGATCGTGGGGTCCGATGGCGTGCCCAGCGCGGCCAAGTCTGCCCAAATGCGCGCATGGATGCGCGCCTGGACTTTGGCGCTTGGGCGGCAGGGGCTTGGCGGGAGGGGCGACGTCTGAGACGGGAGGGGGCGCTTTGGATCCGGCGCGCCGCGCCGGTGGTCGCCCGCCTGAACGAGGCTACCAAACCCGTTGCGCCGTCCGTCTTCCCGCTGCTGGCCGCCCTGAGCGTGCTGCTGGCCGCCCACCGCCCGGCCTTCCGGCAGGAGCGGCCTTCCCAGCGGCTGACCAGTTTGGGGCTCGGCTGGCTGGTGGCCGTCGAGCGCAAGAGGGTGACCAGGGTGCCGGCCGCGTGAGGGCTGGTCGCCGCCGACTGGTTGGCGTGCTCCCGGCTGCGCGGCGCCTCGCGCTTCGCCGACGACCGGTTGACCCGGTGCCTGCTGCGCGAGACGCGGCCGCTGGCCGACGCCGCCCGGCCGTCTCTGGTCGCGATGGACGGGGTAATGGTGCCGCGTCACAGCTAGACGATGCCGGGGACGGGGTGGGTGCTCGCCCGCAGACGGCGGCATTCAACCTGCCCCAGATTGTGTCAAAGGTATCCTACTGATCACTGCATAAGTAGCTAAAGATGGATGCCGGCGTGGAGCAGACAGCCCCGGAGGACCGCGCGCTTGCGACGCAGCCGTGCGGTGGCCTGCCGCAGCGCCGCCCCCAGGTCCGCCACCGTCTGATGGACCTGGTTCCGCAATTCGACCTGTTTGAGCGCGTGCCAGACCCCCTCGTCGGGGTTGAGTTCAGGGGCGTAGCCGGGCCATTGCTCCACGCTCATGCGCGCGGCCTCCGGCGTGGCCAGGAACGCCGTGACGTCGTGCCCGTGATGGATCGGCGCCCCGTCCCACATCACCAGCAGCTTGCCGGGCAGGTGGCGCAGCAGATGGCGGAGGAAGCGCACCACGTCGGGACCGCGCACGGCATGCGCCTGCACCCGCACCAAGAGCTGCTGCTCCCGGGTGATCGCGCTGATGACCGACCGGTGATCGCGGGTCAGCGGTGCGCGCAGCACCGGCGTCTGCCCCCGCGGCGCATAGGTCCGGACCACGGCCGGCAACAGGTACAACGCCGATTCATCGATCCACACGACCGTTTGGCCCGTCGCCTTCGCTTTTTTGGGGAGTGCCGGCCACCGCTCGTGTGACCAGGCCGCGATGGCCGCCTGATCGCGTTGCGTCGCCCGTACCACCGGCTGTTGCACGCTCCAGCCGATCGCCCGCAGCAGACGGCTGACGTGGGCAGGGTGGTAGCGCACGCCGAACTCTCGTTCGATCATCGCCGCCACCCGCTTGGTGGTCCAGAGCTCGCCCGCAAATCCAAAGGCTTCGGCCCCGCGCATCAGCAGGTCCGGCAGTCGCGCCCGCTGCTCGTCGGTCAGCTTTGGGTGCGGACCCAGGGCTAGGCGGCGGCGCAGGGCGGCAACGCCGCCCGCGGCGGCCCGTTTCATCCATTGGCTGACCGCACCGGGGGTCACGCCCAAGGCGTCGGCGATCCGGGCCTGACTCCAACCCGCTTGGTGCAAGTCCCAGGCGCGCAGTCGTCGTCCTTCGCGCTAGTCGTGGGGGTCCGTCATCGACCCATCCTCCTGCCCCGCCCGTCAACTGCATATCCCGCGCCATCTTTAGCCACCTATGCTGCGATCAGTAGTTGGTCCAGATGCGGCGCCGCTGGTCCTTCTCGCCTGCTCGCCTCCCTTACACCGCCCGGCGCTGCCGCCGGCGCAGACCGTAGGCGCCGAGCGCCAGGACTGGCCACATGACGCCGAGGAGCAGACCCGCGCCGGAGTTGGCCGGGTCGAACAGAGCGGCGGCCCGCGCGCGTGGCGCTCCGGCGGTGGTGCCGGCGCCCGTGTTCGGTGGATTCGTCGTCTTGACGCAGTTGAAGATCCAGACGTTCGACCGCTTGCCGACCTTGACGAGCACGTTCCCCTTGGCGTCGACGCTGTCGGACTCGGCATGGCACCAGTCGCCGCCGACCTCCTTCAGCTGGTAGGTGCCTGGTTTCTGCCGGCTGAAGCGGAGGATACCGTCCGCGTTGGTGATCCCCGTGCTCCTCGGCACGAACTTGCCACCTTGCAGGACCGAGAGCGAGAACTTGACGCCGTCCGTCTCAGGCGAGCACTGCTTGTACCACTCGAAGTTGGCCGGGTACTTGCCCGCGTCGCAGACGAGCTTGTGGATGACGATGGCGCCCGTCGAATCGGAGACGTCGTCGGGCACGTTGAACCAGGTGCAGGTTATCACGTCGCCCTGGCCCAGGCTCAGATCGATGCTCCCGTCGACGGTCTTATAGTCCGGCGCGTTCAGGTCGTAGCCGCAGAAGCCATAGACCGACGCGGCCGTGCTGGGCGATACCTCCTTCAGCGTGTAGTCGCCGGCCGGGAGCTGGGTGAAGCTGGTCTTACCCTTCTGGCCGGCATCACCCGTGACGTGCTTGGCGGACGCCGCGCCGCTGACGCGGAAGGTCACGCCGTTCGTCAGCGTCGTCGGATTGACGCAGTTGTTGACGAAGTCGGCGAAGTAGACCCCCTCGAAACCCGGATCGCAGGTGTACTTAATCACATTGATCGTCACCGGCTTCGGCTTCGGCGGCTGGACGAAGTTGAGCACGACGACCGTCGTCTGCTGGTTGACAGAGATCAGGACCTCCTCAGTCTTCTGCCCGCCCGCCAGCTTCGGCGACACCTCGGTCAGCTTCCACTTGCCCTTGGTCAGGGTCAGCTGGTACTCGCCGTCGGGTCCGGTGTTGAAGACGATCGGGTCGCCCTGCCCGGAGGAAGAGACGAGGCTGAACTTCGCGTCGCCCTTCTTGCAGTTGGCCGTCTGCGCCAGCTGCTTGGCCCCCGGGTTGGACGAGTCGTAGAAGACAGTCAGCTCGCCGCCCTTGCCGGCCGGGCAGAAGAACTTGATCACCTTGAGCGAGCCGGTGTCCGGTGGCGGCGGGGTCTTCTTGTCGACGATCTTGACGACCGTCGTCAGACCCGGCTGAACGGCGATATTGGTCTTGTCCGGCGCCTTCTGGTAGCCGTTCGGCGTTTTCGACTCGGTCAGCTTGTAGACACCCGGCGGGAGGTTGTCGAAGCCCACGTTGCCGCCGGCATCGGAGCAGCGCTGGCCCTGGCCGCTGTCGGGCACGATCTTGAAGCACGCATTCTGCAGCGGCTGGTCCTGCTCGTCCACCTTTTGGACGAGAATCCGGCCCGGCCGCAGCTTGTTGACGACCGTGACGGTCTTCGTCTGGTTCGCCACGATCGTCACGTTGACGTCGGCCGCGGTCTGGTACGAGGCGGACGGCTTCACCGTCTCATGCACCGTATAAGTGCCGACGCCGACCCCGTTGAAGGTGATCGTGCCGTCGTTGTTCCCGTCGTCGCCGTCGCAGACCTGCGGCACCTTGGTCACCGCTCCCTGCTTCAGGGTGAAGCAGGCGCCCGGCAGCGCGCTGGTGCCCTCGTCGACCTTGAGGACCTTCAGGTTGCCCTTCTGCGGCGGCGGCGGGGTCTTCGTGTCCTTGATCGTCAGGTTCAGCATCTTGCCGGGCGCGACCGTGATGTCCTGATCCGGGGCCGGGTCGTACCCGACCGGCGCCGTCGTCTCGACGAGCGTGTACTTGCCGGCCGGGACCGACGCGAAGGAGATGATCCCGACCGCGGCGTTGCCGTCGCCAGGCTGCTGGTCGCAGGTCTGGTACTCAATGCCGTTGCCGCGGTCAAGCCCGAAGCAGGCGCCTTCGAGCAGCGTGCTGCCGTCCGCGGCCGTCTTGGTGATCACGATGCTGCCCGGCTTCAGGGTGTCGACGATCTGCACCGTCGTGTCCTTCTTGCCGGCGATCACCTTGACCTGCTGGTCGGACGCGGCATCGTAGTCGGCCGACGGGGTTTGCGTCTCGCGCAGCGTATAGGTCCCCGCCTCGACGTTCTTGAACAGGATCTTGCCGTCGTTGGTGCCGTCCGCGTTGTCGCAGATCGGCCCGGCGACGACGGTGCTGCCGGTGAGCAGCTCGAAGCAGGCACCCTTCAGGGGCTTGCCCTGCTCGTCGACCTTGTTGACCGTCAGGTCGCCCTTGGTATTGGTGACCGGCTTGTCCCGGAACGTGATCGTCGTGGTGCCCGCCTTGATCGTGATCGTCTGGTCCGGCGCCGGTTGGTAGCCGACGGGCGCGGTCGGCTCCGAGACGGTGTAGTCACCGAGCGCGAGGTTCGGGAGGCGGATGATCCCGCCCGTCCCATTGGCGTCGACCCCGTCGTTGTCGCAGACCTCCACGTTCGTGCTGCCGCCGCCGGTGACCTTGAAGCAGGCACCCGCCTGCAGCTTGTTCGTGTCGTCGGCGCGTTTGACGATCACGAGATCGCCCTGGTCGGGCGGCAGGATGATGATGATGATAATGATGATGATGATGACGTTGGCCTGGATCGTGATCGTCTTCGCGGAGTAATCGGTTGCGGCGGCGCTGGCGTTCGCGGCGAAGAATCGCGGTCCGAGGCGGCCGAGACCTGAGGCCATGGCAGCCGTCACGCCGCTCGGGCGGCCCGCCGTCCCGGCGGGCGGGTTGCTCTGCTTGACCTTGTACACGCCGACCGGGATGCCGGTCAGCTTGAGGACGCCCGGTGTCGGGTCAAGATCATCGGGATCGCCGTCGCAGTGCTTCGTCCCGGGATCGCCCGGCTTGCTTCCGTCGCTGAGCAGGATGCAGGCGCCGGGCACGGGGTTGCCGTTCGGGTCGTTGAGCTGGAAGCTGGCGCCGCCCGTCTGGGCCGGCACCGGGTTGTGCTTGACCGTCAGCTCATTGGGCTGGCCCGCCGCCAGGTCGATCGATTGCTGCGCCGGGTCGGCGATCAGCAGCCCCGCCGGCGCCGTTGTCTCGGTCACCTGGTAGGTGCCGACGTTGAGCCCCTGCAGCAGGATCTCACCCGGCGCCGGATCGGCGTCGGCACTCCCCACGCCGTTGTCGCAGACGTTCTGCGCGCCGACGGTGTAGCACGCGCCGCCCGCCGGTTTGCCCCCCTGATCCTGGACGTGGATACGCAGGTCGGCCGTCTGCGGCGGCACCGGCCGGTCGACCACGGTCACCTTGATCGTCTTGCCCGCGGCGACCGTGAGCGGTGCGTCGGCGGCGGCGGTGAACCCGTCCGGCGCCTTCGTCTCGCTGAGCTGGTAGTCGCCCGCCGGGATGTTGTTGATGACGATGACCCCCGTCTTGGCGTCGCTGTCCCCGGCCTGGTTGTCGCAGACCGGACCGACGTCGCTCGTGCCGCTGAGCGCGAAGCACGCTCCCGGCAGCGCCTTGTTGTCGGGCCCGGTCTTGGTGATCTGAACGCTGCCGGTTTGCGGCTCCGGCGTCGCAGTCGCGGTCGCCGTGTCCGTCGCAATGGGCTGCTCGGTTCGCGTGGCGGTCGGGGTCTCAGTCGGCTGCGCGGTCTCCGTCGCGGTGGCCGTCGCCGTCGTGGTCGGTTGCTCGGTTGGCGTGTCGGTGGGGACCGCGGTCGGGGTCGTGGTCGGCCGCTCGGTCGGGACGGCGGTCGCCGTCGCGGTCGCTGTCTCGGTCGGCGTCGCCGTCGCGGTTTCCGTCGGGGTCTCGGTCGGCGTTGCGGTCGGCGTTTCGGTTGGGGTCTCGGTCGGTGGCACTGTGGCCGTCTCGGTCGCGGTCGCGGTCGCGGTCGCGGTCGCGGTCGGCCGCGGGTTGTCCGCCACCGGGACCTGCACAGTCTGACCCGGCACGACCGTGACGTCCTGGTCGGCGGCCGTGTCGTACCCGTTCGGGGTCTGGATTTCGGACAGGGTGTACGTGCCTGGCGCGACGTTTTCGACGACGAGCGAGCCACTCTTGGGGTCAGCATCGCCGCTGCCGTTGTCGCAGGTCTCGTAGGTCTGCGCGCCACTGAGGCGGAAGCACGCGCCGCCGAGCGCGGTGCCGGTGGCGCCGTCCGTTTTGAGGATCTGGACGCGACCCGCCAGCGCGGTGTCGGCGAAGGTCAGCTCGCCGGTGCCTCCGGGGGGAACATCAACCAGTTGGTCGGCCGCGCCCTGGAACCCCTTGGGCGCCTGGGTCTCGGAGACAGAGTGCTTGCCCGGCGCGACGTTCTGGATCACGACCACGCCGGCGGTCTGATCGGCGTCGCCGTTCTGGTTGTCGCAGATCGGGCTCCCGCCGTCGACGCTGAAGCAGGCGCCGGCCAGCGGGTTGGTGCCGTCGGTGTTGCTGATCTTGATCGAGCCGGTCTTGGCTTTGCTGGTGAACTTGACCGTGCCGGTCTCACCGGCTTTGATCGTTACCGGCTGTTCCTGGGGATCGGCCAGGTGGTAGCCGTCGGGCACGCTCACCTGCTTGACCGTGTAGTCGCCGGCCGGCACGTCGGTCTGGTTCATCGTGCCGTCGTTGTTCTGGTCGCACAGCTTGCCGAGGTTGGTGATCTCGTAGCAGACACCCGGCACGGGAAGGCCGTCGGCGTCAGTCGTGATCGCCTGCAGCGTGCCGGTGGCCGGTGCGTCCTGGAAGGTGAGCTTCGCCACGGTGTCCGCCTGCACCGTGACCGGCTGGTCGGCGGCCTTGCTGAAGCCCGCCGGCGGGGTCGACTCGGTGACGGTGTAGTCACCCGCCTGGACGCCGTCGAACTGGATGCGGCCGTCGGAGGGGTCCTTGTCGTTCGGGTCGTTGTCGCAAACCGGGCCGTAGGTGACCGGTCCGGTCAGCGTGAAGCAGGCGCCGGCGAGGCGCTTGTTGTTCTGGTCGCGCTTGGTGATCTGGACGCTGCCGGTGGGCGGCGCGACCGGCTGATCGGTGATCTCGACGGGGGTGTCCTGACCCGCCGTGATCTGGACGCGGGCGGACTTGCCGGCGGTGAAGCCGGCGGGCGGTTTCGTCTCGTTGACGACGACGGAGCCTTCCGGCAGCCCCTCGATCCGAATCACGCCCGGCGTCGGGTCGGCGTCGCCCGGGCCGTTGTCGCAGACCTCGGTGCCCTGACCGACCTGGAAGCAGGCACCGGCGACAGGCGTGCCTTCCGGGTTGACCTTCTTGATGACGAGGTTGCCCGTCTTCGGCGTGGCGGCACTCGTCAGCGTGACGGTGGCAACCTTGCCCGCGTCGACGGTCGCGCTCTTCGCCTCGGCCGCCTGGAAACCCGGCGGCGCCTTGGCCAGGGTGACGTTGTAATCCCCCGGTGGGACGTTTTGGAACAGGATCGTGCCGTCGCTCGGATCGCCGTCGCCGCTCTGGTTATCGCAGACCGAGAGAGTCTGCGGCCCGGCCGCCGCGACGCAGGCGTTGGGCACGGCGGCGCCATTCGCGTCCTGGACGACGACCTGGAGCGAGCCGGTCTGGGGCGCGGTCTTCTTATCGACGAAGGTCACCTCGCCCGTCCCGCCGGGCGGTACCGTCGTCGACTGGTCGGCGTCGACCTGATACCCGTCGGGCGCCTTCGACTGCTTGACAATATGGTCACCGGCCGGGACGGTGACGGACAGCTCGCCGGTGCCCTGCGTGTCGCAGACCTCGTTCGAGGCACTTCCCGCCCCGCTGACCGTAAAGCAGGCACCGCCCAGCGGCTGGTTCCCGTCGTCGCGCACATGGATCAGCAGGGTGCCTTGCTGGGGGGCGCTGGCGACGTCCTCGACGGTGATCTCCTGGGTCCCGCCCGCCGGGATCTGGATGTTCTGTCGCTTGGCGGTCTCGTGGCCCGCCGGCGTGGTCGTCTCGTCCAGACGCCAGTTGCCAGCGGCGACGTCGGCGAAGGTGATGGTGCCGTCTTCGTTCCCGTCGTCCTTGTCGCAGACGGTCGTCTTCTGGCCCGGATTGCCGGGGCGCGGGACAAGCGTAAAGCAGGCCCCGGGCAGCGGCTTTTTCTGATCGTCGATCTTGTGGACGACGAGGCTGCCGGTCTGCGCCGCTGGCTGGACCGCCGTCTGCGGGACCTGAATCCGGTTGCCCTGCTCGCCGGCCGTGAACTGGGCGCTGCCGATGCCTTTGTAGCCCGCGGGGTCGCGCGTTTCGGTGACGGTGTGGCTACCTGGCTGGACATTGTCAAACGTCACGACGCCGGTGCCGCTGTCGTCGCACAACTCGGGACCGTCGTCGATCTTGAAACAGGCGCCGGGGACGGGTTTCTTCTGCTCGTCGACCACCTGGAAGGAGACGCGAACGCCGGTTGGGGTCGGTTGCTCGGCCGTCGGCGCTGGGGTCGGCTGCTCGGCCGTCGGTGCTGGGGTGGGTTGCTCGGTGGCCCCCTGGGTGGGTTCCTGGGTCGGTTTGCCGGGTCCGCCCGGCTGACCGCCGGCCACGACCTGGGCCGAGTTGTCGCCGTTCTGGAGCTTGATGCGCTGGTCGCCGGCGGCCGTCTGGCCCTTGGGCGTAGATGTCTCCACGAGGTCGTAGGTACCCGCACGGATGCCGCGCGGGAAACGGATGAGGGTCGAGCCGTCTTCGCTGCCGTCGTCGCCGTCGCACGCCTGGCCGGCCAGGTTGCCCCCGGTGGAGACGGCGAAGCAGGCGCCCGGCAGGGCGTTGGTACCGTCGGTCTTGGTGACCGTGAGCGTCGCCGTCGGGACCGTCTCCTTCGTCACGACCGTGCCGCTGCCGTCGACGACGATGTGGACCTCGCTGTTGGAGTCGAGATTGATCGAATCGGGATTGCCAGCGGGTTGGCCACCGACGATCGGCTGGATGGCGTAGGTCCCGGCCGGCGCGCTGAAGTAGACCTCGAAATTGCCGCCACCGATCGGCGCCATCGCGAACTGGCCGAGATCAGTCTGCAGCTGGACCGATTGCTTGCTCGGCGTGGCGACGATCGCGCCCGTCAGCGCGTCGTAGGAGAAGTAAACGGCGGTCGTGCCCTTCGGCACTTTCAGCGCGATGTCGCCGCCGTTGGGATCGCCGCCAATGCCCAGGGAGCGATCGATGTCGCTCGTGGCGACCAAGCGGAAGGTATAAGTGCCGGGCGGGATTGGAAAGCTCCCGGTCCACGTTCCGTCGCCGTTGTTCTTGAGCTGGGTCGTATCGCAGGTCTTGTCGTAGTCCTTGGGGCAGCCGAGGGCAGCCTGGAAATCGCCCGCGACGACGACCCGACTCGGGGCCGGCAGGGGCGGCGGCCCCTTCTTCCGCGCCGCGGCCAGCACCGGCTGCGAGCGGTTGACCGACGCAGGCGCCGCGGCGGCCGACGTCGCGCCGACGAGGGGCGCCAGCATGCTGAACAGGAGAAAGCATGCCGACAGCGCGTGGCCGAGGCGGTGGTGATGCCCGCCGCGCCGTCCAGCGAACGAGCGTGCCGAACCAAAACGACCGTTGAGCGTTGCACCGTACCGGCGATTAGGGGCGCGCATCAGCGTCCTCCGCAGGGAAACCGGGCCCGGCGAGCGGCACTCGAGCGGCTCGAGCC
>JRHI01001609.1_pt1 | contig 18223 bp, 21 predicted proteins | sample 215371 | NCBI WGS metagenome assembly JRHI01 (sample SAMN02929681, study PRJNA255918) | sediment metagenome | biome: cave system; feature: Ice Cave; material: Sediment; isolation source: sediment from deep within a dark volcanic ice cave with no known source of... ...
ATCGCCAGGCCCTCCTTGGTCCATTCGTCCGTGACGGTCAGGCACTTCAACTGCTGGCCGTTCGCGCACCAGTCGAACACGAAGTCGTAGCTCCACACCTGGTTCGCCGCCGACGGCGCATTGGGCCTCGGGCGGCCAGTGGCTATGCGCCTTCTCGGCCGCTTGCGCGGCACCTGCAGCTTCGCCTGCCGCCACAGCCGATGCGCCCGCCCGAAACTCATCCGATGCCCTTCGCGGCCGAGGAAGATGCGAATGCGCCGGTAGCCGTAGCGCGGATACTGAGCCGACAGCTCCCGCATGCATGCCAGAACCGGTGCATCCTTCACCGCCTTGCGCGAGCCATAACGCAACGCCGATCGTGCGACTTTGATCAGCGTGCAAGCCTGCCGCTGCGACAACCCCCGCTTCTCGGCGAAGGCTACCTGCTCACGGCGCGCCGGCACGCTTACCATTTTTTTGCGTTGATCTCCTTCATCACTTCGATCTCCAGATCGCGCTCGGCAACCAGCTTCTTCAGCCGGGCGTTCTCGGCCTCGAGCTGCTTCAGCCGGCGAACATCGTCAACCTGGAACGCGCCGAACCGCTTCCGCCACGTGTAGATCGTCTGCTCGCTGATGCCGTGACGCTTGGCCACCGTTGCAATCGGTTCGCGATCCGCTTCCCGCAGGATCGCAACAACCTGCTCGTCTGTAAATCTCGACTTGCGCATGCTTCCCTCCGAATCAGAGGGCAGTCTCTCAAGTAATCCTTGGTCCGAAATTACCGGGGCAGGTCACTGCCAGATCATAGTTGGCACCCTGGCGTCTAGTGCGACCGCCAGTGATCCTATAATATTGGTGGCCTGCTCCCTGCTGTGGCAAGACGTCTTGGAAATGGGTAGTGGCCAGCTCCATAAGAGCATCTGCCACTGTCGACAGGAAGTTGGTTTTACCAGCTCCGTTCCCGCCCACAATGACGAGTGGCTTCGGCCTTCCGTCCGCATGAATTGGCAGCTCAAGCGATGTCCGCGCAATCGGTCCGCTATTGAGGAGAAGAGCACGATGAAGGTACATGCTCCACGGCTATCACAGCTGCCACGTCATCGGAAGTCATTCAGGCCTCGCTCTTGTGGACACGCCTTGCACTCTAGACCGTGCTGTCGCCTCCGAGCCGACGGCGGCTTCCATTGCCAACCCAACAAGCGATCCGCGCCGTACAATCACTCACTACCAAATGCGCCATTTGCTGGGAGTGACTCTGCTGGCGCTGCCCCGTCCTTCCTCTTGCCCTCCTCTCTCCGTCCAGCTCACGGTGACTTTGGACTGTGGGGATAAGTCACAGCCCGATTGCATTCACTTGCTACTATGCAGTGATGCCCAACGAAGAACGACCGACTCCGACAAGTCCCAACGGGCCGCGACAAGTCGCGACGAGCCGCGACAACGATTTCATTCTATCGATTGAGGAGGCGTCCCAGCGCTATGCCGAAGCCGGTCATGCCCGAACAATCAGAACCCTCCAAAGATACTGCGCGAGCGGCCACCTCGACGCACAGAAGGTAGCGACGACAACCGGCGACAAGTATCTGGTGACCCCGCAGTCTGTCGCGCGTCACATCGCCCAAATCATAGAATTGCAAGCACTCAACACCGTCGCGACTGGACGCGACGAGTCGCGACAAGTCGCGACGTCTGTCGCCGCTCAGCAGAGCTCTGCACAACAAGAAGGAGCACAAACGAAAGGCACCGACATGCTACGACAGCCGACGACAGGCGAGCCGGAGGTCTCACGTTATCTAGAGCAACTCGAGAAACGCATTGAAGAAAAAGACGAGGTGATCGTGATGCTACGCGGAGAATTGGTCCACAGGAACGAGGAGATCGTCCGACGCAATGAACGGGAGAGAGAGACCAACATCCTCATTCGCGGTCTGCAAAATCTAGTGCTTCGATTGCAACCAGGAAGCACGCCATCAGCCGATGTACTCGACGGCGACGGAATGGGAAGCAAGAACTAAATTACCGTCGTTCGTAGTGAACTTGTGTGCATAACCCCCAACACGAAAGGAATTGCCAAGCTATAATTCGCGCATGGACCACATCGCTGGCGTGCTAGAAAACACGCGCCGCAACATCGAGCTTGTCGGTGCCGACCCTGCTACCCGGCATGGCTTTACGATGGTCCCGAATTTTATTCTAACCAACAAGGATCTCTCGGTCGGTGCCAAGCTAGCGTATGCAATGTTGCTCAAGTACGCATGGGCTGACAACGCCGTCTATCCAGGCCAGCAAACACTTGCAACCGATATGGGCGCCGGCGAGCGCAGTGTGCGCACCTATCTCAAGGAACTTGAGGAAGCAAATCTCCTTGAGGTCACCCAACGCGGATTAGGAAAGACCAATCTTTATCGTCTTCATGTCGTCGTCCAAAAAAGGGGATAACTTAGCCATCGCCCTTCCTGACCGGCAGAATTTGCCGGTCCAGACCGGCAAGGATTTCCGAACAGGTGCGGCAGAATTTGCCGGTCACTCTATAGAAGAATACTCAGGTGAATAATACTCATATCAAAAAGACTCAGCATGAAATGCATTGTTAAAAAAAGAAAAAAAGGAATTCCGCAATGCAAATTCAAAAATCCACACCTATAAAATGGCGCCGGCCTTGACTTTCTAGGAAAGTGTGTCGCAAAAAGAATCTTGTGCGACACGTCTCCGCACCTAGTAACTAGCACATCTCCCGCATGGTATTCTTATTGCATGTCCAGAACGATGCCGCGACCCGAAGACGAATTGCTCGACGCGGTGATGGAGGACGAACGAGCGGACCTCATCGATCATTTGAGAAACCGGGTCGAGGCCTGTGACGACCAACCATTGATATCGCTGCCTGGTTAGCTGCGCGCGAAATTACCCCACTATGCTATACTGCTCGCCTATGCCCACCACCGACTGGACCCACCTTTTCAAACGCCACAAAGCATGTGGGTGGCGCTCGCCGACGACGAGACAACCGTGATTGCGGCCGCACCGACCGCTAAAGAGGCCCTCGCAACGAGCGAGGCCAACGGCATGTCAAACCCGATCCTCTATCGCGTGCCCGACACACTCGAAGCCTTCGCCGGGTATGAAATTTCCTTTTAAGCTCATCTCCGCCAAGCTCTCGCGGCCGATCATTCCAATCACCGTTCGGCATCCCCTCACCCGTAAGTCGATCCGCTACTTTGCCCTTGTCGACAGCGGGGCCGACAACTGCATCCTTGCAACCGAAATCGGCGAACTCATCGGCCTCGACATTGCATCGGGAAAGCCAAGTTCAATCTCTGGGGTCGTTGCCGGCCAGAGCCGCCCCTACTACCTCCATGACGTAGAGATAGAAGTTGGCGGATGGTGGCAGAAGACCACTGTCGGCTTCATGCCCGAGCTTTCCAAGAATGGCCACGGGTTTGTTGGCCGCGACGGTTTCTTCGATCGCTTCAGCTTCGTGAAATTCGAGCAGCCGAAAGCAACGATCGAATTCGGTGCGCATCTATAGGCCCTCCCATCCATCCTCCGCGATGAGCAGGTAGCCTGCGTAACATACGGCGCCGATGCTTCGTCATGTGATCACTGACCGAGATCATCGAGAAAATCACGTTGGTTTGGATCGGGATGCCTCTCGTTGTCCTCACTAGCCGGTCTTTCTTCCGGCGCCGCCGCTATCGTTTTTCGCGCTCGGCGCAGGCCTTCGGCCCAGATTGCCAGCATTTCATTGCGTTCAGCCGTCGATAGGCGTGGAATACTCCGCGCATCAACAATCGCGAGTACGCGCACAATCTCGCCCTTCGGTTTGCTGAAATCCAAAATCTGGAATAGCGCCGCTTCGAGATCGGGGTCCTGCAACAACATCTCATCAACCAACGTCACGAATAGCGAGAGAGATGCACCGCTCAGAGGATTGCTGCGCCACCAGCTGAACCACGGGAAGGTCAACTGTCCGCCGATGCCATATATCAGCGGCGGCTGGAATGGAATCATGATGTCCTGCGCTAAAGGATAGTAGCGCTTCGCGACCCCTTGGAAGAAATCTGGGTTGATCCCGTCAAGGCGAGACCAAAGAAGCGGCAGAACCTCAAGAAGGACGCGCTGGTAAACAGGTCGTCGTTCAGCACGGCGGATGTATTCCACGACTTGATCGTAGGGCACCTTGAGCACCATCAAGTCGCGCGTTGCGACGTTCAGAGGTTCGCAGCTAAATTGCGGCGGACGTTTGGCCGTCGCAATCAACCCCCGCGCAACGGCATCGGGGTTATCGCGCCACGTCCGCGCGACGTGCTGCAGCGACGGCACTTTGACCACGGGCTTCCTCATGGACCACCTCCGACTTCGATGGCGAGGTAACCCAGTACACAGCCCCCGCTGTCATACCAATTTCAATTCCACTGATTGCCGAAATGCTTGCGGACTTCCCCGGCGCCGACCAGCTGCGTCAGTTTGCGATAGTCGCCGAACTTTCGCCGGATACGCCCCGCCACGATCGCCGGGTGCACGTTGACGCGCTGCGCCAAAGCAATCACATTCCCCACCGATGGCAGATCCTGCGCCGGGTGCTCGTCCCAGTCGCGCGGCGGGACCAGCGCATCATTTGCCCAAGCGTCTGCCTCTTTCTCACGCGGATCATCGTGCGTCGCAAGAAGATCGAGATCGTCAACGAAAAGGCGAGAGCCTGTGCTACCCATATGCCGAGCGATGTGTGCCAGTTCATGCAGTAGGCAGAACCAGAAATTGTCCAGCCGATCATGGCGTAGCGTCATGCCGATCACCGGCGTGCCATCCGACATCAGCATGGCCGCACCATCGAGATAAGTGTTCGTAAGATGTCGAGCGATCACGAGTACGATGCCGTGCTCAGCAAGAAACTCCTGCGCGCGCTTTGGGCCATCTTCTTGCGCACTCAAGCGCGCGACTTCACGAAGGAAGTTTTCGGTCACTGTTCCCTTCTTGTAGGTCTTCTTCGGTTTGTTCTGATGCGCCCGAGCAAGCACATAGACGCACCATCCAGTGAGCGCATAGCTGTCCATTTTGGCGTTTCGCCGGGCGCCGTCGTTTTTCCGAAACAGCGGAAGCTCCATTGCATCAAACCCACCAGCGCGGGCCATCAAACCCCGCATCAGCCGTTCGGCATCCTCTTTCACGTCATGCTTTGTCGTCAGGAACCCGAGTTTCGCCATCTCGACCACCGGAAATCGCGACCACTCGATGGTGCCGTCGTCCTCCGGGATCGCTCCACCCGCCTCCTGGATGAGTACTTCGGCTGGGATATCGAGATGCCTACTGAGCGCTCGGATCATCGACAGCGTCAGATCCCGCTTACCCGAGAGCACTTCAGATACCTTCGCCGAACTGCCGAGGTACGGAATGAGATCCTTATTCGTCAGGCCTTCCTGCTCCATCCGGAACTCAATAGCTGCGATGGGATCCGGAAGATCGATAGCATGATGCTTCTCCTCGTAGACCTCTATCAGCGTCGCGAGTAACTCAAGTTCATCGCCCGCGGACGTCCCCGCCGCGGCACCCATGAGGTTCTCGACGCGCGCCAGAGCCGCGGCGTAATCCTCTTCGGTCTTGATCACAGTTACGTCGACCATCTCACACCACCTCCGCATCAATGTCGTCGTAATCACCGTGGGAACCCACCCACTTGATGTACACGATGCCAACGGAGTAATTCACCCGCGCCACCAATCGAAACCTGTTCCCGCAGATGTTGAACACCACACGATTGTTTTTCAGGATGCTAGCGCTCCCGTATTTCCTCTTCACATCGCTCGATGTCGTCCATCGAGCCCTCTTCGCCTCGCGGTACCAAGCCTTGAGCGCACGCTCGAGTGCCGGCTGATCGGCTCCAGGGCAGGTCTCCCAGTACTGTCTGATAGTCTTGCGCGCGATGATGCGCATGACCGACCCCGCCTGCTGCGCCGTATATGGTCCCAAAACGGGAGCGTGTCAATCGCTCCCAACGGGGGAGCAATTACTGCCGATTCTGTCGCGAGTCTAGATCCGGCAATCCGAATATCCCGCGATTCACGCCCCGGGTCGGTCGTCAGTTCCCCGCATCTGCGGGAAAGGGCCTGTGTACTCGAGCGTAAAAGCGAGCGATGTCTCGATCTGCGATCCGCATGCCCGGATTGATCTTGCCACCATGGTTCCAGACCTTGTGCCATGGACCATCGTCGGCGTGCGCGAGAGCCACCAGCGCCCCAGCACTAAGGCCCCCGTAGAAACTCAACACACGATTCAGCAGCTCTCGCGTATCAGCAGCGAGCACAGCAGAGACCACCTCACTGACCCCGGTGAACCGGTTGATCCGTCTCGCCCTATCCGTGATCGCCCCCGCCTCAAAACGCCGGAAATCTCGATACAAATATTGCAGCACGGGGCCATACTCCCACGCTTCGAAGCTATGCTTCACGAGGGGGCGTTGCAGATCGACCAACGACCAGACGTGGCAGAAGTACACTAGCTTCTGCAGTGTCAGATTGCTCACCGAGCGGCCCGTGTGCTCCGCCGCGTCGAGCACGAAGTTGGCAATCGCTCTGCCATCATGGACCATTGGTGCGTCCGCTAAGTTCTTTCTTTGTTCTCGCGCGATTCGTGGCCCATGACAATCACGAACGATAATATTCCACCAGCCTCAGGGCCTTAGACGGCGGAGCCAGGAGAGAGCCAGAAAAACCTAAGCCACTGAGAGTGCTCATGCATTTTACGTGTTACCAAAGTGTGGCCGAACGGGCGCGGCGAGTGGTCGAGACCGCATTGGCCGGCCTGCTCGGCTTGTAGGCGAGAAGGAAGGTCACCATGAAGGCGATATGGCGTGGCCGGGTCATCGCCGAGAGCGATCGCACCCTCGATGTGGGCGGATACACGTATTTTCCGCGAGAGGCCGTTCGCATGGACCTGCTGCACGCAACACCGAAGACACAAAGCGATCTGGCCTGCCCGCACGGGGTCCAGTTCTACGACGTTGCCCAGGATGCAACACGCAGCAAACGTGCAGCGTGGTCCTACGAAGCGCCACGCGCCTCGATGAGCAAAGTCGATCACTGGATCGGCTTCTGGGAGGACGTCGAGGTCGAATGAGGTATCCCGGCTTGCGCAGACCGGCAGCGCGCCACGCCGCCAACTGGTGGCCCTACACCTCTCGCGCCCTCGCCAGCGGCCCGCGGCCCCAGGCCACGAAATCGGGATTCTCGAACCCTCGCGCGGCGTTGCCGTAAAGGAGCGGCGCACCATCGGTGGCCGTTACCGCGCCGCCGGCTGCCACCAGCACCGCGTGTCCCGCGGCCGTGTCCCACTCGCAGGTCGGCCCAACGCGGGGGTAGACGTCGGCCTCGCCCTTGGCGATGAGGCCGAATTTCAGCGAGGACGCCAGCGCCCGCCGCTCGATCACGTTGTAGCCCGCCAGGAAGCTCTCGGTCGCCCGATTGAGGTGCGACTGGCTGGTCAGCGCCACCAGCGCATGGGGATCGGGCACGCGGGTGCGCAGCGGCCGCAGGCCGCACTCGGCCAGGTTGCCCACGTTCGATCCCGGCTCGAGTCTGGCGTTGGCCGCCTCGTTGGGGGCCAGCGTCACATAGAAGTCGGCGAGTGCCGGCGCGTAGAGGAGGCCGAACACCGGCACCCGCGCCTCAATAAGCCCGATATTGATGGTGAACTCGGGCTTGCCCTTGATGAACCCCTTGGTGCCGTCGAGCGGGTCGACCAGGAAGAACGGGCCGGTAATGTCGGGGATGCGGCCGGCCGCCACTTCCTCCTCGGCAATGACCGGGACGCCGGGTGCGAGGCGCGCCAACCCGGCCAGGATGATCCCCTCCGATTGCCGATCGGCGGCCGTGACGGGGCTCTGATCGGCCTTGCGCTCGACATCCATCCCGGTCCCGAAGTAGGCCATCTGCGCCCGGGCCGCGGCCAGGGCCACGCTCAGGAGGCCTTCGGCGAGGCGGCGAATTTCGCTTGGATGCATCATCCCTGCCTTCGTGATTCGCGCCCCTGCGCCCGAAGGCCCCACGCGATGGCGACCTTGCACGCTCGCGTAGTGACGCAAAAACAATACTTTCGGCTGCCGGCGTACGAAGCTCTGGAGTGTAGCCCTTGGAGCCAGGGCGCGAAGCGTGTATCAAGGCAGAGCCTTTGCGCAAGCGGTTCTGTTGGCCAGCGTGGCGTGCGCTTGATTTGAGCGGCCGGCCGCGCTTCGACGCCAACAAGAACAGAGGTCTTCTGATGACCGAGCGCGCCCAGCCGACCGATCTCGAGCTTGCCGCCCTGATTTCGAGCAAGATCTGTCACGACGTGATTGGTCCCGTCGGCGCCATCTACAACGGCCTGGAGATCCTCGACGAGGACGACGACGCGGAGGCGAAGAACTACGCCCTCGACGTCATCCGCAACGTCACCCAGCAGGCATCTGCGCGGTTGCAGTTCGCCCGCTTCGCCTTCGGCGCGGCCGGCTCGGCGGGGGCCCAGATCGAGCTCGCCACCGCCGAGCAGATCAGCCGCGGGCTGGTCGGCCAGGGCAAGCACAAGCTCGTGTGGCGCGGCGCCCAGGGTCAGATGGCCAAGGACAAGGTGAAGCTGCTGCTCAACCTGATCGCCAGCGCCCTCACTGCGCTGCCGCGCGGCGGCGAGATCGAGGTGACCATCGCCGACAGCCTGGAGAAGCCCAGCTTCCGGCTGCACTGCCAAGGCACCGCCGCCCGCCCGCCCCAGTACCTCGCCGACTATGTCGCCGGCGGCCAGCCGCCGCAGCTCGATGCCCTGTCGATCCAGGCCTATTACACGTGGCGGCTTGCCACCTCGGCGCGGATGCGGCTGGAGATCGCCAAGGACGGGGCCGACATCGTCCTGAGCGCCAAGTCCCAGGCCTGACCGATCGGGGCGCGGACGCCGGTCACGAGGCGGTTGCCTCGGAGCAACGCAACCTTAACGATTTGCCAGCAGGCTCGTGCTCATGGCCAGTTATCCGGCTGTCACAAGGTCGCAATACTGTTTGCGAGGCGTGTATGAAGACTTGCCTGGTCGTCGATGACTCCGAGGTGGTGCGCAAGGTCGCACTGCGCATATTCGAGGCTCTGAATTTAGAGGCTGCCGAGGCGGAGAGCGGCCAGGACGCGCTCGATCTTTGCGCCGAGAACATGCCGGATGGGATCCTGCTCGACAGCTACATGCCGCCGATGGCGACGGTCGAGTTCCTGGCCTCCCTGCGTGCGCTCGCCAACGGCAGCAAGCCGGTGGTCGTCTACTGCGCCACGGAAAACGATTCGACTGAGATCGCCCGCGCCTTGACGGCGGGCGCCGACGACTACGTCCTCAAGCCCTTCGATCGCGAAACGCTGCGCGGCAAGTTCGCAGCAACCGGCCTGCTCTAATCGGGTTGGGACGGCAGGGATCTCAACCCCGTCAGACGCCGCCATCGCCGACCAGCACGCCGGTCTGTGGTCGTCGCGATGGCCGGGCCGCCAGCGTCACGCCGGCGAGGATCAGCACGAAACCGACGACATGGTAGAGCATGAGCTGCTCGCCCAGCAGAGTGGTGGCGAACACCGCGCTGAAGAGCGGTATGGTGTGCAGGAACGCGCTTGCGCGCGGCGCGCCGATCAGATCAACGCCGCGGTTCCAGGCGACGAAGGCCAGCAAGCTGGTAAAGAAAGCCGAATAGAGCACCACGCTGACGGTCAGCGCATCGGCAGATAATTCGTAGCCGGCCGCATATTCCCCGGCGGCGAACGGCAAGGTGCCTATGGCGGCAATGGCAGAAAGCACGAACAGGAAGCTCAGGGTGTGAACTGCTGGCCGCAACCGCAGGCACGCGCAATAGATCGCCCAGAACACCATGTTGACGATGATGATGAGATCGCCGCCGTTGAACGTCAGATCCAGCAGGCGCTCCGGATAGAGCTGGGTGATGATCGCCAGCACGCCTACCAGCGATACGGTAACGCCGAAAAGCTGCAGCGGCCCCAGCCCGTCGCGGAACACGATGTAGCTCGCCGCCACGATGAACGCCGGCGACACGGATCCGACCACGCCCATGTTGAGGGCCGTGGTGTACTGCAAGGCCACGAACTGCAGGGCGCCGAAAGCGGCGCCTCCCGAGAGCGAGAGGAACACCATTACGCCGGCCTTGGCCCTGAGCTTCGGGAGGTCCGCCCTGATCCACGGCAAGCCGATGACGCTGACGACCAGGAACACCAGCACCCAACGCAGGAACGATACGGTTGCCGGCGGCGCGTGTCCGGCGATCGCCCGCGCCGACACGTGATTTCCCGCCCAGCAGGCGGACGCCAGCGGCAACAGGAGATAGGCCGCCGCCGGCGATCGGAAGAAAGAAGGCACGGGCGAGACTCTCGGTTGAATCGGGCGGCGTCCGCGGCCGGATCGAGCGGAGCCGCGGCCCACACCATCGGCCTCATTGCACGAGCGTCATGCACCCACAAGTCCGCGAGCCATGCGTTAGGGGCGCTGCAGCCGAGCTTGGCCCTGCGACCCCGACACCGTCACTTCGGCGCGCGCTTGGCCAGGATGCGCTGCAGGGTGCGCCGGTGCATGTTGAGGCGCCGCGCGGTCTCCGAGACGTTGCGGTTGCACAGCTCGTAGACGCGCTGGATGTGCTCCCAGCGCACGCGGTCTGCCGACATGGGATTTTCGGGCGGCGGCGCTTTCTCGTTGGGCGGCGCCAGCAGCGCGTCCGTGACCTCGTCGGCGTCGGCGGGCTTGGCCAGATAATCGACGGCTCCCAGCTTCACCGCCGTCACGGCGGTGGCGATGTTGCCGTAGCCCGTCAGAACGATGGTGCGTGCGTCGGAGCGGATCTTGGCGAGCTCGGCGATGACGTCGAGACCGTTGCCGTCCTCCAGCCGCATGTCGACGATGGCGAAGGCCGGCGCCTTCTGCCGGATCAGGTCCATACCCTCGGCCACCGAGTGTGCCACGCGCACCTCGAAGCCGCGCGTCTCCATGGCCCGCGCCAGCCGCAAGACGAACGCCCGGTCGTCGTCGACCAGGATCAGGGAGCGATCTTCCGGAAGCTCGTCCGGACGGAATGCAAAGTCTTCTGCCACTTCGGTGCCTCCAACTTGCCACACTATAGCGGGCTCATCGGATACGCCCAAGCCTAAGCACAGCAGGCTTCTTAATGAATGCTGCGATCCGCATCCGTTAGCTGCAGGCCGACACCCTCAGACGCGGCCGCCGGCATTATCGCCTGCTTCCTCTCGAAAACATCCCGCTGCCAGCTGATTTTCACGATTGCACCGTGTTCCGGCCACTTGCGGTTGTCCAGCGTAACGGTGGCGCCGGAGCGCTCCAGCAGGGTCTTGGCGATGAAGAAGCCTAGGCCCAGGCCCGAGGGTTCGCCATCCTTTATCTGGCCCCGGGGCCGCGCCGGGCGGGTGGTGATGTACGGCTCGCCCAGGGCATCCATGACGTCGGCCGGCACGCCGGACCCGTCGTCGGCGATCTCGATCGTCACGTGGCGAGCGGACCATTTGGCACTGATTTCCACGCGCTCGCGGGCAAAGTCGACGGCGTTCTCGACGAGATTGCCCAGGCCGTAGAGCACACCTGGCCGACGCTCGCCGACCGGCTCCTGCAGCGCCGCACCTTCGCTCCCCTGCGCGGGCGATGCCGTCATGACCAGCTCGGCGCCGAAGCCGCGATAGGGGCCGGCCGCTTCTTCGATCAGCTGCGTGATGCTCATACGCGCGTGCAGCGGGTCCGGCTCGGTGGGCGCGCGCGTCAGCTTCTTCAGGATCTCCCGGCAGCGCACGGCCTGCGACTGCAGCAGCGCCAGGTCTTCGGACAACTGGCTCCCTTGGGGTGCATCCTTGTTGAGCTCTCTCGCGACCACCGCGATGGTCGAGAGCGGCGTGCCCAGCTCGTGCGCCGCAGCGGCGGCAAGACCATCGAGCGCGTGCAGCTGCTGCTCCCGCGCCAGCACCATTTCGGTGGCTGCGAGCGCGTCCGCCATCTGCCGCGCCTCCTTGGCGAGCCGCCAGGCGTAGAGCGCCAGAAAGATCATGCCAGACAGCACCGAGGCCAGCAGACCGACATTGTAGAGTGTCGGCAGATCGAACTCGGCCCCTCGGTACCACGGCAGCGGCAGGCGATAGAACACCAGCAGCACCGTGGCTGCCGCGCCGACAAGCCCAAGAGCGATGGTGTTGACCGGCGGCAGCGTGGCCGCGGAGACGGTCACGGGTGCGACGAGAAGGAACGTGAACGGGTTCTCGATGCCGCCGGTCAAGTAGAGCAGTGCCGAGAGCTGGAGAATGTCGTAGGCGAGGAGACAGGTGGCGAGCGCCGTGCTGAGGCGGGTGCGGGCCGGGTAGAGTATGCGCAGGAAAACATTGAGCCAGGCCGAGAGCGCAATGAAAGCCAGGCATATGCCGAACGGGAGCGGAAAGCCCAGCGCGAGATAGACGAAGCATACGGTCACCAGCTGGCCGATCACGCCGAACCATCGCAGCCGCACGGCCGTTTGCAGGCGCAGCCGGCTCTCGCTCGCTTCTGTTCTGCGCTCGGCCGGTGTCATGACCATGGGATGCGATTCCTGGCATTTGGCGCGGCCCGGGGCCACCTGGGCAGGCCGAGTGCGGACAAGGGCGGCGGCAGCTGAAATGCTTGCCTTGCGCGTTCTGATATCCCAGATAGGGGGCAGCGCCCAGACCGCAGCCCGCCGGATCTACATCAGCGGCGCACCTCCAGGCTACCACGTCCGATGCAAAAACCGACGTCGCAGAGCAATGGGGCCTTGCCGCCTCCCGTAGCCGTGCGGGAGCTGCGCAAGGTTTATCGCGACATCGCTGCCGTCGACGGCATCAGCTTCGACTTGCGCAGCGGCTCCATCACGGCGCTGCTCGGCGGCAACGGCGCCGGCAAGACGACCACCATCTCCATACTGATGGGGCTCGTGGTGCCGACCTCCGGGGAGGCGCGCGTGTTCGGCGCCGACATGGCACGCGAGCGCCACAAGGTGTTGCATCGGATGAACTTCGAGAGCCCCTACGTCGACGTGCCAATGCGGCTCACTGTGCGCCAGAATCTCGAGATCTTCGCCAGGCTCTATGGCGTGCGCGACCTCAAGGGGCGCATTGCCGAGACCGCCAGCGACTTCAAGCTCGCCGATCTGCTGGACCGACCTTACGGCAAGCTTTCCGCCGGTCAGAAGACGCGCGTAAGCATCGCCAAGGCGCTGCTCAACGAGCCGGAGCTGCTGATGCTCGACGAGCCGACCGCCTCGCTCGATCCCGACACGGCCGACTGGGCGCGCTCCAAGCTCGAGCTTTATTGCCGCGGCCGTGCGGCAACGGTCGTGCTGGCCTCCCACAACATGGCGGAGGTGGAGCGCCTGGCCGACAGGGTGATCATGCTGGAGAAAGGCCGCATCATCGCCGATGAAACGCCCGCCGAGCTCATCAAGCGCTTCGGGCGCGCCAATCTCGAGGAAGTGTTTCTCGCCATCGCGCGCCGCGGCGTCGAAGACGGCGAGGACGCGCGGAGGACACCATGATCCAGAGTACGCCGGTCGCCCCCCGTGTGTCGCGGTTGCGCGAGCAGACGACGCTTGCCGCCTCCGCGGGACGCATCTACGGCCTGGTGCTGCGCTACTGGTACGTGATCCGCTCCTCCTGGCCGCGCACCGCCGAGCTCATCTATTGGCCGCTGGTGCAGATGCTGATGTGGGGCTTCCTGCAAAGCTACCTCGCGCAGACGACCAGCTTCGCCGCCAAGGCTGCCGGACTGTTCATCGGCGCCGTGCTGCTGTGGGACATCCTGGTGCGCAGCCAGCTCGGGTTCGCGGTGGCCTTTCTGGAAGAGATCTGGTCGCGCAATCTCGGCCACCTCATGATGAGCCCCTTGCGGCCCGCCGAGTTCATCGCCGCGCTCATGATCGTCAGCCTCATCAAGCTGCTGGTGGCGATGGTGCCGGTGGCGGTGCTCGCCTACTTCTTCTTCGGCTTCAACCTGCTGACCCTGGGGTTCGCGTTCGCCGCCTTCTTTGCCAACCTCATCATCATGAGCTGGTCGCTGGGGCTCGTTTCCACCGGCGTCGTCCTGCGCTGGGGCCTGGGTGCCGAGAGCTTCGCCTGGCTCATCGTCTTCGTGTTCCTGCCGCTGTGCTGCGTTTACTATCCGGTCTCGACCTTGCCCCCGTGGCTGCAACCGGTTGCACTCGCGCTGCCGCCTACCTACGTATTCGAGGGCCTGCGCGCGGTCGTCCTCGGGGGTGCCTTCGTCGGCCACCTGATGGTCAAGGCGCTCGCCCTCAATGTCGTCTATTTCGCCGCCGGCTGGGCTGCATTTGCCTACTTCCTGCAGAGTGCACGCATCAACGGCAGCCTGGTGCAGATGGGCGAATGATACCGTCGCGCATATTGCTTGGCACACTGTGCATGATGGTTTCGGCGCGACGGTATCTCGCGCGCGGGGTTGGTGGGGCGGCCGCGCGCAAGCAAAGAATCATACCGGCCCGCCGAAGGTCGAGCCGAAACTTCGGTGGGCCGGTATGAACCTGCACGCGACTCAAGCGATCTACCTGTTCGAGATGGCGCGCACCTGGCGCACGCTCATGCAGAGCATCGTCTCTCCGGTGCTTTCGACCTCGCTGTATTTCGTGGTGTTCGGCGCCGCCATCGGCTCGCGCATCGCCGAGATCGACGGCGTCAGCTACGGTGCGTTCATCGTTCCCGGTCTCGTGATGTTGTCGCTGCTGACGCAGAGCATCGCCAATGCCTCGTTCGGGATCTACTTCCCGAAATTCGTGGGCACGATCTACGAGCTCCTGTCGGCGCCGATCTCTCCGCTCGAGATCGTGCTCGGCTACGTCGGTGCGGCTGCGACCAAGTCCGTCATCCTCGGATTGATCATCCTGGCCACCGCGGGGCTGTTCGTACCGCTGCGGATCGCGCATCCGTTCTGGATGATCGCGTTCCTGATTCTGACGGCGACCACATTCAGCCTGTTCGGCTTCATCATCGGCATATGGGCCGACGGTTTCGAGAAGCTGCAGGTCATACCCTTGCTGGTCATTACCCCGCTGACGTTCCTCGGCGGCAGCTTCTACTCGGTGAGCATGCTGCCCCCATTCTGGCAGACCGTGACGATGTTCAATCCCGTCGTCTACCTGATGAGCGGGTTCCGCTGGAGCTTCTACGACATTGCCGACGTGGGCGTGGGCGTGAGCCTGGCGATGACGCTGGCGTTCCTCGCTTTGTGCCTGGGGGTCGTGTGGTGGATTTTCCGCACCGGATACCGTCTCAAGGCCTGATACCATCGAGCCAAAGTATTGACGTGGGTTGCACACGAAGCGGCCTTCGCCTGCCCAGCCCTCCAACCCCGTGCTGAGCTCGTCGAAGCGCGCTTGGAGCCTGCGGCTGCCCTTCGACAGGCTCAGGGCGAGGTCGTGATTGCGTTGGCCCTCATGCGTCATCACGAGTCAGAGCCGAGGCGCACCGGCCGCGACAAATCTCGTTTCCGCTGCAAGCATCCCGGACTATGCTGATGGCGGTTTTCCGCTTTTGACGAGGTTCCGCCATGTCCGCATCCGCTCTTCCCCGCGCCGAGCCCGAGTCGGTAGGCCTCTCCTCGGCTCGGTTGCGTCGTATCGGCGAAGCGCTGCGCCGCGACATCGACGCCGGCCAGCTGCCCGGGGCCGTCATCGGCATCATGCGCGGCGGCAAGCTCGCGCACCTTGAGGCGGTCGGCCATCGCGATCCCGCAACGCGCGAGCCGCTCAAGACCGACGCCGTCTTCTCGATCGCCTCCATGACCAAGGCGATGACCTCGGCCGCCATCATGTCGCTGGTCGAGGAAGGACGCATCCTGCTGGGCGATCCGGTGTCGAAGCATCTGCCGCCGCTGGCCGATCTGAAGGTCGCGGAGCCCTCCGGCGCCACGCGTGCGCCAAAGCAACTGCCGACCATCCAGGATTTGCTGCGCCACACCTCGGGCCTCACCTACCGCGATCGCGGCACCACGCCCGCGCATGCGCTCTATCCCGGGTCCTCCGTGTGGGCGGCGGAGAGGATGGCCAAGGACGAGGTGATCGCCGCCCTGGCGAAGGCGCCGCTGCTGTTCGACCCGGGATCGAACTGGGAGTACGGCTTCTCGACCGACGTCTTGGGCTTCGTCGTCGAGGCGGTGACAGGCAAGCCGCTCGGCAGCGTCCTGCAGGAGCGGGTGTGGGGCCCGCTCGGCATGGTCGACACGAGTTTCGCGCTGCCGGCGGCCAAGCGCGCCCGCTATGCGCTGGCGTTGCCCAAGGACCCCGTCACCGGCAACCCCAACGTTACAATCCACCATTCCACCGACAAGACGCAGAAGTGGGAGTCGGGCGGCGGCGGCACCGTGTCGACGGCCACCGACTACCTGCGCTTTGCCGAGATGCTGCGCTCGGGCGGCAAGCTGGGCTCGGCGGAGGTCCTCGGGCGCGGCACGGTGGCGCTGATGACGGCCGACCACCTGCCCGCGTCCTTCAACAACATGATCGCCGACAAGATGGACCCGGCCGCCACCGGCTACGGCTTCGGCCTCGGCGTCGCCGTCCGGCGCCAGGACGGCATCGCCGCCATGGCCGGCAGCGCCGGCGACTTCTATTGGTCGGGCGTCTACGGCACCTATTTCTGGGTGGATCCCAAGGAGCAGCTGACCGTCGTCTTCATGGCCGCCGCGCCCGGCCTCATCCGCCTGCGCTACCGCCAGATGATGCGCAACCTCGTGTATCAGGCGCTGGCGTGAGGTTTGCTCCCAGAATCCGAGGATCAAACCGCCAGGCTTCCTGCGTTCCGCGGACTGGAGGCAGGAGTGCGATACATCGTTCCCGCGACGCGTCGGTTGCGAGACGCTCAATGTAGTCGCTGCAAATTTCTCTCGCTGGCGATGGTCGGGGTGTCGTGCCTGGGCCGAAACGGCTGCGGATCTCTTCCAAATCCCGGATCGTTGCAGGTCTGAGGAGGGCTGGCCATGAACAACTTCAAATCACTCAAGAGATCTGATCCAAATGGCGCGTATGCCACCTGGATTGCCTCTTTTTCAGTCTCGATCGCGCGGTCAAAGTTGCCGGCCTGGGCATAGGCGCAGGCAAGAGTATCGAGATTATCGCCGTCAGGAAGTCGAGCGACGGCCTGGAGAGCATACTCGACAGCTTTCGGTCCGTCGCGCCATTCCTCCCTGGGAGCGGCGGCATAGAACCAGGCCAGGTTGTTTAGCGCGAACGGGTGGGTTGCATCGGTCGCGATCGAACGCCGATAAAACTCGACCATGCGCTCTACATTTCCTTTCCATGCCCAGTTGATCGCAACAGAAGCTTGATGGTAGGCCACGGCCTGCGCCCCGCTCATCGTTTCCAGAATGCCACCGCGCCCGGCGAACTTCGCGGGAATGAACCACCCGCTCTCGTAATACGCATCGTCGGTCGCGAAGCCGTCCATCGTCTCGAAGTTCAGATAGCCGTCGCTTGCGAACTTCCAGCGAATGAAATTGTGGCGCGGGATCTCGACAAGGAAGAGCGGATAGCCCATCACTTCCGCAACCGCCAGAAAGATATACGACGCCACGTCGCAATCCACCACGTGAAAGGGTCCGGCACGCCGATCCTCGATGAAGCGCCGGCGTCTGATGTTATGCGTCTGAACCTTCAGCTCTTCGAGATAGACGGGGACATCGTACATCGTGTCCTCGAGCCCGTCGCTCAGCAATTGAACCAATCCCCGGCCCGGATAAACGAAACCATTCCGAAGCAGGATGCAATCTATGCTCTTCAGGCTTTGTACGGCGAACGACCTCTCGGCTTGCTCGTTCATGCTGTTTGGATAGGGCGCGAGCTCGGCGGCAGCCTCGCTGATGATCGTATCCAGGATTGCGTACATCGATAATGTCACATTTCCCGCGCCGGTCTCCTCGTCGAGAAATTTGTGTGCGATCGTATTGTATTTTCTTACATAGTTGTCGGCCGGCGGAGTCATTGGCCGCGCCGGGGTCGAAGATGGGCAGGTATTGTCGGCCGGCTTGAAATCCGTCAGGAAGGTGCGCAGGTCGTGAGCCAAGGATGTCCGCGGCTGCAGCAGCAGGCCAACCGCAAACGCCGCCACGCCAGCCCCTCGCACCAATTTGCCGATATGATTAGTCGGAATTCGGGTTGCCATAAAACCTCCATACAATATCCTGATTACGCACAATCGTAAGCCCGTTCGGAGCCGGCAACTGCGCGGATG